>Ga0182008_10000088_pt1 | contig 70248 bp, 66 predicted proteins | sample Sormic07211129_1_FD_120482 | JGI IMG/M metagenome (GOLD analysis project Ga0182008, IMG submission 120482) | Rhizosphere microbial communities from Sorghum bicolor, Mead, Nebraska, USA - 072115-129_1 metaG | ecosystem: Host-associated > Plants > Roots > Rhizosphere | place: USA: Nebraska...
GATGCAGACCGCGCAGATCCTGGGCGGCTACTCGCTCGGCGGCGCCGACCTGCTGCGCCGCGCGATGGGCAAGAAGAAGCTCGAGGAGATGGCCGAGCACCGCGAGAAATTCCGCGCGGGCGCGCTCGCCACCCACGGCATCCCGCAGGACAAGGCCGACGAGATCTTCGACTTGATGGAGAAGTTCGCGGGCTACGGCTTCAACAAGTCGCACGCGGCCGCCTACTCGCTGCTGGCCTACCACACGGGCTGGCTCAAGGTCCACTACACGGCGGAGTTCTACTGCGCCAACATGACCGTGGAAATGGACGACACGGACAAGCTCAAGCTGCTGTTCGAGGACGCCACCAAGAACTTCGGCATGACCTTCGAGCCGCCGGACGTGAACCGCGGCAACTACCGCTTCGAGCCCGTGACCGACAAGGTGATCCGCTACGGCCTGGGCGCCGTCAAGGGCACCGGCCAGCTGGCGGTCGAGGCCGTGGTGCGGGCGCGGGAGGAGGGCGGGCCGTTCAAGAGCCTCTACGACTTCTGCGTGCGCATCGACCGCCAGCGCATCAACAAGCGCACGGTCGAGGCGCTGATCAAGGCCGGCGCCTTCGATGCGATCCAGCAGAACCGCGCGTCGCTGCTGGCCTCGCTCGACCGGGCCTTCGAATTCGCCGCGGCCACGGCCGCCAACGCCTCGCAGGTCGACATCTTCGGCGACTGCGAGCACGGCTCGGCCTCGCAGGAGCCCGAACTGGTCGACGCCACGCCCTGGGGCGTGAAGGAGCGGCTGACCTACGAGAAGACCGCCGTCGGCTTCTACCTCTCGGGCCACCTGTTCGACGAGGTGGCGCACGAGGTGCGGCGCTTCTGCAAGCGCCAGATCGACGACCTGCTCGACGGCCGCGAGCCGCAGGTGATCGCCGGCATCGTGAGCGACATGCGGGTGATCAACGGCCAGCGCGGCCGGCTCGCGATCTTCAAGCTCGACGACAAGTCGGGCGCGATCGACGCCACCGCCGACGAGGCGGTGATGAACGCCAACCGCAACACGTTGAAAGACGACGAACTGGTCATCGTCAGCGGCCGGCTGCAGCCCGGGCGCAACGGCTTCGAGGCCCGCTTCCAGGTGCAGCAGGTCTGGGACCTGGCGGCGGCGCGCTGCCGCTTCGGCCGCTACCTGCGCGTGGCGGTCAACGGCAAGGCGCCGGACATCGCGCAGCTGGTCAAGGATTTCCCGCCGCGCATCGAGATGAGCGAAGTGGGCGAGCTGCGCCAGGGCCTGCCGGTGCGGCTGACGATGGCGCGCGGCGGCGCCAAGGTCGAGCTCGAACTGGGCGAGCGCGCCAAGTTCTTCCCCAACGACGCCGCGCTCGCGAGCTGGACCGCGCAGGCCGAGGCCGGGAAGGCCGTGATCGTCTACGACTGAACCGGGCCGCGTGGCGCGGGGGTGCCGAAATAACTTGTTGCAGTTAGTAAAAAGGACTACATTCCAGCCCGCGCCATCCGGCGCAGCCGCGCGGCGCCATGCCCCGGCAAGCGAGAACTGGAGTGGGCGATGCAGTGTTTCGAGGACGGTGCGGTGTTCGAGCATTTCGACCGCGAGGCCTTCAAGTTCCAGCACAAGCTCATGGGCCATCCGGCGCTGAGCCTGGAGAACCTGGCGCGCGTGATCCCGGCCCTGCCGCCCAAGCGCGTCATGTACTCGATGGGCCGGCTCAAGGAGGGCGACGACTTCGAGGGCACCTTCAGCCGCAAGCCGGCCGAGCGCAGCATCGAGGAGACCATCGAGAACATCCGGGTCAGCGATTCCTACGTGATGGTCAGCGGACCGGAGATCGATCCGTCCTTCGCGTCGCTGCACCGCGAACTGATCGGCGACGTCGAGAGCCTGATGCGCCGCCACGGCGTGGGCACCGAGGCGGTCGACCCCCAGCTCTACCTGTTCATCGCCTCGCCCAACAGCGTCACACCCTTCCACATCGACCGCTATTCGACCTTCCTGATGCAGTTCCGCGGCAGCAAGGAAGTGACGGTGTTCCCGCAATGGGACGAGCGGGTCGTGACCGCGGTGCAGCGCGAGGCCTACGTGTCCTATGCCAACACGCGGCTCAGCTGGTCGAAGGAGACCGACGCGCTCGGCACCTGCTTCGCCTTCCAGCCGGGCGAGGCCATCCACATCCCCTTCGTCGCGGGCCACCATGTGCGCAACGGGCCCGACGACGTGTCGATCTCGATGTCGATCATCTTCAACACGCGCCAGTCGATGGCCTGGCGCCGCGCGCTCAACTTCAACCACGCCTCGCGCCGCGTGCTGGGCCGCTTCGGCATGGCGCCCGCGCCCATCGGCGCCCAGGCCTGGCGCGACAGCGCGAAGTCGGGCCTGTGGCAGGCGGCCAGCCGCCTCCGCGGTCGTTGAACGACCCGCGGCACAGTGTTGTCTTTGGTGTTACGGGTACGAAGCTTTTCTTCGTAACGTGACGGGTACATCGCCCCCACGGGGCGCCGTCGAGTCATGGCAATGACTTACCTGGGGTCTACAGTGCGTTCTGTCCGCAGCAGGCCGTGGCACGCACTTTGCATTCTCTGTCTCCAAGCTGTGATTCCCAAAGCAGCAGGAGCCGAGACATGGACAGCAGATTCGAACAGTGGACCGCCATGACCGACGAGTACGCCCAACTGCTGCTGGCCATCGCCAACGGCGAAGCCGGTGCGTGGACGCGGCTTCGACAACTGTCCGAGGACATCCGCGCCCTCGACCTCCTGGAGACCGCCGAGCTCGAGGCCTGAGCCTCGCGCGGCCGGTCGTTCAGCCGGCGAGCCCGACGTACACGTTCTGCACGTCGTCGTTGGCGTCGATGGCGGCCAGGAAGACTTCGACTTCTTCCAGGTCCGCCGCGCTCAGGCTGGCCGGATCGACCGGGTTCTTGGGCTTGTAGCCCAGCTTGGCCGACAGCACGGTGAAGCCCTGGGCGGGCAGCGCGCGGCTCACCAGGTCGAGGTCGGCCGGGGCCGTGAGGAACAGCGTGGCGCCTTCCTCATGGCCGGGCTCGAAATCCTGCGCGCCGGCCTCGATGGCCGCGAGCTCGGGATCGGCACCGGCGGTGGCCGGCTCGGCCTCGATCATGCCGAGGTGATCGAAATCCCAGGCCACCGAACCCGAGGTGCCCAATTGGCCCTTGCGGAACAGCACCCGCATCTCGGGCGCGGTGCGGTTCACGTTGTCGGTCAGGCATTCGACCATCACCGGCACCCGGTGCGGCGCGAAGCCTTCGTAGATCACATGCTCGAAATGCACCGCCTCGCCGGTCAGGCCCGCGCCCTTCTTGATCGCCCGGTCGAGGGTTTCCTTGGGCATCGAGACCTTGCGCGCCTGCTCGACCACCAGCCGCAGCCGGGCGTTGGAGGCCGGGTCGGCGCCGCTGCGCGCCGCGATCATGATGTCCTTGGCCAGTTTTCCGAACATCCGGCCCTTGGCATTGGCGGCCAGGTCCTTGTGCTTTGCTTTCCACTGTGCGCCCATGGCTTGCTCCTAGTTGGGCGGACGGTCCGGGCCGCCCGCAGGAATGAATGATTTTGCGCGCCGGATCGGTGGCTCAGCCGCCGAGACCCTTCCAGAGCATGTACGCGGCCAGCAGGTACAGCACGCTGGCGAACACCCGCTTGAGCTTCTTCACCGGCAGGCCGTGCGCGGCCCGGGCGCCCAGCGGGGCGGTGAACACGCTGCAGGCCGCGATCACGACCAGCGCCGGCAGCCAGATGTAGCCGAAGGCGCCGGCCGGCAGGCCCTGCACCGTGGTGCCGCTGAGGACGTAGCCCACCACATTGGCCACGGCGATCGGGAAGCCCAGCGCCGCACTGGTGGCGACGGCGTTGTGGATCGCGACGTTGCACCAGGTCATGAACGGGACGCTGATGAAGCCGCCGCCCGCGCCGACCAGGCCCGAGATGAAGCCGATCACGCCGCCCGCGGCGAACTGGCCGCCGGTGCCGGGCATCTGGCGCGTGGGGGCGGGCTTCTTGTCGAGGAACATCTGCGTGGCCGAGAAGCCCACGAAGAGCGCGAAGAAGATCGCCAGCACCGTGCCCTTGAGCAGCGCGAACACGCCCAGGCTGCCCACCAGGCTGCCGACCACGATGCCGGGCGACAGCCGCTTGACGATGTCCCAGCGCACCGCGCCGCGCTTATGGTGCGCGCGCACGCTCGAGACCGAGGTGAAGACGATGGTGGCCATCGAGGTCGCGATCGCCATCTTCACCGCCAGGTCGGGCGCCACGCCGCGCTGGCCGAGGATGATGGTGATGAAGGGCACCATGACCATGCCGCCGCCGATGCCCAGCAGCCCGGCGAGGAAGCCGCTGCCGATGCCCAGCAGGGCGAGTTCCACGATCAACAGCGGTTCGAGCGGCATGGGCGGTGCGGGGCGGAAAAGACGACGGCCCCGATCAAGGGGCCGTCGCCAGGAAAAAAGGTGTCTGCAGTGGGGTGCGCCGGACCCGCATCCTGAACCAGGGTTCAGGTGGGCGAGGGCAGCAGGACTTCGGGTTCATCTGACGCGAGATGATCACGCCCGTCAAGCGATGTACCAAGCCCGGCTCCGGAGAGCATTGGAACAAGGAAATATTAAGCCCGACGCGCACTGCAGACAGGCGTGATTTTACGCCTGCATCGACCCCGCCCGCGTGACCGCGCGGGCTTTTTGTCAGAGCAGGTGGTTGTCGCGCGCGAGCGCCTGGTCGAGGCGCTGCAGCAACTGCGCGGCGCGCTCGGCATCGTGCGCGCCGAGGGCGGCGGGCGCGGCTTCGGGCTCGGCGGGTGCAGGGGCTTCGGCCGCTTCGGGCTGCTGGCCCAGGTCGAAGGCCAGGTTCAGCGCGGCCAGCACCGCGATGCGGTCACGGGCTTTCACCTTGTTGGCGTCGCGGATCTTGCACATGGCGAGGTCGACGCGTTCGACCGCCTCGCGCAGCTGCGCTTCGCCGCCTTCGGGGCAGCCGAGCAGGTAACTCTGTCCCATGATCTGGACTTCGAGCTGTTTCATGGGGTGGCGGGATCCTGTGGCGGGTCGAGGGGCAGCCGCTCCAGGACCGCGTCGATGCGCGTGCGTGCGGCGGCGAGGCGCGACTTGAGCGCGTCGCGTTCGCGCGTCAGCGCATCGACCTGTTCCTGCAGCAGCGTGTTGGTGCGCTGAATTTCTTCGTGGCGCACGAGCAGACGTTCAACGCGCTCGGCAATCTGATCGATGGGGCTCTGTGCGGACATGGCTGCAGATTGTAGGGGCGCCTTAGAATCGCCCGCGTTGGTGCTCGCACCGCGGTTCACGCGGCGCAGTTCAACGGGAAGCAGGAACCAGAGCTCTTCGGGCCGCGGTCAGCCTGCGCTGCCCCCGCAACGGTCCAGCAGACGGCGCATTCACGCGCGCCGCTTTCGTCACTCAGCCACTGGGCGCCCTGAAACAGGCGCCTGGGAAGGCGACGACAGTCGTTCTGCCAGCCCGGATACCGGCCAACGAGGAGAGGGTGGGTGCGCGTGATGCGCGGCCGCCTTCGTGACGCCCACACGTCCGGCGGGGAAGCCGGACAGGGTTTTGTTCTCAAGTTCGTCCCCATGAAGAATCGTTTTTCTCCCGACGGCGCCCGCGCGCCGGTGTCCGTGCGTGTGCGCAGCGCCGCCTTGCCGCTGGCCGCCCTGAGCGCGGCCATTGCCGTGGCATGGCCCGGCCTGGCCCTGGCCCAGCAGCAGTCGCTGCCCGAGACCGTGGTCACGGCCACGCGCGTGGCGCAGCCGCTGTCGGACCTGACCTCGGACGTGTCCATCGTCGACCGCGAGACCATCGAGCGCAGCGGCGCCACCGGCGTGGCCGACGTGCTGGCGCGCCTGCCCGGCATCGAGATCAGCCGCAACGGCGGCATCGGCAACACCACCAGCGTGTTCATCCGCGGCGCCGAGTCGCGCTTCACCGCGGTCTACATCGACGGCGTGCGCATCGACTCGCAGTCCACCGGCGGCGCCGGCTGGGAAGGCATCCCGCTGGGGCAGATCGACCGCATCGAAGTCCTGCGCGGCCCGGCCGCGGCGGTCTACGGCTCCGATGCCATCGGCGGCGTGATCCAGCTGTTCACCAAGCGCGGCGAAGGCCCGGCCACGCCCTTCGTCGGCGTGGCGATCGGCAGCAACAAGCTGCGCAAGGTCGAGGCCGGCCTGAGCGGGACGGCGGGCGTGAACGGCGCCTTCGATTACTCGCTGGGCGTCTCGCACGAGGAGAGCGACGGCTTCAACATCCAGCCGCTCGAGAAGCGCAACCCGGTCAAGACCGCGCAGTACGCGGCCGACGGCTGGACCAGCCCCGACCGCGACGGCTACCGCAGCACCGCGGCCAATGCGCGCCTGGGCTTCCAGATCAATCCGGCGCACCGGCTCGAAGGCACCTTCCTCTACAGCGACATCGAGGCGCAGTACGACGCCTCGAAATCGGGCGCGCGCCCGCCGGCCGTGTTCCCCGACGACATCTCGACCAACACGCTGCGCACCGCGGGCGTGTCCTGGATCGCCAAGTGGACCGACAACTACACGACGCGGCTGCAGGTCACCGACAGCAAGACCACCTACCAGACCGACCCGAGCTTCTACCGCACCGAGACCGCGCTGCGCGGCTACCTGTTCCAGAACGAGCTGCACTTCGGCGCGCACCGCTTCACGGCCGCGCTCGAGCGCCGCGAGGACGATCTGGAGAACGCCCCCACCGCCTCGGCCAAGCTGCTGGCGCGCGACCGTTCGCAGGACGCGGTGTCGCTGGGCTACGGCTTCGTGCAGGGCCCGCACACGGTGCAGCTGCAGGCGCGCCGCGACGACGACAGCGAGTTCGGCGCCAAGACCACCGGCAGCGCGGCCTACGGCTATGCGATCACGCCGCAATGGCGTGCCACCGCTTCGGTCGGCACCGCCTTCCGCGTGCCCACGCTCTACCAGCGCTTCAGCGAGTACGGCGTGGCCAGCCTGCAGCCCGAGGAAAGCCGCAACGTCGAGCTGGGCCTGAACTGGACCTCGGGTGCCAGCAACGCCGGCGTGGTGGTCTACCGCAACAAGGTGCGCAACCTGATCACCTACGACGGCAGCGCCCGCGGCTGCCTCTCGAGCTTCGGCTGCTATGCCAACACCGCGCGCGCCGAGTACGAGGGCCTGACCCTGACCGCCGGCCACCGCATCGGCGACGTGACGCTGCGCGCCTCGGCCGACTTCCAGGACCCGCGCGACCTCGGCACCGACAAGCTGCTGGCCCGCCGCGCGCGCCGCCACGGCATGCTGGGCGCCGACTGGAAGGTCGCCGGCTGGACCTTGGGCGCGGAGGTGCAAACTTCGGGCATGCGCTACGACGATGCCGCCAACCTGCGCCGCCTGGGCGGCTACACCGTGCTCAACCTGGTCGCGAGCACCAAGCTCACGCCTTCGCTGACGCTGATCGGCCGGCTGGACAACGCGGGCGACAAGGACTATTCCTTCGCCCGCATCTACGCCACCGCGGGCCGCAGCGCCTACCTCGGGCTCAAGTGGTCGCCCCAGTAAGCCACCGCGCCACCTGCGCCGCCGTGCTCGTGGCCGCGCCCGCCTCCGGGCAGGGCAAGACCACGGTCACGGCCGCGCTGGCCCGCCTGCACGCGCGCGCCGGGCGGCGCGTGCGCGTGTTCAAGTGCGGGCCCGATTTCCTCGATCCGCGCTGGCTCGCCATGGCCAGCGGGGCGCCCGTGCATTCGCTGGACCTCTGGATGAACGGCGAGGCCGATTGCCGTGCGCGCCTGCATGCCGCGGCCCGCGAGGCGGACCTGCTGATCGTCGAGGGCGTGATGGGCCTGTTCGACGGCACGCCGAGCGCGGCCGACCTGGCGGCGCATTTCGGCCTGCCGGTGCTGGCGGTGATCGACGCGCGCGCCATGGCCGGCACCTTCGGTGCGCTGGCCTATGGCCTGCAGCATTTCCAGCCCGGCCTGCCGTGGTTCGGCGTGCTGGCCAACCGCGTGGCGAGCGAACGGCATGCGGGCATGCTCGAAGGCGCGCTGCGCGATCCCGCGCACTGGCTGGGCGCGCTGCCCAAGGGCGAGGATTTCACGCTGCCCGAACGGCACCTGGGCCTGGTCGCGGCCGACGAGACGCAGGATGCGCTGGCCCGGCTCGATGCCGCCGCCGATGCGCTCGCGGGCACGCCGCTGGGGCGGCTGTCGGTGGCGCAGTTGCCGCAGGTCTTCTTCGAGGCCGCCGCGGCCGAAGCGATCGCGCCGCTGCTCGCGGGCCGCACGATCGCGATCGCGCACGACGCCGCCTTCGCCTTCGTCTACCCGGCCAACCTCGAGGTGCTGCGTTCACTCGGGGCACGCCTTGAATTCTTTTCGCCTTTGGCCGGCGATGCTTTGCCGGAATGCGATGCGGTCTGGCTGCCCGGCGGCTACCCCGAGCTGCACGCCGAACAATTGGCCGCCTGCACGCCCTTGCGCGATGCACTGGTCGCGCATGTTGCGGCCGGCAAGCCGGTCTGGGCCGAGTGCGGCGGCATGATGGCCCTGTACGACACGCTGGTCACGGCCGACGGTCAATCCCACGCGATGTGGGGCCTGCTGCCGGGCCGCGTGACGGTGCAGAAGCGGCTCGCGGCGCTCGGGCCGCAGCAGCTGGCACTGGCCGGGCACAGCCTGCGCGGCCACACCTTCCACTACTCGCTCTGCGACACGCCGCAGCCCGTGGCGGCGCGCACCACGCGCCCGAACACCGACGCCGGCGGCGAAGCGGTCTATGTGCGCGGCACGTTGCGCGCGAGCTATTTCCACGCCTGGTTCGCCTCCAGTCCCGAAGCCACCGCGCGGCTGTTCGATGCCGCGCCGATCGGATTCCCGCATGACGACCGCTGAACGCGAATTCCTGCTCGGCGGCCAGAAGAGCGGCAAGTCCCGCCGCGCCGAGGCGCGCGCCGCCGCCTGGCTGGCCGCCTCGCCCGCGCACGACGCGGTGCTGATCGCCACCGCCACCGCCTGGGACGACGAGATGCGCGAACGCATCGCGCGCCACCAGGCCGACCGTGCCGAGCGCGTGCCGGGCCTGCGCACCGTCGAAGAGCCGGTGCGGCTGGCCGAGGCCCTCGCGGCCCACAGCGCGCCGGGCACGATGGTGCTGGTCGACTGCCTCACGCTGTGGCTGACGAACCTCACGATGCCGATGGAGGGCGCGGCCCACGATGCGGCGCAGGCCATCGCGGCGCTGCGGGCCGCCTTGCGCGCGGCGCGCGGTCCGGTGGTGCTGGTAGGCAACGAGATCGGCCTGGGCGTGATCCCGCTGGGCCGCGAGGTCCGCGCCTTCGTCGATGCGCTGGGCCGGCTCAACCAGGAGGTCGCGGCCGAATGCGATCGCGTCACGCTGATGGCAGCAGGCCTGCCGCTGACCCTGAAGGAACCGACGTGAAGCGCTGGCTGCCCTGGCTGCTGCTCCTGCTGATGGGCCTCGCGCACGCGCAGCCGATCGAGATCACCGACGAGCGCGGCGTGCAGGTGAGCCTGCCGCGCGCGCCCCAGCGCATCGTCACCTTGCTGCCCTCGCTCACCGAATCGGTCTGCGCGCTGGGCGCCTGCGAGCGGCTGATCGGCGTCGACCGCTACTCGAATTCGCCGGCCTCGGTGCGCGCGCTGCCGCAGCTCGGCGGCGGCATCGATCCCAACGTCGAGGCCATCGTCGCGCTCAAGCCCGACGTGGTGCTGCTGGCCAAATCCTCGCGCGTCACGCAGCGGCTCGAAACCCTGGGCCTCAAGGTGCTGGTGCTCGAGCCCAAGACCCATGCCGACGTCAAGCGCGTGCTCGACCAGCTGGGCCGCGTGCTGCAGGCCGACGATCCGCAGCGCGTCTGGCGCGCGATCGACGCCAGCGTGTCGGCGGCGGCGCAGTCGCTGTCGCCCGCGGCCAAGGCCACGCGCGTGTATTTCGAGGTCAACAGCGGCCCCTACGGCGCGGGGGAGAGCTCCTTCATCGGCGAGACGCTGACGCGGCTGGGCGTGAAGAACATCGTGCCCGCGGCGCTGGGGCCGTTCCCCAAGCTCAACCCCGAGTTCGTGGTGCGCGCCAATCCCGACCTGATCATGGTCAGCGTGCGCAGCGCCGCGGGCATGGAGCAGCGGCCCGGCTGGGCCAGCATCCGCGCGGTGCGCGACGGCCGCATCTGCCGCTTCGCGCCGGAGGAGTCCGACGTGCTGGTGCGGCCCGGCCCGCGCATGGGCGAAGCCGCGCGCATCATGGCCCGCTGCCTGGCCGACAAGGCGCCGCGATGATCCGTCACCGGCAACGCATCTGGCTGCTCGCGGCCGTGCTGATGCTGCTGTGCGCGGCCCTGCTGCTGCTGGGCGTGGGCATCGGCAGCACCGGTTTCGAGAGCGTGCTGGCCGCGCGCCACGACCCCATCGCGCTGCAGATCGTGCAGGAGATCCGGCTGCCGCGCACGCTGGGCGCCTGGCTGGCCGGCGCCTTGCTGGGCCTGGCGGGCGCGGTGGCGCAGGGGCTGTTCCGCAATCCGCTGGCCGACCCCTACCTGCTGGGCAGCGCCTCGGGCGCCTCGCTGGGCGTGGCGCTGGCGCTCGCGCTGTTCGGGGCCTCGCCCTCGGCCACGCAGTGGCTGGTGCGCCTGGGCCTCACGGGCGCGGCCTTCGTGGGGGCGGTGCTGGCGGTGCTGCTCACGCTGATGCTCGCGCGCGGCGTGCAGCAGACGCTGCGGCTGCTGCTGGCCGGCGTGATCGTCGGCGTGGTGCTGGGCGCCGCGAAGGACCTGGTGACCATCGGCTCGGCCGACATCCTGCAGGCGCTGCAGGGCTTCATGCTGGGCGGTACCGGCCTGGTCGGCTGGAGCGCCTGCGCGGTGATGGCCGGGCTCGGCGCCATCTGCCTGCTCGCGGCCTGGGCGCTGGCCCCGGTGCTTGACGGCCTGGCGCTGGGCGAGGCGACCGCCGCCAGCCTGGGCCTGCCGCTGGGCGCGATGCGCGCGGCGCTGGTCGCGGTGCTGGCGCTGGCCACCGGCACGGCCGTGGCCCAGACCGGGCTGATCGCCTTCGTCGGCCTGGCCGCGCCGCACCTGGTGCGCTCCATCGTCAAGACCACCCATGCCTGGCTGGTCCTGCTGTCGGCCGTGATGGGCGGCCTGCTGCTGATGGCGGCCGACCTGCTGGCGCGCTGGCTCATCGCGCCGCAGGAGCTGCCGGTGGGCGTGCTCACCGCCGTGCTGGGCGGCAGTTATCTGCTGTGGCTCATGCACCGGCGCGGACGCGGAGGCATCCGGTGAGCGCGGCCCTCGAAGCGCGCCGGGTCGACGCCGCGTTGGGCGGCACGCCGGTGCTGCACGCCATCGACCTGGCGATCGCGGCCGGCCGCTGGACCAGCATCGTCGGGCCCAACGGCGCGGGCAAATCGACCCTGCTGCGCGTGCTCGCGGGCCTGCTGCCGCACGGCGGCGAGGTGCGGCTCTTCGACGCCTCGCTGCACGGCCTGCCGGGCCGCGTGCGGGCGCGACGCATGTCGTGGCTGGGGCAGGGCGGGGCGGGCGAGAGCAGCGCCGACGACCTGCTGGTCTACGACCTCGCGATGCTGGGCCGCATGCCGCACCAGCGCTGGCTCGCGCCGCCCAGCGAGGCCGACCGCGCCGCGGTCGAGCGCGCGCTGCGCAGCACCCAGGCCTGGGACTGGCGCGACCGGCCGCTGGGCCAGCTCTCGGGCGGCGAACGCCAGCGCGTGCTGCTGGCCCGCGCACTGGCGGTCGAGGCCGAGGTGCTGCTGATGGACGAGCCGCTGGCCAACCTCGACCCGCCGCACCAGTCCGACTGGATGCAGACCATGCGCGCGCTGGTGGCCGAGGGCCGCACCGTGGTCAGCGTGCTGCACGAACTCTCGATGGCGCTGGCCGCCGATGCGCTGGTCGTGATGGACCACGGCCGCATGGTGCACCACGGCGGCTGCAGCGACCCGGCCACCCATGCAGCGCTCGAGCAGGTGTTCGAGCACCGTGTTCGCGTGCATCGCGTGGCGGAACAATGGATTGCGTTGCCGACATGACATACGGGATCGGGATCGGACAGCCGGACGCAGAAGACGCAAAGGTTTCGCAGAGGACGCGGAAGAAGACATTCAAAGACTTGTCTTGGTTTTCCTTTTGCGCCTTCTGCGAGACCTTTGCGTCCTCTGCGTCCGGCAACCCGCATTCCCGCCCTTCGAATTCGACCGCCTAGGAAATCAACATGCAAATCGAGACCCCACCCAGCGCCAAGCCCTACGAGAAGCCCGAGGGCGAACGCCGCGGCATCGTGATCGTCAACACCGGCGACGGCAAGGGCAAGAGCACGGCCGCCTTCGGCCTGGCGCTGCGCGCGCACGGCCGCGGCAAGGCCGTGAAGATCTGGCAGTTCATGAAGGTGCCGACCGCGCGCTTCGGCGAGCACCGGATGTTCGAGCACCTGGGCATCCCGATCGAAGGGCTGGGTGACGGCTTCAGCTGGAAGAGCCAGGACCTCGAGCGCTCGGGCCAGCTCGCGCGCGACGGCTGGCTGCGCGCCAAGGCCTCGATCCTGTCGGGCGAGTACTTCCTCGTGGTGCTCGACGAGATCACCTACCCGCTGATCTACGGCTGGCTGCCGCTGGACGACGTGCTGGCCACGCTGCGCGAGCGGCCCAAGCATGTGCACGTGGCGCTCACCGGCCGCCGCTGCCCGCCCGAGCTGATCGAGCTGGCCGACACCGTGACCGAGATGACCATGGTCAAGCATGCGTTCAAGGCCGGCATCCCGGCGCAACGCGGCATCGAAGATTGAGCACGCAGGCCTTCACGGACGACGAGGCGCAAGCCGTCCATCGCGCGATCCGCGAGCGCCGCGACATGCGGCACTTCGCGGGCGGCGAGGTCGCGCCCGAGCTGCTGCGCCGGCTGCTCGAAGCGGCCCACCACGCGCCCAGCGTGGGCTTCATGCAGCCCTGGCGTTTCATCCGGGTGCGCGACGCGGCCCTGCGCGCGCAGCTGCATGCGCTGGTCGAGCAGGAGCGCGTGCGCACCGCGCAGGCGCTGGGGGAGCGCGAAGACGCATTCATGCGGCTCAAGGTCGAGGGCCTTCTCGATGCGGCCGAGCTCATCGCCGTCACGCTGGCCGACGGCCGCGAGCAGCATGTGTTCGGCCGCCGCACCCTGCCGCAGATGGACCTGGCCTCGGCTGCCTGCGCGATCCAGAACCTGTGGCTGGCCGCGCGCGTCGAGGGGCTGGGCATGGGCTGGGTCTCGCTGTTCGACCCGGCGCAGGTCGCGTCGCTGCTGGGGCTGCCCGCGGGCGCCGAGCCCATCGCGCTGCTGTGCCTGGGGCCGGTGCACGGCTTCTACGACGAACCGATGCTGCAGCGCGAACGCTGGGCGCAGCGCGCGCCGCTGGCATCGCTGGTGTTCGACGACCGCTGGGGCACGGCCTCGGCGCTGTTCGATGCCGCGGAAGAAAAGGAGATCCCCTGATGCTGGCCTTCGATAGCGTGCTGTTCGAGCTCGCGCGCCTGTTCCTCTGGCCGGTCACGCTGGGCGTGCTGCTGTCCTTCGTCTACGCGGTGTGGAGCCTGGGCGCCTTCGTGGTCGAAGGGCTGCAGCGCCGGCGCGACCCCGCACGGGTGCTGGTGCTGCGCGCGGTGGCCGACCAGGGCCAGGAACAGATGGAGCTGGCGGTGCTCAAGTCGCTCGAGGGCGTGCGCCTGTGCAGCCGCGTCGCGCCCATGCTGGGCCTGATCGCGACCATGATCCCGATGGGCCCCGCGCTGGTCGCCGTGGCCTCGGGCCAGTCGCAGGGCGTGGCCCAGAGCCTGGCACCGGCCTTCGCGGCCGTGATCGTGGCGCTGGCCTCGGCCTCGATCACCTTCGTGGTCTACACCGTGCGCCGTCGCTGGCTGATGCGCGAACTGGTGACGGTGCTGGACGCACGCGACGCACTCGTATGAGCGCAGCGCCGGGCCGCCCCAAGCAAGCTCGCACCGCAGCGCGGAGCGCGGAGGTTTCCGAATGACGCGCCGCCGCTTCAGCATTCTCGACAGCCTCGACGCCGAGGACGACGACCCGGTGCTGTCGACCATCAACCTGATCGACGTGTTCCTGGTCGTGATCGGCATGCTGATGATCGCGGTCATCGACAACCCGATGAACCCCTTCGCGCAGGACAAGCTGACGATCATCCGCCACGAGGGCCAGCCCGACATGGAGATCCTCACCAAGGAAGGCCAGAAGCTCACGCACTTCAAGGCCAGCGGCGCGACCGGGCAGGGCGACGGCGAGAAGGCCGGCACGGCCTGGCGGCTCAAGGACGGCACCATGGTCTACGTGCCGGCCGACGCGACGCCGGTACAGGGTTCGAAGTGATGCGCTGGTGGCTGGCCGTGTGCTTGCTCCTTTGCGGGCTGCAGCCGGTGCTGGCGCAGCCTTCGCCATCCCATGTCGTGCTGTTGAGCACGCCGCTGGTCTCGCCCGCGCGCCTCGCGCGGCTGCAGGGCGCCGCGGCCGAGGCCGGCCTCGCGCTGCAGGTGGTGTCGGCCGCGCGGGACACGCCCGACACACTGGCCGCGGCCTTGAAGGGCGCGCGACTGCTCGTGATCGATGCGCCGCACGCGAGCGTGGCGCAGGCCGCAGCCGCGCGCTTCGGTGAGATGGTCGCGCGCAGCGGCACGCCCTATGTGCTGATCGGCGAGTTCGGCCCGGTCGCGAAGGGGCAAGCCCTGGGCGCCGCGCCGCTGGCGGCTGAGCGCGGCGTGGACCCGGCCTGGGCGCAGCGGCTGCGCGCCTACTGGCGTTTCTCCGGCGCGGCGAACATCGCATCGGCCATGACGGCGCTGGGCCGGGTCGGCGACATGGCCGGCCTGCCGCCGCCGGTCGAGCTGCCGTTGGCCGGCTTCTACCACCCGGGCTGGCCGCGCGTCGAAAGCGACATCGCGGCGCTCGACACACTGCCCGCCGCGGCCGGCGGCACAGTGGCCATTGCGGTCAACGGCGCCACGCTGACCGGGGACGACACCGCCTGGCTCGACCGGCTGATCGACAGCCTCGGCCAGCGCGGCCTGCGCGCCTATGCCTTCTACGGCCCGCGCCAGCAGGCCGACCTCTACTTCCGCATGACCCACGCCACGGCCGCCGACGGCGGTACGCGCCGCATCGCCGACCTGATCGTGAACGCCGCGCTGGTGTTCAACCCCAACGAGCGCAAGGCCGAGCTCGAACGCATCGGCGTGCCGGTGCTGCAGACCTTGCCCGCGCTGGCGATGAGCGCCGCGCAGTGGGAGGCCAGCCCGGACGGCCTCGCGCCCGGCGACGTCGCCTCCTACTACAGCCCCAGCGAGCTCGCGGGCATGACCGACGCGATGCTGGTCTCGGCGCGCGATCCGGCCACCGGCACGTTGCAGCCGCTGCCCGCGCAGACCGATGCGGTGGCCGACAAGGCGGCCGCGCTGCTGCGGCTGCAGCGCACGCCGTCGGCCGAGCGCCGCGTTGCGATGCTGGTCTACAACTACCCGCCGGGCGAGGCGAACTTCGGCGCCTCCTTCCTCAACGTGCCGCGCAGCATCGACCGCATGCTGGGCGCGATGCAGGCGGCCGGCTACCGCACCGGCGCGCCGGGCAGCGAGGCGCTGATCGCGCAGGTGCAGGCCACGATGCAGGCCTACTACCGCGCCGACGCACTGCAGCCGCTGCTGGACCGGGACCTGGCCGCGAGCCTGCCGCTGGCGCGCTACCTCGCCTGGTTCCGCGCGCTGCCGGCCGCCACGCAGCAGCGCATCGAGGCCTACTGGGGGCCGCCCGAAACGTCGACCCTGCTGCGCACCGTCGACGGCGCGCCGGCCTTCGTGATCCCGCGCGTGCGCTTCGGCAACGTGGTGGTGCTGCGCCAGCCGCCGCGCTTCGAGCCCGGCACGACGGTGCGCGACCCGGCCGCGCAGGTCTACCACCGCTCGGCCGTGCCCTTGAGCCACAGCTACCTCGCGACCTACCTCTGGCTGCGCACCGCCTTCGGTGCCGGCGCGGTGGTGCACGTGGGCACGCATGGCACGGTCGAATGGTCGGCCGGCAAGGAGCGCGGCCTGTCGGCGCAGGACGATCCGCTGCTCGCGCTGGGCGACCTGCCCAACGTCTATCCCTACGTGATGGACAACCTCGGCGAAGCCACCACCGCCAAGCGCCGCGGCCGCGCGACCATGGTCAGCCATTCGACCCCGCTGTTCTCGCCGGCCGGCCTGCGCCCCGGTGTGCAGGCCATGCACGAGCGCCTGCACGACTGGGAGACGCTGGCGCCGGGCCCGGTGAAGCGCGCGCTCGAAGCGCAACTGGCGACCGAGTTCATGGCGCAGCACTACGACCGCGACCTGCAATGGACGCCCGCGCGCCTGCGTGCCGACTTCGCAGGCTTCGTCGCGGTGCTGCATCCCTACCTGGAGGAACTCGCGCAGACCGCGCAGCCCCTGGGCCTGGCCACCTTCGGCGAGACGCCGTCCCCCGAGCGCCGCCGGCTCACGCTGCTGCAGATCCTGCGCCAGCCGCTGCTGGCCGCGCTGGGCGAGGACCCGGAGGAGGCGGTGTTCGTCGAAGGCGACCGGCTCCTGGCGTCGGCCTCGGCGCGCTGGCTCGAACTGGCGGTGCGCGATCCGGAGGCCGCGGCCGCGCAAGGCCGGGGCCCGGCCGCGGTCGAGGCCCTGCGGGCGCTCGCGCTGCGCGCCCAACGGCTCGATGCACTGCTCGCCGACAACCAGGAGACCGCGGGCCTGCTGACCGCGCTCGACGGCCGCTACCTGGCCTCGCGCTATGGCGGCGATCCGGTGCGCAACCCCGACAGCCTGCCGACCGGGCGCAACCTCTACGGCTTCGACCCCAGCCGCGTGCCGACGCGTGCCGCCTGGTCGGTCGGCGCGGCCGCGCTCGACGCGTGGGTCGCGGAGCACGCGAGAACGCATGGCGGCCGCGCGCCCGAGAAGATCGCCTTCACGCTCTGGGCCGGCGAGACGCTGCGCCACCAGGGGATGATGGAAAGCCAGGTCTTCCATGCGCTGGGCGTGCAGCCACGCTGGGACGAAGGTGGGCGCATCGTGGGCATCGACATCGTGCCCAGGGCCACGCTGGGCCGGCCGCGCATCGACGTGCTGCTGAGCGTGACCGGCTCCTACCGCGACCAGTTCCCGGCCGTGATGCGCTGGATCGACGAGGCGGTGCGGCAGGTCGCGGCCCTGGACGAAGCCGACAACGCGGTCGCGCGCCACAGCGCGGCGATGGTGCAGCGCCTGCGCACCCAGGGTGCCTCGGCCGACGAGGCGCAGCGCTGGTCGACGGCGCGCATCTTCTCCAACGCGCAGGGCAGCTACGGCGCCGGGCTGGAAGAGGCCGCGCTCGCGACCGCGCTCTGGACCGGCCAGCGCCGCGCGGGCGGCGATGCGCAGATGGCGCAGCTCTACATGGACCGCATGGGCCACGCCTACGGTGCCGGCCTCGAGGGCGCGCTGCGCCAGGGCGCCTATGCCGACAACCTGCGGCAGGTCGATGCCGCGCTGATGTCGCGCACCTCCAACCTCTACGGCGTGCTGACCAACGACGACCCCTTCCAGTACCTGGGCGGCATCGCGCAGGCGGTGCGCCAGCTCACGGGCAAGGACCCGGCGCTCTACGTGCAGAACCTGCGCAACGCGGCGGGCGAGGGCGGCGTGGTGCGCACCGACACCGCCGCCGGCGCCATCGCGCGCGAGATGCAGACCCGCTACCTGCATCCGCAATGGATCGCGGCCCAGAAGGCCGAGGGCTACAGCGGCACGCTGCAGGTGCTCAAGACCGCACAGTTCATCTGGGGCTGGCAGGTGACCGCGCCCGAGACCGTGCGGCAGGACCAGTGGCAGTCGCTGCACGATGTGTACGTGCGCGACCGCTACCGGCTCGGTACGCGCGCCTGGCTCGAGGGCGCGAACCGCGCGGCCTTCGCGCAGACGCTCGAACGCATGCTCGACGCGGTCCGGCTCGACTACTGGCGGCCCGATGCCGCGACCCGGCGTGAACTCGCGCGGGCCTATGGCGAAGCCGTGAAGGGCAGCGGGCTGGTCGAGCGCCATGCGGGGGTGCAGCGCTTCGCGCAGGCGGTGCTGGCGCCCGCGGCCGTGCCCTCGGTCAATGCCCCGGTGCGGCCGGTGGAAGTGGCGCCGCCCGCCGCGGTCGAGGCGCCCGCCGACCCCGATGCGCCCCAGCGCGTGCAGGGCCTGCGCCTCGACGCGGTCACACCCACCCTGCCGCCCGTGCCGCCGGTGGTGCAGGGCCTGTGGGCCGCGCTGGCCGTCGCGCTGCTGCTGGCCTTGGGCGCGATCGCGCAATGGCGGCGCGGCCGCCGCATCGCCGCCGCGGAGGCGCGCGCATGACGGCCGCGGTCGCGATGGCCGCCGCGCTGCTGCTGGCACTGTGGATCGACCATGCCTTCGGCGAGCCGCCCGCGCGTTGGCATCCGGTGGTGTGGATGGGGCGCTACCTGGGCGCGGCGGGCCGGCGTATCGCGCCGCTCGCAGGCACGGCCGAAGCGCCGCGGGCCAAACCCTTCATCGGGGGCGCGTTGGCCTGGTGCGTTGGCGCCGGGGTCGTGGTGCTTGTCGCCTACCTGCTGCAGCGCCTGGTGGCGCAGTCGTGGCCGGTGGTGGCCGCGCTGCTGCTGGGCCTGCTGCTCAAGCCCCTGCTGGCCTGGCGCATGCTGCGCGACGAGGTGCTGGCGGTCGAAGCCGCGCTGGCCGAATCGCTCGATGCGGGCCGGGCGCAACTCGCGCGCCTGGTGAGCCGCGACGTGAGCGCGCTGAGCGCGGCCGAGGTGCGCGAGAGCGCGATCGAGTCGCTGGCCGAGAACCTCAACGACTCGGTGGTCGCGCCCATCTTCTGGTTCGTGCTGGGGGGCCTGCCCGGCGCCGCGCTGTACCGCTTCGCGAACACCGCCGATGCGATGTGGGGCTACCGCGGCGAGCGCGGCGGCCGCATCTGGGAATGGGCGGGCAAGTGGGCCGCGCATGCCGACGACTTCCTGTCGTGGGTGCCCGCGCGGCTCACGGCGCTGCTGCTGCACGGGCCATGGCCGAGCGCTGCGCTGCGCCGCGAGGCGTCGCGCACGCCGTCGCCCAACAGCGGCTGGCCGATGGCGGCGATGGCGCTGCGGCTGGGCGTGCGGCTGGGCAAGCCGGGGGTCTATGTGCTCAACGCCGAGGGGCGTGCACCGGAACCGGCGGACCTGCCGCAGGCCGCACGGCGGGGCGGCCGCGCGGTGCGCGTGATGGCCGTGCTGGCGGCCGTGGCCGCGCTGGCCATCCGCTGCTGAGGCGCGCTTGCGTATCCTCGGCCCGATGTCTTCTTCCTCCTTCCCGCCCATCGTGCACGGCGGCCCCGATGCGCTGGGCGTGCCGGCCCACGATTTCTCGAGCAACGGCAATGCCTGCGGCCCATGCCCGGCGGCGCTGGCGGCCCTGCAGGCGGCCGACGCCGAACACTATCCCGATCCGCACTACACGGCCTTGCGCGAAACGCTGGGCCGCTTCCATGGCGTCGACGCCTCGCGCATCGTGGTCGCGGCCAGTGCCAGCGAGTTCGTCTTCCGCATCACCGCGGCCTTCGCCGCCCGCGGTGGCCGCTATGTGGTGCTGCCGCCGCACAGCTACGGCGACTACCGCCGCGCGGCGCGCGCCTGGGGGCTGACGGCGGTGGCGCGGGGCGCGCCGGTCGAGCCCGCGGCGCTGCACTGGTACTGCGACCCCTCGAGCCCGCTGGGGCAGGCCGAGCCGGCCTTCGGCGCGGGCATCGATGCGCTGCCGCCGGCGGCCTGCGGCGTGCTCGACCTGGCCTACGAACCCTTGCGCCTCGACGGCGCGCTGGACCTCGACGCCACGCAGCGCGACCGCGTCTGGCAGCTCTGGACGCCCAACAAGGCGATGGGGCTGACCGGCATCCGCGCGGCCTACGCGATCGCGCCGCGCGCCGACCGCACGCTGCACGAGGCGCTGCTGCAGATGGCGCCCTCGTGGCCGGCCGGCGTGCATGGCGTGGCCCTGCTCGAAGCCTGGACCCGGCCCGAGGCGCAGCAATGGCTGGCAGGCTGCCGCGCAACCTTGCGGCCCTGGAAGGCGCGCCAGCAGGCGCTGTGCGAGGACCTGGGCTGGACGGTGCTGCCCAGCGTGGGCAACTTCTTCGGCGTGCGCCCGGCCGAGGACGCCGTACCGGCCCTGGCCGCGGCGCTGCGCGCGCGGGGCGTGAAGGTGCGCGACGCGGCCTCCTTCGGCCTGCCCGAGGCGCTGCGGCTGGCGGTGCTGCCGCCGGCCTCGCAGGAAGCGTTGCGCGACGCGGTGCGCAGCCTCGGCTGAGCGCCCGCGCATCGACACTGCCCGCGGGCTTGCGTACCATCGCCTGCCCATGGCCCTTTCCAACACCCTTGACGCGAAGACCGTTGCGCTGACCGCACCCCCCGTGCCGGCGGCGCCGGTGGCTGCATGGCCGTCCTGGCGCTGGCTGGCCGCCTGGCTGCTGCTCATGGTGCTGGGCGCCGCGCTGCTCGCGGGCTGGCGCTTCCACCAGCTGGGCCAGCGCTTCGACGACGAAGCGCGCACTCTGCATCGCACGATCGCGCAACGGGTCGGCCAGCACGACGCGCACCTGACCAATCTGCACGCGATCGCGCAGCTCGACGACCCGCAGCGCGCCACCTTCCGCGCCGTGGCCTCGGCCATCCGGACTTTCTATCCGCGCATCGTGGCCATCGACCTGGTGCGCCTCGCGCCCGTGCCTGAGGTGCTGGCCTCGACCCGCGACGCCGGCGCCGCGCCGGTGCGGCTCGAAGTGGTGGCGCAGCGCGCGGCCACCCTGGGCGCGGGCAAGGCCGCCATGCTCGATGCGCCCGTGGGCACGGGCTACGCGATGGTCAAGCGCATCGGCGATGCGCCCTTGAGCGCGCTGGTGCTGCAGATCGACGCGGCTCAGCTGATCGCGCCCGACGGCCTGGCCCCCGCGAACACGGCCGTGTGGCTCACCGATGCGCACGGCACGGTCTTCGGCGGCCGGCCGGCCGACGCGGACGAGGGCTGGCCGCGCGCGCTGGGTTTCGCGCAGGGCCTGGGCAGCACCAGCCAGCCGCTGCAGCTGGTGCTGAGCCGCCGCCTGGGCTGGGCCGAGCTGCTGCCGGCCGGCGGCCTGCTCGCGCTGGCCATCGGCGGCGCGGCGCTGCTGTGGGCCGCCGGCAGCGTGCAGCGCGTGCGGCGCGCGCGCCGCGAGGCGGCCCGCCAGGCGCAGGAGCTGCGGCTGGCCCATGCGATGCGCGTCAACGGCCTGGGCGAGATGGCCTCGGGCATCGCGCACGAGCTCACGCAGCCGCTGACCGCGATGCTCAGCCAGAGCCAGGCCGGATTGCGGCTCATCGAGCAGGGCGCCGACGCAGCGGCGATGGTGCCGATCCTGCAGGCCAACGTGCGGCTGGCGCGGCGCTCGGGCGACATCCTCGAGCGCATCCGTTCCTACGTGAGCCAGCGCGAGCCGGCGGTGGAAGCGGTGGCGCTCAATGCGCTGGTCGAGGGCGTGGCCGAACTCGTGCAGGCCGACCTGCGCGCGCGCGGCATCGCGCTCGAACTGGTGCTCGATCCAGCGGGCCCGGTGGTGCGCATCGACGCCATCTCGGTCGAGCAGGTGCTGCACAACCTGGTGCGCAACGCGGCCGAGGCGCTGGCGGGGCAGGACGGCGCGTGCATCACGGTGCGCACGCGATCCGATGCCGCTGGCGCGCAGGTCGCGGTGATCGACAACGGCCCGGGCATCGCGCCCGAGCAGCTGGCGCGCGTGTTCCAGCCCTTCTTCACCACCAAGGAGGGCGGCATGGGCCTGGGCCTGTCGCTGTGCGAGCGGCTGGTGGAGAACATCGGGGGGCGCATCGAGGCGCAGAGCACGCCGGGCGAGGGCAGCGTCTTCACCGTGCAGCTGAGGAAGGCCGCGCGATGACGCATCCGGTGTTCCTGATCGACGACGACGCCGACGTGCGCGAGGCCCTGGCGCTGCTGCTGCGCACCCTGGGCTATGCGGTGCAGGCCTTCGACGGCGCGGCCGCCTTCCTGCAGCGCGAGCCGGCCGGCGCGCAGGGCTGCGTGGTGACCGACGTGCGCATGGCCGGGCTCTCGGGCCTGCAGCTGCTCGAGCGGCTGCAGGCCGATCCGCAGCCGCTGCCGGTGGTGGTGATCACCGGCCACGGCGACGTGTCGGTGTGCCGGCGTGCGTTCCGCGGCGGGGCGGTGGATTTCCTCACCAAGCCGGTGGACGAGCAGGCTCTGCTCGAGGCTGTGCAGGCCGGCATGGCGCGGCTCGAGGAGAGCACGGCGCTGCAGGCGCAGCGCACGCAGGCCAGCGCCAAGCTCGAGCAGCTGAGCGCGCGTGAAGACGAGATCCTGCGGCTGATCGCCGACGGCCTGTCGACCAAGGAGATCGCGCGCCGGCTCGAACTCTCGCCGCGCACCGTGGAAAAACATCGCGCCGGCATCGCTTTCAAGCTCGGCACGGGCTCGGTGGCGGAGATGGTGCGCGCGGTGCTGTCGCCCTGAGGGCGCAGCGACTGGGTAGAACTACCCAGCCGCGCGGGTAGCGCCACGGCTGTTCAGCGCGCCGCGCGAAATTTAGATTCCCTGCTGAGCCGGATGTCCCGGCTTCGCCTCAAGGAAATCCAAATGAACACCTCCCGTCTTCTGATCGCCGCCGCACTCGTCGCCGCCCCGCTGCTGGGCCAGGCCCAGGTGCTGCAGGAGCGCAACATCTCGCTGGCCCTCGCGCAGGAAATCGCGCAGTCGGCCGTGGCGGCCTGCACGCAGAAGGGCGTCAACGTGACGGCCACCGTGGTCGACCGCGCGGGCTTGGTGCGCGCCGTGCTGCGCGCCGACAACGCCGGCCCGCACACCGTCGAAGCCAGCCGCGCCAAGGCCTTCACCTCGGCCTCGACCCGCGCACCCACGGCCAACTTGGGCGAGAACGCGCAGAAGAACCCGGGCGCCCAGTTCCTCAATGACATCCCCGGCTTCCTGCTGCTGGCCGGCGGCGTGCCGATCCGCGCGGGCAACGACGTGATCGGCGCGATCGGCATCGGCGGCGCACCGGCCGGCAGCACCGACGCGGAATGCGCAATGGCGGCGCTCGAGCTGGCCAAGGACAAGCTCAAGTAAGCAAGTCAGTCCTCGGTGCGCTCCTCGCCCGGCGCCTGGTCGAGCTTAGGGTTGCGCACCTTTTTCATGAGCTTCTCGCCCTCGGTGTCCTTGCCGTCGCTGGGCACCGCTTCCTCCTGGGTGATCTCGGGTTCCTCGTGCAGGGTGGCGGGCTTCTGCGGGGGCGCGGGGTGCTTCGTCATGCGGGTCTCCAGACAGGAAAGGCCCCAAGGTCGCAGCTTCCGGCGCCCGCGCGCTTCAGGCCATCGCGCCGATGCCCGTCAGCCAAAGCCGACAGCGCGCTCGGCGTCCAGCCGCTGCTTCGCGCGCGGCCGGGTCGCGGCCACGGCGTCTTCCGGCACCACCAGCACGTCGCTGCCGACGCAGCCCAGCAGCCGCTGCGCCGTGCCGGGGCACAGCCATTCCGCGAGCGGCGAGCGCCGCTGCCGCCCGATCACCACCAGGTCGGCGCGCAGGTAGTCCTGCTGGATCGCCAGCTGGCGCGCCGGGTCGCCACGGCCGATGGCCGACATCACGCGGTTGCGCCGTGCGTCCGATCCCCGGCCGAGCCCGGCCATGCGCGCGCGGGCCCGGTGCAGCCGTTCGCGCAGGTGGGCATCGATCACGGCTTCGGACACCGAGGCGTAGCGCAGCTTGGCCTCGTGCCCTTCGCCCAGCGCGTGGAACAGCGCAATCTCGGCCTGCGCATCGAAGCGGCCCGCGAGTTCGAGCAGCCGCTGCGATGCGGGGCCCAGGTCGACCGCCACCACGATGCGCTCGTAGTGGCGGCGCGGCCGCACGCGCGTGACCAGCACCAGGCAGCGGCACTGGCGCAGCAGCCGTTCCACGGGCTGGCCAAGCAGGCGCGCGCCCAGCGTCCGGTCGCGGCGATGGGCCAGCACCAGCAGATCCACGGACCGGGCTTCGTCGGCGATGTCCGCGACGCTGTTGACGGCCTGTTCGACCGTGCGGATCGCCAGCCCCAGCCGGCTGTTCATCTCGCGCGCCAGCTGGGCCAGGTGGCTGGCGGCGCCCAGGCGCGGCGCGCTGCCGGCCGGACCGGCATACATCAGCTTGAGCGTCGCGCCGTGGGCCAGTGCCAGGCGCGCGGCGCGCTCCATCGCCAGGTTGCCGTCGATCGACAGGTCGGTCACGGCCAGGATCGATTGGATGTTCTGCATCGTCTTGTCTCTTTCGGTGACGGACGGCGCGCGCATTGCTTCGAACGAACGCGCGGCGGTCCATCGCATGCGGCGGCCCCGAAACCCACGGGACGGCCGCGACCGCGCGGGGCGGATGCCCGGCGGTCGATGGTTTGCGCGAAGGAGGAGAAAGGGGCGGACCGCCGGGCTCAGGGATGTCCGGCCGTCGGCCGGAGATCCGCCGTGCGGCGTCCACGGGGCAGGCCCGTCGCGAGGGACGGGCGCGGGCCGTCGAGAGGACGGCAGGACGCAGAGGAGGTGTGCACGCGCCCGAGTGTAGGAAGCCCGCGCGGGCGCGACAAGCAAAGGCCATGCGGCGTCTGCCGATATGCGCTCGCTGCGCCGATGTAACGAGGCCGCCCGCCAGACGCGCGCCTGCACCAGCCCCGCATAGCCTTCCGCGCCGAACAGCGCCGCCATGCCGGGCTGCGGTGGCGGCGCGGGGGCAGTGGCGAGGTTCTCCTTGAGCACGAAGGTCTGGCCCCATGGGGAGCTGCGCCGGTCCGCGGCCAGGCCCGAACCCTCGAGCAGGATCTGCAGTCCCGTCGCGGCCGAATGGCGGCCCTGCACCGCCGCCGAAAAGCGGCGACCGATGACCTCGCTGGGCAGCAGCACCGGCTGGCCGGTGGTGTCGGCATAGGCGTTCGAGGCCGCGGCCAGCGGCTGGGCGGGGATGTCGAAATCGAACCACGACGCCGCCGCCGATGCGAGCGTGCCGCGCGCCGTGTCCACGGGGCCCGGCGCGGCGTGCAGCGCCTCATCCGTTCCCCAGGCCGGCGCGGCCAGACCGCAGAGCAGCATCTGCAGGATGACCCGGTGACGGCTCACGCCGGCTGCTTGGGAACGCACCGCGAACCGTCCGCGCGCCCTGCCCGGCCGCGCGCGGGCGCACGCCCGCGCGGCTGCTGCGCCACCTGGGCTGCCCGGCGCTGGCCAGCGAATGCCTGCACGACGCCTGGCTGCGCCTGGGCGAGATGGACGTTCGCGCCGCGGTGCAGAACCCCGAGGCCTACGTCTACCGCGTGGCCTGCAATGCCGCGATGGACCGCATGCGCAGCCAACGGCCGTGGCAGTACGCCGGCCTCGCGGACGATGCGCTGGACCATGTGGCCGACCCCGCGCCGGGGCCCGAACACATCGCCGCCGACCGCTCCGAGCTGGCCGCGGTGGAGCGGGCCATGGCGCGGCTGCCACGCCGCCATCGCGCGGTGCTGCTCGGGCTGCGCTTCGACGAACTGAGCCGGCCCGAGGTCGCACGCCGGCAGGGAATCTCGCTGCGCAGCGTGGACACCGCGCTGCGCCAGGCGCTGGACCACTGCGCGGGCAGCAGCGGCCGCGCGGTGCTGGCGGGGGTGAGCGGGGCCCGGCGCGCGCTGCGCTCGCCGCCGCCCTGAGCGGCGCTCAGCCGCGCTGCATCTGAGGGTTCTGGGCGAACAGCTCGGCCGCCCAGTCGACGAAGGCCCGCACCTTGGCGCTCAGGTGGCGGTTGGGCGGGTAGACCACGTAGATCGGCAGCGGGTCGCGCGCCCAGTCGGCCAGCACCTCGACCAGCTCGCCGCTGTCCAGGTAGGGCCGGGCGATGACGGTCGCCATCTGCGCCACGCCCAGGCCGGCCACCACGGCCGCGGTGTGGGCGATGTTCTCGTTCACCGCCAGGCTGTAGGGCGCGGCCGGCTCGAAGTGCTCGCCGTCCTTGTTGAACTCCATCGGGAACATGCGCCGCGTGTTGCCGAAGAAATGGTTGACCACGCGGTGGTTGCGCTCCAGGTCGCGCGGATGCTGCGGTGCGCCATAGCGCTTCACATAGGCGGCCGAGGCCACCGCGATCAGCGGCAGCTGGCCGATGCGGCGCGCCACCAGCGACTGGTCGGTGATCTCGCCGATGCGGATCACGCAGTCGACGTTGTCGGTCAGCAGGTCCACCACCCGGTCGCTCACGCCCATGTCGATCTGGATGTCGGGATAGCGCGCGTAGAAGGTGTCGAGCGCGGGGATCAGCAGCAGGGTGGCGGTGGACGAGCCCACGTCGATGCGCAGCCGGCCCGAGGGGTTGGCCTGCGCGTTGGTCATGCTGGCGTCGAGGTCGTCGAGGTCGGTCAGCAGCTGGGAGGCCCGCTCGTAATAGGCGGCGCCGTCGGGCGTGACCGTGACGCGGCGCGTGGTGCGGTTGAGCAGCTTGACGCGCACGCGCGCCTCCAGCGCCTGGATCTGCTTGGTGACCGTGCCCTTGGGCAGGGCCAGCGAATCGGCCGCGCGCGTGAAACTCCCGGTTTCCACGACGCGCGCAAACACCCGCATGGCCTGGATCTGATCCATGGGACTTTCCTCTCTCTGTCTTTATGGGGGGCGCAGCCCCCGCTGCGTGAGGGAATTCTCACACGCACACGAGGCCTCATTGTTGTTCCGATGGAAACGGTGAGGTGGCAAAGTGCCCGATTCAGGCTTGCCATTGGCCCGTACATTAATCCCATCGTTCTTCCACCTCCGCCTACAGGTTCACCATGTCCACCCGTTCATCGCCAAGCGCCACCGAACTGCCGGCCACTGCTGCACTGCAGGCGGTCGAGAGCGACATCACCATCGAGCTGCCCGGACGCGAACCGGTGGCGGCCCGCACCTACGGCGTGCGCAGCCAGCGCGGCGCGGGCGCCGAGACCGACCGCCCGCTGGTGCTGCACTTCCATGGCGGCAACTTCGCCTGCGGCGACCTCGACGACGGCCGCAGCGTGGCGCGGATGCTGGTGAGCGCGGGCGCGACCGTGGTGTCGATGGCCTATCCGCTGGCGCCGCTGCATCCCTTCCCGGATGCGATCGAGGTGGGTTACGAGGCGCTGGAGTGGCTCTACAAGCAGCGCACCAAGCTGGCCGGCAAGGGCGCCCGCGTCTACCTGGCGGGCGAGGAGGCCGGCGGCAACCTGGCGGCCTCGCTGGCGCTGATCGCCCGCGACCGGGCCCATCCGCCGCTGTCGGGCCAGGTGCTGCTGTCGCCGATGCTCGACCCCTGCGCCGGCACCGCCTCGTTGCGCGAGGCCACGGGCGACGCCACCGGCTGCAAGTACACCGAGGGCTGGCAGAAGTACCTGCGTTGTCCGCGCGATGCCGAGCATCCGTACGCGGTGCCGGGTTCCTCGCGCCGCCTGGCCGACCTCGCGCCCACGCTGGTCCTGGTGGGCAAGGACGACCCGATGCGCGACGAGGCCGTGGCCTATGCGAAGCGGCTCGAGGGCGCCGGCATCCCGGTGCGCAGCGAGGTGCTGAGCTGCGCGGAGGGCTGGCCCGACGCGCTGACCGATCCCGCGACGGGCTCCGAATGCCCGGGCGCCGGTGCGGTGACGCAGCAGTTCCGCGACTTCTTCGAGGCGACGCGCGCACCCGTCGCGCCGCAACCGCCGCACTAGGCGCTGGCCGGTGACTGCAGCGCAGCGCACCGGCACTGAACCCCACTGAACCGATTTCGGCAGCCGGAGACCCCGGCCGCCAGCCCTTTTGTCGCCCGACGTACCGCGCCGGGTGGCGCTTCGCATCTCCAGAAACATCCCAAGAGGACGGAAAACATCATGACCAAGCCACTCGCCTCCCCCTCCGCCAAGCCCCTCGCCACCGTCGCCCGCCGCGGTGTCTGGCCCGCCGTGACCGCGCTGACCGCGGCTGCGGCCATCGTCTCCGCGGTGTTCGGCCTGCGCCCGATCGAGGCCGAAGCCAACACGCCCGCGGCCGCCCCGCAGGCCACGCCGGTGTCCGTCGCCGCCGTGGTGCAGACCGACATCACGGCCTGGGACGAGTTCTCGGGCCGGCTCGAAGCCGTCGAGCGTGTCGACGTGCGCTCCCGGGTCGCGGGCGCCGTGCAGTCGGTGCACTTCAAGGAAGGCACGCTGGTGAAGAAGGGCGACCTGCTGATCACCATCGACCCCGCACCCTACGCGGCCGAAGTCGAGCGCGCCGAAGCGCAGGTCGCCTCGGCCCAGGCCCGCACGGCCTTCAGCCGCAGCGAGCAGGAGCGCGCCAAGCGCCTGTGGGACGAGAAGGCCATCGCCCAGCGCGAACTCGACGAGCGCACCAACGCCGGCCGCGAAGCCGAAGCCAACCTGCGCGCCGCGCAGGCCGCGCTGCAGACCGCGCGCCTGAGCCTGGGCTACACCCAGGTGCGGGCGCCGGTGTCCGGCCGCATCGGCAAGCTGGAAGTCACGGTGGGCAACCTGGTGGCCGCCGGCCCCGGCGCACCGGTGCTGACCACGCTGGTCTCGGTGAGCCCGATCTACGCGAGCTTCGATGCCGACGAGCAGATCGTGGGCAAGGCGCTCAAGGACATCGCGGGCGGCTCCAACGGCCGCATGCCGATCGAGCAGATCCCGGTGCAGATGGGCACGGCCGCGAGCGCCGGCACGCCCTTCGAAGGCAAGCTGCAGCTGATCGACAACCAGGTCGACGCCCGCAGCGGCACGGTGCGCGTGCGCGCCGCCTTCGACAACAAGGACGGCGCGCTGATCCCCGGCCAGTTCGCCCGCATCCGCATGGGCCAGGCCCACACCAGCAGCGTGCTGCTGGTGAGCGAACGCGCCATCGGCACCGACCAGAGCAAGAAGTTCGTGATGGTCGTCAATGCCGACAACAAGACCGAGTACCGCGAGGTGACGCTGGGCGCGCCGGCCAATGGCCTGCGCGTGGTGAGCGCCGGCCTCAAGGCGGGCGAGCGCGTGGTCGTCAACGGCCTGCAGCACGTGCGCCCCGGCGCGCTGGTGGCCCCGGCCACGGTGCCGATGGACGCGGCCCAGGCCAAGCTCCAGGCGGCCGCCAAGGTCGCGGCCGGCTGAGCCCGGAACCGCGACGCTTCGTAGAAGAAAGAACACCATGAACCTCTCCAAATTCTTCATCGACAGGCCGATCTTTGCCGGCGTGCTGTCGGTGCTGATCCTGATTGCCGGCCTGATCGCCATGCGCGCGCTGCCGATTTCCGAGTACCCGGAAGTCGCGCCGCCCTCGGTGGTGGTGCGCGCCCAGTACCCGGGCGCGAACCCCAAGGTGATCGCCGAGACGGTGGCGACGCCGCTCGAGGAACAGATCAACGGCGTCGAAGGCATGCTCTACATGGGCAGCCAGGCGACCACCGACGGCGTGATGACGCTGACCGTGACCTTCAAGCTGGGCACCGACCCCGACAAGGCGCAGCAGCTGGTGCAGAACCGCGTCTCGCAGGCCGAGCCGCGCCTGCCCGAGGAGGTGCGCCGCCTGGGCATCACCACCATCAAGAGCGCGCCCGACCTGACCATGGTCGTGCACATGGTCTCGCCCAACAACCGCTACGACATCAACTACCTGCGCAACTACGCGGTGCTCAACGTCAAGGACCGCCTCGCGCGCATCCAGGGCGTGGGCCAGGTGCAGATCTTCGGCGGCGGCGACTACGCGATGCGCGTCTGGCTGGATCCGCAGAAGGTGGCGCAGCGCGGCCTGTCGGCCAGCGACGTGGTGGCGGCGATCCGCGGCCAGAACATCCAGGCCGCGGCCGGGGTGGTCGGCGCTTCGCCGGGCCTCTCGGGCGTCGACATGCAACTGTCGATCAATGCCCAGGGCCGGCTGCAGAGCGAGGAAGAGTTCGGCGACATCATCGTCAAGAGCGGCACCGACGGCGCCTCCACCCAGGTCACCCGGCTGCGCGACATCGGCCGCCTGGAGATGGGCGCGGCCGACTACTCGCTGCGTTCGCTGCTCAACAACGACCCGGCCGTGGGCATGGGCGTGTTCCAGTCGCCCGGCTCCAACGCGCTGGACATCTCGCGCGACGTGCGCGCCACCATGGACGAGCTCGCCAAGAGCATGCCCGAGGGCGTGGAATACCGCATCGCCTACGACCCGACGCAGTTCGTGCGCGCCTCGATCGAATCGGTGGTCCACACGCTGCTCGAAGCCATCGTGCTGGTGGTGCTGGTGGTGATCCTGTTCCTGCAGACCTGGCGCGCGTCGATCATCCCGCTGTTGGCCGTGCCGGTGTCGGTGATCGGCACCTTCGGGATGCTGCACGTGCTGGGCTTCTCGATCAACGCGCTGAGCCTGTTCGGGCTGGTGCTGGCGATCGGGATCGTGGTGGACGATGCGATCGTGGTGGTCGAGAACGTCGAGCGCAACATCGAGGCCGGCCTGAGTCCGCGTGACGCGACCTACCGCGCGATGCGCGAGGTGTCGGGGCCCATCATCGCGATCGCGCTGGTGCTGGTCGCGGTGTTCGTGCCGCTGGCCTTCATCAGCGGCCTGACCGGCCAGTTCTACAAGCAGTTCGCGGTGACCATCGCGATCTCGACGGTGATCTCGGCGATCAACTCGCTCACGCTGTCGCCCGCCCTCGCAGCGCTGCTGCTGCGCGGCCACGACCAGCCCAAGGACGCGCTCACGCGCTTCATGGACCGCTACCTCGGCTGGCTGTTCCGCGGCTTCAACAAGCTGTTCCATCGCGGTTCCGAGGCCTACAGCGGCGGCGTCAAGAACGTGATCGGCCGCAAGGCGCTGATGCTGGTGGTCTACCTCGCGCTGATCGGCGTGACCTTCGGCCTGTTCAAGGCCGTGCCCAGCGGCTTCGTGCCGGCGCAGGACAAGCAGTACCTGATCGGTTTCGCCCAGCTGCCCGACGGCGCCACGCTGGACCGCACCGAGGACGTGATCCATCGCATGGGCGAGCTGGTCAAGAAGAACCCGAACGTGGAAGACGCGATCGCGTTCCCGGGCCTGTCGATCAACGGCTTCACCAACAGCTCGAACTCGGGCGTGGTGTTCGTCACGCTCAAGCCCTTTGCCGATCGCAAGCGCGCCGACCAGAGCGGCGGTGCGGTCGCGGGCCAGCTCAACGGCGCCTTCGCGAGCATCCAGGACGCCTTCATCGTGATGTTCCCGCCGCCCCCGGTGGCGGGCCTGGGCACCACGGGCGGCTTCAAGATGCAGATCGAGGACCGTGCCTCGCTGGGCTACGACCAGATGGACTCGGCGGTCAAGGCCTTCATGGCCAAGGCCTACCAGACGCCCGAGCTGGCCGGCATGTTCACCAGCTGGCAGGTCAACGTGCCGCAGCTCTACGCCGACATCGACCGCACCAAGGCGCGCCAGCTCGGCGTGCCGGTGACCGACATCTTCGACACCATGCAGATCTACCTGGGCAGCCTGTACGCGAACGACTTCAACAAGTTCGGCCGCACGTACTCGGTGCGCGTCCAGGCCGATGCGCCGTACCGTGCGCGCGCCGAAGACGTGGGCCTGCTCAAGGTGCGCTCGAACACCGGCGAGATGGTGCCGCTGTCCGCGCTGATGAAGGTCAACTCGACCTTCGGCCCGGAACGCGCCATGCGCTACAACGGCTACCTCGCGGCCGACATCAACGGCGGCCCGGCCCCCGGTTATTCGTCGGGCCAGGCGCAGGATGCGATCAAGCGCATCGCCGCCGAGACGCTGCCCAAGGGCATCAGCTTCGAGTGGACCGAGCTCACCTACCAGGAGATCCTGGCCGGCAACTCCGCCTTCCTGGTGTTCCCGCTGGCGATCCTGCTGGTGTTCCTGGTGCTGGCCGCGCAGTACGAGAGCCTGACCCTGCCGATCGCGATCATCCTGATCGTGCCCATGGGCATCCTGGCCGCGATGACCGGCGTGTGGATCTCGGGGGGTGACAACAACGTCTTCACGCAGATCGGGCTGATCGTGCTGGTCGGGCTGAGTGCGAAGAACGCGATCCTGATCGTGGAGTTCGCCCGTGAGCTCGAGTTCGCCGGGCGCACGCCGGTCCAGGCCGCGATCGAGGCCAGCCGCCTGCGGCTGCGCCCGATCCTGATGACCTCGCTGGCCTTCGTCATGGGTGTGCTGCCGCTGGTGCTGTCCACCGGCGCCGGCGCCGAGATGCGCAGCGCGATGGGCGTGGCGGTGTTCGCCGGGATGATCGGGGTGACGGCCTTCGGCCTGTTCCTCACGCCGGTGTTCTACGTGGTGCTGCGCCGCCTGGCGGGCAACCGCCAGCTCAAGCAGCACGGCGAGGTGCCGCACGACGTCGAGGCCTTCGCCCCGGCCGGCGACCTCTCGGTGTCCCATGTAGGCGGTGGCGGTGCGCTGCATCCGCAGCCTTCGGCACCGCGCCATCCCCACGAGTGAGCCGCGGCTCCTCACAGGCAACAGGAATTTTCATCATGACAAGCTCCATCTCTCTCGCAGCGGGGGCGCTGCGCGCCGCCTGGCTGCCGCTGGTCGCGGCCCTGGTGCTGGCCGGCTGCGCCTCGAGCGCCGTGCAGGCCCCCACCACGGTGGCACCGGTGCAGTTCAAGGAACAGGCCGCCAGCGCCCGTACCGGTGCGCCGGTCCAGGCCAACGGCGCCTGGTGGCGGGTCTTCAACGACCCGGTGCTCGACGAACTGGTCGACCGCGCCGCGGCCCGCAACACCAGCATCCAGCAGGCCGCGGCCCGGCTGGCCGAAGCGCGCGCGCTGGCCCGCACGGTCGATGCCGACCGCTCGGTGCAGGTCGGCCTGAACGGCGGCGCGAGCCGCGGCCAGGGCCTGGACCGCAACCAGAGCAACCGCCCCTCGACGCTGCTCAACGCGGGCGCCAGCGTGTCCTACGAGCTCGACCTGTTCGGCAAGCTCTCGGGCGCCAGCAACGCGGCCGCGCTCGATGCGCAATCGCGCGAGGCGCTGCTGCAGAGCGCCAAGCTGCTGGTGCAGGCCGAGGTCGCGCAGAGCTACCTCGCGCTGCGCGCCATCGACGACGAACGCACGCTGGTGCGCGAGACCGTCGAGGCCTACCGCGGCACGCTGGACCTGACCGAACGCCGCGAACGCGCGGGCGACCTGGCCGAGCTCGACGTGGCCCGGGTGCAGACCGAACTCGCATCGACCGAATCCGATGCGCTGGCGCTCGATCGCCAGCGCGCGGTGGCCGAACACGCGCTTGCGGTGCTGCTGGGCGAGGTCGCTTCCGACTTCAGCCTGCCGCCGACCGCGTGGACCAGCGCGCTGCCCACCATCCCGGCCGGGCTGCCCTCGACCGTGCTCGAACGCCGGCCCGACGTGGCAGCGGCCCAGCGCACCGTGATGGCGGCGCAGGCCCGCGTGGGCGTGGCGCAGAACGCCTGGTTCCCCAACATCGCGCTGACCGGCGGTGGCGGCTATGCCTCGAGCGACCTGGGCGACCTGTTCAAGTGGTCGGCCCGTTCATGGGGCATCGGCGCGCTGCTGTCGCTGCCCATTCTCGACGGCGGCCGGCGCGAGGCCGGCGTGCAGAGCGCCTCGGCCCAGCTCGACGGCGCGCTCGCGAGCTACCGCACCGAGGTGCTGACGGCCTTCCGCGAGGTGGAGGACCAGCTGGCCTCGCTGCGCCTGCTCGACGCGCAGTCGACAGTGCAAGGCCGGGCCGTGACCTCGGCCCAGCGCGCGACCGCTTTGTCGGACTCGCGCTACCGCAACGGGCTGGTGAGCCAGCTCGACCTGCTGGACGCGCGCCGCAGCGAGCTGCGCAACCGCCGGCAGGCGCTGCAGGTCAAGTCCGCGCAGTACCAGGCCACCGTGGGTCTGATCCGCGCACTGGGTGGCGGGTGGGACGGCGATCAGCCGGTCGCGTCCTCGGTCGCGCCCATGCGCCTGAGCTCGGCCACGCCCAGCGCCAGCGCACTGGAGTAGCTGTGCTGCGGCGCCGGCGCGACCCGCCAGCGCCGGTAGTGCAGCGCATCGGAGTGGTGGCCCTCGAAGGCTTCGAGCAGCACCCAGTGGAACTGGCCGGGCGCGCGCTCCTGGACGGTGAGCGCCAAGTCGCGGAGGATCGGCATCGATGAGACGGCTCGAGTCGTGATGCCGTGAAGGTACCGGGCCGCCGCGCCGCCTGCGTCTCACGCGGTGCCGGATCGCTGTGACCCGGACACCCTGTCCGCTGTAGGCGGCGGCGCCTTGGGGACGTCCTCCGCGACAATGCGGGCATGAATCAACGGGATACGGGCGGGAACGCGCGCGCAAAGTGCGTGATGGTGCTCGGCACCACCAGCGGCGCGGGCAAGAGCTGGGTCACCACGGCCCTGTGCCGCTGGTACGCGCGCCAGGGCCTCAAGGTGGCGCCCTTCAAAGCCCAGAACATGAGCAACAACGCGAGGGTGGTGGCCCCCACGCTGGGCGCTGCGCGCACTGCGCTGCCCCCCGAGGGGGCCGATTTTTCTTGGGGCGGCCCGGCGGAAAATGAGGGCGGCGAGATCGGCAGCGCCCAGTACTTCCAGGCCCTGGCCGCGAACGCGGTGCCCGAGGTCCGCATGAACCCCTTGCTGCTCAAGCCCGAGCGCGACACCCACAGCCAGGTGGTGCTGCTGGGGCAGGTGAGTGCCGAACTCACCGGCCTGCCGTGGCGCGGCCGCAGCGAACGGGTCTGGCCGCAGATCGCGCAGTCGCTCGATGCCCTGCGGGCCGAGAACGACGTGGTGGTGATCGAGGGCGCGGGCTCGCCGGCCGAGATCAACCTCATGGGCAGCGACATCGTGAACCTGCGCGTGGCGCGCCATGCGCAGGCGCGCTGCCTGCTCGTGACCGACATCGACCGCGGCGGCGCCTTCGCCCACCTCTACGGCACCTGGGCCCTGATGCCCGAGGCCGACCGGGCCCTGCTCGCGGGTTTCGTGCTCAACCGCTTCCGTGGCGATGCGTCCTTGCTGTCCCCGGCCCCCGAGACCCTGCAGCAGCTGACCGGCGTGCCCACCGTCGCCACGCTGCCGATGTGGTGGCAGCACGGCCTGCCCGAGGAGGACGGCGTGTTCGACGACCGCAGCACCGCGAGCGGCGAGGTGACCTGCACCGTCGCGGTCATCGCCTATCCGCGGCTGAGCAACCTCGACGAATTCCAGCCACTCAAGAACGTGCCCGGCGTGCGCCTGCGCTGGGTGCGCAGTCCGTCGCAACTGGCCGATGCCGACTGGATCGTGCTGCCGGGTTCGAAGCACACCAGCGGCGACCTGGCCTGGCTGCGCGCGCAGGGGCTGGACCGCGCGGTGGCCGCGCATGCCGCGCGCGGCGGTCGCGTGCTCGGCGTCTGCGGCGGCCTGCAGATGCTGGGCGAGGCGCTGATCGACCCGCACGGCATCGATGGCAATGCACCCGGCCTGGGGCTGCTGCCGCTGGTCACGGTGTTCGCGCCCGACAAGACAGTGCGCCAGCGCGAGGCCCGTTTCGGCCCGCTGGCGGGCGCCTGGTCGGCGCTCTCGGACGTGACCGTGCGCGGCTACGAGATCCACCACGGCCAGACCGAGGCCCATCCCGCGATGGCCGCGGCCGGCGAGCGTGCGCATGCCGCCATGCCCGACGGCCTGGCCTGGCAGAACGAGGCCGGCAACGTGCTGGGCCTGTACCTGCACGGGCTGTTCGAGGACCCGGCCGCGCTGCAGGCGCTGTTCGGCGCCACCGCCCCCACGCTCGACGCCGTGTTCGACGGCCTCGCCGATTTCATCGACGCGCATTTCGCGCCCGGTGTGCTGTCTTCCCTGATCGATTGAGCCCATGACGACCCTTCCCGAGATTCCCGACCTGCACGACGCGCCGCTGGCCGCGCGGCTGCAGCACCTGATCGACAACAAGACCAAGCCGCTGGGCGCGCTGGGCAGGCTCGAGACGCTGGCATTGCGCATCGGCGCCATCCTGGGCAGCGAGGCGCCGGTGCTGGCGCAGCCGCAGATGCTGGTCTGCGCGGGCGACCATGGCCTCGCGGCGCGTGGCGTGTCGGCCTATCCCAGCGACGTGACCTGGCAGATGGTCGAGAACTTCCTGGCCGGCGGCGCGGCCGTGAGCGTGCTCGCGCGCCAGCACGGCCTGGCGCTGACGGTGGTCGACTGCGGCGTGCGCCGCGACTTCGCGCCGCGCGACGGACTGCTGCTGCGCAAGATCGCGCCCGGCACGGCCGACGCGTCGACGGGCCCGGCCATGAGCGCCGCGCAGTGCGCCGAGGCCATCGCCAACGGCCGCGCCATCGTGCGCGAGCTGCCCGGCAACGCGCTGCTGCTGGGCGAGATGGGCATCGGCAACAGCTCGACCGCGGCCCTGCTGCTGGCCCGCCTGGTCGGCCACGACATCGAGGCCTGCACCGGCGCCGGCACCGGCCTCGATGCCGAGGGCCGCGCGCGCAAGGCGCAGGTGTTGCGCGAGGTGCTGGCGCTGCATGCCGGGGCCACGGCGCCGCTCGACGCGCTGGCCGCCTTCGGCGGCTTCGAGCTCGCGACGCTGGTCGGCGCGGTGCTGCAGGCGGCCGAGGAGCGCCGCGTGATCGTGCTCGACGGCTTCATCGCCAGCGCCGCGGTGCTGGTGGCGCAGGCGCTGCGGCCGAACGTGGTGCAGCGCTGCGTGGCCGCGCATGTGTCGGCCGAGCCGGGCCATGCCTTGCTGCTCGCGCACCTCGGGCTCGATCCGCTGCTGCGGCTGGAACTTCGTCTGGGCGAAGGCTCGGGCGCGGCGCTGGCCTGGCCGCTGCTGGAATCGGCCTGCCTTGTGTTGCGCGAGATGGCGAGCTTCGAAGCGGCCGGCGTCTCAAGGCAATGAAGTGAACGGCGTCCGCCACTTCCTGCTGGCCCTGCAGTTCTTCACCCGCATCCCGGTCACCGGCCGGCTCGCGCAGTGGGTGGGCTACAGCCCGGCGATGCTGCGCGCCAGCGCGGCGCATTTCCCGGCGGTCGGCTGGGTGGTGGGGCTGATCGGCGCCCTGGCGCTGGCCGGCGGGCTCGCGCTGTGGCCGCCGATGGTGGCCGCGGTGCTGTGCACCGTCGTCACGGTGCTGGTGACCGGCGCCTTCCACGAAGACGGCCTGGCCGACGTGGTCGATGGCCTGGGCGGCTCGGCCTCGCGCGAGCGGGCGCTGGAGATCATGAAGGACTCGCGCATCGGTGCCTTCGGCGCGATCGCGCTGGTGCTCGCGCTGGGCCTGAAGGTCGCGCTGCTCGCCACGCTGGCGGGGCAGGGCGCGCTCACGGCCTGTGCCGTGGTGCTGGCCGCGCATGTGCTGTCGCGGCTCGCGCCGCTGGCCGTGATGCGCGCGGCGCCCTATGTGGGCGGCGAAGGCGGCAAGGCCAAGCCGCTGGCCGATGCGGTGAGCGGCGCCTCGGTGGGCATCGCGCTGCTGTGGTCGCTGCCGGCCGCGGCCTTGTTGTGCGTGGTCGGCGGACTGAATGGCGCGGCGGCCCTGGTCGCGGCCGCGCTGGTCGCGCTGTTCATGGTCCGGCTGCTGCGCCGCCGCCTGGGCGGCTTCACCGGCGACGGCCTGGGCGCGACCCAGCAGCTCGCCGAACTCGCGATCTACCTCGCGCTGGCGGCACGGTTGTGAAGCTCTGGCTGCTGCGCCATGCACCGGTCGTGGCCGAGCCCGGCCTCTGCTATGGCGCGACCGATCTGGCAGCGCATGCCGACCTGACCCTGGCGGCCGCGCAAGCCGTCGCCGCGCACTTGCCGGATGGCCTTGCGCTGCACTGTTCGCCCCTGCAGCGCTGCCGCGCGCTGGCGTCGGCGATCGAGGCGCTGCGCCCGGCACAGGGCCGCTTCGAAACCGACCTGCGCCTGGCCGAGATGAGTTTCGGCGATTGGGAAACGCGGCCGTGGAGCGCCATTGCGCGTGCCGACATCGATGCCTGGATGCACGATTTCGCCGATGCGCGCGCGGGCGGCAGCGGCGAGAGCACGCGCCAGTTCATGCAGCGCGTGGGCGCGGCCTGGGACGACTGGCGGCGCTCGAAGCGCGATGCGCTGTGGGTCACGCACGCGGGCGTGATCCGCGCGGTGTGGCTGTTGCAGCAGGGCGTGCGTGTGGCCGAGCGGGCGGCGGACTGGCCGACGCGGGAGATCGTGCTGGGCAGCTGGCAGTGCATCGAGGTGGCCGACGCAGCGCCGGAGGCCACCGATGCAGGCCCACAAGGCCAGGGGCCATTGCCCCTTCGATAGACTCCGCCGCCATGCGCCGCGCCGTGCTCCTGTTCGTGATGTGTGTCCTCTCGCTGCAGTCCCTCTGGGCGGCGGCGGGCACGGTCTGCGCGCACGAACGCGGCAGCGACGTGCGCCATCTCGGCCACCACGAGCACCGCCACACCGCGGTGGACCCGGCCGCCCCGGATGCCGACGCCGCGCAGGCCGGCTACCACCCCGACTGCGCCACCTGCCACGGCACGCCCGCCGCCCTGAGCATCGGCGGCCAGGGTACCGCCACGCTGGCGGGCGAACCGGTCCGTATCGGCGCACAGCCCTACGTGCCGGACCGCGTGCCCGACCACCCCCTGCGCCCACCCACTTCCCACCTCGCCTGAGTTCGCGGCGAGGCGGATAGCCATCCATCGCGTGCTGCCGAGGCAGCGCGCGGCACCTCGTCGCTTGGTTTCGATTCGCGGGCGCCTGCCCGCAGCCAACGAGGTTGATCATGAATTCCACGCCCTGGACCGTCCGGGGTGCGAGGCGCCGCTGGCCGGCCCTTGCCCTTTCCCTTGTCTTTTCCCTGCCGGCGCTGGCCGCCACGGCCGAGCCGCCGCCGCTCAGCCTGCGCCAGGCGGTCGATGCCGCGCTGGCGCGGCTGCCCGAGACCGTCGTCGCGCCCGAGCGCCGGCAGGCGGCGCAGGCGCAGCTGCGCGCGGCCGGCCACTGGACGCCCGAGCCGGCGTCGCTCGAGCTTTCCTACAAGTCCGACCGCGCGCAGTCGAACCGCGGTGAACGCGAACTCGTGGCCGGCATCGCCGCGCCGCTGTGGCTGCCGGGCGAGCGCGAGCGCACGCGGGCCCTGGCCGAGTCCGAGCAGCGCGCGCTCGACAGCCGGCTCGACGCCGCGCAATGGCGCGCGGTCGCCGCGGTGCGCGAGGCCTGGTGGGCGGTGCAGGCGGCCGACCAGAGCTTGCGCGTGGTGAAGGCGCGTCTGGCCCAGGCCGGCCAACTGGCCGACGATGTGGCGAAGCGCGTGCGGGCCGGTGATCTGGCCCGGGCCGACCAGCACCAGGCCGACGGTCTGCGCGCCACCGCCGAAGCCGAGATGGCGCAGGCGCAGGCGGCGCGCACACGGGCCGCGCAGGCGCTGCGCGCGCTGACCGGCGCCGCCGTGCCCACGCTCTCGGCGGCACCCGAGCCCCTGCCGCAGCGCGACACCGAAGCGGCGCTGGCCGCGCATCCGCTGCTGCGCGAACTCGCGGCCAAGGCCGAAGTGGCGCGGCGCACCCGCGAGCTGGCGGGCGTGCAGACGCGCGCCAACCCTGAGCTCACGCTCGCGACATCGCGCGAACGCGGCGGCACCGGCGAGGCCTACGGCCAGTCGCTGACCGTGGGCCTGCGCATTCCCTTCGGCTCGTCCGACCGCCATGCGGCGCGGCTCGGTGCCGCATCGGCCGACCAGACCGAGGCCGAGATCCAGCTCGCGCTGGAACGCGAGCGCGCGGTGGACGAGATCGCGTCGGCGCGGCAGCAGGTGGCTTCGGCGCGGCTCGCGCGCGATGCGGCCGAGCGGCGCGCCGTGCTGTCGCGCGAGACGCTGGGCTTCTACGAGAAGTCCTTCCGCCTGGGCGAGACCGACCTGCCCAACCGGCTGCGCGTGGCGCTCGAGGTCTTCGAGGCCGAGCAGCAGAGCGCCGCGGCCGAGGTCGCGCTGGCCCTGGCCGTCTCGCAATGGCGCCAGGCCCTGGGCCTGCTGCCCGAATGACCCGCCTTTCCTTCCCTTTCTTTCCCATGCATCTGCTGGACATCCTCATGAATCGCTTTTTCCTGCGCCGGGGCCTGCGCCTCGCGCTCGCTTTCCTGTGCTCCCTGCCCGTGCTGAGCCTGGCCCATGAAGGCCACGACCACGACGAAGCGCCCGCGCCGGCCACGGCCGCCGCCGACGCCACGCCCGGCCGCTTCACCGCCACCTCGGCCGGCTTCGAGCTGGTCGGCGTGCTCAGCGGCAAGCTGCTCACGCTCTACCTCGACCACGCGGTCGACAACCGGCCGGTCGAAGGCGCGACGCTGGAAGTCGCGGTCGGTGGCCGCATGCTGCCGGCCAGCGCGCATGGCGCAGGCGAATTTGAAGTCACGCTCGATGCGGCGCCGGACCACGGGCCGGTGCCCGTGCGCGTGAAGGTCGTGACGTCTGCCGCGTCGGCGCAGCTCGATGGCACCTTGGAAGCCGAAGCGCATGCGCACGCCGAGGCGGCGCATGGCGGGCGCAGCACGAAGACGCTGCTCTTGTGGGGCGCCGGTGGCGCCGCCGTGCTCGCGCTGCTTGCCTTCGGCACGCGCCGCGCACTGCGTTCGGGAGCCGCCGCATGAACGCGCGTCGTCCCATCCTCCCTGCCAGCCTGCTGGCCCTCGCGCTGCTCGCCGCCGCACCGGCCCATGCCGACGCCGGCCACGACCATGGCGAGGCACCCGCCGCCGCCAACCCGAACGGGCCGCAACGCAAGCCCGACGGCAGCGTGTTCCTGCCCAAGCCCTCGCAGCGGCAGATCGGCCTGCGCACGTTCGCACTCGCCGAGGGCGACCTGCCGCGCACCGTCGAGCTCAACGGCTCGGTGGCGATGGACCCCAACGCGGGCGGCCGCGTGCAGGCGCTGCGCGCGGGCCGGATCGAAGCCGGGCCGCGCGGGCTGCCCGCGCCGGGCCAGGCCGTGAAGAAAGGCGAGGTGCTGGCCATCGTCGTGCCGTCGAGCGATGCGCTCGAGCGCTCCAACCAGCTGTCGCAGGTGGCCGAGCTGCGCGCCAGCCGCGCGCTGGCCCAGAAGCGCCTGGCGCGGCTGCGCGAGCTGGCCGACACGGTGCCACGCAAGGACATCGAGGCGGTCGAGAGCGAAGTGGCTTCGCTGGATGCGCGCGTCGCCGCGCTCGGTGCCGGCCTCGACACGCGCGATGCGCTGGTCGCGCCGGTCACCGGCGTGGTGGCCTCGGTGAACGCGGTGCTGGGCCAGGTGGTCGATGCACGCGAACTGGTGTTCGAGATCGTCGATCCGCTGCGGCTGCGCGTCGAGGCGCTGGCCTTCGACGGCGCGCTGCCGGCGCGCATCGAGAGCGCCTTCGTGGCGCAGGGCAAGGAACGGCTGCCGCTGCGCTTCGTTGGCGCCTCGCGCGCGCTGCGCGACCAGGCGCTGCCGCTGAGCTTCGCGGCCCAGGGCGCGGCGTTCTCCGCCTTGTCCATCGGCCAGCCGGTCAAGGTCGTGGTGCAGACGCGCGAGCGCGTGCACGGCACCGCCGTGCCGGCCGCCGCGCTGATGAAGAACGCGGCCAACGAGACCATCGTCTGGGTCAAGACCGCGCCCGAGCGTTTCGTGCCGCGCGTGGTGGTGCACGAGGCGCTCGACGGCGCCAGCGTGGCCGTAACCTCGGGCCTGCATGCGGGCGAGCATGTGGTCACGCAGGGTGCGACCCTGCTCAACCAGATCCGCTGAGAGGCCACCGATGTTCAAGTGGCTACTCGAGAACAGCCTGCGCAACAGGCTGCTGGTTCTGATCGTCAGCGTGGTGCTGATGGGCTATGGCGCGTTCACGCTGTCGCGCACACCGGTGGACGTGTTCCCCGACCTCAACAAGCCGACCGTCACCCTGATGACCGAAGCCGGCGGCATGGCGGCGGAGGAGGTGGAGCAGTTGATCACCTTCCCCCTGGAGACGACCATGAACGGCCTGCCGGGCGTGGAGTCGGTGCGCTCGGTCTCGTCGGCCGGGCTGTCCTTCCTCTACGTGACCTTCGACTGGGGCACCGACATCTTCCGCGCGCGGCAGCTGGTGTCGGAGCGGCTGTCGTCGATGGAGGAAGGGTTGCCCACCGGCGTGGTGCCGCGCATGGGGCCGATCAGCTCGATCATGGGCGAGATCATGCAGATCGCGATTCCGGTCGACACGGCGAAGATTTCGCCGATGGCGGTGCGTGAATACGCCGACTGGGTTTTGCGGCCGCGCTTGTTGGCCGTGCAGGGCGTGGCGCAGGTGATCCCGATCGGCGGCGAGGTGCGGCAGTTCCAGGTGCAGCCCGACACGGTGCGCATGCGCGAACTCGGCATCACGCATGCGCAGCTGGAAGAGGCATTGCGCGGCTACTCGGCCAACACTTCGGGCGGTTTCCTCGAACTCAACGGCCGCGAGTACCTGATCCGCCACCTGGGCCGCAGCGCCAAGCTCGACGACCTGCGCAGCCTCGCGCTCACCGCGCGCGACGGCCGCCCGGTGCTGCTGCGCCAGGTGGCCGAGGTGAGCTTCGCCGCGGCCATCAGGCGCGGTGACGCGGGCTTCGAAGGCAAGCCGGCCGTGATCCTGGGCATCCAGAAGCAGCCGACCGCCGACACCATCGGCCTCACGCGCGCGATCGAGGAGGCCCTGGCCGGCCTCAAGGCCTCGCTGCCCGCGGGCATGGAGGCGCCGCAGGTGACCTTCCGCCAGGCCACCTTCATCGAGGCCTCGATCTCCACCCTGCAGGGCAAGCTGATCGGCGCCTCGGTCTTCGTCGCGGCGATCCTGTTCTTCTTCCTCGGCAGCCTGCGGCCGACGGTGATCGCGCTCACCGCCATCCCGGTGTCGATCCTGGTCACCGCGCTGGTGTTCCGCTACTTCGGGCTGTCGATCAACACCATGACCCTGGGCGGGCTGGCGATCGCGATCGGCGGGCTGGTCGACGATGCGGTGGTCGACGTCGAGAACATCCTGCGGCGCCTCAAGGAAGACCGGCGCAAGCCCGAAGCCGAGCGCATGGGCCTGCTGGCCCTGGTGGCCAAGGCTTCGATGGAGGTGCGCTCGGGCATCCTCTACGCCACCGTGATCATCGTGCTGGTGTTCGTGCCGCTGTTCGCGCTGCCGGGGCTGGAGGGCAAGCTCTTCATCCCGCTGGGCATCGCCTTCATCGTGTCGACGCTGGCCTCGCTGTTGGTGTCGGTCACGGTCACGCCGGTGCTCAGTTCCTGGCTGCTGCCGCGCATGAAGACGCTGGACCATGGCGACACGCGCGTGCTGGCCTGGCTCAAGGCGCGCTACCGCGGCGGACTCGAGCGCGCGTTGGCCCGGCCCAAGGCGCTGCTGTGGGGCGCGGCGCTGGCCGTGCTGGCGGCGGGCGCGGCCGTTCCCTTCTTCCCGACCACCTTCCTGCCGCCTTTCAACGAAGGCACCTTCCTGGTCGGCCTGCGGCTCAACCCGGGCGTGACGCTGGCCGAGAGCGCGGCGCTCGCGCGGCAGGCCGAGGTGCTGGTGGGGCAGGTGCCCGAAGTGACGCACGTGGGCCGGCGCAGCGGGCGCGCCGAACTCGACGAACACGCCGAGGGCGTGCATGTGAGCGAGCTCGACGTGGGCCTGCTGCCGACGGCCAAGCTGGAGCGGCCGATGGCCGAGATCGCGGCCGACATCCGCGCGCGGCTGGCGAACCTGCCGGCCGCGGTGTCGATCGGCCAGCCGATCTCGCACCGCATCGACCACATGCTCTCGGGCGTGCGCTCGCAGATCGCGATCAAGGTCTTCGGCGAGGACCTCGATGTGCTGCGCGGCCAGGCCGATGCATTGCGCGCGCGGCTCGCGGCCATTCCGGGCGTGGCCGACCTCGAGATCGAGAAGCAGGTGCTGGCGCCGCAGATCAAGGTGCGCATCGACTATGCGGCGGCCGCGCAGTACGGCGTGCCGGTGCCGCAGGTGCTGACCGCGCTGCAGCGCCTGGTCGAGGGCGAGAAGGTGGCGCAGATCGTCGAGGGCGGACGCCGCTTCGCGCTGGTGGTGCGGCTGCCCGAGGACGCGCGCTCGATCGAGGGCCTGGGCCGCATCCTGATCGAGACGCCCAGCGGGCGCATCCCGCTGTCGAAGATCGCGGCCATCGAGGACGGCGACGGCCCCAACCAGATCAGCCGCGACGATGGGCGCCGGCGGATCGTGCTGTCGGCCAATGCGCAGGGCCGCGCGCTGTCGGAGGTGGTGGCGGACATCCGCGCCGCGGTCGCGCAGACGCGCCTGCCCGAGGGCTACTTCATCACGCTGGGCGGCCAGTTCCAGGCGCAGGAAGAGGCGTCACGGCGCGTCGGCCTGCTGTCGATGGTGTCGCTGGCGCTGATGTTCGTGGTGCTCTACGGCCGCTACCGCTCGGCCGTGCTGGCGGCGCTGATCATGGTCAACATCCCGCTGGCCCTGGTGGGCGCGGTGGTGGGGCTGTGGCTGTCGGGTCAGCCGCTGTCGGTGGCGGCGCTGGTGGGCTTCATCACGCTGGCGGGCATCTCGGTGCGCAACGGCATCCTCAAGGTGAGCCACTACGTGAACCTGATGCGCTTCGAGGGCGAGGTCTTCGGCCCCGCGCTGATCGTGCGCGGCTCGCTCGAGCGGCTGGCGCCGGTGCTGATGACCGCGCTGGTCACGGCCTTCGCGCTCGCGCCGCTGCTGTTCGAGGCCGAGCGCCCGGGCACCGAGGTGCTGCATCCGGTGGCGGTGGTGATCTTCTCGGGGCTGGTCGGTGCGACCTTGCTCGACACCTTCCTCACGCCCGCGATGTTCTGGCTGTTCGGGCGCAAGCCCGCGCAGCGGCTGGCTGCGGACACGCAGGCCGAAGCCTTGTGATCTCGGTTTTCCAGCACGCTGTCGCGTGACCCATGACGCACGAGATGGGTGCAACGCCATGCCAGGGATACCGCGGAACCGGCTTCGCCGGGCCGCTGGTATCGCCCCCTTGAGGGGGAAGCGCCGAAGGCGCTTCGGGGGTGGTTACTTTTTCGGCGCCGGTGTCTTGGGTTTGAAGTCGCAGTAGCGCGCGACCGCGCATTCCCAGCAGCGCGGCTTGCGCGCGATGCACACGTAGCGCCCGTGCAGGATCAGCCAGTGGTGCGCATGCAGCCGGTACTCGGGCGGGATGCGCTTTTCCAGCTTGAGCTCGACCTCGAGCGGCGTCCTGCCCGGCGCCAGGCCGGTGCGGTTGCCGAGCCGGAAGATGTGGGTGTCGACCGCGATGGTGGGCTCGCCGAAGGCCACGTTGAGCACCACGTTGGCCGTCTTGCGGCCCACGCCCGGCAGCGCCTCGAGCTCGGCGCGGGTGCGCGGCACCTCGCCGCCGTGCAGCTCGACCAGCATGCGGCAGGCCTCGATCAGGTGCCTGGCCTTGCTGCGGTACAGGCCGATGGTCTTGATGTAGCCCTCCAGCCCTTCGACGCCCAGGTCGAGGATGGCCTGCGGCGTGTTGGCCACCGGATAGAGCCGGCGCGTGGCCTTGTTCACGCCCACGTCGGTGGCCTGGGCCGACAGCAGCACGGCCGCCAGCAGCTCGAAGGGCGTGCTGTATTCGAGCTCGGTCTCGGGCTCGGGGTTGACCGCCTGCAGCGTGGCGAAGAATGGGGCGATGTTCTCTTTTTTCATGGCGTGCTCAGTCGGCCGTGTCGGTGTCGTGGAGGCGTTGCGCGGTGCTCTTCATGCCGTCGAAGATGGCCTCTGCGAGCGCGGCGGGGAAGTCCTTCGGCAGTTCCGATTCGACCGTGCGCAGCACGCCCGGCAGTTGGTCGATCAGCGCTTCGCACAGCGCGCGCGCATCGCCCAGGCCGGCCAGCCTGGCCACGCCGTCCCAGTGCCGCGCCTGGATGTCGGCCAGGCCCCAGTGCGCGCTCTTGGCCCGCAGCGCCATCGCGAGCCTGGCCTTCTGGCGCGCGAGCTGGTTCGCGCCGTTGCCGATGATCGGCCAGGCCGACAGCACGTCGTAGAAGGGCGCGAGCCGGTAGCCGTCGCCGCGCTCGAGGAAGATAGAGAAGTTCTTCGCATGGCCGTCGGTCGCGGCCAGCAGCCAGAACACCATCTGGGCCTTGACGAAGGCGGTCTTGTCCTCGACCGCATGGGCGCTGGCGTCGAGCACGCGCAGGATGTCGCGCATGCCCGGACCGCCGTCGGCCTCGTACTTCTGCGCGCCCGGCACGCCCAGCGCCTGGCAGAAGTCCTCCTGCGGCAGCCGCGCGATCCATTCGGCGTCGCTGCCGGCGTTCTGCAGCGCGCGGTCGAAGCGCCGCACCAGCAAGGCCTTGCGCTGGCCGAAGGTGGCGATGTCGCAATGCGCGGTCGGCAGGCCGAAGGCGGCCATGATGCGCGCGCAGAGCCATTCGTTCTCCACCGAGCCGTGCATGTCGGCCTGCATGTTGCCGACCAGGCCCAGCGGCAGCTTGAGGATGTGGGTGGTCGGCGTCGCGCCCAGCGGGCGGAACCAGCCGTCGCCACGGCGCAGCAGCGCGGTCTTTTCCTGCGCACCGGCGATCGAGATCCGGAAGGCCTCGTCGTCGCGCTGGCCCAGCACCCGGCCCGCGGCCAGCGAGGCGTTGATCGCCTGCTCGACGCCCGCGTCGTCCAGCGGCTCGGCCTCGATGCGGTCGAAGCCCGTGGGCTCCACGCCCGGCGGCAGCAGCTGCACCGCGCCCACGCATTCGCGGCCGATGGCGGTCAGCAGGTCGAAGGCCTCGGTGCTGGGCGTGGCGAACTTGCCCTGCAGCCGGCGGCGGATGCTGTCGTTGTCGGGCAGCAGGTTGTCGAAATAGTTCTGCACCACCGGCCCGCGCACCGGCAGGTTGCCGGGCGTGATCGGCAGCGACAGCGAGAGCCGGCGTGCCGCGGGCGAGGCCAGCCAGGCTTCGGCGTACTGGAAGCGGTGCTCGCCTTCGCGCACCGACCATTCGCCCACGGTCTGGCCGTTGGTCCAGACGACCAGCGGATGCGGGTGGCGTGCGCCACGGCCACGTTTCTTGGGGCTCACCATGGGTTGTCTCCTGGCGCCTGGCGCGCCGCAGTGGGGGCGGGCTCGGCCGCGGGAAGTTCTTCGAGCACCAGCCGGTGGCCCATCAGCGCCACCAGGCGCGAGATCTGGTCGAAGCTGGTGACGCCGGGCGCGGCCTCGATGCGCGCGATGCGCTTCTGGTTCACGCCCAACTGCTCGCCCAGTTCGGCCTGCGTGAGCTGGCGCGACTGGCGCAGCGCGCGCAGCACGGCGCTGAGCTGCTGGCTGGTTTCGAGGGGGTAGGGCATGGTTACTACTCTGAAGTGGTAAGTCGAGATTACTACCTCAGAATAGTAAAGTCAATTCACTATCTTTGGGTAGTAACCAGGCTTCCCACCCTGGCCCGGTTCGTTCGACAATGGCGGCCAGAAAGTGAGCCCCTTCCATGCAATTCGCCTCCCGCCTCGACAACGTCGAAACCTCCGCCATCCGTGAACTCTTCAAGCTGCTGGGCACGCCCGGCATCATCAGCTTCGCGGGCGGTTTCCCCGACAGCGCGATGTTCGACGTCGAGGGCCTCAAGGAAGCCAGCGCCAAGGCGCTGAGCGAGGAACCGGGCGCGGCGCTGCAGTACGGCGCCACCGAAGGCTACGAGCCGCTGCGCACGCAACTGAGCGCCTTCATGCAGGGCAAGGGCGTGGACGTGGCGCCCGGCGGCCTGATCGTCACCACCGGCAGCCAGCAGGCGCTCGACCTGCTGGGCAAGACGCTGATCTCGCCCGGCGACAAGGTGATCGTCGAAGGCCCGACCTTCCTCGCGACCATCCAGTGCTTCCGCCTCTACGGCGCGCAGGTGATCAGCGCCCCGATCGACGCCCACGGCGTGAAGACCGACGAGCTGGAAAAGCTCATCGCCGAGCACCAGCCCAAGTTCGTCTACCTGATCCCGACCTTCGGCAACCCCAGCGGCGCGACGCTGCCGCTGGAGCGCCGCAAGAAGGTGCTGGAGCTGGCGGTCAAGTACCAGACGCTGGTGGTGGAGGACGACCCCTACGGCGACCTGTACTTCGGCGAGGCACCGCCGCCCTCGATCATGGCCTTGAGCAAGGACGTGCCCGGCAGCCGCGAGCTGGTGGCCTACTGCGGCAGCCTGAGCAAGGTGCTGAGCCCGGGCCTGCGCATCGGCTGGATGATCGCGCCGGCCGAGCTGCTGGCCAAGGCCACGATGTGCAAGCAGTTCAGCGACGCCCACACCAGCACCTTCGCGCAGGCCACGGCCGCGCAGTACCTCAAGAGCGGCCGCATGCCCGACACGCTGGCCAATGTGCGCAAGGTCTACGGCGAGCGCGCCCGGACCATGGGCGCGGCGCTCCAGCGCGAGCTGGGCGATGCGATCGAGTTCACGCAGCCCGGCGGCGGCCTGTTCTTCTGGGCCCGGCTCACGGGCGCCAACGGCAAGCTGGCCGATGCCAACGTGCTGGCCAAGAAGGCGATCGAGCAGCTCGTGGCCTTCGTGCCCGGCGCGCCGTTCTTCGCCGAGAAGCCCGACCTCGCGACCCTGCGCCTGAGCTTCGCGACCGCCAACCTCGAGAAGATCGAGGAAGGCATCGCGCGCCTGGGCAAGGCGCTCTGAGGATTCACGGCGAACGGTGGAGGCGGGGAGCGGCCAGCAGGTCCAGGTTGTCCGCCACGGCCGCATCCACGTTCGGATAGCGGCCCTTCATCTTCGACAGCGTCATGATGGTCTGCAGCGCCTTCAGGTCCTTGACCGAGGGCGCGACCTTGATCTGCGCGATGGCCGCCGCAGCGTTGCCGCCGTTGATCAAAGCCATCACCTTGCCTGCCCAGTCGTTCGCGCGCGCCATGTATCTCACCTGCTTTCGTTGAAGGCACCGACTGTACACAGGCGCGCGCGGCCGGCGCGTTACGATCACCCATGAGAAAAACCTTTCAGCTTCAGGTCGAGGGCAAGCACCCCGACCGTCTCCTCGAAGCCATCAAGCACGAGATCCGCAAGTACATCAAGCGCGAACGCCGCCGCGAACTGCCCGAGGGCAGCGACTTCTGGGAATTCGACACCCGTTTCGGCACCGACAAGGAATCCGCCGAAGTGGTCGAATTCACGGCCATCACCGCACTGATCGACGGTGTGGCGACGGCAGGCGGCAAGCAGTTCTACATCGAGCTGCTGGCCAGGCCGGCCCAGCGGCCGCCGCGGCCAGCGGGGTCCGAGCGCCGCGCTGACAGCGCCGACAACGAAGAGGATCCCGAAGCCTAGGCCCCTCCCGCGGACCCGTCCTCCGGCTGCGCATAGCGGTGCAGGCAGGCCACGAAGTCCGCGGCCGTCTCCGACAGGGCTTCGCCGTTGCGCGTGAGCACGCCGAAGCCCTTCAGGTCCTTGCCGATCGCCACCGGCAGCACGCGCAGCAGCTTGGCATTCACATGGTCGCGCACCACCGATTCCGGCAGCGCGCCGACCGCATCGCTGGTCTGCAGCAGCTGCAGCGTGGCGAACACCGACGCACATTCCACGACGTTGGCCGGCGTACCGAGCCGCACCGCCGCGAACTCGTCCTCGAGCAGCTGGCGCGCCGGGCTGGTCAGCGGCTGCAGCACCCAGGGCCAGGCCATCAGCGCGTCGAAGCCGAGCTGGCGCTGGCGCAGCAGCGGGTGGCCGCGGCGCACGACGATCTGCATCACTTCGTTGGCCAGCGGCACGAAGTCGAAGGCATGGCGCTGGCGCAGCGTGGACAGGCGCCCCACGGCCAGCTCGATGTCGTGGCGCTCGAGCAGCTCGCCGATCTGGTCGCTGGTCTCGCCCAGGATGCGGATGTTCAACAAGGGCCGGCGCTGCTTGATGTCGGCCACCGCGCGCGCCACCACGTCGGGTGCCGCGCCCATGATCGCGCCCACCACCAGCTGCCCGTGGCCGCCGCGGCGCTTGACCTCCAGCGCCTCGAGGAAGCGCGCCAGCCCGGCCTGCGACTGGCGCGCATAGGCCACCACCTCGTCGCCCAGCGGCGTGGGCCGCAGCCCGCGCGAATGGCGCTCGAACAGCGGGAATTCGAAGGCCTGCTCGATGTCGGCCAGCATCTTGGTGGCCGAGGGCTGGGTCACGCTGATGGCCGAGGCGGCATGCGCGAGCACGGGCGTGTCGGCCAGCGCCGCCAGCAGCGCCCAGTGCTTGAGCCGCAGCCGGTTCACCAGCCGCGGGGCGATCGAGGGGTTGTCGAGTCGGTATTCCATTTTGGAAATGGTAGCCCTGAAAAATTGATTGGAACGCAATGAGGCGCAGGCCTACAGTGCGGCCATCCACAACATCAGAGACATGCAGACATGAGCACCGTTTACCCGAAGCGTTTCGAAGGCCGCCGCGCGGTCATCACCGGCGGCGCCGCCGGCATCGGCCTGACCTTCGCCACCCGCTTCGTCGCGGAGGGCGGCAGCGTCAGCCTCTGGGACATCAGCCAGCCGGCCATCGATGCGGCCGTGGCGGCGCTGGGCGCCAAGGCCTCCGGCATCCGGGTCGACGTGGCCGACTGGGCCCAGGTCGAAGCCGCGGCGACGCAGGCGGCCGCGGCGCTGGGCGGCATCGACGTGCTGGTCGCGAGTGCCGGCATCACCGGCCCCAACGTGCCGCTGGCCGAGTACCCGGTCGACCAATGGCGCCAGGTGATGGACGTCAACCTCAACGGCCTGTTCCACTGCAACCGCGCCGTGGTGCCGTACATGCTGGCCGGGAAGTACGGGCGCATCGTCAACATCGCCTCGGTCGCGGGCAAGGAAGGCAACCCCAACGCCTCGGCCTACAGCGCCTCCAAGGCCGGCGTGATCGGCCTGACCAAGTCGCTGGGCAAGGAACTGGCGAAGTCGAACATCACGGTCAACGCCGTGACCCCGGCCGCGGTGCGCACCGCCATCTTCGACCAGATGACGCCGCAGCACATCGAATTCATGCTGTCGAAGATCCCGATGGGCCGCTTCGGCGCGGTCGACGAGATCGCGGCCGTGATCGGCTGGCTGGCGAGCGAGGAATGCTCGTTCACCACCGGCAGCGTGTTCGACGCCTCGGGCGGCCGCGCGACTTACTGACGGCGCCGCGGCGCGGCCTGGGCCGCGTCGCTCCTCTTCCCCTTCGACAAACCTCGTCCTTCACAGGGCGCCCGCGTGGCCGTGGGCGCTCGGGCACCGGCACGCCGGCAGCCTACCCTCAGGAGACAACCATGAGCTTTCCCTCCGCGGCGCAGACCGCCCTCGACAGCGTGGTCGCCAAGGCGATCCGGCGCCTGGTGCCCTTTCTTCTGCTGATGTACGTGCTGGCCTTCCTGGACCGCGCCAACGTCGGCTTCGCGAAGAAGGCCTTCCAGCTCGACACCGGCCTGTCGGACGCGATGTTCGCCTTCGGCGCCGGCATCTTCTTCATCGGCTATGCGCTGTTCGAGGTGCCGAGCAACCTGATCATGCACCGCGTGGGCGCGCGCGTCTGGATGTGCCGGATCATGGTGACCTGGGGCCTGGTCTCGGCCGGCCTGATGTTCGCCCACACCGAGATGCTGTTCTACACGCTGCGCTTCCTGCTGGGCGTGGCCGAGGCCGGCTTCTTCCCCGGCGTCATCTACTTCCTCACGCAGTGGTTCCCCGCGCAGTCGCGCACCCGGGTGCTGGGCATGTTCTATTTCGGCGCGCCGCTGGCCTTCATCTTCGGCAGCCCGCTGTCGGGCCTGCTGTTGGAACTCGACGGCGTCTGGGGTCTCAAGGGCTGGGAATGGCTGTTCCTGGTCGAGGGCGTGCTGGCCTCGATCGTGGGCGTCTGGGCCTACTGGTACCTCGACGACAAGCCGGCCGACGCGAAGTGGCTGTCGGCGACCGAGCGCAAGCTGCTGACCGACGCGATCCACGCCGAGGAGCAGCACAAGAGCGCGCACGGCCCGGGCACGGTGTGGAAGGCACTGACCAACGGCCGCGTGCTGTTCCTGTCGGTGATCTATTTCCTGATCCAGGTCAGCGTGTACGGCGTGGTGTTCTACCTGCCCACGCAGGTCGCGGCGCTGCTGGGCAAGAAGGTGGGCATCGAAGTGGGCTTCGTCACCGCCATCCCCTGGGTCTGCGCGCTGGCCGCGGCCTGGTTCATCCCGCGCCTGGCCGAACGCAGCGGCAAACACGCGCTGATCGCCCTCGTGACGCTGGCCGTCTCGGGCCTGGGCATCGCGGTGTCGGTCAATGCGGCCTCGCCGGTCATGGCGCTGTTCGCGCTGTGCTTCGCGGCCGCGGGCTTCATCGCGGTGCAGCCGCTGTTCTGGAGCTTCCCCACCGCTTACCTGGGCGGCGCGGCCGCGGCCGGCGGCATCGCGCTGATCAATTCGCTGGGCGCGCTGGGCGGCTTCGTCGCGCCCAACGTCAAGACCTGGGCCGAGCAGGCCTTCGCCTCGCCCAGCGCCGGACTCAACCTGCTGGCCTTCACCACGCTGATCGGCGCGCTGCTCTTCCTGATGCTGCGCTCGCCGACCGCCGGGCTGCGCACGCAGCACTGACACCTCCCATCCCCCCACAAGGAACCCCGCCATGAGCATGCCCACCATCCGCCACGTCCGCGCCTTCACCGTGCGCGGCGGCGGCGCCGACTACCACGACCAGGGCGCCGACCACTGGATCGACGACCACATCGCCACGCCGATGAGCAAGTACCCGGCCTACCGCCAGAGCCGCCAGAGCTTCGGCCTCAACGTGCTAGGCACGCTGGTGGTCGAGATCGAGGCCAGCGACGGCACGGTGGGCTTCTCTGTCACGACCGGCGGCGACCTGGGCTGCTGGATCGTCGAGAAGCACCTGGCGCGCTTCCTCGAAGGCTCGCCCGTGACCGACATCGAGCGCATGTGGGACCAGATGTACAACGCGACGCTGTTCTACGGCCGCAAGGGCATCGTGATCAACACCATCTCGGGCGTGGACCTCGCGCTGTGGGACCTGCTGGCCAAGGTGCGCAAGGAGCCGGTGCACGCGCTCTTGGGCGGCCCGGTGCGCGACGAGCTGACCTTCTACGCGACCGGCGCGCGGCCCGACCTGGCCAAGCAGATGGGCTTCATCGGCGGCAAGATGCCGCTGCACCACGGGCCGGCCGAGCGCGAGGAGGGCCTGAAGAAGAACCTCGACATGCTCGGCGACATGCGCGCCAAGGTCGGCGACGACTTCTGGCTGATGCTCGACTGCTGGATGAGCCTGGACCTGGAATACGCCACGCGCCTGGCCACGGCCGCGCGCAACGAACACGGCCTGAAATGGATCGAGGAGGCGCTGCCGCCCGACGACTACTGGGGCTATGCCGAGCTGCGCCGCAACGTGCCGCGCGGCCTGATGGTCACGACCGGCGAGCACGAGGCCACGCGCTGGGGTTTCCGGCTGCTGCTCGAGATGCAGTGCTGCGACATCATCCAGCCCGACGTCGGCTGGTGCGGTGGCATCACCGAGCTGCTCAAGATCTCGAGCCTGGCCGATGCGCACGGCAAGCTGGTGGTGCCGCACGGCTCATCGGTCTACAGCTACCACTTCGTGATCACGCGGCACAACAGCCCCTTCGCCGAGTTCCTGATGATGGCGCCGCAGGCCGACCAGGTGGTGCCGATGTTCCATCCGCAGCTGCTCGACGAGCCGGTGCCGGTCAACGGCCGCATGAAGGCCTCGGCGCTGGACAAGCCGGGCTTCGGCGTGCGCCTCAACCCGGACGTGGCGCTGCACCGCCCCTATCCGCGCTAGGCTGCCGCTCAGCGCAGCACTTCGAGCAGGCGGTCCAGGCCGCCTTCGTTGATTGCGACCATGGCCTGCTCGCGCACCTTGGGCTTGGCGTGGAAGGCCACCGACAGGCCGGCCTCGCCCATCATCGGCAGGTCGTTGGCGCCGTCGCCCACGGCGATGCACTGTTGCGGCGTGATGCCCATCAGCGAGGCGACTTCCAGCAGCGTGCGGCGCTTCTCGGCGCCGTCGCAGATGTCGCCCCAGCTCTGCGTCACGACCTCGCCCGTGAGGTGGCCGTCGGCCTCGGCCAGCAGGTTGGAGCGCGCGAAGTCGATGCCCAGCCGCTCCTTCACCCGGTTGGCGAAGAAGGTGAAGCCGCCCGAGACCAGCAGCACCTTGAGGCCCGCAGTCTTGCACGCGCCCACGAGCTCTGCCGCCCCGGGATTGAGCCGCAGCCGTTCGTCGTAGACCTGCTGCAGCGCCGTGACCGGCACGCCCCGCAGCAGCGCCACGCGGCGGCGCAGGCTTTCCTTGAAGTCCTTGATCTCGCCGCGCATCGTGGCTTCGGTGATCGCCGCCACCTCGGCCTTCTTGCCGACCGCGTCGGCGATCTCGTCGATGCATTCGATGTTGATCAGCGTCGAGTCCATGTCGAAGGCGATCAGTCGGAAGTCGGCCAGCTTCAGCGTCGATGGGACGCGCTGGAGGACGAGGCCGGGGGAGGGGAGAGGAGCGAGGGTCATTCAGTGGTACCAGTTCTCGACGCGCAGGCCGGGCACGCGCGCGAACTCGTTGACGTTGCGGGTGACGACGATCAGGTTGTGCGCCATGGCGATGCCTGCAATGAGCAGGTCGTAGGGGCCGATCGGTATGCCCGCCTGTTGTAGATAGGCCTTGATGCGCCCGGCGGCCTCCGCGCCGGCGCTGTCCAGCGGCAGGACACCGAGGCGTTGCACCAACTGGTCGATCAGCGCGCGCTGGGGGCGCGGATCGCGCGATTTCGCGAAGCCGAACTCGAGTTCGAACAGGTTGATGGCGCACAGACGCATGTCCGCATCGGATGTGCTGTCCACCCGGGCGCGCACCTCACCGACGCCGCGGAACGCGTAGATGAGGGTGTTGGTGTCCAGCAGGTACTTCACCAGGATTCCCTTGGCGTATCGGGTGGCAGGTCCTTGTGCATTTCTTCGGTCAGAGGGAATTCGTCCCACGCGGCCTTCTGCTTGTCGGCCTCGGCGAAGAAGGCCTGCCAGCCGGTCTTTCCGCGTTGCTTCTCGCGCTCCGCAAACTGGGCGAACCACCGGCTCAGGGGCAGGTTGGCCGCAGCAGCGGCGGCGCGCGCGGCCTTCTCGGACTCGTCGTCGAGGTAGATGGTGACTTGCGACACGGTGGACCTCCAAGAAAATTACATCGCCAATTATATAAGTGCCGCGCACTTATACGACCGGTGCAGCACTCTCCCTGACGATCGGCTGCCCCAGGCTGCGCAGCACGTCACGCACCATCTGGGCCCGGTCCTTGGGCTCCTTGAGCTCGCGTTCGATGCGCAGCTTGTCGTTGCCGGCCAGCTTGATGTGCTTGTTCTTCTGGATCAGGTGGATGATCGCCATCGAATCGATGGGCGGGTCCTTCTTGAAGCTGATGTGGATCACGCCGGGTGCGGCATCGACCTTGACCACGCCATAGGGTCGCGCGAGCACGCGCAGCCGGTGGGTGTCGATCAGCGTCTGCGCCTGCGGCGGCAGCTTGCCGAAACGGTCGACGATCTCTTCGAGCAGCGTGTCGATCTGGTCGGGCGTGCGCGCGGTCGCGAGCTTCTTGTAGAAGGACAGCCGCAGGTGCACGTCGCCGCAGTAGTCGTCGGGCAGCAGCGCGGGCGCGTGCAGGTTGATCTCGGTCGTGACGTGCAGCGGCGACAGCAGGTCGGGCTCCTCGCCGGCCTTGAGCGCGCGCACCGCCTCGCTGAGCATCTCGTTGTAGAGCTGGAAGCCGATCTCCATCATGTTGCCGCTCTGGCTCTCGCCCAGCACCTCGCCGGTGCCGCGGATCTCCAGGTCGTGCATCGCGAGGTAGAAGCCCGAGCCCAGCTCCTCCATCTGCTGGATCGCGTCGAGCCGCTGCGCCGCCTGCTTGGTCAGGCCCTCGATGTCGGGCACCATCAGGTAGGCATAGGCCTGGTGGTGCGAACGGCCCACGCGGCCCCGCAGCTGGTGCAGTTGCGCCAGGCCGAACTTGTCGGCGCGGCTCATCACGATGGTGTTGGCGGTCGGCACGTCGATGCCGGTCTCGATGATGGTCGAGCACAGCAGGATGTTGTAGCGCTGGGCCACGAAGTCGCGCATCACGCGTTCGAGCTCGCGCTCGGGCATCTGGCCGTGGGCCACGGCGATGCGGGCCTCGGGCAGGATCTCCTCCAACTTCTGGCGCCGGTTCTCGATGGTCTCGACCTCGTTGTGCAGGAAGTAGACCTGGCCGCCGCGCTTCAGTTCGCGCAGCACGGCCTCGCGGATCACGCCGTTGCCTTCGGTGCGCACGAAGGTCTTGATCGCCAGCCGGCGCTGCGGCGCGGTCGCGATCACGCTCAGGTCGCGCAGGCCCTCGAGCGCCATGCCCAGCGTGCGCGGGATCGGCGTGGCGGTGAGCGTGAGCACGTCGACCTCGGCGCGCATGGCCTTCATCGCCTCCTTGTGGCGCACGCCGAAGCGGTGCTCCTCGTCGATGATCAGCAGGCCCAGGTTCTTGAACTTGACCGATTCGCTGAGCAGCTTGTGGGTGCCGACCACGATGTCGACGCTGCCGTCGGCCAGGCCCTTGGCGGCGGTGCCGATCTCCTTGGCCGAGCGGAAGCGGCTCATCTCCGCCACCTTGACCGGCCACTTGCTGAAGCGGTCGACCAGCGTCTGGTAGTGCTGCTCGGCCAGCAGCGTGGTGGGCGCGAGGAAGGCCACCTGCTTGCCGCCGGTGATGGCGATGAAGGCGGCGCGCAGCGCCACCTCGGTCTTGCCGAAGCCCACGTCGCCGCAGACCAGGCGGTCCATCGGCTGCGGCGAGATCATGTCCTGGATCACGGCGTGGATCGCGGCCTTCTGGTCGGCCGTCTCGTCGAAGCCGAAGTCGTTGGCGAACACCTCGTAGTCGGCGGCCGAGTAGCGGAAGGCATGGCCCTGGCGCGCCGCGCGGCGCGCATAGATGTTGAGCAGCTCGGCGGCCGAGTCGCGCACCTGTTCGGCCGCCTTGCGCTTGGCTTTCTCCCACTGGCCCGAGCCCAGCTTGTGCAGCGGCGCCTCGTCGGCGCTGACGCCGGTGTAGCGGCTGATCTGGTGCAGCTGGCTCACCGGCACGTAGAGCGTGGCCTTGTCGGCGTACTCCAGGTGCAGCATCTCCTGCAGCAGCGGCTGGCCCTCGGCATCCTTGCCCTGGCCCAGGTCCATGTTGATCAGGCCGCGGTAGCGGCCGATGCCGTGCGCGGTGTGGACCACCGGGTCGCCCACCTTGAGCTCGGACAGGTCCTTGATCAGCGCCTCGACGTCGCTGACCTGCTCCTGGCGCTTGTTGCGCCGGCGCGCGGTCGGCGCGGCGGCGAACAGCTCGGTCTCGGTGACGAAGTCGATGCCGCGCTCGCGCCAGGCGAAGCCCGAGGCCAGCGCCGCGGTGGCGATGCCGATCTTCTCGGCGCCCTCGGCCTCGAACTCGGCCAGCGAATCGAAGGACGGCGGGCTCACGCCGCTGGCGCGCAGGAAGTCGAGCAGGCTCTCGCGCCGGCCGTCGCTCTCGGCGATCAGCAGCAGCCGGCTGGGCGTGGCGCGGATGTAGTCCTTGAGCCGGGTCAGCGGGTCCTCGGCGCCGCGCACCACCGCGAAGGGCGGCAGCACGTCGAATTCGGCATAGGGCGCGTCGGTGGCCGAACCACGGATCGCCAGCTGCGCATGCGGCTTGGCGCGCGCATAGAACTGCTCAGCGTTGAGGAACAGCGCATCGGGCGGCAGCGCGGGCCGCTCGGGGTCGCCGCGCACCAGCCGGTAGCGCTCGGCCGCGTCCTGCCAGAAATGCTGGAAGGCCGGCTCGAGCTCGCCGTGCAGCACCACCGTGGCCTCGCCGCCGAGGTAGTCGAACACCGTCGCCGTCTCCTCGAAGAACAGCGGCAGGTAGTACTCGATGCCGGCGGTCGCGACGCCGTTGCCCATGTCCTTGTAGATCCGGCTCTTGGTCGGGTCGCCCTCGAGCAGCTCGCGCCAGCGGCTGCGAAAGCGCGCGCGCGCGTCGTCGTCCATCGGGAACTCGCGGCCCGGCAGCAGCCGCACCTCGGGCACCGGGTACAGGCTGCGCTGGGTGTCGGGGTCGAAGGTGCGGATCGAGTCGATCTCGTCGTCGAACAGGTCGACCCGGAAGGGCACCAGCGAGCCCATCGGGAACAGGTCGATCAGCCCGCCGCGCACCGCGTACTCGCCCGGGCTCACCACCTGCGTCACATGGCTGTAGCCGGCCAGCGTGAGCTGGGCCTTGAGCTTCGATTCCTGCAGCTTCTGCCGGGTCTTGAAGTGGAAGGTGTAGCCGGCCAGGAAGGCCGGCGGCGCCAGCCGGTAGAGCGCGGTGGTGGCCGGCACCAGGATGACGTCGGCCTCCTTCTGGCTGATGCGCCACAGCGTGGCCAGCCGCTCGCTGATCAGGTCCTGGTGGGGCGAGAAGCTGTCGTAGGGCAGCGTCTCCCAGTCGGGGAACAGCGCGCAGCGCAGGCCGGGGGCGAAGAACACCATCTCGTCGATGAGGCGCTGCGCGTCGTTGGCGTCGGCGGTGAAGATCGCGGTCGCACGGCCGGCCTTCTTCTCGCGCTCGGCCAGTTCGGCCAGCAGCAGCGCGTCGGCCGACAGCGGGGGGCGCGGCAGCGTGAATCGCTTGCCGGCGGTGAGAACGGGAAGGTCCATGAAGTGCTTCGGAAAATGCAGAACACCCCGCGCCGACGGGCGAGGGGTGTGAGACGGTCGATTCTAGAATGGCGGCCTCTTTGCTGCTGGGCGCTTCTCGAGCGTCCCTGCGTCCTTCATGACCGTTCCCCCTGTCCCTCGCCTCCACGTCCTCATCCCCTGCGCCGGTTCGGGCAGCCGCGCCGGCGGCGACGGCCCGAAGCAGTACCGGCGCATCGCCGGCCGGCCGATGGTCGCGCACACCCTCGATGCCTTCCGCGCGCTGGCCGGCCGCTTCGCCACGCTGGCGCTGGTGGTCGCGGCCGACGACAGCGAGGCGGCCGCGCAGCTGCCGGGCTTCCCGGCCGCGGGCGAACAGCTGCTGCAAGTCGGCGGGCCGACCCGCGCCGCCACCGTGCACGCGGGCCTGCAGGCGCTGTGCCAGGCCGGCGCCGGGCTGCAGGACTGGGTGCTGGTGCACGACGCGGCGCGCTGCCTGATCACGCCGGCGCAGATCGAATCCCTGATCGCGGCCTGCGAACGCGATGCCGTCGGCGGCCTGCTCGCGCACCCGCTGGCCGACACGCTCAAGATCGCCTCGGCCGAGGGCCGCGTCACCGACACCTTGGCGCGCACCGACAAGTGGCTGGCGCAGACGCCGCAGATGTTCCGCATCGGCCTCTTGCTCGACGCGCTGGACAGGAGCGGCGATGCCGTCACCGACGAGGCCGGCGCGGTCGAGGCGCTGGGCCTGGAGCCCTTGCTGGTGGCCGCCAGCGCCCAGAATTTCAAAGTCACCTACGCCGAGGATTTCGCACTGGCCGAAGCCGTGCTGCTCGCGCGCCGCAACCCGGGAACCCCATGAGCACCGCCGCCAAACCCTCTTTCGACATCCGCGTGGGCGAGGGCTGGGACGTGCACCAGCTCGTGGCTGGCCGCAAGCTGATCCTGGGCGGCATCGAGGTGCCGCACAGCACCGGCCTGCTGGGCCATTCGGACGCCGACGTGCTGCTGCACGCGATCACCGACGCGCTGCTGGGCGCGGCCGGCCTGGGCGACATCGGCCGCCATTTCCCCGACACCGACGCGCAGTTCCGCGGTGCCGATTCGGCGGTGCTGCTGGCCGAGGCCGCGCGCCGCGTGCGCGCCGCGGGCTGGCAGATCGGCAACGTCGACAGCACGGTGATCGCGCAGGCGCACAAGCTCGCACCCCACATCCCGGCCATGTGCGCGCGCATCGCGCAGACGCTGGGCCTGGCGCCGGAGCAGGTCAACGTGAAGGCCAAGACGGCCGAGAAGCTGGGCCCGGTGGGCGAGGGCAGGGCGATGGAAGCGCGCGCGATCGCGCTGCTGCACCGCTAGCCGGAGCGCTCAGCTCTTCTTGCCGTTGAGCCCCAGCGACTTGCTGGGCATGGCGCGCGGCATCCGGATATGGGCCGCGAAGCCGCGCCCCGGCGTGCTGGTGAGCGCGAAGGTGCCGCCCATGCGCTCGATGTTCTTGGCCACGATCGACAGGCCCAGCCCGGCGCCGGCGGCCGAGGTGCGCGCGGTGTCGCCGCGGAAGAAGGGCTTGGTCAGCTGCGACAGGATGGCCGGCGCGACGCCGGCGCCGTGGTCGCGCACCTTGATCAGCACCGCCTCGTCGTGCGCCTGCGCCTGGATCGTCACGTCGGCCACGCCGGTGGCGGGTGTGCGGCCGTAGCGGCGCGCGTTCTCCACCAGGTTGGAGATCACGCGCTGCAGCTCGACCTCGTCGGCCATCACGCGCAGGTCGGGCGGCACGTCGACCTTGATCTGCATGTCGTCATGGTCCTGGACCGCATAGGTGCAGGCATCGATCACGTCGCGCAGCAGCACCGGCCGGAAGTCGACGTGGTCGGGCCGCGCGTAGTCGAGGAACTTGTCGATGATCGCGTCGAGCTGCGCGATGTCGGCCGCCATGTGCTCGCGCGCATCCTCGTCGGCCACGCTCATCTCGGTCTCCAGCCGCAGCCGCGCCAAGGGCGTGCGCAGGTCGTGCGAGATGCCGGCCAGCATGATGGCGCGGTCCTGCTCGATCTTGGCCAGCTGGTCGGCCATGCGGTTGAAGCCGATGTTGACCGCGCGGATCTCGTTGGTGCGCGCGCGCTCGTCGAGCCGGTGCGCCTCGTACTCGCCCTCGCGCACCTGCAGCGTGGCGCGCGACAGCTGCTTGAGCGGGCGGTTGATGAAGCGCGTGATCAGCGCCGCGCCGGCCAGCGAAAGCGTGATCGCGGTGATCAGCCAGACCAGCCAGGTGCGCCCGCCCACGCGGCTGAAGCGCGTCGGGTCGAGCAGCAGCCAGTAGGTGTCGCTCTCGATGGTGAAGCCGATCCACAGGCCGGGCTCGTCGTTGACCCGGCTGGCCACGGTCGTGCCTTCGCCCAGCTGGTCGATCAGCTCCTCGGTCACGCGCTGGTCGAGCGTGCCGCTGGTGTAGGGCTCGAAGCGGTCGTTGGGCTCGCGCGGCAGGATGCGCACGCCTTCCTGGTCGGCCAGGGTCTTGATCAACGAGACGCGGGTGATCGCGTCGGAATACACCAGCGCCGCGCGCGTGAGGTTCACCAGCGAGGCGATCTGGTGCGCGGTCTGGATCGCGCGCGGCTCGTACTCGAGCGCGCGAAAGGACTGGAGCCAGGCGAAGGTGCAGCCGAACAGCAGCAGCGCCAGCAGGAAGAAGGTGCGCCAGAACAGGCTCAGGCCGAGCTTGATCCCCAGGTGTCGCCGGGCCTGCGCCATGCCCTCGAGCGGGCTGGGCATCGTGACCTGCGGCCCGTCGTCGGAAAGCGGCGTCGGTTGGGTGGTGTTCGGGCCCGTGGCCTCCGGGTACATCAGCCGTGCTTCAGGTCGTACCGTCCGGAACGAACACGTAGCCCACGCCCCACACCGTCTGGATGTACCGCGGCGCGGCGGCATCCGACTCGACCAGCTTGCGCAGGCGCGAGATCTGCACGTCGAGGCTGCGGTCGAAGGGTTCGAATTCGCGGCCGCGCGCCAGCTGGGCGAGCTTTTCGCGCGACAGCGGCTGGCGCGGATGGCGCACCAGCGCCTTGAGCATCGCGAACTCGCCGGTGGTCAGCGACAGCTCTTCGCCGTCCTTCTTGAGCGTGCGCGAGCCGAGGTCGAAGCTGAACGGGCCGAAGTTGACGGTCTCGTTGTCGGTCGAGGGCGCGCCGGGCGCCTCGAGCGGCGGCCGGCGGCGCAGCACCGCGTGCACGCGGGCCAGCAGTTCGCGCGGGTTGAAGGGCTTGCCCAGGTAGTCGTCGGCGCCGACCTCCAGGCCGACGATGCGGTCCACGTCCTCGCCCTTGGCGGTCAGCATGATGATGGGGGTGCGGTCGTTGGCCGCGCGCAGGCGGCGGCAGACCGACAGGCCGTCTTCGCCGGGCATCATCAGGTCTAGCACGATCAGGTCGACCGTGTCGCGCAGCAGGATGCGGTTGAGGGCCTTGCCGTCCTCCGCGACGATCACCTCGAAACCCTCCTGGGTCAGGTAGCGGCGGAGCAGGTCGCGGATGCGGGCATCGTCGTCGACGATCACGACCTTGTCGGTACGGGCAGGAGTCTGATTCATTTCTACAACGGTGATTTGTAACAGTAGCGATTCTGATGCCGTTGGCCGCCCATACGGGGGCTTTATGTGCTTGTCTGACACTAAGTTACACAACTTGCCTACATTCGCTGTGCAGCCCTGGCGCGGGCAAATCTTAGTGGCAAAGTGGCGGCGTTCCCGCTCCTCGCCACCCATGAGATCCATCGTCCAACTGCTGCCGGTTCTGCTGATCGCCTCGACCTCTTTCGCGTCGTGGGCGGCGCCCAACGGCATCCTCCAGGCCGGCGGCGCCACGCGCTCCGAGATGCGCCGGGCGGTCGAGAGCCACCGGGCCTCGCAGCGCGAGGAAATGCAGCGGGAAGAGGCCGCCGCCGGCCGCCGGCTCACGCCCTCCGAGCTCGCCGAACTGCGCAGCCAGGTCCGGCAGCAATGGGCGCCGCGCTACGATGCACCCAGGGCCGTGGAGCCCGTGGTCTCGGATCCGTCCGTGCCACTGGGGAATTCACGCCAGCTCACGCTGCCGCGCAGTCAGCGGCCCTGAGCCGATGCCCCGATGCCCCGACGCCCCGGTGCCCGGGGTCGTCCTTGTCCTTCCAAAAACCAAGGGGAACTCTTGAACGCAATGAAATCGATCGCGGCGCTGGCCGTACTGGGTTGTGCCGCCGTGGCCGCCATGGCCGACACCCCGCCGCCGCAGAACGTTCTGCAGCTGTCCGCCAGCGGCACCGTGGAGGTGCAGCAGGACCTGCTGAGCATGACCCTGAGCACCTCGCGTGACGCGGCCGATGCCGCCACGGTGCAGAACCAGCTCAAGGCCGCGCTCGACGCCGCCCTGACCGAAGCCCGCAAGAACGCGCAGCCCGGCCAGCTCGACGTGCGCACCGGCAATTTCAGCCTGTCGCCGCGCTACACCCGCGAAGGCAAGATCAACGGCTGGCAGGGCTCGACCGAGCTGGTGCTCGAAGGCCGCGACTTCCCGCGCATCACGCAGACCGCCGGCCGGATCAGCACGCTGACCGTGGGCAACGTCGGCTTCGGCCTGAGCCGCGAGCAGCGCGCCAAGGTCGAGACCGAGGCCCAGTCCATCGCCATCGAGGCCTTCAAGCAGAAGGCCACCGAGCTGGCCCAGGGCTTCGGCTTCTCGGGCTACACGCTGCGCGAGGTCTCGGTCAACGCCAACGAGGGCGGCCCGATCCGTCCGCGCATGATGGCCATGCAGGCCAAGGCCATGTCGGCCGACGCACCGGTGCCGATCGAGGCCGGCAAGACTTCGGTCGTGGTGAGCGTCTCGGGCGCAGTGCAGCTCAAGTAGTCGATCGAAGCGCGGGTTACTGCGCCGTCCAGCCGCCGTCCATCTGCCAGGCCACGCCGCGCACCTGGTCGGCCGCCGGCGAGCACAGGAACACCGCCAGGCCGCCCAGCTGTTCCACCGTGGTGAACTGCAGCGAGGGCTGCTTTTCGCCCAGCAGTTCGTTCTGCGCCTGCGACAGCGAAATGCCTTCGCGCGCGGCGCGGTCGTCGATCTGCTTCTGCACCAGCGGCGTCAGCACCCAACCCGGGCAGATGGCATTGCTGGTGACGCCGGTGGTTGCGAGCTCGAGGGCCGCGGCCTTGGTGAAGCCCACGATGCCGTGCTTGGCCGCCACATAGGCCGATTTCTGGGCCGAGGCCACCAGGCCGTGCGCCGAGGCGATGTTGAGGATGCGGCCCCAGTTGGCCTCGCGCATCGCCGGGATCGCCAGCCGCGTGGTGTGGAAGGCGCTGCTCAGGTTGATGGCCAGGATCGCGTCCCAGCGCTCGACCGGGAAGTCCTCGACCTTGGCCACATGCTGGATGCCGGCGTTGTTGACCAGGATGTCGACGCGGCCGAAGCGCTGGGCGGCGAAGGCCATCATGGCTTCGATCTCCGCCGGCTGGCTCATGTCGGCGTCGTGATAAGCCACTTCCACGCCGAGCGCGGCGATCTGCTGCTGCGGGGCTTCGGCGTCGCCGAAACCGTTCAGCACGATGTTCGCGCCTTGCTGCGCCAGCGCCTTGGCGATGGCCAGCCCGATGCCACTGGTGGACCCCGTCACAAGGGCGGTCTTGCCTTTGAGCATGATGATCAATCTCCGGATGAATTAGGATGCAACGAGCCGATTATCCGACCCCGAATTCGCCCCCCGCTCATGACTGAACCGACCTTGTCTTTTGTGCCGTGCGCCGATGCGCAAGGCGGTCACCGCATGGCGTACTGGCAGTGGGGCGACGACCGCAGTCCGCATGTGGTGCTGTGCGTGCATGGCCTGTCGCGCCAGGGCCGCGACTTCGACCTGCTCGCGCAGGCGATCCTCGCGCGCGCCGATGGCCGGGTGCGCGTGGTCTGCCCCGACGTGGTCGGGCGCGGCCGGAGCGACTGGCTGCGCGACCCCGACGGCTACCAGCTGCCGCTCTATGCGGCGGACATGGTCGCGCTGCTGATGCAGCTGCACGGCCAGGCGCCGATCGAACGTTTCGACCATGTGGGCACCAGCATGGGCGGCCTGATCGGCCTGATCCTGGCCGGTCATCGCGAGCTGCCGCTGCCCGCGCCGGTGCACCGGCTGGTGCTGAACGACGTCGGCCCGACGATCGATGCCGGGGCGCTGCAGCGCATCGGTCTCTACCTGGGCAAGACGGGACGCTTCGCGTCGCTGCAGGAGGCCGCCGACGCGATGTGGGCGATCTCGCAGAGCTTCGGCCCGCACACGCCCGCGCAATGGCTGGCCTTGTCGCAGCACATGGTCGCGCCCGCGGCGCAACGCACGGCCGACGCTTCGGCCAAGCTGTCGTCGGTGAATGCACCGGCCGACGGCCCGCTGGTGCTGCACTACGACCCGGCCATCGCCGTGCCTTTCCGCGCCATCACGCCCGAGGCCGCGGCGCAGGGCGAAGCCGTGATGTGGGCGCTCTACGACGCCATCACCGCGCCGACGCTGCTCACGCGCGGCGCCCAATCCGATCTGCTGTCGTCCCCGACCGCGCTCGCCATGACGCAACGCGGGCCACGTGCCCGGCTCGTGGAATTCGAGGGCGTGGGGCACGCACCCACCTTCGTGGCGCCGGCGCAGAGCGCGGCCGTCACTTCTTTCCTGTTCGATACGTGAAGCGCGATTCCTCCCCCGTGCCGGCCCGGGCCGGCGGCGAAGCCACCGTGGTCGACTACCCCCTGTCGGCGGCGACGGCCGAGCGCACGCCGGTCATGGAAAACATGCTGGGGCGCGCGCGCGCCTTCGCCGAGCCGCTGATCGCCGACGAGACCCTCGACACTGGCGAGAACACGCTCGCGCATGCCGATGCCGTGGCCAAGATCGTGGCCGCCATGGGCGGCTCCGAGGCCATGCAGGCGGCCAGCTACCTGGTCTATTCCTGCCAGCACCTGAACCGCCCGCAGGAAGTCATCGCCAAGGTCTTCGGCGACAACTTCGCGGCGCTGGCGGTCGAGACCACCAAGCTGGTCCATGTGCAGAAGCAGGCGCGCTCGGCCACGGCCGGCGCGCATGCGGCCGACGGCAACGGCGCCCAGACCGAGAACGTGCGCAAGATGCTGCTGGCGTTCTCGCGCGACCTGCGCGTGGTGATGCTGCGGCTGGCCTCGCGGCTGCAGACGCTGCGCTATGCCGCGGCGACCAAGGAGCCGGTGGCCGAGAACGTGGCGCGCGAGTCGCTGCAGGTCTTCGCGCCGCTGGCCAACCGGCTGGGCATCTGGCAGGTCAAGTGGGAGATCGAGGACCTGTCCTTCCGCTTTCTCGAACCCGAGACCTACAAGCTGATCGCCCGGCTGCTCGACGAGAAGCGGGTCGAGCGTGAAGGCTATGTCGAACAGCTGCGGCTGCAGCTCGAGCAGGAGCTCAAGGGCGAGGGCATCCAGGCCAAGGTGCAGGGCCGGCCCAAGAACATCTACAGCATCGTGAAGAAGATGCGCGGCAAGTCGCTGGACTTCGCGCAGGTCTTCGACATCCTCGCGCTGCGCGTGGTGGTGTCGGACGTCAAGGATTGCTACGCCGCGCTGGCCTGGGTGCACTCGCATTTCCAGCCGCTCGACGAGGAGTTCGACGACTACATCGCCCGGCCCAAGCCCAACGGCTACCAGTCGCTGCACACCGTGGTGCGCAAGCCGGCCGACGGCAAGCCCGGCAAGCCGATCGAGATCCAGATCCGCACCGAGGAGATGCACGACCATGCCGAGCACGGCGTGGCGGCGCACTGGGCCTACAAGGAAGCGGGCCACAAGGGCTACGCGGGTGTCTGGGCCAGCGGCGAGTACGACGCCAAGATCGCGGTGCTGCGCCAGCTGCTGGCCTGGGAGCGCGACCTGTCGGGCGGCCAGCAGGGCCAGGGCCTGTTCGAAGACCGCATCTATGTGCTGACGCCCGATGCGGCGATCGTCGAGCTGCCGCAGGGCGCGACCGCGGTCGACTTCGCCTACACGGTGCACACCAGCCTGGGCCATCGCTGCCGCGGCGCGCGCATCGACGGCGTGATGGTGCAGCTCAACACGCCGCTGCAGAACGGCCAGACGGTGGAGATCATCGCGGCCAAGGAGGGCGGCCCCTCGCGCGACTGGCTCAACGCCGAACTGGGCTACCTGGCCAGCCACCGCGCGCGCGCCAAGGTGCGCGCCTGGTTCAATGCGCAGGTCACGCACGAGACCATCGCCAAGGGCCGAGAGGCGGTCGAGAAACTGCTGCAGCGCGAGGGCAAGACGTCCACGCGGCTGGAGGACCTGGCCTCGCAGCTGGGCTTCAAGTCGGCCGACCACCTGTTCGAGGTGGTGGGCAAGGACGAGTTCTCGCTGCGCAACATCGAGATGCTGCTGCGCCCGCCCGAGCCGGCGCCGGGCGCGGACGACGGCGTGCAGCTCAAGAAGTCCCGCGCCAGCGACAAGGCCTCCAAGGGCGGCGTGCTGGTGGTGGGCGTGTCCTCGCTGATGACGCAGCTGGCCAAGTGCTGCCGGCCGGTGCCGCCCGATGCGATCGGCGGCTTCGTGACGCGCGGCCACGGCGTCAGCGTGCACCGCCGCGACTGCAGCAACTTCCGCACGATGGCGGGCCACAACCCCGAGCGCGTGATCGAGGTCGAGTGGGGGCGTCCGAAGGCGGAGGAGGCCGCGCTCTATGCGGTCGACGTCGCGGTCGAGGCGGCCGACCGCCAGGGCCTGCTGCGCGACATCTCCGATGTGTTCGCGCGCGAGAAGATGAACGTGATCGGGGTGCAGACCCAGTCGATCAAGGGCACGGCATGGATGACCTTCACCGTCGAGATCTCGGACGCCGCGCGCCTGACGCAGGTGCTCAAGGTGGTTTCTTCAGTGAATGGCGTGAGATCTTCACGTCGCCGCTGAAAACGCTCATTTTGGATGCTACAATAGATGCTTCTCGAAAACGACATCTAGGCGCGTAGCTCAGTTGGTTAGAGCACCACCTTGACATGGTGGGGGTCGTTGGTTCGAATCCAATCGCGCCTACCAATTAACCATTGGTAGAGAGCCTTCCAAATCAATAGATTTGGAAGGCTTTTTTTATTGCCGCACGCATTGGCGTCAATTCATTCCTTGGATTCGGCAATGGCGAGGATGGCCGCTCGGCTGTTCTTCAGGCGCGGCCTCCCGCTTTGGTTGGATGGCCCGCCCGCCGCAGTCTGTGGTACCTTGATTCACATTCTTTGAGGTTCTGGTCGTGACCAACTTGCCCGCGCTGGTGGCGGATCCGTCGAGCGATGCCTCGCGTGTCGCGGCGCTGTTGCGTCATGCGCCGCTGGAGTTCGCGCGCGTGGTCTATGGCCTCAGCGACCAGGCCAGCGGCCGGACGGGCACCATGGCCGCGGCCGACGTCGCGCGCGCGCTGCGCCAGGGCGCGCCCGTGACCCGCGAGCGCGCCGAGCAGCGGGCCCGGGCCTACCTGCCGGCGGCCGACCAGCCGCACTGCCCGCGGTGCTGGGTCTTCACGGCCATCAAGAGCCCCTTGCACTACCGGCAACCCAGCGACGAGCGGCCCGATTCCGCGCTGTGCAGGGTGTGCGGGGCCGAGTACGCGACCGAGCTTTGAGATCTGTCCGCTCGGTCAGGGTAAACCTTGGCGCGGTGCAGCAAAACCGCTCCCTAGAATCGTTTGCGCGCCTCCGGCGTGAACACCTGAAGGAGTCCTCAGTGCAGAGCAAGAAGTCCGGCGACAAACCGGTCCAGCGAGTGATCAAGAAGTACCCGAACCGAAGGCTCTACGACACCAACACCTCCACCTACATCACGCTGGCCGAGGTCAAGCAGCTGGTGATGCAGAGCGCTTCCTTCGTGGTGCGCGATGCCAAGACCGGCGAAGACCTGACGCGCAGCATCCTGCTGCAGATCATCCTCGAGGCCGAGGCGGGCGGGGCGCCGATGTTCACCGAGCCGGTGCTGGCCAGCATCATCCGTTTCTACGGCCAGGCCATGCAGGGCTACATGGGTCCCTATCTCGAGAAGAACATCCAGGCGCTGACCGACATGCAGGCCCAGCTGACCGAGAAGGCCGAGGAGCTGACGCCCGAGATGTGGGCCCGCTTCATGACCATCCAGTCGCCGATGCTGCAGGGCCTGATGGGCAACTACGTCGAGCAGTCCAAGAGCATCTTCGACCAGATGCAGGACCAGATGCAGAAGAACACCGAGCAGGTGCTGGGCGCCTTCGGCATCAAGCGGCCCTGAATCGACCTCATCGACACCTTGCCTGCGCTTCACGTCGGTGGGATCCTGGTTTAACTGGGACAATAGGCCCATGAGTGAAGTTGTCTCCCCCGAACGAACCGTCCCGCAAGCCGCCCCCAAGGTCGGCTTTGTGAGCCTTGGCTGCCCCAAGGCATTGACGGACTCCGAATTGATCCTGACCCGGCTCAGCGCCGAGGGCTACCAGACCTCGAAGACCTTCGAGGGCGCCGACCTGGTGATCGTCAACACCTGCGGCTTCATCGACGATGCCGTCAAGGAAAGCCTGGACACCATCGGCGAGGCCCTGGCCACCAATGGCCGCGTGATCGTGACCGGCTGCCTCGGCGCCAAGGCGGGCGAGGAGGGCGGCAACCTGGTGCGCCAGATGCATCCCAGCGTGCTGGCCGTCACCGGCCCGCATGCGACGCAGGAGGTCATGGACGCGGTCCATGCCAACCTGCCCAAGCCGCACGACCCCTTCATCGACCTGGTGCCCAACGCCTTCGGCGTGGCCGGCCTGAAGCTCACGCCGCGGCATTACGCGTACCTGAAGATCAGCGAAGGCTGCAACCACCGCTGCACCTTCTGCATCATCCCGTCGATGCGCGGCGACCTGGTGTCGCGGCCGGTGGGCGACGTGCTGAGCGAGGCCAAGGCCTTGTTCGAAGGCGGCGTGAAGGAACTGCTGGTGATCAGCCAGGACACCTCGGCCTATGGCGTGGATGTGAAGTACCGCACCGGCTTCTGGGACGGCAAGCCCGTGAAGACGCGCATGCTGGAACTGGTGCGCACGCTGGGCGAGATCGCCGAGCCCTACGGCGCCTGGGTCCGCCTGCACTACGTCTACCCGTACCCGAGCGTCGACGAAGTGATCCCCTTGATGGCGAGCGGCCAGGTGCTGCCCTACCTCGATGTGCCGCTGCAGCACAGCCATCCCGACGTGCTGCGCCGCATGAAGCGGCCGGCCAGCGGCGAACGCAACCTTGAGCGCATCGCGCGCTGGCGCGAGGTGTGCCCCGAGCTCGTGATCCGCAGCACCTTCATCGCCGGCTTCCCCGGCGAGACGGAAGAGGAGTTCGAGCACCTGCTGGACTTCATCCGCGAGGCCGAGATCGACCGCGCGGGTTGTTTCGCCTACAGCCCGGTCGAGGGTGCGACCGCCAACGACATCCCGGGCATGCTGCCCGAGGCCGAACGCGAGGCGCGCCGCGCCCGCTTCATGGAGGTGGCCGAGGCCGTGTCGACCGCCAAGCTGCGTCGCCGCATCGGCGCGACCATGCAGGTGCTGGTCGATTCCGCGCCGGGCCTGGGCCGCAAGGGTGGTGTGGGCCGTACCTACGCCGACGCGCCCGAGATCGACGGCA
>Ga0182008_10000089_pt1 | contig 69969 bp, 67 predicted proteins | sample Sormic07211129_1_FD_120482 | JGI IMG/M metagenome (GOLD analysis project Ga0182008, IMG submission 120482) | Rhizosphere microbial communities from Sorghum bicolor, Mead, Nebraska, USA - 072115-129_1 metaG | ecosystem: Host-associated > Plants > Roots > Rhizosphere | place: USA: Nebraska...
CCTTCCCGAAGTGGCGATCCCGAACAGCATCTGTTTTAGCCCGGACGGTTCCACCATGTATTACGCGGACTCCCTGCAAGGATGCATTTTCTGCTGCGATTACCCGTCGCTAGAAAACCAGCGGGTATTCACTACAGTCAACGGTCAGGGTGCTCCAGACGGTTCTTGTATTGATGCGCAGGGCTTTCTCTGGAATGCGGAATGGGGCGGTAGCAGAGTCGTGCGTTACGCGACTGACGGCAAAGTTGACAGCGTGATCGACTCCCCGTGTATTCAGACCACTTGTCCGGTGTTAGCGGGACTTGGTTATGAAACGCTTTACTGCACCAGCGCACGGATAGGGCTGGATAAGCCGGCAGATTTCGATGGCACGCTGATAAAAGCCGAAGCCGTTTTAGCTGCCGGATCCCCTGAAGAGCGATTTACAGGACGACTGCACTGAATAGTAGGTTCTAGCCTGTCGCGCCGTTCTGAATGCCAACTTGGTAGACGCGTATGAATGACCGCTTCTGGCCGATTTATGCCTGTTGCGAAGGGCCGCTTTTGGCCGATTTCTGCCTGTCGCGACCGGTTGAAACCGATATCGCCGCGACGATTCAGCCACAAAATTTTCAGCCTTTACGCAATGCGCCTCCTCTTTTGCTGTCTGTAACCCTGACTCCGCAAAAGGAAAGGCTTCATGTCGATACCCCCTCTGCTCTGCCTGCTTGCATTGCCGTTGTTCGCAGGCTGCCAGTTTTTGCCCCATACCAACTACTTTACCGCGCCCGAAAACGAGCCCAACCCTGCCTGGGTACGTATCGTCGACTACACGCAGCACGCCGAAATTTACCAATACGAAAACGGCAAACGTTCGGGCGGCGCCGTTCGCACCGGCCCCCTGCCGTTCACCCACACACAGGACGTGGGCATGCCAAAGGCAGGGCAAGACCTTACATGGGACTATTACGAAACGCAGATCCGACCCGGTATCGAAACGCAAGTGGATCTATTCTGGGAGGGGACACGCACTCGATCCTGCTATGTCTCGACTAAGTTCACGCCCCAAGCCGGACGCTATTACCAGTTCAGGCTGACATCCGGCTCATCAGGCAACTGTAGGTTATACGCATCACTGATCGAGCGCGACAAGGAAGGAAGCGGTTGGCATCTCACGCCAAACCCGCAGGTGACCTATAACGGCGATGGACCGACGGCCAAAACCCATTACGAGAACAGCCGCTTTGAGAACCCCAATTATCGTCCACCCGCGGATCTCTATCCGGGGATAGACGTTTACTAAACAGGTAAACGACTACAAGGAATCGTTGATTGGCTAGCGCAAAATACTTCCGAATGATCGGTGAGCGAGCCTCAGAGGATCTGTTTGCATGGTCGGCATTTGTCGTGCAAACAGAATTCCTATGGCAAGACACGGCGTCAGTCCAGGACGCTGTCGCTTGGCAGCGTGTTTGGTTCGAGCTGGAAATACTCAACGGGCTTGCATTGGCGCAATGGGAGGATGAGGGAAAGCCTGATAACTGGTCGTGCCGCTGGAACGCCGACTATCGACAAGAAGCGGCGGTCCTGGCGAATGAGTTGTTGGAGCTGCTGTGCGATGCAGTCTGTTCAAAACATGCCGAATAGAAACTCGGCTGCTCAATGAACCTTTGAATCGCCCCGGATTCTCTAGACACCTTGCAAGCTCATTGCGTAACGCTTTTCAAACTCTACCGGTGACAGCTGATTGTTGAAACCATGGCGGCGTTTTACGTTGTAGAACATCTCGATGTAATCGAACACATCACTACGAGCATCTTCCCGCGTGATGTAGATTTTTCGCTTGATCCGTTCCCGTTTTAGAAGCTGGAAAAAGCTCTCGGCCACGGCGTTGTCATGACAGTTGCCTCGGCGACTCATGCTGGCAACCAAATTGTTTGCGCTCAAAAAGCTGCGCCAGTCGGAGCTGCTGTACTGGCTGCCCTGGTCGGAATGAACCATCACCTCTTGCTTCGGTTTACGCCTCCAAACCGCCATCAACAACGCATCAATAGCCAAATCACTGGTCATCTGCGCCTTCATTGACCAGCCAACGACCTGACGAGAAAACAGATCCAGCACCACCGCCAAATACAACCAGCCTTCATACGTACGAATGTAGGTGATGTCGGTGACCCAAACCTTGTTGGGTTCCACGACATCGAACTGGCGCTTCAGCAAATTGGGTGAGGCGACCGCTGGCTTACCGCCGTACTTTCCAGGGCGGCGTCGATAACCTGTCTGAGAGCGCAGCCCTTCAAGACGCATCAGCCTTGCCACGCGATGGCGCCCGCAAACTTCACCGACCTCGCGCAGATCGTCATGGATTTTGCGATAGCCATAAACGCCGCCACTTTCCAGCCATGAATGCTTGATCAAACCCAGCAGTCGCTGGTTGTCTTTGGCGCGTGCAGATTGCGGCTCAGACAACCAGGCGTAATAGCCACTTGGATGGACTTTCAGCGTCAGGCAAAGCCGTCGAATGGAATAGTCGCCGGCTCGCTGCTTGATAAAGGCGTACTTCAACCGCACTCCTTGGCAAAGTACGCGGCGGCCTTTTTTAAGATATCTCGCTCTTCAGTGACGCGCTTGAGCTCCGCTCGCAGACGACGCAGTTCAGCGTGTTGATCATCGTCTTGCTGTCGTTCTTCTAGAGGTTTGCTGTAGCGCTTTATCCAGGCATAGAGGCTATGCGTCGACACACCAAGACGTGCTGCCACCTCAGCGACAGGCAGCTTCTTTTCGGCCACTTGATTGACCGCTTGGATTTTGAATTCTTCGGGATAACGTGGGTTGCTCATGGCACCTCCTAATTGGCCTCAGTTTAAGGCAAAGAGGTGTCTACGAAACCCGAGGCGATTCGGTCGGCCAGAAGCGGGCATTCGATTTCGCTATTCATCAATCTCCCGAGCGTGCGAAATTACTAGCCCTTCAATTTCTCTCAAAGGCAGGCTCATGACCTCCACCCTGGCAGTCTCGGATATTTTAGGTCCATGGAGTGGGGATGCCTCTACAGGACTAATTCAGCGTTGCAGGGAGGCATGGGACACACCTCTAGAGAGTTTGAATGATCTTATGGTCGCTACTTTTTTGAATCAGAACATCGCGACCAAACACCTGCTCATCGAGGCGAAGCGCCGCGTGAAAGACCAGGAACGAGATGAAACCGAGTACTTCGACGGCCAGCTTCTCGAAGCTATCGAGCGCTTGCAATCCGGGGAGTAATTCATCCCGACGGTTTGTTGCGTTCGACACGGACTATCTATATTAGGTCGCATTCTGCCTCACGCGACTGGCAGAAAACGGCCGATTCTGTTGAAAAAGTCGGATGTGGTTTTCACGGCAGAAAAGTACACGCATGAGATTGAAATCTTGAATCGCCGCAAAGGCATTCAGACTCGGATTTCACGTAGAAGTGCGTAAAAGAGGCGCTTTCACCGATCAGCTTTCTGGCAGTTTGAGAAAACCGACTTTTTCAACAGAATCGGCCAAATGCGGACGGTGGATACGTCTAGAAAAACCGGTGCGATGGAGACCCCTGGTGAAGCCCCTTTGCTGTCACCCTCGACGGGCCTGACGCCAGCGCTTGACTCTGTCCCTTGGGGCAACCCATACCCTGCCTTATCTATTTCAGGTTCCGTCGTCAGCGGATAAGGCAATCCATGAATACGCTATCGATGGTCACCGGTGCCAATGGGCATCTGGGAAACACCTTGATCCGGGCACTGCTCGCCCGAGGGCAACAAGTGCGCGCCGGGGTCCGTGACCCGGACCGAAGCCCAGCCCTGAACGGGCTCGACTGCCACGTGGTACGCGCCGAACTGCAGGACCCTGACTCACTGCGCCAGGCCCTGCAAGGGGTGGACGTGCTGTACCAGGTAGCGGCAGTGTTCAAACACTGGGCGAGGAACCCACACGCCGAGATCGTCGACGTCAACGTACAAGGTACGCGTAATGTGCTGCGGGCCGCCGCAGAGGTCGGGGTCCGGCGCGTGGTCTATGTCAGCTCCGTGGCAGCGGTTGGACACAACGGCCAACGCCTGGATGAAAACAGCTGGAACACCGATCAGAACAACCCGTACTACCGCTCAAAAATCCTCTCTGAACGCGCTGCCTGGGAGACCGCCCAGGCCTATGACCTGCCGATGGTCACGGTGTTGCCCTCGGCAATCATCGGCCCTCATGCCACGCGGCTGACCGACACTATGGGATTTCTTGCGGCCGTGCTGGCGCGCAAGCTGGTGCTGGACCCGAACTTTTATTTTAACTTTGTCGATGTGCGCGACGTGGCCGACGGTCTGATCCGCGCCGCTGAAAAAGGCCGTCCCGGCCAGCGCTACATACTCGCCAATCAGCGGGCTTCATCACTGGCTGAGGTGATCGAGGCACTCAACACGCTATACCCCGGGTATCGACTGCCGCGCCGCGCACCAAAAGCCTTGCTGTTGCTGATCGCCTGGCTGCAAGAACAGCGGGCACGGTACACCGGTCAGCCAGCCGAATTGCTGCTCAGCCAGGTGCAGATGTTTTATGGGGTGCGCCAGGTCTACTGCATCGACAAGGCTATCAATGAACTGGGCTACCAGCCGCGCTCGCCGCAGGACGCTCTCAAGCAGGCGTTTGCGCACCTATTGGCACGCTGATACCAGGCGCAACGCCGGGCACTGACGTGGGGGCGAATTGCTGGTTGATCTGTTGTTGCAACTGCGTCAGGTGCTGCTCCCGATTCTGCAAGGCCTGGATCTGCGCTTGCAGCTCCAGGCGCTTGACCTCGATGCCCTGATTGGCCAGCGCCAGGGGAAACGGTGCCTGATGCTGCTTGGCAGCCAGCAACTCGCTCATCTCCCCCAGTTTGAACCCCACCGCCTGGGCAGTGCGGATCATCTGAACCAGCGTCAAGTGATGGGCCGTGTACAGCCGATAACTGCCACGGCGCTGTGGGGTCAGCAGGCCCAGTTGCTCATACAAACGAATGGCTTTGGGAGTGCACCCCGACAACGTGGCAAGTTCACCTATGTACATATAGCGCTCTCCCTGATCCAGCTCCGGCCCGCAGTTTACTGGCTGTGACCGGATGTTGTCCTGGTTCACCCGGTGTTCATACAGTTTTCGTCAGCGGCACCGTCTAGTTTGGGAAGCAGGGACAGATTTATTCCACCCATGGATCGGCCAATCTTGGCCAATTTCTACAGGTCTTTACCGGCTGCTTAGGGTCGAAAGCAGCCAGATGAAATGGCGAGCTATCGGCCAAAGACTTTATTTCTAAATATTTGCGTTATGGCAAAATGATCTGATTACTTTGATGCTCAAGCCAGTCATAGCTCATTCGAAATTTTGGCTAATTTCTAGCGAGCAACTCTAAGGGTTAAAACAGACTAAGGCGGTTAGACCACTAATACGTGCGGTAAACATGAGCTATCACGTCGCACACAGATACGGTGCCATAAGCCCCATCTCTGGCATACGCCTGTTCCTTCAGCTTCTCGCCGAACTGATAGCTCGCTTGGAAGATGAGGGTCACGGTGATTTTGCGGTGAACCTGTCACGAACCGTTATTTTTGAAAACCTAGTAAAATCGAGATCAGACGACACTTTATAAGAGTGGATATTGAGAATACTTGGATAACAAGTCGCTGTTTGGGTATTGGCGGCTCCAGAGATACGCGACGGGATGAAAGATAAATCAAAGGCGTTCATGCGCCGGACAATTTCCTTCAAGTGCTTGCGTTAACCTTCTTGGCATGAATGGGGGATCTACGCGCAGACGAGCCACATTAAGCCAGGTCGATTGTGCTGCGATCATCCCGTTCAGGCGGTTTGCAGCATTTCTTCATCGCACACCAGCAACGTTTGTTCGAATCTGCTCTTCTTAGCGGCACAGCTTTGTAATGTCGATTTAGCGTGTGCTCGGTTGGTCGTAGGCACACGCGATCATGGGAGTGTGGCATCCTTTATATGGCGAGCGTCACTGGTTGGCGTGGAGGAACTCACCAACTCAGGTTTGCGACCACCTAGCATGGGCAAGTGTTCGTGGTGCATAGTTCGGGCAACCGGTTTATCTGCCAGAATCGCCTTCTTATGAAGTGCCGTTTCCAGCGCTTCCAAATGTCGCGAGAGTATTTTTACCGATCCGTCCAAATTGGCGGGATCGAAAGGGATCTTACCATTTGCGATTAGCACCATTGCCAGGTCCCACGCGCGCTGAGAGTCTTTCATCACGCCACTTCCTTCTCGCGCTTGGCAACTTTTCCGTCCTTTGCCGCCGCGCTTATTGTGGGCGCTGGGAAATATTTATTGAGCACGCCGAGATGATCAATCGCTTCACGGAAAAGCGCTTCGGCTTTGCCGCGAAGGCGCAGATATTCATCAAACATTTCGCTATCGAAATCAGGGTGCTCCAGCAAGTCGAATGCGCTGTTGCTAAGGGCATTGGCCTGGTTGAAAAGCTTTTGATTTTGCTCCATGGCCAACTGCCGGCAGGCCATCATTTTTGTGTGGATGTTATTGTGTTGCATGGCTTCAATCCTTCATCAGCAGGTCTCTCTATGGTGGTGTGACAAGCTTGCGAGGCCCTTGTATCAAATTGGTTTTCTCTGAAATATCGATTAATTCAGCGATTCAGCTGCGCCTAAATTATCGCCTTTTTAGATCGACGCTTCGCCATCTCAAAAAAACTGAACCTCATCGCCGCGCCTCAGACCTAACAACTTATAACCAGTAACCGGGAGGTACGTCATGCAAGTTACCTATTTCTGGATTGGCCTGATGGTCATTCTGCTGTTGCTGGAGTTATGGGTGCTCAATAGCGTCTGGCGTAGCGATAACAGCACGGGCAGCAAGGCGGGTTGGACGGCGTTGGTCGCAGTATTACCGTTTGTGGGGTTGGCTATTTGGGCGATTGCGGGTCCGCGTGGCATCACCAAAGGTCCGTCCTCTCCAGAACACAGTAAGGGTTGATCAAGGGACCGTATGAAGGAGCCTGTTCATCGGGATCTGCACAGCCGCAATTACCCGGTCGATGAGGACATGGTCTTGCAACGCAAGGTCTGGTGGTTCGAGCGATTGGGCTGGTACGGCTTGGTAACGCTGATCGGGCTCACCTTGGCAGGGGTATTCTCCAAAGGGCCGCTGAGCAGCGCAGAGGGCCGCACTGCCGATGGGCAACTGCGCGTCGAGTACCAGCGGTTCCTGCGCAATGGCTCTTCCGATGAGTTGATCTTCCATCTCCAGGGCAAACCCCGCGAACCGCTCGAAGTCGAAATCAGTGGGGAATTGTTGCGCGGCTTTGAAATTGAAATGCTTCAACCGCAGCCATTAAAGGCGAGTGCCGCCGGCGAGGGCGTAAGGCTCTGGGTGCTCAGCGACAACGCGGGACAGGCGATCGTGCACCTGACGGTGCGCAGCGACGGTGTGGGCAGTTTTACGACTCGCGTTTCGCTGCCAACCGGCGCCTCATTAGGTTTCTCACAGTTCATTTATCCCTAGGGGGTATCATGGATTCGGTGTTACGGGCCGCTGCTATCTACATGGTATTGATGATCCTGTTCAAGGTCGCTGGTCGACGTTCGCTTGCGGAGCTGACCACCTTCGACCTGGTGCTGTTGATGGTCATCGGCGAGGCGACCCAGCAGGCTTTGCTGGGCGACGACTTTTCGCTGACCAATGCGGTGCTGGTGATCGCAACGCTGATTGCAATAGACATTGGTTTCTCACTGGTCAAACAGCGTTCACGCTGGTTTTCCCGCCTGCTTGATGGCGGCCCGACGATAGTCGTCGAGCATGGCAATGTGCTCCATGAGCGCCTCAAGCGTGCGCGATTAGATGAAAGCGATATTCTTGAAGCCGCCCGATCCGCTCAAGGCATCTTGGAGATCAATCAGATCAAATTCGCGATCCTTGAGCGCAACGGAAAAATTTCCGTCATTCCTTCTGAATAGATCCAGACTAACGCCGTAAGCGACAGAGTTTTTCGATGAGATCAATCAACGACTCATGGGCGACCGGTTTGCTGAGATGGGTACTAAAGCCCGACTCAGCCGCCTTCTTCTGGTCACTGCCGGCACCGTAGCCTGTGAGGGCAATGGCGGGCACCTGGCGCAGGTGGCCTATCGTACGCAGCTTCTGCATCAGCTCATGACCATTCATTTTCGGCATGCCAATGTCAGAGATGATCAAGTCGTACTGTGCATCGCGGGCAGTTTCCAGCGCAGTCTGTGGGTCATTGAAGGCGCTAACCTGAGCGCCTTCCATCTCCAGCAACAAATCCAGCACTTCGAGCACTTCGGCAGAGTCATCCACCAGCAACACCTTGACGCCGTGCAGACGTTCACCCTCGTCCTGTTCAGCGTCAGCAAGTTGCAGATGATCCTGTTGTTCGCAAAGCGGCAGCCATATCGAGAAGGTGCAGCCAAAACCCAGCCCCCTGGAATGGACACTGACCGAGCCTTCGTGAGCCTCCACCAATTGGCGTACCAAGGACAACCCTATGCCAAGGCCCTCGCGCTGATGCGTCTGGTGCTGGTTTTCTGCCTGCCCGAACAGATCAAAGATCTTCTCGCGGCTGTCATCTGCCAGGCCGATGCCACTGTCGATCACATCCAACTGTGCGCGTCCCTCTGAGCGGCTCAGCACCAACTGCACCTGACCGCCCTCCGGGGTGAATTTGAGGGCGTTATTGACCAGGTTCCAGATCACTTGCTCAATGCGCGTCGGGTCGACGTCGACGATCAGGGGCCCATGATCCGAAGGCGTATGCATCGTGACCTGACGATGATGGCCGTCGGCGAGCACTACGCCATGGATATCCTGCAGCGTGCGAATCAGATCAACCTGTTGTTTTTTCAGCTTGAGCTTGCCTGTGCGCACCCGGGCGACATCCAGCAGGTCGTCAATGATTCGCGCCTGGCTGGACACTGCCTCGCAGATTGTATTCACGGCTTTGATCGCCGCACCCGCCGCCTTGGTAGCGGGCAAGCGACGCAGTAACTCCGCGTTCAGTTGGATCAGGTTCAGTGGATGCTTGAGTTCGTGCGACATAACGGCGAAGAACTCGTCCTTGAGATGGCTCTTCGTCTGAGTTTCCATCAGGCGCTGGCTTTGCTCATCCTGGGTGCGTTTGTGGCCGGTGAGGTCGCGGGCGATTTTGACGTAGCCCTGCAAGCTGTCGCTCTTGAGCTGTGTGACCTCACCGCTGCAGTAGAACCGGCTGCCATCCTTGCGCACGTGCCAGCGCTCGTCTTCACCCCGACCATGTTCGCGCGCCGCGCGTAGCTCGCTCTCAGGTACGCCGGCGGTGCGATCCTCCGGTGAAAAAATCAAGTCGTAATAGGCGCCCAGCACTTCGCCCTTACTGTAGCCGAAGATCAGCTCTGCACCGGTGTTCCAATCGGTGATGGCACCGTGGTCATCAAGGATGATAATTGCAAAGTCGTGGGTACTCTCGGCCACCAGGCGCATGCGCTCTTCCCCTAGGCGCAGTTCCTCCTCTGCCTGGCGTCGTTTGGTGATATCGATGAAGGTCAGCACCGTGCCGTCGATATGATCCTCGCTGGAACGGTAGGGCAACAATCGTGCGATGTACCAGCGATCGTCCTTACTGCTGATTTCCCGCTCGATGATGCTCAGCGACTCAAACACAGTCGCAGCGTCTTCAGTGATTTCCGGGTAATCCAGGCGGTGCGTGATGTCCATCAACGAGCGTCCGGTGTCCACTGGGAGCATGCTGAAAATATCGGTGGCACGTGGCGTGAACCAGCGGATGCGCATATTGCGGTCGACGAATACGGTGGCGATATCGGTGGAGGCGATCAGATTGGTCAGGTAGTCATTGACCTTGTCGGTCTCTTCTACCTTGGTTTTGAGTTCATAGTTGACGGTCAACAGCTCTTCATTGATCGACTGCAGTTCTTCCTTGCTGGTTTCCAGCTCTTCGGTGGCCGAACGCAACTCTTCATTAACCGCCTGCATTTCTTCGTTGGAGGCCTTGAGCTCCTCGCTTGAGACTTCCGACTGTTCGATGGTGTCCTGTAAGTGCAGCTTGGTGCGTTGCAGCTCCCGCTCCAGGTTGCGCAGGATGGCGTTCTCTGCATGGCTGACAATCGTAGTATCTGCCTGTTGTGGGTCGATTTCGCTTTCTTGAAAGATCACCAACACATAGTCGCTTTCGGTCGCGTCATCGCGATAAGGGCAGGCGGTAATGTCCACCATGAAGGAGCCCTGTTCGCGCTGGACGCGGACTTTTCGGGAGGTCACAGGCATATCCGATTGCTGGACCTGGAAGAGTGTAGTGCGGATGTCGAGGCGCAGGTCGGGATGAACCAGGGCCAACAGATTGTGGGTAACTTCCCCGGCGACATAGCGCAAGAACCGCCCGGCACCTTCGCTCATGTGCAGGATGTCGGCGTGGATATCGACGATTACGCTGGGTGGCGCGGCTTTTTCCAAGGCGCGCAGGTGGATATCCGCGAACGAAACTTTGCTGGGCGCCTTGATTTCAGTCGCAATCGACGCGGTGCTTGGGCGCAGGTAGCCGCCTCGCGGCATGGTTGGGGCGCGGCGCATAACGGAGGAGCCGGCACGCACCCGAAAAATGCGGTTTCGTTTGTCCACCGGTACAAACAGGTCCAAGCAGCCGTCGGCCGATTCCGAGGAACCGAGGAACAGATAGCCACCGGGGCGCAGCGCAAAGTGGAACATCTGCAGAATGTCGCGTTGCACTTCGCGGTCCAGGTAGATCAACAGGTTGCGGCACACGATTAGGTCGATCTGGGAGAACGGCGGATCAGCCAGCAGGCTGTGTTTGGCGAACAAGACCTTCTCGCGAATTTCCTTGCGTACCCGGTAGTGCTGGTTTTTCTCTTTGGCGAAGTACTGGCGCAGCCGCGGTGGCGGTACGTCGGTGATGATCGCCTCGGGGTATACGCCGTTGCGGCCGTGGGTGATTGCGCGCTCGTCAATATCAGTGGCAAACACCTGCATCTTGGCACCGCTGGCATCCAGCGCCAGTTGCTCGGCCACCAGCATCGCGAGGCTGTAGGCTTCTTCGCCGGTGGAGCAGCCGGCCGACCAGATGCGCACCTCCTCACGGGGCGGCACGCTGTCTTCGAGCGACTTCACCAAGTTAGGTATCACGTCGCGTTCAAGTGCTTCAAAGGCTTCGCGGTCGCGGAAGAAGTTGGTCACGCCGATCAGCATATCGCCGAGTAACGCCTTGGTTTCGTCTGGGTGTCCTTGGAGGAAGTTGTAATAGGACGCCAGGTCAGGCTGCGCGGTTACTTGCAAGCGACGCTCAATACGGCGCAACACTGTGGCACGCTTGTAGTGCTTGAAGTCGTGCCCGGTACTGGCGCGTAGCTGAATCAGGATGTCCAGCAATAACTGCTCCGCAACGGCGGCATCGCGTTCGGTGGCGGGCGGGGTGGTATTGATTTCGGGATCGCCGGCGGTGGGCAGGATGATCGATTGAGCATTGCACCACAGCTCCAGCAATTTCTGCGGCATTTCCACCACCGGAAGCACGAGATCGGCCATTTGCGTTTCGATGGCAGCCAACGGCATACCATCGAACTCTGCATCTTCCGGGCTTTGTACCAGAGTGATCCCTCCTTGCTCCTTGATCCGAGACAGGCCCACCGCGCCGTCTGAGCCGGTCCCAGACAGAATCAGGCAAAACGCCCGCTCTTTATGCGTGTCGGCCAGATCGCGAAAAAATAGGTCAATAGCGATATGCGAACCACCTTCGCGCAACGTTGGCGATACTGACAAATAGCCATCATTCATGCTTAGGAGGTGTGCTGGCGAGATGACATACACCCGATTCTTTTCTATGGGCGTGGTGTCATTGACCTGCGACACCTGCATGCGGGTTGACTCCTGGATGATCTGGTCCGCCACACTTTGATGATCGGGGGACAGGTGCAGGATCACTACAAATGCCATGCCGCAGTCTTTGGGCATGTGCTCAAAGAACGCCTTCACCGCCTGCAGCCCGCCCGCCGACGCGCCAATCCCTACCACCGGAAAACTCAGGTCGCTTGGAATCAGATCTTTGCGTTGCGGAACGTTAGGGGACCGCAGGGGGGCAGACTTCATAAATACCGACCTTGTTAGCTTGGTTAACTGCGCACGCGAAGAGCGTGTGGAGGGGCGCGAACTTAAACGAGTGTTATGGCTTGACCGAAAGCTAAATAAATATAGCTTAAAACCTGCGTGCAGCAGAACGCCTCGACGCAATTAGCCAATTCTACGAAGTACTACGCTGCGGTTGAGGCGCCCATTATTCAGAAGGTTTATTCGGATCGAAGAATGGCGCTCGTGCGCCTGAACGGTTATCTGTTTTTTTCAAAATCCGTCTGAACTTACCTTCCCGGCCAACCCTCGCAAAAGTAATCACAGCCAGGAGGGAGACCGATGAACAGTTACCCAAAACCACCTTTCAAGACGCAAGAGCAGCCCGTACCCGGTCAACAGCGCAAGATGGATCCAATGCCCGATTGCGGTGAACAGACCTACAAAGGCTCAGGTCGACTCGCCAACAAAGTAGCCTTGATCACCGGGGCCGACAGCGGCATCGGGCGTGCGGTGGCCATCGCCTTTGCACGCGAAGGCGCGGACGTGGCGGTCTCCTATCTGGATGAGCATGAAGACGCCAAGGAAACCGCGCGGTGGGTCGAGGCGGCGGGTCGTCAATGCCTGTTGCTACCCGGCGACCTGGGCAACGCGGATCAGTGCACGGCGATCGTCGCTGACACCGTGGAGAAGTTCGGACGCATAGATGTGCTGGTCAACAACGCGGCGTTCCAGATGACCTACGACAGTCTGGAAGACATCCCCGACGAGGATTGGCTAAAGACCTTTAACGTCAACGTAACCGCGATGTTTCGCATCTGTAAGGCAGCGCTGCCGCACATGGTCGAAGGCAGTTCGATCATCAACACCAGCTCGGTCAATTCCGATGCGCCCAACCCAACGCTTTTGCCGTATGCGGCGAGCAAAGGCGCGATCGCCAACTTCACTGCGGGCCTGGCGCAGATGCTCGGCAAGCGCGGTATTCGCGTCAACAGTGTGGCGCCCGGGCCAATCTGGACGCCATTGATCGTATCGACGATGACCGAGGAGTCCGTCAAGAACTTTGGTGGCAATACACCACTGGGACGCCCCGGCCAGCCAGTCGAAGTCTCGCCCATCTACGTGCTGCTGGCGTCGGATGAGGGCAGTTATATCTCCGGTGAACGCTACGGCGTAACAGGTGGCAAACCCATTCTTTGAATGAAGCGAGGCATTCGATGACGACGACAGTAGGCGACTTTCTGGTTGAGCGGCTCAGCCAATGGGGCGTTACCCGAATCTTTGGTTATCCGGGTGACGGTATCAATGGTGTATTCGGCGCGTTGAGCCGGGCGCAGGGCAAGATCGAATTCGTTCAGGCCCGTCATGAGGAAATGGCCGCGTTCATGGCGTCGGCCCACGCCAAATTTACGGGAGAGCTGGGCGTTTGTATCGCGACTTCAGGGCCAGGAGCCTCGCACCTGATCACCGGGCTCTATGACGCGCGAATGGACCATATGCCGGTGCTGGCGATTGTCGGGCAGCAGGCGCGGGCGGCGCTTGGGGGGCATTACCAGCAGGAGCTGGACCTGGTGTCGATGTTCAAGGATGTGGCAGGGGCATTTGTGCAGCAGGCTACGGTGCCATCCCAGGTGCGTCACTTGGTGGACCGGGCCGTACGCACCGCGGTCGGTGAGCGCCGAGTGACGGCGATCATCCTGCCCAACGATTTGCAGGAGGCGGCCTACGAACCGCCCGCCAGGGCCCACGGCACAGTGCACTCGGGGGTGGGTTATTCAAAACCGCGAGTGGTGCCGTATGAGGCGGATCTACAGCGCGCCGCAGACGTGCTGAATGCCGGTGAGAAAGTTGCGATTCTCGTCGGCGCAGGGGCGCTGGCGGCCACCGATGAAGTCATCGCCGTCGCCGAAGCGCTTGGCGCCGGGGTGGCCAAGGCGTTACTCGGCAAGGCTGCAGTCCCTGACGATTTGCCCTGGGTTACCGGCAGCATCGGCCTGTTGGGCACCGAGCCCAGCTACAAGCTGATGACCGAATGCGACACCTTGTTGATGATCGGCTCGGGTTTTCCTTACTCAGAGTTCCTGCCCAAGGAAGGCCAGGCCCGTGGGGTGCAGATTGACCTGCAACCCGACATGTTAAGCCTGCGTTATCCCATGGAGGTGAATCTGGTGGGCGATGCCGCCGAGACCCTGGCTGCATTGTTGCCTTTGCTCACCCACAAGACTCAGCGTAAATGGCGCAAAAAGGTCGAGGGTTGGTGTGCTAGCTGGGAGAAAACCCTGGAGAAACGCGCCCTGGCAAAAGCCAAACCGATCAACCCGCAACGCGTGGTCTACGAGCTGTCTCCACGCCTGCCCGACCACGCCATCATCACCAGCGATTCCGGGTCCTGTGCCAACTGGTATGCCCGCGACGTGAAGATCCGCCGTGGCATGCAATGTTCCCTGTCCGGTGGCTTGGCGTCCATGGGGGCTGCCGTGCCGTACGCCATCGCCGCCAAGTTTGCGCAGCCGCAGGACACCGTGATCGCGCTGGTGGGCGACGGCGCGATGCAGATGAACAACATGGCCGAACTTATCACCGTGGCCAAATACTGGCGGCAGTGGCAGAGCCCTAACTGGATCTGTGCGGTGTTCAACAATGAAGACCTGAACCAGGTCACTTGGGAGCAGCGCGTGATGGAAGGCGACCCCAAGTTTAGGGCTTCGCAATCTATTCCTGACGTGCCGTATCACCTGTTTGCTATTTCGCTGGGGCTGAAGGGGATTTTCGTCGATCGCGAGGAAGATGTGGCTGCGGCCTGGGAACAGGCGTTGGCCTCGGATGTACCGGTGCTGATCGAGTTCAAGACCGACCCCGACGTGCCGCCACTTCCCCCGCATATCAAACTGGAACAGGCCAAAAAGTTCGCCACCACGTTGCTCAAGGGCGACCCGGATGAAGCCGGGGTGATTGTGCAAACCGCCAAGCAAGTGTTGGCCAGCGTTCTGCCAGGAGGCGCAAAAAAATAACGAACGCCTGCGCACCCGCGCAGCCAAAGCGTTAAGGACATGGACATGAGAATCCGGCAATGACGCAGATTTTCAGGCGCTCGGCCGATACCTGGCTGCGCGTAGGACTGTTGCTGTTGATCGCCGGGCTCTCGGGAGGTTTGCTTGTGGTGTTGACTCTGGACAGCACCGACTACCGCACCGGGCATAGCTGGGTGGTCGAGCAGCCGTTGCCCTTCAGCCATGCCCACCATGCGGGCGAACTCAAGATCGACTGCCGTTATTGCCACAGCGCGGTGCAATCCTCCGCGGTGGCCAGCCTGCCACCCACCGAAACCTGCATGAGTTGTCATTCCCAGGTATGGACACACGCCGATGTGCTGGAGCCGTTGCGCAAGAGCCTGCGTGAACTTGAGCCCCTGCATTGGCAACGCGTCGCCAAGCTGGCGGACTACGTGTATTTCCATCACGGCGTCCATGTGAACGCCGGCGTCGGCTGCAGTGAATGCCATGGTCAGGTCGACCGCATACAACTGATGTTCAAGGCGCAACCGTTGAACATGGGCCAGTGCCTGGCCTGTCACCGTGACCCGGCGCCCCATCTGCGTCCCCTGGAGCAGGTCACCAATATGCAGTGGAAACCTTCCGAGGACCGTCGCCAATTGGGTGAGCGCCTGATGACCGCGCGGCACATCGATACCCGGGGCCTTACCGACTGCGGGACGTGCCACCGATGAGTAAGCCGCTGGACTTCTCCGTTTTGCGTGAACAACTGGCCGGACTTGAGGGACAGGCTTATTGGCGCGGGCTTGAGGCGCTTGCCGAGTCCCCTGACGCTCAAGCACTGATAGCGGCGGAATTTGCAGGTGTGGCGCCTCTGATGGATCGACGGCGTTTCCTGCAGTTGATGGCGGCGTCCATCGCCATGGCGGGGTTGGCCGCCTGTGGCAAGACCCCGGAACAGGCGGTGACGGCGGTCAGTCAGCCGGTCAACCTGACGCCAGGCGTGCCGGCCTGGTACGCCACCGCCATCCCGTTTGGCGGTGTTGCCCAGCCCGTGTTGGGCAAGACCGTTGCAGGCAGACCGATCAAGCTTGAAGGCAACCCGGACCATCCCGTCTCGGGCGGCGCCTGCGATGCTTTTACTCAAGCGGCGATCCTGCAACTCTATGATCCGGACCGTTCCCAGGCGCCGCGTTTCAAAGGCCGCGAAGCCAGTTGGCCGGATGTGCGCGCGGCGTTGGCCCATGAGCAGCAGGTGTTGGACAGCGCTCGTGGCAAGGGCTTGCACATCGTCTGCGGGGCCAGCAGTTCACCGACCCTCAAGCGCCAGCTCGACCAGTTGCAACAACGCTGGCCTGAGGCGCGCCTGTACCATGGCGAAGCCTTTGCCGAGACGGCCGCCCTGCGAGCCAGCGAACGCGCGTTCGGTCAGCCATTGGCCGCGCAGGTTTACCTGGTACAGGCCGAGGTTCTGGTGTGCCTGGAATATGACCCGCTGGGCAGCGGTCCGTATCAGACGGTGCTCCAGCGCGGCTGGGCTGAACGCCGCCGCCAGGCAGCGAACGGTGAGGGCGCCGCGTTGGTGTTCGTGGCTGAAAGTGTTCCGAGCCTCACCGGCGCTGCCGCCACCGCGCGCTTGCCCACGGCGCCGTCGCAGTTGCCCGGCCTGCTGCTTGCGCTGAGCCAGGCGCTGGGCCAGGACCTGCCCGGAACGCCGCGCCTGAACTCGGCGCAACGGCAGTGGGTGCAGGACGCCGTCGCTGCGCTCAAGGCCCACCCTGGGCGCGGCCTGATCGGTATCAGCCAGCAGGCGTCCGAGGCGTTGCAGGCGCAGGTCATGCAGCTTAACCAGCGCTTGGGGCACGCAGGCCGAGCGTTGGACTGGCAGGTGCCGAGGTTATTGGGTTACGAGCCGAATCAATCGTGGGGTTCGCTTGCGCAACTGAGTCAGGAAGCAGTGACTCATTTGCTGATACTCGACTGCAACCCAGTGCTAAATGCCTACATGCAAGATGTGCTGCCCCAGGCGCCATTTAGCTTGCATGCAGGGCTTTACTACGACGAAAGCGCCGCGCAGTGCCATTGGCACCTGCCGCTCAATCACGCCCTGGACGGTTGGAGCGATGGCCGCGCGGCGGACGGCAGTGTCTGCATCGTCCAGCCGCTGATCGAACCGATGTATTCGACGCGCACCTTGCATCAGGTCGTCGAATTGCTGATGCACTCAACCGAGGCCGATGCCTTGGCGCTGGTGCGCGCAACCTGGGCGCATATCGCGCAGCAACAATGGCGCGAGGCATTGGCCAATGGCTGGATTGAGCCGGCCCCAGCGCCAGTCAAGGTGGAGGAAATAACGCCAATTACCCTCGAGGCGGCCGACGTCGGCGAAGGATTAGAGGCCGTAATCCGCCCCGACCCGACCGTGTGGGACGGGCGTTTCGCCAACTCCGGCTGGCTGCAGGAATTGCCCAAGCCCATCAGCACCCTGACTTGGACCAATGTGATCAGGCTTTCGCCACACCTGGCCGAACAGTTGGGCGTGAGCAACGGCGACTGTATAGAGGTAACACTGGCGGAGCAGACCGTGCGCGGACCGGCCTGGGTTGAACCTGGGCAGGCCGACCAGGTCATTGCCTTATACCCCGGCTACGGTCGCAGCCACGCCGGGCGCGTCGGTGATGGCCTGGGTTACGCGGTGAAGCCCACTGAGCAATTCTCCGTCAGTGCCTCCCTGCGAAGCACCGGCGAACACTTTCCCTTGGCGGCCACCCAGTCACATCACCGGTTGCCTGACGCGCAGGAACCGCCCATCCGTGTGGTCTCACGCGCCAAACCACAACTCGCGACCCAGGCCATTCCCGCGTCGCTCTACAGCCCGGTGGCCGACAGCGGCCCGCAGTGGGGCATGGTCATTGATCTGGACCTGTGCACCGGCTGCAATGCCTGTGTGGTGGCCTGCCAGGCCGAGAACAACATCGCCGTGGTCGGCGCCGAGCAGGTCGCGCAGGGGCGCAGCATGCACTGGCTGCGCATCGACCATTATTACCAGGGGCCGTTGGAGGCCCCGCGTTCGCGCTTCCAGCCATTGCCCTGCATGCAATGCGAGCAGGCGCCCTGCGAAACCGGTTGCCCGGTCAACGCCACCGTGCATAGCCGCGATGGCTTGAACCAGATGGTCTACAACCGCTGCATAGGCACACGCACGTGCGCCTCTTACTGCCCGTACAAAGTGCGGCGCTTCAATTGGCTGGACTGGAGCGCCGACGCCGCGCCGTCGATTCAGGCCCAACGTAACCCCGAGGTGACGGTACGCTCCCGCGGCGTGATGGAGAAATGCACGTACTGCATCCAACGCATCAGCAACGCCCGCACGAACGACAAGCAACACGGCGACGATTTCGACCCCTCTGCGGTGGTCACCGCTTGCCAGCAAACCTGCCCCAGCCAGGCCATCCAGTTTGGCGACATCAACGCCCCCGCCAGCGCTGTCAGCCTCGCGCGCCGCGATCCCCGCCATTACCGCTTGCTGGAAGCCCTCGGCACCCGGCCGCGCACCAGTTATCTGGCGCGCATTGAGGAGGAGGGCGCCGGCGATGAAGGCTGAGCCGCTGCTGCACGCCACCGGGCATTTCCTGCCAAAGGATTTGAGCGACCAGCAGGTGTCGCGGCAGGTGTTCGGGCCATTGCAGCAGTTCCCCCGGCGCGTTGCCTGGCGCTGGATGTTCGGTGTCGGCCTGGTGTTGTTGCTGGTGTACCTGGGCTCGGTCGCTGTGCTGCTGGGCAATGGCGTGGGCATGTGGGGCAATAATCAGCCGGTGCATTGGGGCTTTGGCATCCTCAATTACATCTGGTGGCTGGGGATCGGCCACGCGGGCACGTTTATCTCGGCCTTGCTGTTGCTGATCGAGCGGCCCTGGCGCCATACCCTCAATCGGCTGGCGGAGCTGATGACGCTGATGGCGGTGATCTGCGCCGCGCTATACCCGATCCTGCACCTGGGCCGTCCCTGGCTGTTCTACTGGACCATGCCCTACCCGAATGAAATGGGCTTATGGCCGCAATTCAAAAGCCCGACGGCCTGGGACATGTTTGCGATCCTGTCGTACCTCACGGTGTCGGTGCTGTTCCTGATGGTGGGTGCCGTTCCGGATTTTGCTAGCGCCCGTGATCGGGCCCGGACGCCGCTGCGCCAGGTGGTTTATGGCTTGCTGGCGCTCGGCTGGCGTGGGTCGCAGCAGCATTGGGCGCTGTGGCGGCGCACAACGCGGGTGTTGGCGATCCTCGCGATACCGCTGGTGTTTGCGGTGTCGAGTGGCTATTCGTTTTTGCTGACCATGGGCACCCAGAGCGGTTGGCACTCCACCTTGTTTCCCGCTTATTTCGTGGCCGGTGCGGTGTTTTCCGGGTTCGCCCTGGTGGCGCTGCTGGCGATTGCCGTGCGCTGGCTACTGTGCATCCAAAGCCTGATCACCCAACGCCATCTGGACATGCTCGGGCGTCTGTTGCTAGCCACCGGCTGGATGACCACCTACGGGTATCTGGCCGATCTGTTCATGCCGTTCTACAGCGGCGACGCCCATGAAATCGAGGTACTGCTTGCGCGCATCAGCGGCGCGCATGCCTGGAGTTTCTGGTTGGCGATCGTCTGCAATGTCGGGGTGCTCCAGGCGCTCTGGTGGCGAAACGTGCGCCAAAGCCCGCCGCGATTGGCACTCGTGGCGCTGGCCGTGCTGGTGGGGATGTGGGCCGAGCGTTTCATGCTGCTGATCCCGCCGCAGACGCGTGATCTGCTGGTTTCCAGTTGGGGCGATTACACGCCGTCCCTGTGGGACTGGACGTTGTTTATCGGCAGTTTCGGGGTGTTTCTGGTGCCCTATAGCCTGTTCCTGCGTTATGTGCCGATGGTCTCCGCGTTCGAGGTCAAGCAGGCGCTGCATCAGGAGCGCGGCGATGGCTGAGTGCCTGGGTTTACTCGCGCGGTTCCCGGCGCCCCAGCCCCTGGTGGATGCCGCCGTGTGCGCGTGGGGCCTGGGTTATCGGCGGCTGGATGCCTTCGCGCCGTTTGCGCTGCAAGCCTTGGAGCCGGTATTGGCGGTCGACGCCAGGCGAGTAGGGCGCATGGCCTGCCTGGGGGCCGGGCTGGGCATCGTCCTGGCGCTGGTGATGCAGATCGGCTCGGTATGGGCCTATCCCTTGAACATCGGCGGGCGCCCCTTGGTGGCGTTGCCTTCATTCGCCGTGGTGACGTTTCTGTTTGCCGTGGTATTTGCAGCAACGGCGGCTGTGTTGACGTTGTTGCTGTGCAGTCGCCTGCCGCGCTTGCATCATCCGTTGTTCGGCGTCGAGGGGTTTGAAGGTGCCAGCGATGATGGGTTTTTCTTGTTTATCGATGCGCGCGACCCGCTGTTTGACGCACACCAGACCCACGCCTGGCTGGCCGAACGCGCGCAGAGCGTGCAGGTAGTGGCGCCATGAATGCCTGGCCATGGGCATTGAGCCTGATGCTGCTGTGCAGCGGCTGCGATGACATGTCACGCCAGGCCAAGGTACTCGAACAGCGCGCCGGCGCGTTGTTTGGCAATGGCCTCAGCAGTCGCCAGCCTCCCGCCGGCAGTGTGGCGCGCGGGCAACTGCAACGTGAAGCGCTGGCCCGACAACGGCCGGCCCTGAGTGCGGAATTGCTGGCACGCGGCGAGGCGGGTTATCAAACATTCTGCACTCCGTGCCATGGCCTGGGCGGGCTCGGCGATGGGCTGGTGGTGGGCCGTGGTTTTCCGGCACCGCCGTCGTTTATCGAACCGCGGTTGCTGAACGCCTCCGATGACCAACTGATGCAGGTGATTGCCGACGGGCGAGGCTTGATGTACGGCTACGCGTCGCGCATTCAGCCCGATGAGCGCTGGGCGATTGTCGCCCACTTGCGTGTGCTGCAGTTGAGCCAGCACGCCGACCTGCAAACGCTGCCGCCGACTGTGCGCCAGGCCTTCGAGGAGTCCGGCCAATGAGCCGGTGGTGGCTACTGGCTGCCGCCATCGGCCTTGGCGTGCTTGGCGTCTGGCAGCCTGCCTGGGTCGGTGCGGGCGCCCTGGCGGCAGCGGTCAATGGCAGCAATGTCGCGCTGGGTTGCCTGCTGCTTGCGTTGCTGACGCCACTGGTCAGCGGTCGCTGGCAGCCTTTGCTGGATCCCGGCAGCCGCTTGGGAGCAAGCGCCGTGTTGTTGATCATCCCGATGCTGTTGCCGGTGCTGGCCACGATGCCCTGGGTGTACCCCTGGTTCGATCAGGCGGCTCCGGGTTTTCGTGGCCTGTGGTTATCGCCGTGGTTTTTTGTGTTACGCACTCTGGTGTACGGCGGGCTTGCCTGGGTGTTGCACGGCTGGGTGGGTAAGCGCAGTGCGGCGGGGTTGATCCTGTACGCGCTGGTGGCGAGCCTGGCCGCCGTGGACTGGCTGATGTCGTTGCAGGCGGGGTTTGTCTCCAGCGTGTTCGGCCTGTTGTTGATTGCCCGGCAACTGCTCGACGGCTTGGCCTTCGCCGGGCTGTGTGTGTTGTGCTGGAACGTGGTGCTGCTGCCCGCACGCCAGTGTGTGCTGTTGCGCGGTCTGCTGGTAAGCGCCTTGGCGTTCTGGATCTACGTGCAGTTCATGCAGTACCTGATTATCTGGTCGGTGGACCTGGCGCATGAAACGGCCTGGTACCGCGTGCGCGAGACGGGTGGGTGGGGCGCACTGACGGCGCTGTTGGTCGCCGGGCAACTGGTGTGCCTGGTGGTACTCGCGTCGCCATGGGGCGGCCGAATGAATGTGTTGACGTGGGGCTGTGCGGCGATCTTGTTGCTTGGGGTTGTCGAGTCGATGTGGATCAGCCTGCCGTCGATTTTTCCCGAGGTCACCCTTGGCATGCTCCTCACCGCTGTGCCGTGCCAGGGAGTGTATGCCGCAGCCTTGTTTGCCGTGTGGCGGCGGCAGTGGCTAAGGAGGCGCCATGACCGCTGAATACCAGCCCAACGATTTTGACGGTAAAAAAGCCGCCCGGGTAATGGTGCTGCTGGGAGTGGCCATAACCCTGAGCCTGGGCGGCGTGGCCTGGTTGTTGAGCGGCTACCGTCAACAGGTGCAACAACCGCCGATGAGCACACTGGAGCGCCAGCGCCTATTGCCCCCTGAGCCGCGTCTACAAGCTGATCCCCGGCAGGCGGGTGAGCGGCAACTGGCCCGCCAGCGTCTGCATCTGGACAGTTATGGCTGGGTCGACCATGAGCATCACATCGTGCACTTGCCATTGGCACAGGCCCGGCAATTGCTGCTGGAGCGAGGATGGCCTGATGAGCATTGAGCGCGTGCTGCAGGTCTTCGTATTGGTGTGCTGTTGGCTGCCGCAAGCGGGCGCCGCGCAGCCATTCGACCCCTTTACCGCCGCCGGAATCGATACGGCCCACGTCGGCCGACCCTTGGCGCTCGACAGTCGCTTCACCGACCAACAGGGCCGCCTCGTGCGTCTTGGCGATCTGCTCAAGGGCCAGCCTACATTGCTGGTGCCGTTGTACTACCGTTGCCCGAACGTCTGCGGGGCGGCGCTCTCGACCCTGTTCAGCCAACTGGCCAACCAGCCTTATCGCCTGGGCGATGACTTCCAGGTAATCGCTTTCAGTTTTGACCCCCGTGAAGATGTCAGCGCCGCCCGGGAAGAGCTGGCCAAGCTCAGCCAGCACTGGCCAGCGTTGGCTGACGAACCTGGCGTGCATCTGCTGACTGGCGATGCGTCGGCCAGCCAGGCATTGGCGAACTCGATCGGCTTCGGTTATCGCTTCGACCCGCAACAGCAGCAATACGCCCACAGCTCGGCAGTCGCGGTGGTAACGGGCGACGGACGCCTGTCGCGCTGGCTCTACGGCCTGGGCTACCAGCCCAGCGACCTGCGCCTGGCACTGACCGAGGCCGGACAGGGCAAGTTGGGGGCCATCAAGGAACAATTATTATTGCTGTGCTACCACTACGACCCGCAGAGCGGCACCTACAGCAGCCGGATCATTCTGCTGCTGCAAGTGGCAGGCGTGGCCACGGTGCTGGTGCTCGGCCTGCTGATTTTGCGGGCGGTGCGGCGCGAACGTCGGGAGGCGCGATGAACGAACACTTTCTGCGCCTGTGGCCGGCACAAGCCTCGGATTACGCGGTGTCGGTTGACTGGCTGGTGATCGGCTTCACCGCCATGATGGCGCTGTTCGTGGTGCCGGTGTTCGTCGCGCTGTGGGTGTTTATCTGGCGCTATCGGCGCGGCCGTCCCGCCGACCGCGACCATCGCCCGCAAAGTAATCTGCCTATCGAGCTGGCCTGGATCATCTTGCCGTTCATAGGTTCGCTGGTGGTCTTCCTGTTGTCGGCGCGGCTGTTTTTCATCGCCCGCACGCCGCCGGAGGATGCGCTGGAAGTGCAGGTCACCGCGCGCCAATGGATGTGGAAATTCCAGCACCAGGGCGGTCAGCGGGAGATCAACACCCTGCACGTGCCGGCCCGGCGCCCGGTGAAGTTGACCATGATTTCCGAAGACGTGATCCACAGCCTGTTTTTTCCCAGTCTGCGTATCAAGCAAGACGTGTTGCCGGGGCGCTACAGCATGTTGTGGTTCCAGGCCGAGCACAGCGGTACCTACGAGGTGTATTGCGCCGAATACTGCGGCACCGACCACGCGGCAATGCTGGCGCGCCTGGTGGTGCTCAACCCCGCCGATTACGAGCACTGGCTGGCAGACAACGGCAGCAGCGCCGACCTTGCCCGTCAGGGCGAGACCCTGTATCGCCAATACGGTTGCGCCAGTTGCCACGACTCAGGCAACGCGCCGCCGCTGGCCGGGGTGTTCAACCGTTCGGTGCAACTGGCCGACGGCAGCCAGGTAAAAGCTGATGAAGCCTACCTGCGCGACAGCATCCTGTTGCCGCAAAAACAGTTGGTAGCCGGCTACCTGCCGATCATGCCGACCTACAGCAATCTGTTGGATGAAGAGGCCGTGCAGCGGCTTGTCGCTTACCTGCGCGAACTTGCGGAGAAACACCAATGAGCCAACCCAGCTATTTGCATGCACAGGGTCTGCGGTCATGGTTGCTGACCCGCGATCACAAACGTATTGCGGTGCTGTACATGCTCACCGTGACCTTCTTTTTCTTCACCGGCGGGCTGGCGGCGAGCCTGATCCGCATTGAACTGGTCACGCCGGAAGGGGATTTGCTCACCGCCGATGGCTACAACCGCGCGTTTACCCTGCACGGGGTGATCATGGTGTGGTTTTTCCTGATTCCGTCGATTCCGAGCGTGTTCGGTAATTTCCTGGTGCCAATCATGATTGGTGCCAAAGACATGGCCTTTCCGCGCCTGAACCTGTTCAGTTGGTACTTGCTGCTGGGTGGCGGCCTGTTCACCTTGCTGGCGCTGCTGCTCGGCGGGGTGGACACCGGCTGGACCTTCTACACGCCGTTGTCGACGATGTTCAGCAACGGCCATGTGGTGGCGGTGATCTGCGGCGTATTCATTGCGGGGTTTTCGTCGATCTTCACCGGCGTCAATATCATCGCCACCGTGCATACCCTGCGCGCGCCGGGCATGACGTGGATGCGCTTGCCGCTGTTCATCTGGTCGATGTACGCCACCTCGATCATTCTGGTGCTGGCCACGCCCGTGCTGGCGATCACCCTGGTGCTGGTGGCCGCCGAGCACCTGTTCAACATCGGTGTGTTCGACCCGAAACTGGGCGGCGACCCGCTGTTGTTCCAGCATCTGTTCTGGTTCTACAGCCACCCGGCGGTGTACATCATGATTCTGCCGGCCATGGGGGTGGTCAGCGAGTTGATCACGGCGGCAGGGCACAAGCGCATTTTCGGCTACCGCTTTATCGCCTGGTCCAGCGTGGCGATTGCGGTGATCGGCTTTCTAGTGTGGGGCCATCATATGTTTGTCGCCGGGCAGTCGATGTATGCCAGCCTGGTGTTCTCATTGTTGAGTTTTCTGGTGGCGATTCCGTCGGCGATCAAGGCCTATAACTGGAGTGCCACGCTGTACAAAAGCGACTTGAACCTGCATGCGCCGTTTCTGTTTGCGTTGACGTTTATCGGGTTATTTATCGTCGGCGGCGTCACCGGGCTGTTCCTCGCGCTGCTGGCCGCCGACCTGCATGCCCATGACACCTATTTTGTGGTCGCGCACTTCCACTACATCATGGTCGGCGCCGCCGTGGCCGGGTACTTTGGGGCCTTGCATTTCTGGTGGCCGAAAATGACTGGCCGACTTTACTCGCAACTGTGGGGCAAGATCACCGCGATCCTGATTTTCTGCGGCTTCAACCTGACGTTCTTCCCGCAGTTTCTCCTGGGTTACCTGGGCATGCCGCGTCGCTATCACAGTTACGATCCGGACTTTCAGTTCCTCAACGTGATGTCGTCCGCCGGGGCTTCGATCCTGGCGCTGGCCTACGTGTTGCCATTTTTCTACCTGCTCGGCTCCCTGCGCTGGGGCGAGCGGGCGCCGATCAATCCCTGGGAGGCGGCCGGGCTGGAGTGGCGCGTGGCTTCGCCGCCGCCGCTGCACAACTTCGAAGCGCCGGTGACGGTGGATTTCGAGGCCTACGATTATTCCCCAGGGGCCCGCCGTGATCCGCTCTGACGAGAGGCCCGCCGACCCGTTCGTGGCCTGGGCCCAGCAACGCGAGGCCGCCCGCCTGGGCATGTGGCTGTTCCTGGCCAGCGAAGCGATGATGTTCGGCTGCCTGATCATGGTGGCGTGGTTCTTTCGGCTGCGTCATCCGAGCGGGGTGGCGGAGGCCGTAGCGGGCCTGCATTACCTGTTGGCGACGGGCAATACAGTCCTGTTGTTGACCAGCAGTTTGTTGATGACCCTGGCCGTCAGCGAGCCGCGCCGGTGTCTGCTGGGTGCGGCCGTATTGGGCGTGTTGTTCCTGGGCTGCAAGGGTGTTGAATACGGCCTTGAGATCCACGAAGGCGTGCTGCCCGGCTTTACCGATCACTCAACCTGGCAGGCGCCGTCGGCGCAGCTGTTCATGAACCTGTATTTCATCGCCACGGCGCTGCACGGGTTGCATGTGTTGATCGCCGTCGGCCTGGCCCTGTGGCTGTACAGCGCGTTGAAGCGCGACCGGTTGACGCCCCATCAGGGCGCGATGCGCCTGGAAATGATCAGCCTGTATTGGCACCTGGTGGACGGAATCTGGATCCTGTTGTTTCCCTCTCTCTACCTGGTGGGGCATTGAGATGAGCAAGGCGGGCACGTTGAAAGTCTATGGGGCGCTGCTGCTGTTGCTGGCCGTGCAAATATTGTGCGTTCGCTATCAGCCCGGGTTCGGCGGCGTGATCATGCTCGCCGCCGCCGGCCAGTTCCTGCTGTTGTTGCTGTTCTATTTAGGGCTTTACCGGCACCGCGGCTGGGTACGCCTGTTTGGATGGGTGTACCTGCTGTGGTTGCTGGTAATGGTGGTGTTCATCCTGGGTGAGTCGGCGACGCGCTGAGCCGCACCGGAACCGATTTGGCGGCCGGCACCTTGCTGCGTTCAGCGTGGTGCCAGAGCGGCACCAGCGGGTTGCATTCGGGGTAGTACGCGGCGGCGCAGCCTTCGGGAATGTCGTAGGCGATGATTTCGAATGGCCCGACCTGGCGCTTGACCTCCGGTTCGATGGCAGTGGTCAACATCACCTGCGCGCCGGGCGTGAAGCCCAGGCGCACGATGTCGTTGCAGTGCATGAAAATCACCTCGCGCGTGCCGCTGACCCCGCGAAAGCGATCGTCATAACCGTAAATGGTGGTGTTGAACTGATCGTTGCTGCGCAGCGTCATCAGTTGCAGGACATCCCGTGCCGGTTGCGCAAGGTTCACGTCGTCATCTTCGGCCAGGGTCACGGGCTTGACGAACTGCGCCTTGCCGCTCGGGGTCAGCCACTTGCGCTGCGCGGCGGCAATCGGGCGATGGAAGCCGCCAGGCTCGGTCATACGGCTTTCCATGTCGTGGAATATCTGCGGGTAGATCTGCCCGATGGCAGTGCGGACCTTGGCGTAGTCGGTGCTCCAGGCCTGCCAATCGATGTTGCAGGGATGGGAGAGGGTGGCCATGGCCAGCCCGGCGACGATGCTGGCTTCGGCGCGCACATGAGGGCCGACCGGCTCGCTGCTGCCACGCCAGCTGTGGATGCAGCCGGTGCTGTCTTCTGTGGTGTAGCTTTGCGCCACGCCATTTTGCCGGTCTATTTCGATGCGACCCAGGCATGGCAGCAGCCACTGGTGACGCGCTGGCAGCAAGTGCGTGCGGTTGAGTTTGGTGGCGACTTGTACGTTCAGTTGCAACCCTTGCCAGGCGGGCTCCATGCGTGAGGTGTCCGGAATTGCCCGCAGAAAATTGCCGCCCAGGCCGACAAAACCGCGCACCTGGCCGCTGAGAATTCCTTCGCACGCATCCACCGTGCACACGCCCATTTTCTCTGGCACCTTGAAGCCGAAGTGCTGCTCGATCAATTCCGCCGGTACTTTTTTCGGGTCTTCGGTAATGCCCACCGTGCGCTGGCCTTGCACATTGGAGTGGCCGCGCACCGGGCAGATCCCGGCACCGGCCTTGCCGATATTGCCGCGCAGCAGCAGCAGGTTGACCAGCATCTGCACGTTGGCCACGCCGTGTCGATGTTGGGTCAGCCCCATGCCGTAGACGAACATCACGCGTTGGCTGTGGGCATACACGGTCGCGGCGGCTTCCAGTGCGCCGCGCGTCAGCCCGCTCTGGTGCTCCAGGTGTGCCCAAGTACAGCCACGGACATAGGTGGTGAAAGTTTCGAAGCCTTCGGTGTGGCGGGCGATGAAGTCATGATCGAGTACGGCCGGGCTGCCTTGTTCGGTGGCGAGGTCATCCATTTCCAGCAACGCCTTGGCAATACCGGTGATCGCTGCCGTATCACCGCCGATTGCCACCTGATGGTACTGGGTGCTGATCAAGGTCGAGTCGGGCGTGAGCATTTCCGTGGGGGACTGCGGGTTGACGAAACGCTCCAAACCGCGTTCGCGCAGGGGGTTGAAGGTGATGATGGGCACATCGCGTCGACGCACGTCCTGCAGTTGATGCAGCATCCGCGGGCTATTGCTGCCGACGTTCTGGCCAAAGAAAAACAGGCAATCGGTGTGCTCGAAGTCTGCCAGGGTCACGGTGCCCACCGGCACGCCGATGCTTTCCTGCAACCCTACCGAGGTGCTTTCGTGGCACATGTTGGAGCTGTCGGGCAGGTTGTTGGTGCCGTAGGCGCGCGCGAACAACTGGTACATGAATGAGGTTTCCAGCGACGCCCGCCCTGAGGCATAGAACACCACGCTGTCGGGGTCCATGGCCTTAAGTTGGGCGCCGATTTCACGGTAGGCCTCTTCCCAGGAGGTTTCCCGGTAATGATCAGTGTCGGGGTCGTAGCGTAGCGGGTGGGTCAGGCGGCCATGCTGCTCCAGTGCATAGTCGGGCCAGGTACGCAGGTCGCTGAGGCTGTGCTCGGCAAAGAACGCCGGGTCTGTCTTGAGGGACGTCAGTTCCCAGGCGGTGGCCTTGGCGCCGTTCTCGCAGAACTCCAGCGCATGGGGATGGCCGGGCTTGGCCCAGGCGCAACTGACGCAAGCAAACCCGTTGGGTTTGTTCTGTTTGAACAGCGCGGCGGGCGCCTTGGCCAGCGCCTGTTCACGCCACAGTATCTGCATCACCGATTTGGCTGAACCCCAACCGCCGCAGGCGTTGGTATAGGGCTGGAAATGGCTTTTGGGGTAGATAAGCATCAGGCACTCCCGGGTCTTGGCTGAATACAGTTGGGACGGGCCGGTAGACGCAAAGGTTCGAGTGGATTCGTGGGTGGAAGATGCCGTTTGTCAGTGTTGCTCGATATCAAGTGAACCCATGGACATCGACGGTCCTCCACACCCCTGTGTGCTTTGAACAGACAACGAGGTACGTAACATGAAAGCGATCAGGATTGAGCAGTTTGGCGGCCCTGAGGTCATGCGCGTTTGTGACGTCGAGGTGCCGGAGCCTCTGGCAGGCGAGGTGCTGGTCAAGAATTTTTTCGTGGGTATCAACCCTGTGGACTACAAGATTCGCGAAGGCCAATACCCGGAGGTCAAGCAGGACAAACTCCCGCTGACCCTCGGCCGTGAAGTCGCCGGCCTGGTAGAAAAAGTCGGGCAGGGCGTCAGCGATTTCAAGAAGGGCGATCGGGTGTTTGCGATGATTGGCGCCGACGGTGGCTATGCCGAGTATTCGCGGGTACCGGCGGTGCATCTGGCGCATATCCCCCAGTCACTGGATTGGCCGGTTGCGGCCGGTGTACCGCTCGCGGGCCACACCGCTTGGCAGGTCCTGGTGGAGCACGGACAGATCGAGCAAGGGCAGAAGGTGCTGATCCATGGCGGGACCGGCGGGGTGGGCCACTTTGCCGTGCAGTTTGCCAAGGTCAAGGGTGCCCAGGTATACGCCACCGCCTCCACGGACAGCCTGCCGTTCTTGCGCGAGCTGGGGGCAGACCGCGCGATCGACTACAAGACCGAGCGTTTTGAGGACATTTGCAAGGAGTTTGACCTGGTGATTGATTTGATCGGCGGCGACACGCAGGCCCGTTCCTGGCAAGTGCTGGGGGAGGGGGGCCGGCTGGTGTCGACCCTGACGATGCCCGACGCCAGCCATCCGCAGGCAGCCGGCAAGACCGGCGCACGGTTTACCGCGGCGCCACGTGGCGAGGAACTGACAGAGATCGCCGGCTTGATCGAGGCCGGCAATGTGCGGGTCTACCTCGCCAAGGTATTCGAGTTGGAGGCTGCGGTGCAGGCGCTGGATTACCTGGCCAATGAGCATGTGCACGGCAAGGTCGTGCTGCATATCAGTGATTGAGGAGGCGTCATGAACCCACCATCCAAACCCCATACGTCGGGGCAAACCGGGCAAAAGGTGCGGCCCGATACGGCAAAGCGCAACGACAAATCGGAGGACCCGACGGTCGACCGCCCCTGGAAGGCGGACGTCGATCAAGGCGGCGTCGCCCCTGGCGGGCCTTCAAAAGACCCTGAGTCAGGGGCGTGATACTTGACCGGGCGTCAGCCCTGTTTTCGACAGGGCTGACGGCTATCTTCGCTTTGTACGATGGATGCGCATCCACTCTTGGTAAGCGGCGGTGCGTTGCGCATCTGCAGCTTTCTTCGCTTCGTTGAAGCGCGCCCATGTCTGCGCGTCGCCGCTGTAGGACTCGATAATTTTGTACGCTTGCGCATCCAGTCGATCGGCTTCGAAAAACATCTCGTTATTTCGCGCGACCTCATCATCGCGTGCTTGTCTTTTCGTATAACCAAGTGCCTGGCTGTTCATCACGTAAGGCCCTCCGCCCACTGAACCAGCGTCGCGGCGCTCCAGCGTACCTGCGTGATGCCGTATTTTTCCGCCATCGGCTTGGAAACACGCTTGAGTGTGTGTTGGCCAAATTTGGGTATGACGGCGACACCTGCATCGCAGCTGGCCCAATGCCAAGCCTCGGCATTGTTCATTTGCGATGCGCGCACGATGAAGGACTTCGGTTCACCGTGAAGCTGATACTCGATGGTAAATAGATTGCTATCTTTCATGAGACCTCCCTATGCTCATGAATTACAGATATTTGACGTCAAAAAAAATTCAAAAAATTGTCCGACAATTCGATGGATGAGCTCCGGCGCTTGTCACACCTCAATCATCTACTGTAAACGTGACCCATCCGGGCGCATTCGTGGGCCGATCTATATCGACGATGACGCCACTCACGGTGGAGCCATCGGGTAAATGGACTGCGACAAAGTTAGGATTACCCGGCCAATCCAGTGGCTTGTCGAAGTCCAAACGCGCAATCGTTGGTTGTCCACTGCTGCTCAAATGGATCTCTGCTGACTCATTCAAACATTCATCCGATGGTGTGCCCAAATGACGAGAGGCAGTCATTACGCTCGCGTTACCTTGGAAGTTGTAAGACATGCTGATTTACCTCATTTAAACGGGGCGGCTGCCCCCCAATTTCAGTTATGCGGCTTGTTGTTTGTTGAATGCTTGCGAGCAATGACCACACCGCCGAGTAACAGCGCTGCGGTTGCTGCAACCAACCAATAAGGTAAGCGGCGTGTTTGCCGCCACCCGCCTTCAATGCGGCGCTCACCGCTGGCGGGTCCAAACAGGTTGCCCGACGAAGTCGCGGAGTGGGGTGCCCGTTGTAGGGCGGTGCGGGTGAGCCAGCCTGATACCAGGGGAAAGGCTGGCAGCAAAAAATGCGCGACTCGAGCGATGGTTGCGGCGGCACCCACAGTGGTGCTGTTCCTCGGTTGCAGCGCACAAGCGACCATCGCACGCGCCACCTGACGCGGATCATAGACCGGAGGCGGCGGCGTCAATGCATGGCTGGTAAAATTTGCGCCATCGCGAAAGCCTGGTGTATCCATCACGGCGGGATAGATGTCGCACACATGAATATTCGGGTAGCCAACCAATTCGCCGCGCAGTGCTTCGGTCAAGCCACGCAGGCCATATTTACTGGCTGAATACGCGGCAGCAAAAGGCTGGGCGACCCAGCTTCCCAGCGAGAGTGTATTGATCAGAATCCCGCTTTTCTGGCCTTTGAAATAGGGCCACGCCACGTGGGCTCCACGCAGGTAACCGAGCAGGTCTGTTTGCAGTACTTGTTCGTGTGCTTCCAAAGGCGTGTTTTCGAAGCTGCCGACGGCCCCTACACCGGCGTTATTGATCCAGATATCGATGCGGCCATTTCCGAAAGCCGCAGCCTTTTCCGCCAGCGCGCGCATTTGGTTGCCATGTGTCACATCGGTTTTAACGGCGATCGCCTGCGCGCCGCGTACAGCACATTCCTCGACCACTTCTGCCAGCGCCTTTTCATCACGAGCCGCCAAGACTAACCGGGTACTTTGTTCTGCGAATGCGTGAGCAGCAGCACGACCTATGCCGCTTGAGGCGCCGGTGATTACCACCGTTTTGCCGTGTAACTGGCCATTGTTTTTTCCCATTACAGGCGCGCGTGCATGCATATCCTCGGGCACATGAACAGGTATCGGATGGAGTTTCAAACGGGCACCGTCGGCCAGTACGAGGGTAAGGTTTTCAATCGTGCCAGCGACACGGTCGGGGAATACCGGGTCGCCTAAGGCGTCGAGCTCGTCGTAAATAAATGTCTGGCCCTCCAGCCACCCGACAGCCGTCAAGAGTTCAGGACCCAGGTAATATTTTCCATCCAGGAAAAAACCGCAAAAGCTCCTTGTTCGCTCTAGGCTCTCCACTGCGTATCGTTCGCCAGGACTCATTCCGGTTGCTGAATCAATCATCATGACATCCTCCTATCTCTGGTCTTGCGATAGAGAAGGGCTAGCAAATGATCGTTCAATCCAAATGACTGAATGGTGCGTTCAGTGCTGATGTGCCGTTACAGTCGGATCGGTGATCTGAATAACGGTGCCCTGTTGCCATGCGTCCGCACCCGGCGCGATGGGTGGCGCAACTATATCGATGCGAGTCTTCTTCTTTTCGGTGCTGTCGATACCCATTCGCTGATCTCGCTCGGCGACCATCCGAGGGTCGGCCTGGCCATCGGTGGTAAACCCCATCATCAGTTGCGGCGCACCCAGCGGCAGGCGTTTGTGGAGATCGGTATGCCAGGTATGCCAAGTCTTACCGTAGGTATGTACCAGTTTTTCCATCAACGCGTGCTCAGCCACTTCGGGGATTCCCGGCGCGACCAGTTGTCCTGATTTCACTTCATGCACGTGGCTGTGCCAAAGCGCCTTTTCAGGGGTAGGCAGTGTGGTGAATAACTGCTCGCTGATGATGTATTCCACGCCCATCAACTTTGCATCCTTGCGATTGCCGTCGTAGATCACGCATTGAATCACCTCTTCGTTGAGAATCGCGCAGTAGTGATGCGCTTCCATCTGCACCTCAGGATGGCCGTTATAAAAGTGAAAACCGTCCAGATAGGCGTTCAATGCATCAACAGGCGGACGAGATTGGAGCAGGGCTGCACCGGCTTCCAGGGTTCGGGTAGATGGAGCAGTGGGTTTACCGGGCGCCCCCACGTTCGAGGGAGAATCATTGCCAGCGCAGGCGCTTAACAGGGTAAAGGTTGCCGCCAAGGAGCATGACTTGGCAATTCTGGCTGTTTTGGTAATCATTGTCGTAGGTTCCATCCTCTAGTCTTCTCTCAAGCTGAATTGGTGAAAGTTAGGTTCAACCCTGTAGACCTTGGAAAACCTGACGCCGTGCACGTTCAAAACACTTTCGCTTGAACATTGATTGATTTGAAAGGTCGTTTTTTGGAACAGGGTGATGGCGCATTCGCTCGTGCGCAGGAGCAATTATCATGTTTGTCGCCGCTTCTACCGTGGAGTACCTCAAACGCAATCGACTGGTCATTACGACCGCCGAGTCTTGTACCGCGGGAAAAATTATTACATTGCTTTCGGAGGTCGACGGAGGTGGGTCATGTATTGAGAGTGGTTATGTCGTCTATTCGCCAGAAGCGAAACAGCGGCTATTAAAAGTACGCGCGCACACCATAAATACTTTTAATCTCACGAGTTGTGAGGTTGCTCGGGAGATGGTTCTCGGGGCGCTGGACGAAAGTCCGGCAAATGTAGCCATCGCGACCACAGGCATACTGGGTCCGGATGTGATCGATGGGATACCTCCTGGAACTGTTTGTTTTGCCTGGGCCTATCGAATAGGGCGGGGTTTGAGCGTATTCAGTCGAAAGGAACGGTTCATGGGCTCGCGCCAGGAGGTCCAATTGGCGGCATCCCTCCATGCCCTGAAATCATTGCCGCATTTTCACCAGCTAGCGATGGCGGGTGAGGGCGCTTAGCGATCTCTGACCCACAGCCCGCGAAAGGCACCTTGATCGCCCGTTACTGGCCCCTCATCAGGAAATGGTAGCTGTTCGATATTCCTCAACTGTGCCGGGGTGGGCGCCTCGCGGCAAATATCCGCATGCTGGCCTGGCGGATAGGCGCCGACTACGAGGAAGTCTTTACTAGCGCTCAAACTGCAATGCCCGGTGCCTGCCGGCAACAGCAACACATCGCCTGTACTCACGTTCAGAACCTGCCCGTGCTCGCCACCTAGCATCAGCTGAGCATGGCCGCTTGCGACACCCAGCACTTCGTGCCCCTGTGTATGGTAATGATGATAGTTGTAGATCCGATCACGCCACTGAGGTGGCCAACCTTGGCTGGCGAACATTGCTTCAAAGAGCGCCGCAGGGTCGTCGAAGGGCTTGGACAGTGCCTCTGAATAAAAAAGTACGGGCAGGTCTGGGTTATTGGGCACCGTATCACCGCGCTTAAACATAAGCGGTATTGGCGCAGCTGTACCATTCTCAAAGCCGTTCATATGGGATGCGCCATTTGAAATCCGGTTATTGAGCTGACTGCCACGTCCACTGCCCGCCGTCTTTCTCACAATCGATTTTGGCTTGCTTAAGGTCCTGTGCGGCGTAGTGATAGGTCACCACCCCAGCGTTGCTGGGAAGCATCGCGCCCGCGTGGCCAGGAACTTTGGCGGTTGCATGAGGATTCGCAAGTGCCTCCTGTGTGAGTGTTGCCTTGCAACTGGCCGTATAGTCGCCGGCGCATTGAGCGATCTTGGTTTTTTTTGTGTTCATCATGTCCTTGTTTTCGTTGCTGCACGACCAATCGATAGCGTCGGAAGGCACGCCTTCGTACGTGTAGCAGGTGTGCTGTTCAACCACGGGTACCTGATCGCTCTGAGAGTGCGTGTAGACATCACACGCCGCAGCCAAGGCGTTTGAAAAGGTAAAACACGAGATCAAAAACATGGGTAGACGCAGGTTCATGATTGTCATCTCCACGCAGCGTTCACACTGTCGGATTCAATTGAATCGATTCATCTAGGAGAAAATTCTTTTCTCTTCACAAGTGGGAGGGTGCAACGGTAAATAAAGTTTTAACGCTGTGCATAACCCTCGACGAATGGCGTGCAGCGCTATCCACCAATGCTGAATAGCGGGGCTTTGGGGTGATTGTGTTTGAACATTCAGGTCGGCGACGCTCTCACATAGAAATAGGCGAAAAGACAAACCCTGCTCCAAACAGGATGAGCATTATGAGCCACTTACCCCAACGACCCGAGCTCAAAGCTTGGTACAAGGCGTTGAACGACTACGAGTACCGCGCCAATTCTCCGGATGCTTACCACCGTGCTCTGCTGGACGGTGCCAAAGCGCTGTTAAGCGGCGGTGTCATTGATTGGGACCAATGTGAGGAACTCAAACGGCTGGCTGATTCGGCGCATGCCCGGGCCGTGCTGGAAGCCAAAGCCCATCTGAAGCGTGACCCCTCGGCGTAACAGCAGCGGCAGGCGCAATTTCCACCTTCTCCGCCATCACGACTGAGCTTATGGGGCGACGTCCAACAGCAGCTCCCCACTGGGAAGTTTTTCAGTGTGGTGCACCACCCCACGGTAGGAGCCGCCCTCCCATTCGAAGGTAAGTGTGTGGGCATGTTGTAGCTCGCTAGGCCACGGCAGTGCGAGTTGCAGCTGTAATCCAGACGCTTTGCGCATTATGCGTGCTCTGCACTCGCTTGCGAGTGGATTCACTCCGAACAGCGTGTCCACTAGGTATTCAATTTTGATTGAATGCATCGTCGCTTCAGTAGAGTCCGGCATATGGATTCCTGTTTATTACCCCACAGATGAACGCCTGGAAGACTGTCTCGATATGACCATTTCTTCCAGTATTTCCCGTATGAGCCTATTGATTCCTGATTCCCCGTGATAGTGGGCGCGATTGATATTGGCGATGGTGAACTGATCAGCATCGCGCACCGTCACGGTCACCGAAAGGCTGCCGTCGGGATTGAACGCACAGTTAACTGCGCAGTTGGGAAGGCGAGCGGAAAGGGCTGCCTCAACCTCCACTTTGGTTAGCGTGTCCATCAGTTCTCCGGATTAAAAGCCTAAACACGACAAGGCTAGTTCAGAATGCCGCGGCGTAAATACTGGCAGGATAATGGCGCTCCGAAACGTTCCTTTAGATGGAGCTGCTCTCGCTACGATAGATTCTTTAAACCTTCCTTATCAGGGCGGTGTCGATTGCTGGGCACACGTCGCAAGGTAAGGGAGAGAAAATGATAGGGATCGTGATACCTGCTCATAACGAAGAACGCTATATCAGCCAATGCCTTGAGTCCGTACTCCTCGCGGTTGAACACCCGTCGCTAAAAGATCAGTCGGTCGAGATACTCGTCGTCTTGGATGACTGCTCAGATAGCACGGAGGCAATGGTCGCGGCGATGGGCATACAGTCGATTGGTGTCTCCTTTCAAAACGTGGGTAAGACGAGAGCTGTAGGTGCTGAGCAGTTACTGAAAGCTGGTGCACGGTGGCTTGCTTTCACGGATGCCGATACCGTTGTACCGCCCGATTGGCTAGCGCGTCAGATTGAGTTTGACGCTGACGCGGTGTGTGGAACAGTTGAGGTCGACAGCTGGAGAGAATACGGCGAGGCGGTTCGCACTCAATACCTGGCGTTGTACCAGTTCATCGAGAACCATCGCCATATCCATGGGGCCAATCTCGGCCTGAGTGCCGAGGCTTATCGGAACGCTGGTGGGTTCAAGCATTTGATGGCACACGAGGATGTTCAACTGGTTGCAGACCTCGAGAGGATTGGAGCACGTATTGTCTGGACAGCTACCAATCCTGTGCTCACCAGTGCACGCCGGGACTACAAGTGCCGGGGTGGATTTGGAGATTATCTGGCTTCCCTTATGCCTCCCAATACCGACAAAGGTGTCGAGCCGTCCATAGGTTCAGATTCTGGCCTCGGGGTTGGGTGACCTGGTGGATCTGATTGATTGGGTGCAATGGCCCGCCATGGTAGTGACTGTCATGTCAGCTTGGTATATCGGTTCTCAACAACCGCGCCGACGCATGATTGCCTTTTGGGGGTTTATCCTCAGCAACGCGCTATGGGTAATCTGGGGATGGCACACAAATGCGTTCGGATTGATTGTGCTCGAGTGCATTTTGCTTGGCATGAATGTTCGTGGGTTCAGGAAAAATCAGCGCGGTCGCCAGGCCTCCGAATGAATCGCGCCTACTGATTCTGAAAGTTCTTTTTAAACCCACGTAGGTTCATCGAGCAAAGACAGATCTGCAGCACGATCAGTGCGTAGGCCTCCGCATAAGCCCCCCAAATGACCCATAGGACATTACTCAAAATAAAACAGAAGAACCCGGCCATTCTTCTCGCGGGGCGTTGAGACCCGATAAGCCACGCGGCGATCACTGTCACTGCCATGGCGGGCCACTGAACCCAATCCAGATAACTCAAGCCAACCTCTCAATCTCTATCGATAAAAAAGAGAGGGATACGAGGGCGAATAATTCAGATTTTTTGAGCGATTTTGAGAATGTACCGCTCGTCAGACATGCCTCGAATTTCTTGAACATACGATTTGCTCTCTCGGACAGATTAAACATGTGCTGACGAAAAATCCCTTTCGTCTTGCCTCTGGGAGAACGCTATGAAAGCCATCGTTTACAACGGCCCTCGTGACGTCAGTGTGCAAAATGTGCCGGACGCCAAAATTGAAAAACCCACCGACGTTCTGGTGCGGGTGACGGCCACTAATATCTGCGGATCTGATCTGCATATGTATGAAGGCCGAACCTCTTTCGAAACCGGCAGAGTGTTTGGCCATGAGAATCTGGGCGAGGTCATCGAAGTTGGCGCCGGTGTGGATCGGGTAAAGGTAGGCGACCGCGTATGCCTGCCATTTAACATCGGCTGCGGCTTTTGCGAAAACTGTGAAAAAGGTCTGACCGGATTCTGCCTGACCGCTAACCCAGGCAGCGCGGGTGCTGCATACGGGTTCGCTGACATGGGCCCTTATCAGGGAGGGCAGGCCGAACTGCTTCGGGTGCCTTATGCAGACTTCAACTGCCTGGTGCTGCCAGAAGATGCGCAAGAGCGTGAAGAAGACTACGTCATGCTCTCCGACATCTTACCGACGGGCTGGCATGCAACCGAGCTGGCGGGCCTCCTTCCTGGGGAGAGCATTGCCATCTACGGCGCCGGCCCGGTGGGTTTAATGGCCGCCCACTCAGCAATCATCAAGGGCGCCTCTCAGGTGTTCGTGGTCGACAATCATCCCGACCGTTTAAAGCTCGCCGCTCAGATGGGTGCTACGCCCATCAACTCGCTTGAGAAAGAGGCAGTGGACCAAATCTTAAATCTGACTCACGGCAAAGGCACCGATCGAGGATGTGAGTGTGTTGGTTACCAATGCTGCGACCGCCACGGTCATGAGGCCAATCATCTCACTATGAATAACCTTGTCGCCTCGACAAAAGCGACGGGGGGCATCGGTGTCGTTGGAGTGTTTGTACCGCAGGATCCAGGCGCTAAAAATGAACTGGCCAAAGAAGGCAAGATGGCCTTCGACTTCGGCGCTTTCTGGTTCAAGGGGCAGCAGATTCGAACTGGGCAGGCTAACGTCAAAGTCTATAACCGTCGCTTGGCCGAGCTTATCCATCACGGTCGTGCCAAACCATCTCAGATCATTTCTCATCGACTCAAGCTCGCCGAAGGCCCAGATGCCTATAAGCACTTCGACGCACGTGACGATGGCTGGACGAAGGTCGTACTCAAGCCAGCAGCCTGAAATGAACAGCCAAATTCACTAGCAGGTAAACGATCATGAAAAAGTTGAGTATGTGCTTGGGCTTCTGCAGTGTATTCATGCTTCATGGATGCTTTGACAGCGCCGATAATGCAACCAAAGACAACTCCAGCGGCACCAAGTCCTCTGTACAGATGCAGGAAGGAAAGGCGGACGACAGTAAGCGATAATTGATGGCCCAGGCCGTTATGAACCGCTGGGCCAAAACCCTTTGACGACAATAAAATGTTGGGTTGGATGCTCCACAAATGTAGGCAATGTGCTCAGCCACTAAGAGGATGCGATCATGCCGCGCGGGGATAAAGACAAGTACACCGATAACCAAAAACGCAAAGCGAAACATATCGAAGATAGCTACGAGGCTAAAGGGGTTCCCGAAGATGAAGCAGCACGTCGTGCTTGGGGAACAGTTAATAAACAGTCAGGTGGCGGCGAACGGAAGGGTGGGTCTGGGCAGAAAACCACCGAAGCAAAAAAGGCTAAAGCCCGAGAATCATCAGCCCGGCGAGCTGCAGCAACACGACAGGGTGCCCCGCGAACTGATCAGCGATTAGAGGATATGAGCAAAAATGAGCTTATAGAGCGAGCTCGTAAACACCGAATAGCCGGGCGTTCGACTATGCGTAAGATCGAACTGATCAAGGCGCTGAATGAGGTGAGTTAAGGACTTAACCGAAGTGACCACGTGGCATGAGCGGTGCGACCAATGAATTCACGCTGGCCGCTTCGGTGTAACGGCGCTGGCTGGCCAAGTTTACCCCTCAGGGGCCACCGGTCCGTATGCGCCTGCCCAACACACCTTGCGTGATTAAGTAGCATTTCGGTGCGTCGGCAGTCGCGTGAGCACAGCTTTGAGATAGATCCTTGAGCCTTCAGCCTAGCCAGCCCCTGCTTGATTTGCTCAGGGTTCTCGAAGATCGTCTCTAGAGCACCACCAGTGCTACTCGGTCGCAGATACGGCCCGCGAAGTTCTGCCTTAGCGGTAAAGCATCGCCCATTAGGCCAAAGGGCCTCTCCTAGACGCCAAAAGCTCGTAAATGCTCAACCGCTACCGCCAACAAGGACGTCTTGCCCGCGCTATGGCCTAAGATGATTTCGTCCTTACGCGCTCGCAATTTTATGGAGACGCTTCTCAAGCGCCACCCTGTACAGGATCCTCAGATTTTCACCATCAAGCTTGGAGATGGCCTCTGTAACTTGAAGATTCAATATCAACTCCTGCGCGCGAATATTATGGATCCACGCTTCAACTGCGGTAGGTGCTTGCGCAATCAGGGCGAGTAAATGAGCCGATACATGTTTAGCGGGGTGAGTATCTTTACTGGCGCCTAACATGGATTTCCACCCTAATTCTTAACGGTTGCAGCGGGCTAAAGAACTGTCCGCCTTTCAGTTAGTGAGACGACTGCGTCGAACCACGTAAGTGATCATAGGGGGCATTTAAAAATGACTCCAGGCATGAAAGGCCTCATGATGACGCAAAGCTGCGGCATCCCACTTGGCTCCCGCAACCTCCTTAGAAGAAACAAGCATCATCATCGTGCTAGTTGCCGCATCTAGCTCAATTAAAAGGTAGTGGGACTTGAATCTGAAATCATCTATTCCGCTCATACGCTCGCCTTGCGATAAGCCTCGCCGGAGATTCCGGAATGTACCCATCGCTGTAGTGACCGATGAGTCTTGTGCGCATTCAAGTGAATCGATGAACGGTCAATTAGCTTTGTCGATTCGAGATTGAAGAGGCTTTTTAAAGAACTGAGTACCTGTGGATTTTTTCGTGGTGTTTTCAGAGCTTCCAAAAAACATTTTGACTGGGCTCTAGAACGGTGGTTCTAGACCAAAGAATGCTAATTTTGCCCCCAGTTTTGCCCCAATTCGCACCGGGTGTGCGAGCGATCGCGAATGTCGATTTCTGACCGACTCCAGGATGGCAGTGACTGGTATTCAGTGCGTCCCGTATACTGGATGAGCAATATCGTTGTTAAAAGCAGTTCGCAAATAGCAACCAGAAAGCCATCGGTAGCTTAATATGTGTAGCCAGTCAAGGAGGGCCCTAGTGCCGGGCTTTAAAAGGATCGGGAGATTTGATTACGACACCCATGGGCTCCTTGAGCGCCGCTCGCAGGGGTTATGCCTACCAAGATTTGGTTACCGCATACTTACTGGTTCGAGCACTTGTTCACCAGCATGAAGCGGTCATCGTGGATCGTAAAACTCCGAAGACGACAGCTTCGACGTTCTTGAGGTGACGGCCAATGGAACCAGAATCCAGCGCCAGCTAAAATCCAGCCTGAACCCCGACGTCGCACTGAAGCTTCAAGATGTCACAGGCAATGCCTCCTCACTTCGATTTGACCGCTTGGTTCAGACGTTCACCCATGCAGGCATTGACGCAGCTGACGAGTATAGGCTCTGCGCGACCTGGCAGGCCCCTGTTATAACCGATGCCTTGTCCGCTTTATTTGAATTGTCGGACGCCGCTGGCACGTTCGCAGGGTTTACTACAACGCGATATCGCATCGATTCAGCTCGAATATGGCCAGATTCCGAAGGCCCCAAACTCTCGGTACTCTGCCCCTCCAAGGAGGGCTCAGCACCGCTTACTCGAGATCAAGTTGTCGCTTTCTGTGAGCGCTTTGTAATTGAACTTGCTTTGCCCTCAGCAAAGCTTGATCTTGATAGCCCCGGCCCGTTAGAGGGTTTACTGCTCGACTTGTTGATGAAGGATGTTGGAATAGGGCTATACCCCAACGCCAAAAGACGGCCTGAGGATGCTGCAGCGTTAGCCATTCACATCGCCACCAACGCGCGCATTCAAGGCGAGAGACTGACCCCTGGGGACTTAGCAAGTCGTTTGATGCTGCGCACAGATTTCGGGCGAGTACTTCAACAGTTCCCGATTGATAATTCTGTCACGGACCGGGGAGGAGGTGAGATTGCGCTTACGAGGTTTGAAAATAAGCCAGCATATGCACCCAATCGCGATGCCCACGGAGAGAACAATCCAAACAGGCTTCGGAATCTGTGTGAACAGTCCAACCAAGATGACGAGGGGGAAGAGGGTACCGAGACCCACGTTCGCCCCTTTGCGCTTCCGTGCCATAACTGCAATCCATAGAATGATAGTGGCTTATTAGAATTATTGCGGATTTCTCGGATGCGGCCAAGGCACCTATGGATTACCGGGCGAGCGGTACATCTCCTGACCTTGAACGATACCCCCTCGAATATGTGTTGTGAGTTTCGGCTCAGCATCAGTAGGGGGCTGCCTATTTAAGGACGCTCTAAAACGAACGGAAAGCGAACCGGATGCGTAAGACGCGCCGCCACCGACGATCAACTCACAACCAACATACCGCTCAAGTGTGCAGCCTAGCTGACGATATAGCTCCAGCTTCCCTTGCCAATCCATCTCCCCAGCGTCATGATTCGGGCTAAATGATGGCCTTTTGATCTCGGGCTCACGTTACGGAAAACGCATTCACTGAACCCTATCAGGCCATCGTCGCGGTGCAAACCTAGCGACTAGGTGCGCTGTTGGGAAATTTCAGGAGTCGTTCTAAGGCAACGATTTACGGATTTTTCTCAATGAATTTTCTCAAAAAAATCTTCTCCGGTATCGTCAAGTTTTTCGAAAGCCGGCCGGAAGAATCTGTCGAGCCGCTGCTCAAGCCCTTCGATGAAAACGAAATTCGTGAGCGCCTTGATGTGGTACGCAAGGCCCACGAGCATGGTGCTGCCCGCGTACCAGCCCCTGACCAAGTGCAAGAAAGCCCGGTTGAGCATGCGATCAAGTCGGAGCTCGGCAATCTGCGATCAATGGGTTTCAAATACGGTGCGCACCGCAAAGTGTTGATCCAGCGCGGTCTGGATGAGGTTGAGCTCACGCGTGACGCCAATCGAATTGCTCAATTGGGTGATGAATTCGTCCGCGCAGCTGATCGAATTCTTTCGATGGCTCAGCCTAAGATCCAAATCACCGGTCAGCAGATGAGAGAGCACAAGGAGTTGCTCGATGCCTTCCGGCTTGAAAATCACCTTCCTGAGACCGACGCGAAGCTCCCGACCAAGAATAAACTGAGCCAGCGCAAAGCTTGGCTCATCCTTGCGGTGGTGTTCGAGGGTGTTTTCAACGCGATGTGGTTTGCTAATGGGATGGCCGACGGTCTCGCAGGTGGTTTCGTGCTGGCCGCCGGTTTCTCTATTGTCAACGTCGCGCTCGGGCTTCTTGCAGGCTGGATCTTCACCAACACCAATCACGTCAACCTGGGCAGACGGCTCTATGGATGGATGTCCGGGCTTATGGGGCTGCTGGCTGCGGTGGCCATGGGGTGTGTTGTGGCTTACTTTCGCTATGCTCTGGGCGTACTGGAGGACGGAAGCGAAAGTGCTTTGGGCCTCGCCGGGCACGCATTTGCCAACCACGTAAGTCCTTTCATCGACTTTGAGTCGATCATGCTCTTCGCTGCGACTGTGGCTTTCGGATTGATGGCCATGTGGCACGCTTACCACTGGACCGACCCTTATCCCGGTTATGCGAAGGTCTTCAAGGCCTACAAGGATGCTTTCCTCGTAAACCTAAAGGCGATCACCGACCTGCGCAAAAAGCTTGAATCTGAAAAAGCTGGAAAGCTTTCTCAGCTGGAAGCTGAGATCAAACACGCTGAACAGCGGATTCTACGCTTCAAAAGGGGCATGAATGACAAAACCGTGGTTGGCAAAACCCTGACGGCGTATACCGTCAAAGTCGAGCACACCATGCGCTCACTCGTTCAGTCTTACCGCTATGAGAACCAGCTTAAGCGGCCGGCTGACTGCCCGCGCCCAGCCTACTTTGACGAGCCCGTGATCTTCGAGTCGGACACGATGCCTGATTTCAGCATCGTTGACGATCAGCAGCGTTTGGAAAAGCAAGAGGCGCTACTGGAAGAGATGATCGCGACGATCGAGCCTACGCGAAACAAAATTGAAGCGTCCTTCAACCAGCAATATGAATTGACCCACCCATTGGAAAGCAACGCTTAAGGAAATCACGATGTCGATCTTCGAAGAAGACGAGAAGACCTCTTCGCACACCCTCGTGATCTGGGCGGTGGTTCTATTGGTGCTTGCTGGTATTGGATGGGGCATCTGGACGATGCTTCAAAAAGACACCCTCGACAAGGTGACCTTGTGCCCAAGCAAGGGGCCAGTTGCACAATACGTGGTGTTGATCGACAACACCTCGCCATTCTCATTCAACGAGAAAGCGGCCCTATCTCAGCGCATCAAATCGCTGGTGATCAATGATCTCCCGGTGGGAGCCCTGATCTCCGTATTCCTGCTGGACGAAGATTATAAGCAACATGACACGCCCCTGTTTGAGCGATGCAAGCCTACCCAGTGGAAGGATGACATGAAATATCTCTCCTCAAAGCGGCTGGTTGAGAAGGACTACGCTGACAAATTCGACAAGCCGCTGGATGTTGTAATGCAGCACATCTCGCTCGATGAGAAGGCCAAGACGTCGCCGATATTCGAGATGCTCCAGCTAGTAGGCATCAAAGCCTTTGAGCACTCGAACGTACAGGGCGACAAGCAGCTGATCATCTTTAGCGACATGGTGGCAAACGAGGCCTCCTTCAGCATGTACAGATCGACGCTGCCGTCCTACAAAGAATTCGCCAATACGCCTTACGGCCGCAAATCTACGGCCATGACACTCCGGGACGTGAAAGTCACCATCAACATGCTAATAGCCGAGCCAAGCGCTGCGCCTTATGGAAAGCGGTCGGATTTCTGGGCTCATTATTTCGAAGCCAACCAAGCGAAGCTTGAAAGCGTGAACCCCATGGAGGGACTGTAAATGGACATTAAGGCCCACCTGCGAACGGTAAGGTTCTGGTTCATCATTGCGCTGGTGCTCAAGGCGAGCTCCGCTGTGCTGAGCCTTTATGTCGGCACCTTTTTCTTTGGTCTGGTCGTTCCGATTGCCGTCATGGCCGGGTACTGGTGGGTAGGCAACCGCATTCGGGAAAATTACGACATGCAGCTGACTGTGGCCAAGTTCGCTGACTCAGTGTACTACTTGGGTTTTCTGTTCACGGTTGGCAGCATCATCGTCTGCCTGATCGATATTCAGAGCATCGGTGACAACCTGAGCGGTATGGCAATGCGTTTCGGCGCAGCCCTCGTCAGTACTGGCATCGGCATGATTGCCAGAACACTCTATATCGGGTTTAAGGCCGATCAGGATGACGTCGCTGAAAGCATCCATGAGCAGGCGGTCAAGGCGTCTGAGAACTTGGCGCACATGTTTGAGGATGCTTACCAGCAACTTGTGATGTTTAGAGACAACGTGATTGCCACTTCTCGTGATGCGGTGTCGAGCGTGCAAGAGCAAATCACTGAGATGTCAAAGCAGAACATGGCGGAGATGGACAATTACTTCGCCCACGCGACTGGGCGAAGCAATGAAGCTTTTGCTGCCATGCTGAGCGATGTCAAAGGTGCCAGCGATGAAATGCTGAGTACCATCTCCGGCCTTGCTCAACGCAGTGAGCAAACGTTGGAGCGAATGGAAAGCCACTCACTTGAATTCGGTGAAAAAGCTTCGGCGCGGCTGGAGCACACTCTTTTCCCGGATGACCTGTTCGCTAAGAAGCTGAGCCCTGCGCTTGATACGCTGGCCAATGCAACCGATGGCGTCAACACGAGTATCTCGACACTGGCGGATGATGTGAAAACAGCAGCCCGCGCGGTAGGTACCGCGATCCGTGGACTGAACACAAAAACGCAGTCGCTTGAGGAAAACCTAGCGGCTGTCGGCAATATCGTCGACATCCAGCAACGATTAATGGACAGCATTACGGCGCAGGGCGGCCAGACTGTCGCTCAGTTTGAGCGTGTTCAGAAAGAATTTCTGAGTTCACTTAATGGGTGTCACAAGGATCAATTGGAATCGGCCAGCGCTAATCGTGAGGTGATGTTCAAGTTGGTGGATCGCTTCCAGGATCTGAATCAGGCTTCTGAGACATCGTTCAAAAGCCTCGAACAAGGGATCGGCAAAGGCATCCAATCGGTGATCGAACAGGGCGCCAAGTCCAACGAAACCCTCGCGATGAGCATCCTGGACACGTTGACGCCACTGATCGAGGCGGTGGTTGACAGCAACAAGGTTCACGGCAAGATGGCTGCCCGAGTCGAGCAAAGCGATGCAAATGCTAAACATGCGCATGTACAGTTGGACGAGTTGACCCTCAAAATTCAACATCTCAGCAAAATCGAAGTGATCCAGCCAGCGGTCAATGAGGCGTCCGTCGCACCTGGAACAAGCTTAGAGTTCGTCGCAGTCAACGATGCAGTTGAGTCTGATGCGAGACCTGCTTGATGAGTCAGAAAAACGATCAAGTCTTCAGTCTGTCCATCTCAGAGATTTGGATGGTGATCGCATTTCTGCTCCTGATGCTGACCGGGTACCAAGTCTACAAGCTCAACGCCGATAAACATGTCCTGCAGCAGAAGCTCGATAGCTTCAACGGTCTAGACGAGCGTGAGAAGACAATTGCTGAGGCCACGCAGGCTCTAAGAACACGACTGGCTGAAAAGGGTATCACCAACCCCGACGAGGTCATCAGCAAGCTTGTGGATGCTTCAAAAGCCCGAGATGAAGCCTCCGAGCTGAAAGTACTGCTGACGCAGAAAGAGCAGGAGGTAACAGCCCTGGCTGCAATAGACAAAGCCCTAAAAGATGCCGGCAGTGCTGGTAAGCCTGAACAAAGCAAGCGGCTGATACTCGAAACCCTGATGTCCTACGATCAGCTTAAGAAGCTGGTCGCCGACCCAGACAAGGATCACCAGCCTACCGACATCGTCAAGCGCATTGGGCAACTGAAGTCTACCGAGCAAATGCTCAAGGCCGCGCTCGCCACCGATAGCGCGCCAACCACTGAACAAGTACAGGATCTGGTCAAGCATGCGCAGGCGTTTACCCAAGCCGAAAAGGATGGGTTGAACCCCGCCGTATTGCAGAAAACGAATGCCGATCTAAAGGGGCAGGTGCAGTTTCTCCAGAACCGCCTCAACAAGGGTAAGGGCGGGGATCTTCCGCCGTGCTGGGCCGACAGTGCTGGTAAACCAGAGATGTTCCTCACCGTCTACCTTCGTGATAACGACATGAGTTTTGAGCCCGCCTGGCCTCAATCACGGCTGGCGGATGCACAGGCCTTACCAGGGTTTACAGATCTGATGGCCAACACGACTCGATCCTATGAGGATTTCGTCAAGACAGTGCAGGGCATTAGAGCCCTCGGCGAAAAGAACGAGTGCCGCTATTTCGTGAGGCTCTCTAGCCAGATTCAGGGAGCGGTAATGTCTGACCGGCGCAGGTTTCAAATCGAGAGCGTATTTTATAAGCTTGAAGTTAGGCGATAAACGTACCCGTCCGGCGAAGTCACCTTTCCACTTCGACCAGCAGGCCTAGTGCTCGCATTCGCAAGCGGATCGCGGTCTTGGAGACATTAAAATATTTGCTGAGCGAGGCGCACACGGTTTCGAATTGGCTGACGTTGTCAGGTTGGCTATCAAGGTACAAGGGGCCGTGCCCTCGATTACGAATACCGAGATGCCGCAGCAAGAGCCAAAAAGCCGTCTGAAAGTCTTCACTAGGCATCATTAGACACGAGGCGAACGTATTGGCTTGCCACTCCAACCGCTCGACTTCCCCTTTGGGGATTGTGATAAATTGGGCTTGGTCAATCTCTTGAGCCCGGATGCTTTCCCGGGTCATATAGCGCTTGTGATTGAGAAAATGGTGGCCCAACTCATGAGCGAGGGTGAAGCGTGCCAGTTGGGATTGGCTGTCTTCAGCGAAGATTTTGATCTCCAGAGGACGGAACGTAATGCTGCCCAACGCAGAAGTTGAGGACTCCAAGTAGCTCACAACCAGTCCGTTGACGGTAGCCTCCTTCTTCACAAGCGCGTCCAGATCCACCGCGCCGTGGACGTACGAGATTGATCCCAACGCCTGCGTCGCCAGGCTCTCGATCCTGTCCCGCGAGATGAACGCCACCCTCGGCGCGGCAACAGGAGCGGGCAATCGAATGAGAGACAAGTCAGTCTCCCGGAACGCGCTCTCTAGGCCCAACCCTTTCCATATACCGTCCCAACCGTCGGTGAACCCGGAGGGAGTAACGGCATACGCGTTGTGTACCGTAGGCTTGAAGCCTGGCTGGGTCAGTGCATATTCAATCTCGGCGCGCTTACGGGCTCGCACGCTACGAGCGCCAGTCAGGAGCGTACGGGGAAGCTCCCAGCGGAATTCAGACTGGTCGAAAAACCGCAGCGCACCGAAGCCACGATTGCGAGCAATGTTGAATGTGCCGGACTGGAACGCGCTGGCAGATGCGAAAATCCCCTTGGCATTGAAACCGGCGACCTGGCTGATCTTCGAGCCGAACTCCTCGATATCACCAACCGGCACCGTACCGCTGTAGTTCTTGCATTCAATGAGCACAAGCAACGAAGGCGTTTCAAAGCCGGGCAGAAAGATTTCCACTGACACATCGAAAATGATGAAATCTTCGCGATCGCGGGAGTAATACCCCTTCTTCCTGAAAATCTTGCAGCACTCAGGCCGGAAGGCGTAGAACCGGCCTTCGGTAATTTCCTTCGAAAGAAAATCAAAGACCTGTTCCTCGAACCGGTCACCCTTGGCATAAGTGTTGAGTTTTTTGACCTCAGGTTTCATTAGCGACGTGTTCCAATCGTTTCGAGTGAGTAGGACACCCAATCATGGGCACGCCATCCACAGACTAAGCGTTCTTTGCAGGGCTAAGAAATAGGCGCCACCTGCGCGATTTGTCAGGTAGCCCGATTCTACGGGCGTGGACACTGTGAAGGAAGCAGCGGGTAGGGCGTGATGGAGCTGGAGCTGGAGCAGGAGATGGGGCTAGAGCGCTGATTACAGTTCCCAGAGCATCCGTTCGGGTTGTTGGTGCTCCCATGTGCTCAGCAGCTCCACCGGGTCGGTGCCAAACCGATCAGAGGAATCGAAGGTGTAAGCGCGACCATCCGGCTATAAATGCTGTCGCAGTAGTCCAGTGTGTCGCAATCGCTGTAAAACGTGATTACCCACCCGTCGACTTCAATGGTTTAACGGCGCCTCACCTTGGATTTTCATCGCCCAATTTATTCTTATCGCGTACATTCGCGCCTATACCTAGGCTACGTGCGAGCCATTGGAAGACAGCCAAAAACGGCATGCAAGCATCGAGGGAGCGTGAGGGCCTGAATGCAGATCAACCGCAAGTCAAACCTTTATGACATCGAGAGTCTTTACGACACACTCGGTACGGATCCGCAGCTCAGACTGCCTATCAGTATGAGCCATGGCGGGGGGCTGGGGGTTGATGCGGCCTTGGCCCAATTCGTCGTTACGTGGGCCCGGGCCTACGAGCATTCAGTCCTGCATCTCTACGCGCCTGCTGAAGAAGCGATCGCCCAGATTCCACAGGTTGCTAAAACCGCCGCCGGGCTGTTCGCCCTGATCATGTCCAGTGAGATTCACACCGAAGATCACCTAATAGTCGATCGGCGCGACGCCCTGCTGGCTATCCGGACACTCGTGGAGGCGATGTTCGTTGGGGACATCCGCAATACATCCACTACCAGAGGCGCTCGCCCCACCGCGATCAACCTATTTTGCGTCAACAACGCCAAGCGTTAATTCATCAAACCTTTCTACCATCACAACACGCCCCTTATACAGCCGGAGTCATGGTTCTCCGATTTGATAGCTAAATCGTCTTCACTGATGACCGCGCGCAACGACCAGGTTTCGCTGTTGAAGTCGGGTCTTCCAGAGCTGGGCAGTGTGCTGTGGGAGCTGATAGCCAACGCTGATCAGCATGCAGTAACGGACGTCAAAGACAAAAAATACAAAAAGGCGCTGCGTGGCACCTCGATCAAATTAAACAGAATCAGCCGCCAAGACGCCTTGGGTTACTCAGATCGGGAGCCGGAACTGGCTCGCTTTATCTTGAAGCATTTCTTGAAATCTGAGGTGCTCGACTTTTTGGAGATCTCGGTCATCGACAGCGGGCCTGGTCTAGCCAGACGATGGTTGACCGCCAAAGAGAAGCGCCCGGTCGAGAGCCTTGATGAATTGGAACTGGATGAAGAACTGAACGCAACCTTGGATTGCTTCAAGAAACATATGACCTCTAAGCCTGATTCCGATAGATCGGGCATGGGGTTGCACAACGCCCTTCAGGCTCTCAACAAACTCAAGGCTTACGTTCGTGTGCGCACGGGGCGACTTTCGCTGAATCAGGCATTTCAAGGACGTAGTGGAGTCATGGCGTTCGAACCATCGGCTAGAGGCACTGAGCAAGAATTGGCAGCCGCAGAAGGCACAGTTTTCACCATCTGCATTCCGGTGAACTGATATGGCTGATCTCATGGATTTCGAAGCCCAGCTTCGTCAGGATGGCAAGCCTCTCCACCTCGCAGTTTTTTTCTCTGGCCCTGACTTCCTGGCGCCAAGCCAGGTTTCCCACGCGCTGCAGATTCAGCTGCCCCGGCACGTGATGCCTGACGCACTGCTGTTCCTGCTGCCTAAATACACCCTTGAAGAATTCAAGGAGCACAAGGCTGCCAAAGCTTCGCCGCTGATGGCTCAGTTTGAGCGAAAGGGGCCGGGATCCCCACAGGTTTACGGTGTTGGCTTCTACGACGAAGCGGGCGCTATCACTGACTACATTCACATTTCCGGTCCCGAAAATAAGCTCGGTATGCTGGTCAAAGCTCAGTCTTCTAACATCGTGAAAGCTGGCCTAGCCCATATGGTGAAGTGCTCTGACGTCCTAAAAAAAGCCCCAGCCGGTTTTTTCTATTCAAAGCCGTCATCTCGGGCTTCAAACTATTTCATTCGGGCGGAGGATTTGCTATTGGAAGCGCTCTATGCACACTTCCTTGCCTTCGCTTGCTTGCCACTGATCAAAAAAGTGAAAGCGTACGGGATGAGCGCACCAGATACGTTGTATCTGGATACGATCGCACTGTTGCCATTGGCATTCGCACTGCAAATGTACTTGATGCGATTCGCCCAACCTCTCTTTACAGACATTCGTTCGTTTCACTCGCACGAAGGATTGGTCAAGGACGGGGCGTTGCCGAAAGGCGCTTCTGCAATGTGTCTGATTTCTGCCTCAACGCGATGCGGTCTGGCGCAGCGATGGGCCGACATCAACAGCGCAGCGCCTTGCCTTGTGACCACTATTCTATCCTTCGAGCCGGAAGCTGCCTGCTGCACGATTTTGTATACCTTGAAGGAACCGGATGATTTCGAAATGCTACAGGAGGGGGATTCCGGGGGTACGAGACTGATCCGTATCCACGGCGAGCGATTCGTTGCTGAGCACAGCGAAACGCGGCTTCTGAACATCAATACTGATCACGCGCCGGCGATCCTGCAGTCAAAGTTCTATTCGTTTATGGGCGAAAATCTCTTCAGCTGTTTCAAGAAAGACAAGCCCGGAGCACGATCTCGCACGGTACACGTCAACAAGGACAGTCTCGTCGCTACCGATGGATTCGAAACCTGGTTTAAAACCGTGTTGCAGGAGGAAGCGGTCTCATCGACACGCTGGATCATTCATGATGACGATGAGGCGAGCTCCTTGCTTGCAGACCAGGCTATTGCCTATCTGCGGGAATGCGGCGTTGAAATAGAGACCAAGGTGTCATTTGACAACTTCGATGCCGGAACAAAATTCAATGGCTCCGCCATTATTCTAGCCGCGGCGGTGGAGCGTGGTTCTAGGCTACAGAGCGTCAGTCGTCGATTACGTACTGCACAGCTCACCGGTACCCGTCTCTACATAACGGGGGCAATGTTCGGCCGCAGCTATCAGATGATCAAAGAGCTGCAGAGCAACCTGACCCAGCCAGCCAAAGACCACAGCAGGTTCGTAGTCAAAACCTACATGGAGATCCCGGCTGCTGAGTTGACTTGCGTCGATCACTGGGACAAAGAGCAGACGTTGCTCAGCTCACTGCATTCATTCAGCACGGCGTTTTCGCCTCCCATCGCCGCCCGCATGGCAGTTTTTGATCAAGCTCCAGTGCAAGGGCTCGCCATGAACCCGTTTTGGCCAAGCAGCCATACCGGCCAGCCGATGAAATTGAGCCGTGGTTTTGCTTTCGTCGATGGAAAGCCTGACGGGAAAACGGATGTAACGGTCGCAACCTCTACAGACATTTTCCTTACCATCTTGTGGATCTTGCAGCACGCTAGGCAAAGCGAAAAGGTGGCAAACGCCAAGCGCTTGGAGTCCGGCGAGCTTCAGCAGGTGCTCTTGTCGCCGGAGGTGTTTTCCCGTTTTGACGACGGGATTATTCAGGCGGCATTCCTACACGCCGCCTTGCCAACTGAACTCGACTATCGCGCCGATGAGACTCAAAGCCTGGCGATGGCTGACATCATCTATCGACTGGCGGCAGGTTACGGGTGTGAGAGGGGGGAGGCGGCCATGGAGTTCGTCATGGCGCTGGCGATCGAAAAGATCCGCTTACACAAGAAAGAGGATGCTCGGCTGCGGCGCAGGCTGATAGATACTTTGGAAGAGAAAATTCCAGAGATCGTCTACCTGCTTGACCCGGAGTCAGGCCCTCCACTTTAAAGCGTTGTGAGTGGCGGGGGGATCACGTACATCCCCCTCGTTCCGCGAGAAAGGGGATGTGTGCGTCACGCTTCGATGGGACGATAAAGTGCTGCGGGCATGAGAGCGGTATTGCGGGGTTCGTTAGCATATCCGAAGGTGTTTCCACCTTCGCCCCTGAGGCCTGGAGAAGTCTATGAAAGCTCACCACTGGTGACACGGCTTCGAACCTACTCCAGCGGGCTGTCGACACCCGGGTCATACCTTTCATCCCGCTCTTGATCATGTTGTTTGCGCAAGACCGGATGGAAGACAGTATCCCGCGGATAAGGTCTCAGGCTCGCCCAGACAAAAGCATTGCCATGACTGGGATCACGCGAAGGTAAAACATCAGCTCATGACCCTTCGGTTTAACGCTAAATGCTTCGAAGACACGACTGATCGAGTTTGGTCGTTTTGCTGCGAGAAGTCGCAGAGATCGAGGTTTGGGTAAACCGCAGACGTTTGACTTCCTTGGCTTCACGCACTGTTGTAGTACCAATAGGATCGGTGGTTTTCAAATACTGCGCCTGACAGTTAAGAAGCGAATGCGCACAACGTTGCTGGTCATTCGGGAGGAGCTGAACGCCGACGCCATGAGCCTGTTCGGGTCGTGGGTCAGTGGCTGAACCGAGTGGTCAGTGGGTATTTCAATTACCATGCGGTGCCGGGAAACGTGACACGACTTGGTGGGTTTCGTTCGGCGGTATGTCGCCTATGGCGGCAAGCCCTCAAACGTCGCAGCCAGCGTAATCGGCTTCATGGTCACGCTACGGACGCCTTGCCGACCTCTACATACCAAGACCTAGAAATGCACTTCCTTACCCTGAGGATTGCTTCGCGTCACGTACCCAAGGCAGGAGCCGTATGCGGTAGTTCGCACGTACGGATCTGTGCGGGGGGGGCAGGTAACTGCCATTCCTACCGCGACCGATTCAGGAGGCAGTCACGTCTGATCGGCGCCGGTTGATGGTTGAGAATTTGTTTTACAAAATGGAAGTCAGGCGGTAGGGGGAGTTGTCTGGATATGCCTTGGTGTTGTTCGGACAGCAGATTGTCTGAACACATCAACCTCTCAAGGTTTAGATTCAGCTCATCGACTGTCTCTGGGCAAAACAAACTGCGGTTGAGATATCGAGCGATATGGATGCGAAAGATTTTATAAGCAGCGTCTCTGGCAACGCCCAATCCCATTTTTCGCGCAACATGTTCTCCACATCTGAGAGTATCGAGCTGAGATCGCTTGGATCCAGACCTCCCACATCCGCGAGTGCATTTTTTGCCTGATCAATGCTCGCGTCGATCTCTATAGCTAAGCCCGAATTATCACAAGATAAACCTACATGATTGAGCAGCAGGCGTAGTGCATCATTAGCGTAATCCCCCAACCAACTGATCAAATAACATTTCCCACCCGACTCGATAAGGTACCGCTCACCAAGCCCCAATAAGGCAAAAGTTTTCCGGGCCTCGTCGAGTAAAGCTTTGGCACCATGATCGATAAAAGGGCAGGGGCTGGAGTCCGCCAAGACTGCTCGCATCTCCGCGCGTACGGCGTCATGTACCATTGCGCCCAAGCCATCGAACTGTGGAGGAGCACCGCCGCGTGCCGCTGAGACAATGATGACCTTGGCCTGCAGGTCAACATCACGCACCTGCCATCGACGGCCACCGAAGATAATGCGTTGGTCTTTGGTCAGCGGACGGCTAACGGGGACCGAGCCCAAGGCTTTACCGTCGCATACCAGACGGAATTCTTCATCGCTGGTGAATGCGCTGTAGAACTCATAGTGATTGATCATGCGCTCGCCAACTGTTCCAGGCAGCAGCAATCCTGAGCTGTCCTGGACAATCAATTCGTGCTCACCCAGAGATTTGAGTAGTTTCACAAAGTCTGGCTTTTCAATACCTTGAAATGCGCCTTCAGCAATCAAGTTTTTCCATAGGTCGGCAGCCGAAGCGCCGCCGCATTGAGCAATGATGGAAAGACATTGCTGAACCAAGGTGGAGGCATGAATGCCCTGCGCTCTGGGAGGTTCAAACCAACCTCTGGTCAGCAGTCGAACCATGGCAATGGTTTGTACCAACCCTTGGCGTAATTGATCAGATAAGCCAGATTTATCCGTGAGCGGTGATTCTTTACAGTAAACGCGTAACGTTGCTTTCTCTCCAGGGCGTCTGCCGGAACGCCCTAAACGTTGACGCAGACTTGCCACAGAAGGTGGGGCACCAATTTGCACCACCGTTTTGATACTGCCGATGTCTATTCCGAGTTCAAGTGTTGTAGTGCAAATCGCAGATGCTGGCCGGTCGCCGGCTTTCAGTGCATGTTCAGCCTGCTCCCGCAGGTCTTTCGAGAGACTGCCGTGATGAGGCCAGAACTCGTTGGCCACGCCGTCTTTCTCGCATCGTCGGCGCAGTTGGTCTGCGTACCATTCAACCTGGGACCGACTATTCGGGAATATCAAGTTATTGCTGCCGCGTAGTACCTGGTAGAGATGCTCAGCAATCGCGAAGTCGGGGCTTGCCTCATTTTCCGTTTCGTCTTCATTCCCCTCCTGCTCATTGGGTTGACCAGGTTTCTTTTTAAGCTCGCTCATTGGCGGCTGAATGTAGCCGCGAACTTGCACCTGAAGTGTCTGGTTAGCGTTTTTCGATTCAATAACGGTAACGTTATCGGCATTGGCTGGGCGCAAAAACGCTGACGCCATCTTCATATCGCCGAGGGTGGCTGAAAGCCCAACCCTGGGGAGGCGCCTCCCCGCAGCAAGTTCAACCCTGTGCATCAATGACTGAAGTTGTTTGCCTCGCTCACTGCCGATGAAAGCGTGTAGCTCGTCCACGACGATATAGCGCAGGCGTTGGAATACCCCGCCGAGACTTGAGCCACGGTTGACGAACAATGCTTCAAGAGATTCGGGAGTGATTAGCAGCACGCCCTCAGATGATTTGAGAAAACGGTGTTTTTTGCTGGATGAAACATCTCCGTGCCAAGCGACAACAGGGATCTCAAGCTGCTCACAGAGTCGGCTTAACCTGTCCCATTGATCGTTAATCAAGGCCTTGAGCGGACTGATATACAGCACCGCACCAGGCGGATCATCGTTATTGAGCAGATTCGTCAGGATGGGCAAGAAGGCGGCTTCGGTTTTGCCAGCGGCTGTTGCTGCGGCGATGATGACGTCCTGATCGGCGTGCACCAGAACAGGCACGGCCCATTCCTGGGCGTCGCGAAGGGAGGTCCAACCTTCAGCCCAAATCCAGCGCTGGATTCGGGGCTCTAGCTGTTCGAAGCCTGATGAATCAGAGTGTGAAGGTGGCAAGTTCATCGTCCGCATCGACCTTCATATCATCTTCACCGCCGGAATCCTTGGCGACCTCGACTGCCCCTAGCAGTGTTCGCCAATCGGCTCCTAGGTTTTGCTCCAGGATGGCCAGTAGATTGATGAACGCTGTGATCGTGGTACGCGGTGTGCGGAAATAGGCTTCCCCTAGGCGTTGGTTGCAGTGAGCCATAAACAGAGGAAGCGCCTCGTCAGGCAGCAAATACTTTTCAGCATCGCCGCCGGCATATACGTGGCGGAGTTTTTGAAGCAGTACGTAGAAGTCTTCAGGGGTAAGACTGGTAAGGCGAATGACCGGCCCTGAGAGATCCACCAGTCCGGTTTTGGCAAACGAGTTCTCAGCCAATCGCGACTGCAGGGCAGGGTAGCTGAATAACCCTCGACGAGTGTCCATCAAAAACTCGGGCGTGCCGCCCAGTACGAAACCCAACCCTTCGGATGACCCTTGCAATGAGTCGTTGAGGATGCGGAGGATCTGTTCGTAGTTGGCATTACGAGCCTGCGTATTCGCCAGTTTGTAGAGGTTAACCAGTTCGTCGAGGCAGATCATCAGGCCACCGAACCCTGCGAGCCTGACGAATCTGGAAAGCAACTTGAGCTGGTCGTAGACGGAGGCGTCATCAATGATGGTCCGCACGCCCAAGGCAGCGCGGGCATCGGTTTTGGTGGTGAATTCTCCGCGCAGCCAACGAATGGCGTCGGCCTTCAGTTGCTCATTGCCTTCCTCAAAACCGCGGCAATAGGCAGCGATCACCTCGGCAAAGTCGTACCCATTGACCATCTCGGTCAACTCGGCCAAGTGCTTACGAATAACTGTCTCGCTGTCGGTACCCGCTGCCTTGGCTTCTGTTTTGGCCTGGGAGATGAATTTCTCCACGATGCCTTGCATGGCACCACCGTCAGGCTTTGTGCGCGTTGACATGTTCTTGGCTAGTTCGGAGTAAAGCGAGCGAGCTTGCCCCCCAGTGGCGTGCAACCGGCGGTCAGGGTTCAAGTCGGCATGCATGGTCACGAGTTTTCGTTCCATGGCGATAGCACGAACCAGGTTCAGAAAGAACGTTTTACCTGCGCCGTACTCGCCTATCACCACCCGAAACGCTGATCCGCTCTCCACCAGACGTTCGACATCCTTGATCAGAGCATCAAGCTCACCTACACGGCCAACCTGAATCAGGTGCTGACCAACACGTGGCACTACGCCCGCGCGTAACGATTGAATGACCGCATCGCGATCCTTGGCTCTGATAGTGCTCATAGGGCTAATTCTTCCAGGATGTCTGTGTTTATCTCGACTGGGTCGTCGCCTTCTGTGACGGGCATGTCGAATCGTTCAAAAGCCATGTCGTTGATTTGTTCCAGAGCGCCATCGAGCATCAGCTCCATGTCGCTGGCAGCGGTTTCCAGTTCTGCGCGGCTCCATTCCGGGCGAGAGATCAACAGGCGGAGGAAGGCCGAGTGTTCCAGGTCAAGCCCAGGCACGTCCGCGCTCGACTCGGAATTCGGTTCAGCGCTTTCAGTCGGCCGCTCCGCCTCCTCAACCTGATCCTCAGTGAACACCTTGGCGAGGAGGGCGGAGACCTCCGCCGTCTCCCGCTGAAGCTGTGCAATCCGATCATGATCAAGGACGAAACCTTGTTTCGAAGATGAGGCAGGCTGCGCGCCGGGTTCGGCGGATGGGTAAGTGGTGGCAGGCGTCACGGCAATACCCACACCGGCTGCCGCCCCATGGAGGTCGCTGTAAAGCAACTGGCTATCCAATTGCAGTGCCTTATACACACGCTCCAGCAACTTCACTTCCGCAGGGCTGACGATGCCATCGGCCTGCGCCAGATGAGCGAGGAAGCCCGCAATGGTGCGTTTTGCATCGACGGGCAAGGGATCGAGCTTTTTCTTAAGGCTGGCAAGCGTGGGCGGTTGTTGGAGTTGGATTTGCAGATGTGCTTTGAGGCGTTTGTGATGGGCACCGCTCAAGTGACTCCATGAATCGATATGCTGAGCAAGCAGTGTGATTTCTTCGTTGGAGGTATCACCGTCGGCCGAAGCCACCGCACTGGCCAAATCAAGGGTTACCGATGCAGCGTTGTATGCAGCAGACGCACGGAGTGATCCATCTTCAGGCTGGGTTACAAACAACGCGATCCGGTCCTCGGCTTTTGGCGTCTTGCTACCACCCAGTACGTCGGGTTCCATTCCAATATGCAGCGACTCCAATGCGCGGGCCAGAGCGAGTACTTTGTCTCGAGACAATGCGCCCGCGCTTTTAAAGCGCCCTGCGAGCTCTCCAAAACTCATGACGACCAGGTCGTTACCAATCCTGGACTGCAACTCATCCAATTCATCGTGGGCTGCCTTCGGCCAGAGTGCGACAGGAAGCTGCAGGAGCCCCTCAAGTGCCTCTGCGCTTTCAGGGTTTCTTCCCAAATAACGGCTGTAGGGCTCAACTTCGCTGGTGCATTGCTCGACCAGCAGTTGCAAAATTTTACGTGTGCCCGAGGTTGCCATGACGTCAGGCAGATCCCCTAGGGTAAGCGTGGGGGCCTTTATTACGGCAGAGGCAGGGCGATAGCTGGCCTTGAGCTTGGTTTTGTTCTGCGCCAGCGTCAGGCCCGCAGGATAAGCGTTTTCGTACTTGAGCTTGAACAGGCGTGAAAACACATCTTTGCAGCGTATGACTGGCGTGCGTTTACTGATGTTGGGGTCGGCCAACGCCCATGCCAGTGCCCAATCGGCATTCAGCGGATGCTTATTGGCCGCGTGCTGACCTAAACCAATGCGCAGCGGCAGAGGCATTTCGTAGTTGTGCTCGGCCACGTTGGGTGGCAAGCCAAGGTAGAGATTCGCGTCAACAGCGCGGTTGCCCAGGTAGTCAAGGAAGCCTTCTGCATAGCCACGGAATGACCCATTTCCTCTATAAATACTCAGTAGGCGCCGGACCTCGTCGACTATAAGAGGAACCTCATTATTCACCTTTGAATCGTAAATGGGATCAATGAGGGCTCGACGTTCCAAACCGTAGAAAAACAAAAATACATAACCGGTATCTGCCAACGGATCACTACGCCCACCTGCGAGCCATTGTAGGTATCCGCGCCGCGCTTGCGGTGTAATGGAGTGAAAACTCGGCCAATAAGACATCAGCCGCTCGTTGAGGTCGACGTAATTCTTGGCAATCCGAAGCTTTGGGTTGATGAGTGAAGGCTCTTGAGCATCATGTCTGCTACCGAGTGTGCTCCCGATATAAAACATGCCGCCAGGCAGGGAGAAACCGGCAACTTCGATGATTTCGCCAGCAGGCACCCAGCGGGCGTCGACCTTCTGTGAGCTGATACTTGGAATTTTAAAGGTATTGGCAGGGGTAGAGCCGAGTTGCACCGTATAAAACTCGGGGCTTTCCTCATTGTCCCTATTGCTCGTCGTGACTTCACGCATGGAAAACGTTACGCCTAAGCCTTGTGGCTTTTGCGGGCGTACATTCTTTGCAGCCGATGTTTGAAGCTGATTGAGCCGGCGTTTTCCGCGTTCGGCCAGCAGCCACATAATCGTGCCGATACCCGCTATGACACCGATCGCTATCCAGGCATTTTTGGGGATAGCAGCGAGCGCACTGAATGCCAGAGCAAAAATAATAAGTATGCCGGTGCCACCGGAGTTTTTTGCTTTCTTCCTTGCCATGTGTCATTTCAACCTTGAAAGATGGGTGCTGGCGCAATGGCAGTATCCAATATTTCTAACGCTTGAGCCAATGGCTTGGCTGAGCAGGTGATCGGAAAGTTGAACGATCTTGGATGGAAATGTCATTTCAGCTCGAGATTTAATGCTTAGCGTATTTCATCTGAACGTCGCGGCATTTACGTGAGCCATCCTCAGTAATTTCAAGCATCAGTAATGAGGCCTGTCTGACAACGACTTGAGTCTAACGGAGCCTCCCGCCCCCATTAATAGATACGGACCACATACCCAGGCGGACATTCCTGTGGGACTTTCGATGAACCACTGGTTCGACACTCCGTTCGAGCATCCGTGGTTGCCGGCGGTGGCGGATTATTTGCAGCGTTTGAGCGAATGTGCGGATCCCCTCTGCATGGGCGCTACGGGGTGGCGCAGGCAGTGTCCTGCCGGCCCTCGGTGTCGTTGTACACGCTCACCTGCCGCCGTCGCCTTAGCGCGCGGGCTTTGTGAAGTGCAAGCTTACGGACACATCCATTGATGGCTCCACGCTACCATTATTGGCGATCACTCGACTATCCCCACTTGTTCCCGTAGGGAGGTTCAGCCATTACGAATAGCGCTCGACGGCGGCTGGGAACAGCAAAGTGTGACTTTTTCGAGAAGGATGCTGTTGGACCTCACGCTGGCGGCATCCTTTTCAGACCATCCAAAGCATGCCCTCAGATGTGCCCCCAATGTAGCAATCCACTGGAAGTGAACGAAGCCACATGGTTTGTGGAAAGGCAAAAATGATCAGAAGAATTGCCTGTCCTACGAGGTAGAAAGACTCTCAGGCAAGCCAAAAAACATTTTGACTTGGCTCTAGGACGGTGGTTGCAGCCTGAAAAAATCGACTTGTGCCCCCAGTTTTGCCCCCATTCGAACCGAGTGTGCGAGCGATCGCGAGTGACGATTTCTGCCGCTGAGGCCCTGAGTAACCAGATCGTATTGCGCCTGAAGCCGCTGACAATAATTGACACCACGCAAACCAGGCGCCAGCTACCGACTGCGGAGACCGCTAAGGAAAGAGCAACTGACACAAGCTCGCTGCATGGTCAATCAAGACGGCGCCAGAAGGGATAGCGTTTAACTCCGATTTCGGTCAACTCTATTTCCTACTCCAGACTCCCGAGATAGTTATATAAGTTCATTGCTTCCGGTGACAGACGCGAGGCGTCAGCCACGCCGACATATAACGTACGCGTCGCCCAGGCCCCCTCCAGCGGTATCGCTCGTAGCTTCGATTCGAGCAGTTCGGGATGGACCGACCCGAGCGGCAGAATGCCAATGCCTAATCCAGCCTCGATCATGCGGCAGATACCGTCAAAACTGCTGACTTGAATCCGTACTTTCAGCAGCCTCCCAGTGCTGGCAGCGGCGTCGTTGATGCGACGCAGCAGTGAGCTCCCCTGATTCAAAGCCACGTAATCAAAATCCAGCGTGTCAGCTAGGGTCACGGCGGCACGCTGCGCCAACTCGTGGGCTTGGGGCACCAGCACCACGAGGCGGTCGCGTCGATAGGGCTGCATTTGCAGCCCGGGAGCAGGCGCATTGTCGGCAAAGATTCCTATCTCGGCCTGGCCGCTTTCCACCGCATGGATGGTGCTGTCGCTGAGCGCTTCCGCAAGCTCGATACGTACGTGGGGGTTGGCCGCCAGAAATATCGCCAGGTCATGCGGCAGGAATTGGATCACTGCGGAGGTATTCGCAAACAACCGCACATGGCCGCGAACACCATTCGCGTAGTCGGTGGCGTCGTGGGCCATTTGCTGTGCGACGTCGAGGATGGCCCGCGCATGTTCTGCCAGGCCGCGCCCAGCGGGAGTGAGCTGCAGTCCTCGGGGCACACGGGAGAACAAGGTGCAGTGGGTCACCCTTTCAAGTTCAGCTAACCGCTTGCTCGCTGCGGAAACGGTCATGTGCGCACTGTTTGCGGCCTGGGTCAGGTTTTCCGTCTTGGCGGTTAATACCAACAGGCGTAGCGACACCAAATCGAGCTGCAACAAATTGAACATATCCACCTCTGTGTTTCCAGTTTGGAAAGAGTAGTGGAAATCTTTGAAATTCTCACACCGTGCGTTTGAGTGGATTATCTGACCATCGCCTCCAACAAGAACGGAAAACGTCATGAGCCTACCGCTAGAAGGCATCAAGGTGGTCGAAATGGGCCAGCTGATTGCTGGGCCTTTCGCGGCCAAGATCCTCGCCGAGTTCGGCGCTGAAGTTATCAAGATCGAACCGCCGGTCACCGGCGACCCCCTGCGCAAATGGCGCTTGCTGCACAACGGCACCTCAGTTTGGTGGGCGGCCCAGTCACGCAACAAGCAATCGGTCACCCTCGATCTTCGTCAGGCCGAAGCCCGGGAAGTGGTCAAGCGGCTGGTCAAGGACGCCGACATCCTGATCGAGAACTTCCGTCCTGGAACACTGGAAAAATGGGGGTTGGGCTGGGATGAGCTGTTCGCTATCAACCCTGGCCTGGTGATGCTGCGGGTGTCCGGCTACGGCCAGACCGGGCCTTATCGCGACTTGCCAGGCTTCGGCGTTATCGGAGAAGCCATGGGCGGTTTGCGACATCTATCCGGCGAGCCAGGGCGCACACCGGTGCGGGTGGGGGTGTCGATAGGCGACTCGTTGTCCGCACTCCATGGTGTGATCGGGGTGCTGCTTGCACTACGCCATCGCGAACAAAACCACGGTGTCGGCCAACAGGTAGATGTGGCTTTGTATGAGTCGGTTTTCAACATGATGGAAAGCCTGATTCCCGAGTATTCGGTGTTTGGCACGGTGCGCGAGCCGGCCGGTAGCAGCCTTCCGGGTATTGCGCCGACCAATGCCTACCGTTGCAAGGATGGAAAGTACGCATTGATCGCGGGCAACGGCGACAGCATCTACCGCCGCCTGATGGAAAAGATCGAACGCCCGGACTTGGCCGAGGACCCGGAACTGGCGCAGAACGATGGCCGTGTGCGCCATGTGGCGCGCATTGATGCGGCAATTTCCACGTGGACGGCCGAGCGGAACCTTGATGATGCGCTCGCCGCGTTGGAGGACGCCAACATCCCCTCCGGCAAGATCTATGACGCCGCCGACATTGCCTCCGACTCCCATTACCAGGCACGCGACATGCTACTCGCCAGCCAGTTGGACGACGGCACTGCCGTCACCTTGCCCGGCATCGTTCCCAAGTTGACGGCCACGCCCGGCCGTGTGCGTTCGCGTGCGCCGAGTCTTGGACAACACACAGATGCGGTGCTTGAGAGCATCGGTATCGATGCGCCGACCCGTAGAGCCTGGCGCGCTCGCGGCCTCATCTGAAACCAGGAGTACCTCAATGAAACGCTTATACCTGCAGGAAGTCGCGACCCGTGACGGCTTCCAGAACGAAAAGACCTTTATCGACACCGAAAAGAAAATCGCCTTGATCGATGCGCTGAGCCAGTGCGGCTACGCCAAGATCGAAGTGACTTCCTTCACTTCGCCCAAGGCCATTCCCGCGTTGCGTGACGCCGAGGCCGTGATGGCTGCAATTCAGCGGCATAAAGATGTGGAGTACACGGTGCTAGTGCCCAACATTCGGGGGGCAGAAAGAGCGCTGGGGTGTGGAATCGACGAAGCCAACCTGGTGATGTCGGTGAGCGAACCGCATAACCGCTCCAACCTGCGCATGACGCGTGAACAGTCGTTCGCCCAGCTCAGAGATGTGGTGGGGGTAATTGGGCGCGGGCCGGTGGCGGTCAACGTGTCGCTGTCCACGGTATTTGGCTGCCCGATGCAGGGCGACGTGTCGGCCGACGATGTATTGGGTTGGGTCGGGCGTTTCGCCGAATTGGGCGTGCGTGGCGTCACCCTGTGTGACACCACCGGCATGGCCTATCCCTCGCAAGTGGAGGCGTTGTCGCGCCAGGTCCGCGAGCGCTTTCCTGAGTTGCAACTGACTTTGCATTTTCATAACACGCGTGGCATGGCCTTGGCCAATACCCTGGCGGCGCTGCAGGCCGGTATCGACCGCTTTGATGCGTCCCTGGGCGGCTTGGGCGGTTGCCCGTATGCCCCTGGTGCCAGCGGTAATGTGTGCATGGAGGACCTGGTGCACATGCTGGACCTGATGGGCTACGACACCGGCATGAACCTGGACCGCGTACTGGCGGCGTCCGCCCAGTTGCCCGGACTGATTGGTCACGACATCCCCAGCCAGATCCTCAAAGCCGGCAAACGCCTGGACCTGCATCCTATCCCCGATCACGTACACAGCCTAAGCAAGCAAGTGGCCAACCCTGAACTGGAGCGCACCCCATGATTGATCACCTAGACCATCTGGTTCTTACCACCATCGACGTAGCGGCCTGCAAAGACTTTTACATTCGCGTCATGGGCATGCACCTGGCGAGCTTTGGCAACGGCCGACTCGCGTTCCGCTTCGGCAACCAGAAAATCAATGTGCATGAGCGTGGACAAGAGTTCGAGCCCAAGGCCCATCTGCCGGTGCCCGGTGCGCTGGACCTGTGTTTTATCACTAGCACTTCGCTGGAGGAAGTGATCGCCCATTTGCAAGCCCAGGCCTGGCCGATCATCGAAGGCCCGGTGCCGCGTACAGGCGCCACTGGGCCGATTCGTTCGGTGTATGTGCGCGACCCGGACCTGAACCTCATCGAAATTTCTGAACAGGTGCCCGTATGAATATCGTGTTTCTCGACGGTGCAAGCTTGCCGTCGCCATTGGCGCGCCCGGCCCAGGCCAGCACGTGGACTGAACGAGAAAAAACCACTCCCTACCAGGTTGTGCAGGCGTTGGCCGAAGCCGATGTGGCCATTACCAACAAGGTACGCATCGACCGAGCTACCCTGGGGCAACTGCCACGCTTGAAGCTAATCTGTGTGGCTGCGACTGGCTACGACTGCATCGATATTGCGGCTTGCCGTGATCAAGGCGTGACGGTGTGCAACGTGCCGGCGTACAGCGCGGTCAGCGTGGCTGAAGCGGTGATCGGTTCGCTGTTTGCGCTACGTCGTCACCTCATGGCGTATCGTGCGGCGTCGACCACGTTGTGGCCACAGTCGTCCCACTTCTGCGTGCATGCAGCGCCGGTCCAAGACCTGCAAGGCTCGACCCTGGGTATCATCGGCCGTGGTGATATCGGCAGCCGCGTGGCGCGCCTGGCCAAGGCCTTGGACATCACCGTGCTGTTTGCCGAACACCGTGGCGCGTCGCGGGTGAGGGAAGGCTACACGGCGTTCGACACGGTATTGGCCAAGGCCGATGCGCTGACCTTGCATTGTCCATTGACGCCGCAGACCCGTAACTTGATCGGTTCCGCCGAGATCGCACGGATGAAATCCGGTGCCTTGCTCATCAACACCGCACGCGGTGCACTGGTAGATGAAAACGCCGTGCTCGACGGGCTCGCCCGCGGCCGATTGGGGGGGGCTGCACTGGATGTACTTCAGGTGGAACCGCCCCAATCCGACCATCCCTTGCTGCACTGCGAACATCCCAATTTGCTGGTTACGCCCCACGTCGCTTGGGCCAGCCAAAGCAGTGTCGAGCGGCTCAAAGCCGTACTGGCAGCCAATATAGCGGCGTTCGCCGCCCATCAACCGATCAACGTGGTGACTTGAACCCTCAGCTCCCCCAATCACAACCCCATAAGGCAGAGCCATGACAAAAATAATCAGCTCGTCGGTCGAATCCGTGGATGAACCGCTTCCACGGCGCAAAGCGTTTTACCAGCACCTCTACGTGCAAGTCCTCGCAGCGATCGTACTGGGGGTGATCCTCGGTCACTTCAGCCCCGGTCTCGGTGAGCAGATGAAACCCTTGGGCGATACGTTCATCAAGCTGATCAAGATGCTGATAACACCGATCATATTTTGCACGGTGGTCAGCGGTATCGCCGGCATGCAGGACCTTAAGCGCATCGGGCGTATCGGTTTCAAGTCTCTGATTTACTTTGAAGTGCTGACCACCATAGCCCTGGTGATCGGCTTGATCGGGGTGAACCTGCTCAAGCCAGGTGTCGGCATGCACATCGACCCGGCCAGCCTCGACGCTTCGGCTATCGCGGGCTACACCAAGGCCGCCCATGATCAAAGCGTGGTCGGGTTCCTCACGCACATTGTGCCGGCCACGGTGTTCGGCGCGTTTACTGAGGGCGATATCCTCCAAGTGCTATTCATCTCGGTGCTGTTCGCCTTCGGCCTGCAATTGTTGGGCGAGACTGGCAAGCCGCTGCTCAATACCATCGACCTGGTGGCCAAGGCATTCTTTCGCATGCTCAAGATCGTCATGTACTTGGCTCCCCTGGGAGCCTTCGGCGGCATGGCTTTCACTGTGGGCAAGTACGGCGTGCAGTCGCTCGGGGCCTATGTGAACCTGCTGGTGTGTTACTACCTTACCGGGCTGGTATTCATATTCGTGGTGCTGAATTTGGTGGCGCGGCTGGCTGGTTTCAGCCTGTGGAAGTTCCTCAAGTACATCCGCGAAGAACTGGTACTGGTGCTCGGCACTTCCTCGTCGGAGTCGGCGTTGCCGCGCCTGATGGGCAAGCTGGAGAAGCTCGGCTGCGAGAAGTCCACCGTCGGCCTCGTGGTACCTTCCGGCTACTGCTTCAATCTTGACGGCAGTTGCATCAACATGACGGTGCTGGCGATCTTCATTGCCCAGGCCCTGGACATCGACGTGTCTCTTTATCATCAAGTAACGCTGTTACTGATCCTGTTGCTGACGTCCAAGGGCGCCGCGAGTGTGACCGGAGGCGCGTTCATCACCCTAGCGGCAACCCTCGGTTCGATCGATGTAATACCGGCGGCAGGCCTGGTACTGGTGCTAGGCGTCTACCGGTTTATCTCCGAAGGCGGCGCGCTGATCAATGTGATCGGTAACGGTGTCGCCACGCTGTTCATTGCCCGCTGGGATGGGGCTCTGGATCGTGAGCAACTCAGCCGTGAACTAGGTTAGGTTTAACGCAGAGACTCTTTGTTGTTGGCCACCACGCTTGGCTGATGCCCTGGAGGCTCTGCGTTTTTTCTTCTGTCTTTTTTTTGGACTCGCCCATTCTCGGCTCGGCGAGATGGTCTCCCAGGGCTTGTCGATTTGCTTGTTGTTAGTGACGGTCCAGCCAGACGGTTTGTGCATTACAGAATTCGCGCACACCGAAATGAGACAGCTCACGGCCAAACCCGCTTCTCTTTACGCCGCCGAACGTGACGCGTGGGTCGGTTGCGCAATAGCCATTGATAAACACGCCTCCGGTTTCCAGTTCGCCCGCCAGCTTCTGGGCCAATTCGACATTGCGTGTGTAGATGGTAGAGGCGAGCCCGAAATCACTGTCATTGGCCAGTTGTAATGCATGTGCAGCGTCCCGCGCAGTGATGATCGACGCTACGGGTCCAAACAGCTCCTGTTTGAATGAGGTCATCTGGTCGGTGACGTCACCGAACACCGTGGGCTCGTAGAAGTTTCCCGGCCCATCTGCTGCGCGGCCGCCCAGCAACAAGGTCGCGCCTTCTTCCAGGGTGTCTCGAACCTGACGATCGAGTTCATCGCGCAGATCAAAACGGGCCATGGGGCCGATGTAAGTGTCTGTGGCCGTTGGATCACCGATGACCAACTTGGACGTGGACTCAACAAACTTGCGGGTAAACTCCTCGACAACGCCTTGCTCGACAATCAGGCGTTTGGCAGCCGCGCAGACCTGTCCGGTGTTTTGGTAGCGGCCAATCACAGCGGCTTTGACGGCTTCGTCCAGGTCGGCGTCGTTGAGCACAATGAACGGATCTGAGCCACCCAATTCCAACACGCACTTTTTCAAGGCGGCACCGGCCTGCGCGCCAATAGCCATGCCAGCTCGAACACTGCCCGTGAGCGTCACTGCGGCGATGCGAGGATCTGCTATCGCAGTAGAGACGCCGTCCGGCGTGACATTGATGACCTCGAACACACCTTCAACAAAACCGGCGCGCTTGAATGCCTCTTGCAGAAGATAGGCGCATCCCATCACGTTCGGCGCATGTTTGAGGACGTAGGTATTGCCGGCTATCAACGCCGGAACGGCGCCGCGCAGCACCTGCCAGACGGGAAAGTTCCAAGGCATCACGGCGAGAATCGGGCCCAGTGGACGATATTCAATTCGTGCCTTTCCACCCTCGACCAGTGTGGGTTCGGCGGCCAGCATGGCGGGGCCATGCTCGGCGTACCACTCGCAGAGCTGTGCGCATTTTTCAATTTCGCCGCGCGCCTGAGTAATGGGTTTGCCCATCTCTTGAGTGATCATCTTCGCCATCGCTTCTGCGTCGCCGCGCAATGCCTTGGCCAAAGCGACCAGCGCCTGCGAACGTTTTTCGACGGAGTGGCTACGCCAGATGGAAAACCCGGCAATAGCACGTGACAGCGAAGCCTCCAGTTCAGTTTCGGATTCGAAGGGGTAGTGGCCGATCTGCTCACCATTGGCGGGGTTGATCGAAATGGCATGGGTAAGGCTGGAAACGTTAGTCATGACACTGTCCTGCGAGGTGGGGTGAATTGCGCATTTTCGACGTAAGAGTGTGCTGTCGAGTCAGGTCGCGCGCGCCAGGATGGCCTGTGCTCGGGCTATGACAGGCGCATCGACCATCTGGCCATCGAGCACGAATACACCTTCACCCGAACGGGCGGCGTCCATGATGCGTTGCGCCCAGTGCAGCTCCTCCAGACCGGGTTTCAGGGCTTGGTGGATAATCGCCACTTGGCTCGGGTGGATACATAAAGCGCCACCAAACCCCATGTCGCGGGCAAACTGAACGGTGCTGTGCAGGCCGACGGTGTCCTGTATTGACGGAAACACGCCATCCAGCGCCGGAGCGAGGCCGGCCACCCGCGTCGCGAGCAGTACTGCGTAGCGAGCGTGACTCAGAATTTGTTGGGCCGCATGGCTGCCGGTGGTCAAGTTCAGGTCCAAGCCCAGATCCAGGCTTCCGAACGACAAGCGTTCAACGCCCTGGGCCTGGGCAATCACTTGGAGTTCGGCCAGACCCTTGGCGCTTTCGATGATGGGCCAGATCGGCTTTCGAGTATTGGCCGCCGTGAGGACGTGCTCCGCGCTTTCTGCTTTGGGCAGCAAAACGCCGGTCACCGCGGCGTGTCGTCGACAAAGCTCCAGATCTGCCTCGTGGGCCCAGTGATCCGGGGCATTCACTCGTACCAGGATCGGGGCGTTCGGATTGTCACTCAAGAAGCGCTCCAGGTTATCCCTCGCTTGTTCCTTGAGGTTTTCCTGCACCGCATCCTCCAGATCGACAATGACCCGGTCCGCACCGGTTGCGATGGCTTTGGGTATGCGCTCTGGACGAGTGGCAGGCACAAACAGGGCAGAGCGAACGATGGACGTATTCATGGCGCTTCTCCCGCGCTGAACTCGACTTCGCCGATCTGCGCTGTACCGTCCTGATTACCTGCCCAGAGCTGTGCCTTGCCGCTGTCGATCAGACGTCCGCCGACCTCGAAAGGGTGAGGTGAAATCAAAGGTCGGACGCCACGGAAGGTGAAGCGCTTCAAGCGCACGTTCGGGTGCGCTTTGGTAAAGGCACGCAAATTCAGGGTGGCGATCAAAGGACCATGCACGACCAACCCAGGGTAACCTTCGGTCTCTGTCACATATGGCCAGTCATAGTGAATTCGATGGCCATTGAACGTGACGGCAGAGTAGCGGAACAGCAGGGTAGCTGAGGGCTCGACCCGTGCCTGCCATTGGCCTTCAGGAAGTGCTTCGGTGCCGCTTAGTTTGGGAGGCGTGGGTTCCCGATAGACGATGTCCTGCTCGTCTTGAAGGGCGCGCTTGCCGTCCTGGAAATATTCATGGCGTACCGTGACAAACAACAAGGAACCCGTGCGACCGTGTTTCTCTTCGACATTGAGAATAGTTGAGACACAGGTCACCTCAGCCCCCACCTTCAACGGCTGGTAAAACTCCAGCCGACTACCTGCCCACATGCGGTTGCGGTTGTGGGCGGGCGGCAGGAATCCCCCGAGCGCCGGATGACCGTCCGGGCCCAGTTCGTCGGCGGTAACCGGTTCCTGAAAAAACGCCCAGTGCCACAAGGGGGGAAGCGGTTCACCAGGCTGCGGTGTCACTTCGCTCAACGTCGCGGCGATTCGTTTCACCAAGTTGAAACTGATCCGGTCCTGGCTTTCCTGGCGACGTCCAATCCAGGCTGAAAAATCGATACTGTTCATATTCATCGCTCCCGTCGGTCGGTGATCAGGCCAGGGCGGCCATTTCTGGAATCGCCTCAAACAAGTCCGCCACCAGGCCGTAATCGGCGACCTGGAAAATCGGCGCTTCTTCGTCCTTGTTGATCGCAACGATCACCTTGGAGTCTTTCATGCCAGCCAGGTGCTGGATCGCGCCGGAGATACCGACGGCGATGTACAGCTGTGGTGCAACGATCTTGCCG
>Ga0182008_10000091_pt1 | contig 69363 bp, 50 predicted proteins | sample Sormic07211129_1_FD_120482 | JGI IMG/M metagenome (GOLD analysis project Ga0182008, IMG submission 120482) | Rhizosphere microbial communities from Sorghum bicolor, Mead, Nebraska, USA - 072115-129_1 metaG | ecosystem: Host-associated > Plants > Roots > Rhizosphere | place: USA: Nebraska...
AACCTGATCGGCAAACAGATCGACGCTTATGAGGCCCCTGCAGAAGGCGTTTAGCCGAAAACAGATTTCGCTTTTTGAATGGCTTTCTCCAGATCAATCCCTTTACCCAAAACGCCTTTAAACAAGTCTCCTTTTACTTTCAACCGGTCTATGGCGTTGAAGATTGTAAAATCCTGCATTTTTAAACCGGGCTTTACTTCCTCCCAGTCCAGCGGCATAGATACCGTGGCACCTGGTTTAGGGCGAAGAGAATAAGGACCAGCAATAGTTGCTCCTGGCCGGTTTTGCAGAAAATCCAGATACATCTTTCCTTTTCGGTTAGTCACCATTCTTTCCAGACTGGTATATTCCGGGATCTGTTTATGAACCAGATTCACAATGATCCGGGCAAACATCTGACTCTGATCGTAGGTGTATCTGGCCCCCAAAGGAATATAAATATGCATCCCGGTTGATCCCGATGTTTTACAGAAAGAAGGTACATCGATAGCATCCAGTACCTTTTTCACCTCGAGCGCCGCGGCGATAACCTGATCAAAAGTGTTCTTATCCGGATCAAGATCGATGACACAATAATCGGGCTGATCCGGAGATTCTACCCGGCTGAACCAGGGATTCATTTCAATACAACCCAGAGAGGCCATCCACAATAATGTCGCCTCATCCGCACCAACCAGATACTCTTTTTCTTCACCTTCACTGGTGGTATAAGGAAAGGTCTTAGCCCAGTCTGGTGCCGTATTGGTCACATCTTTCTGGTAAAATCCTTTTCCATGAATCCCTCCTGGAAAACGGTTCAATGACATTGGCCGGTCTTTCAGGTAGGGTAAAATATATTCGGCAACCTGGTAATAATAATTAAACAGGTCTCGCTTACTCACCTTATCTTCAGGCCAGTAGAGTTTGCTCAAATGTGTGAACTTCAATTCATGCCCGCAAACCTTTCGAACCTGCGTTTCATCTTTGGGGTTCAACAGTGTTTTCCTTTCTTTATTTTTAGGCGGTGTTATGGCCTCCTGATGCCGTTCTGCAGCTTCTTTTTTCACGATCTTTTCTGTCTTTTCCAAAATATCTTCTTTCGGCGCAGCTGTTTCCCGCAGCACCTCTTTTGCTTTTTTGTCTATACGCATCCCTTTAAAAGAAGGGTGCCGGAATACGCCATCAGCCGTTACTTCTGAAAAAGCAACCTCACAAACCAGTTCCGGCTTTAGCCAGGTGGCTTTGGCTTTTGGAGGATCTGGCCTGAACCTCGAAGGTTTATTGACATCCGGAATTTCTTCAAAAGGGCTTTTATCTGTAATTAAAGGCTTAAATAGAGCCATCATCTCCTTTTGCACCTGATCGTTAAACCCTGTTCCCACCTTCCCCACGTACTGAAGTTTTCCATTTTCAAAAACACCCAGCAGCAGGGAGCTGAATGCTTTAGGGGTATCGGCATTCCTGGTGTAACCTGCAATCACCACTTCCTGCCTTTTATGTACCTTAATTTTGACCCATTCCTTTGAACGGTAATTATAAGAATAGGTACTGTCCTTTTTCTTCGCGATAATTCCTTCCAGGCCCATCCGCTCTGCGGCCGAGTAAAAATCTATACCACTGGCATTAAACACCTTGCTTAAACGCACCCGGTCATCCTGTTGCGGCAGGACAGCCTTCAAAATATCCTGCCGCTGGTACAAGGGCAGTTCTCTCAGATCTTTACCCTCATACCACAGCAGATCAAATACATAATAAACCAGTTCTCCGTCGGCCTCGCTTCTCCAGTTCTGCAGATCTCCAAAATTAGAAACCCCTTTATCGTTTAAGACCAAAATCTCGCCATCCAATACCGCCTTGATCTTCCAGCTTTTCATCAGTTCATAGATCGGGTAAAACTTATCATTAAAACTTTTTTTATTTCTGGACAGGAGTTCCACTTTCCCGTTATTCAGATAAGCCAAAGCACGGTATCCATCCCATTTTACCTCATATTGCCAATCAGGATCATCAAAGGGTCCATCGACCAGGGTAGCCAGCATAGGCTTCTGGGGGCTGGGAAATTTCATTTTTGCCGCATTTTTTAGCAGGGCTTTTATATCCGTTTGATTGCTGTGCCAAACCCGGTCGCTACATTTCTCCACCTGGGCAATGGTTTTATTGGAAAGCACGGATTTATCTTCTTTAGTGATATCCTTCACTGATGCATAATCGTCATTATGTTTGATCAGCAGCCAGCTGTTCTCGGCCATCCCATGTGTTTTTACCAGGGCAAATTCACCTTTTAATTTTTCCCCGTGAAGCTTAAATTTCAATGAGCCAGCTTCCAGCTGCCGGAGCAAAAACTTCTCCTGGGCTTTCTTTCCTTTAATTTCTTCTATGGGCTCGTAGGTACCCTGGTCCCATACAATGACCGTTCCCCCACCATACTCCCCTTTTGGAATCAATCCTTCAAAATTCCGGTAATCAAAGGGATGGTCTTCTACCATCATAGCCAGGCGTTTAATCTTAGGGTCTGTAGAAGGGCCCTTTGGAACCGCCCAACTTTTCAGTACACCACCCATTTCCAGCCTGAAATCATAATGAAGCCGGCTGGCATCATGTTTCTGAATCACAAATGAAAGCTTTTCCTTGTCCTTACTTTTTCCTGATTCAGGCTCCTTTGTTTTACTAAAATCGCGCTTGGCGCTGTATTTTTCCAGACTCATATCCATCTAGGTTTGACTGCAGGGTTAACAATCCAAAAAATGATATGGTTTAGAATTTAATAAAAAGCAGGTTATTAAGCCCTTAGCCCATCACTTCACTGGGTAGAATTCCGAAATAACGCTTAAAAGCTTCTGTTAAATGACTCTGATGGTTAAATCCAACGGCCGCAGCCACCTGGCCAATGCTTTTCCGCTCCTCCAGGATCAGCCTCCTGGCTTCCTCCATCCTTAAACGGGTTACATAACCATAAATGGTCGTCCCGTAATACTCTTTAAAACCCTTTTTCAACTTAAATTCATTCAGCATTACCTGTTTGGACAACTCAATAATGGTTGGCGGATATTGGTAGGTAGCATCCAAAATATCCCGGGCATGCTCAATTTTTTTGAGGTCATCCTGCTTGATCAGATACTTGTCCACTTCTGTCCCTGACTGCATCTGTTCAAGCTGCAACATCAGCAGTTCCAAGATCCTGGCCTCTGTATGCAATCTTTTCAGTTCGCCTGTTCTTTTACATTCACAGATATCGTTGATTACCCGCTTCATTTCCGATGTAACGGAGAGGTCTTTGGCCGAAAAAGAGCTGTACTTCCCTTTAAGGATTTCTTTTACAAACGCTGAATGCAGCAGGGAATGCTGATCTATCAAATGAAAATAATATTCTTTGGACATCACCAGCAGAAAATATTTATACTCCAGTTCCGGCATCATCGGATACTTTCCCTTTAAGGAGGGAATATACCGGATGTTGTGCCGGCTGCCCGTTCTTCTGCTGTTTTTGCCGGCATTCTTTTCCATGGACAAAGAAGATCCATAGAAAATAAACTGGGAGGTAATGGCTTCACCCTCTACTTCTGAAATAACTTTAACGTGTTCATTAAACTGCATGGTAGAATGTACAAGGAATAAACCGCCGGCACTGAGCTGATAGTTAACGAGCTTTTCTGCCGGTAAACTTTTAATGTTTACCTGCTTCTCGGATAAAGGCGTATGAGCTATGTAGAGTTCAGGGATTTCTTCTATAAAAAGCCATTCATCTGATCCTTCTATTTTCGATTTGATTTTCATCTTTAATATTTATTTGCGCATCAGCTGATAAACTTCATTCATATAAATAGCCTCATCTATCGCAATTTTAAATTCTTCAAACTCGTCTTCCTCAAAAGCGAAGCAGATGTCATGATTGGGCGTATTCAATACAATGCGCTCTTCTCCGTTAGGAAAGGGCAAGCTATTGTCTTCAAAAGGCAAGCTGTTCACCACTTCCCTAAACAGAAGAAAAGCCTTTTCTGTAAAATTCAGCAATAAATTATTATGCCATAAGTAATATAGCCCACAGCCAGTGCAGCTGCTCAATACCGTATTTCCCCGGGTACTTAATACCCTTGTCGTACACATATCATTCTGTTTTTATAAGTTTCATTTCCTGTTTGATCATCCCGGAAAAAGACGGACTATTGCCAGACAGCATTTGTACCCTTGGCCTTAAACCATTTTCTTGTTTCACAGTACGGCTTTGCTGGCTGTCCAGCCTCGATTCAGTTTGTCCGACATCCTGTAATGCAGCCTGCAGGCAGGATTCCTGCTGGTCTCCAAAGTTATGCCTCACATCATCCTCTGCAGCAATATCAGGAATAAAGCCATCAAAATAATCACAGTTTCCCTGTGCATTTTTGATCAGAAAACCTGCTGTATACAGATTATACTGATCTATTCTGACACCGAAAAACCCAACCGGTTTTCCATAGCTCCGACTACCGATCAGTTTAACTTTAAAATAAGGCTTTAAAATATTGATCAGCATTTCACTGGCAGAAGCTGTTTCGTTGCCAATTAAAAAATAAAGGTTCTGAAGAGCCTGCAGGCTTCCAGCCTTACTAAAAAGATAGGTATTCCCTGCTATAGAAAAGTCCACATCCGCATAAGTCGCCCTTCGCCCATTCAAATAGACCGCTTGTCCGTTTCCATCAAAATACGGCTGGCTTTTCAGGATAGAAGCCTTTCCCTGTTGCATTAAACTGTTGTACTGTTCACTACACATCACTTTATTATCCAGAGCATTTGTAGCCAGTAAATTGGCCAGATACCTGACGGTTTCCACATAGCCTCCATGGTTGTAACGAAGATCTATGACCATCGTTTCTATATTGCCCCCTGCAGCAAAACAGGTAAAGACTTTATTTAACCCCTCTTTTGAACTACTGAGCGGGTTAAACTGCCCATAGGCAAAATAAGCAATAGGTTTGTTTGCTACGCGAAGTAATTGTGCCTGTAAAACCGGATCACCAGGGTAGGAAGCCTTTTGAAGCTTGATGGCTACAGCTGGTCCTTCTTGCCTGAGCAGGTCGAGTGTCAAAGAGGTTCCGTCCAAGCCAGCCAGTAAACTTGCAGAAGAAGCCGCTGTTCCGTTCACAAATCTGACCTGATCTCCCCTTTTTATACCCGCCATCGCAGCCGGAGAATTGGGATATACCAGTTTCACATAGAATTCCTCTCCAAACGAAGCGAACTCCAGCCCAAAATCATCACCATTCCCCTCCGTATCCAGGCTTGCAACAAGACCTTTATTCGCTGTATACAAGTCAATAAAAGAGTATTTTGGTACACCAGGCAATACGCCTTTTTCAAAAGGGGAACCTGTTGCAGCGTTGATCTTGTACTGGCTAATGGCATATAATGCCGCTTTAAAATTCTGAAGATCTGTTGCACCAGCAGTAAACCGTCGCGGATTAAATACGGCGTAATCAGGCAAGGCATCATTCCATAAATAAGTTTGCCTGGCATACAGGTAAATGGAGTCGAGCGTAAAGGCCGTTCTGCTGCCTGTTGTTGGTGACATCGGAGGCTCAGTTTCTACAACAGAGGTCTTCTTACAGGCAAATACTCCTGCAAGAAGCAACAAAAAGAGACCTTTATGCCTTGCCTTCACCAATCCTCCTTTAAATCTTCACCTCCTCAAAAACTTCTGCAAAGCGGATAAAAGTCTCATTGGCCGCATCAACAGCCAGTTTTTCCTGCTCCGCATTTGTAGCCTGCGCATTTAGAACCGCCACAAAACTCCCCCATTTTTGGCCAGTAGCTTCTCCGTAACCAGAGAAAAAAGAAACGCCGTTAGTAATTCCACCTTTTTCGAGCATTTTCACAATGATACTTCCCCCCATGATAGAGCCTTCCATCACATATAATGCGCCAAGAGCCTGTAAATGATTGGTAATTTCCGGAAGGTTTATCGTTACGGTCACATTGACCTGACTGCCAAGTTCTTCTACATCCCTTTTCAGGTAAGAAGAATTTCTTCTGTTTTTGTAATCCGGCAGCAATTCTTCTGTAATATAAGGTGCAATAGCTTGCTCCACCTGGCTAAAATAGGTGTAAAAATGGTTCAGGAAATCTGCATAGTCTTCATTGCTCCTGATGGCTTTCAGTTTTTGTACGACTTGTTTTTCTAAACCTAAATGCGATTCTTTTGTCGCTTCTTTGATGGTTGTACTTAGCATATCTTTTAATTTATTGTTTATAGTCAAAACTGGGATTGATATAAATTATTATTCTGTAATGATAATGGGAGAAATTGATCTTGGAGAATAAACTGCACCACTTGTACCTGTTGCATTATGATCATAATAAACTAAAGGCAGATAAAACTCGCCCGTAGAATGTTCTGCTGGTATATCAACCAGGAGCCCCTGACCATCGGCAGAAACATTGACGATGTCTAATAAATTAGCACCGTCCAAAGAAATCAGGCTAATCGTATTACCCAAAAGATTACGGAACGGTAAAATAACTCTTGTACCTCTTTTGGCCCTTATCGGTTGGGCACTCGCGTTAAAGATATATGGAGGTGCAAAATCTGCTTTATCAATGGTAATAAAATCTGCTTTACTGGAGATAGACTTATCGCCGGTCACAATTTTTAATTTGTATTTGCCTGGCGCAGGAGGAGGAGTTTGATCGTAGGTATCTACAAAAAGATTTAACGCTGTTCTTCCGAGATCAACAATCATCAGCCTTACTTCCCGACCATTCCCATCCACCAGATAAGCCTTTGTTTTTTCCAGATCCGGGATAAGATAGTTTACTTTACCATTTAAGTTGATCTGGTCGTATTGGCGAGTGGTTAACGGACTTTCATCATTCAGTTGAGGCGGAGCCTGATTGTTCACCACTTTCAATTTGTACACCAATGAAGTCCCGTTCTGTGCAGTTACCGTATAGCTCAAGCCGTCTTTAAGCGCTACTTTTTTGCCTGATGCAGGAGAAATCCTGGCCCGTTCCGAAACTTCTATTACAGGTGATATAGAATCAGGGGCACTGGTATTTCCTGGCCAGTACAGCGTCAGGGTCTGCTGATCTACTGCTACACTTAGCTTATGTCCGTTTTCGTCTGACACGGTGAACGATTTGATATCTGCAAAAGGATAATCTATTTCATGGGTCGTTTTCTTACAGGAAGACCAGAGCAGGCCTGCTGTTATCATTGCCGGGAGCGCGATAGTTGTTATTCGTTTCATTTCAGTTATAATTAAGGCAGTACAGTGATCTTAACAGGATATTTTAAAGCAGCCGTTTTGCCATAGAATCTAACTTTTACCGTGTAAATTCCAGATTCCAGACCTGGAGCAGCGGTATAGGAAAGCAGGTAATCCATGCGGAGCGCAGTGGCCGATAATTTTGCACCACGATTGTTATCAATAACATACGTTTTTTGATTCCGATCTGTTAAGGTAATTTTCAGGAGCTGCCGGTCAAGTTCTGCATTCCCTGAAGGAATATCTCCTGACCAGTTGATGGTCAGATAATCATTTTTAAATTTATGATCAAAGGTAAGTTCAGTCAGATTGGTTGCACTGGCACTAATCTCCTCCAGTTTGAAATCTCCTTGTTGCACTTCAATGATCAGTTTGTAGGTTGCCTTGCTGCCATCCTTTCCGGTTACTGTATATTCTAGCATTTTTCCCTGATCAAATACATCCAGTAAATTCTCTACAAGTACGCCACTTGCCGGATTGATACTGGCTCCTTCTGAAACCTTAATGGTAGGTTGGAGAACCGTTAAATACAAATAATAAGGCAAATACAATTTAATGGTTTTCTCCGCATCATTCACCACACCTACCAGCGGATCTCCCGATACATTGGTAACCTGGTAAGACAGGATCCTGTTTTGCGCCTGAGCCGGTGGTTCAATCGTTTCCGTTTTTTTACAAGAGATGACCAGAATACTTATAACCAGACTGGATGCGATTTTTAGTAATTGTTTAAATTTCATTTATATTGACTTTAATGGTATTCATAACTGCCGGAAATGTGAATTCCCGGCAGTTGATGCTGTTCAATCAAATAATTATATATGTATAGAATGCTTACAACAATCTTTGGTAGTCAAGACTGTAGAAAGGATAATTAGTCGCATACGGTGTGCCTGCTGGTGTAGCATTGTAGTAAATACTGTTGATCCTTACTTTATAATTTGCACCGCCCGTTGTTTTTGAAATCAATATAATGGTTCGGTTAGGCACAGCAGTAACTTGATGGTTACTGATCACATAATTGTACCATCCAATTGTAGTTCCGCTGTTGTATCCGATCACTCCGCCGGTTAATGCTGTTTTTGACGTAGATCCACTAACCGATCCAAAGGCCACATCAGTGTAATAAAGATCAAATTTCGCACTGTTCACTACAAAATCGCCAGTAGCTGAACCCTGGAATTTAAAATCATAAGTACTTGAACTTCCCCCGTCACTGTTTACTATACTATAATAATACGTACTGGCTTTTGAAGCCCATTTCGTCGTATCCGTTAAATCAGCAACGGTTCCCTGGTGGAAGTTACGCACATTATATACGCCTGATACCAAAGCGATTGTTCCTTTTGTAGTGGCCTCTGTAAAAGCAGTAGGTGTACTGGTAACAGGCGAAACGGCAAGACCATTAGCTGTGCTAAGTTTTGTATCAACAGGTGCAGTAGAATTTTCTTTTTTGCATGAAGCAAGGACACTTAATGTCACAACGGCAATTGCCAGGGTTTTGATGTTAAAATTTTTCATTTTTAATGGATTTTCGCCACCTTTGCTCTTTATCAGCAAACTGGCTGGTAAATAAAATTTGTTTAGTGCAGGAAATAGATAAGCCTATGCTACCGCTGATTTGCGTTTGAGGTGAGCTGTAGTACTATTTATTTTCTGCATTTGTTGTTTGTAGGGTGATATAATTATTGAATTGAACACGATTTGATTAAACCTCTACTTGATGTTAAGGTCCTTTGAACCATTCTTCTGAATGGCGAATTTAAAATTGATGAAACCCGGCTTATTACTCCTGGTCGGATTTTCCGGAGCATCTTTGTACAAGCTATAAATCACTACTTTGGCGTAATTTCCTTTTGCAGTACGCACCAGTATCGGACGAGGCAAAGCATAAGCAACATGTTGTTTGGTGTCGCCAGGGGCATCCGGAAACAGCTCGCCGTAGAAATCATACCAGGCCCAACCATCTTCACTTCCCTGGAAATGATCCAGTTGTACAAAACCATTGGTTAAATACTGGTCATCGCCCACGGCTGTAGTCACAGCGTTAAAAGCCTGATCAAAAAGACCTCTGGACGGAATGCTTTTAATTTTCTTATTGGCCTTATCATAATATTGTGCATCTATAGCTTCATTCTGAACCAGATACAATCCGCCCCTACCAGGCCCACCATAACCAACAGAATACTGCGCAGAGCCATTATTTGCAGATAAACTACTGTTATAAGTACCCAGAAAAGCAATATCCCAGTTCGCCGTTTGCCGCTCGGCTTCAGGAACAATTCTGTTGGTCTCCAGGCTATAATAGAAGGTCTTTGCTGTACTGCTTCCATTGGTAGCTGTATCCAGGCTAATATTAACAACCGTATAAATACCCGTAGTCACTTCTTTAGCGGGTTCTCCTTTTCCTGGTTTTTCTTCCGGAGCCGGCTCACTACCTTTTGAACAGCTCAAGACCAGCAAAGAGAGCCCAAGAGCCAGATACAAGAATTTGTTTGTTTTCAATTTCATATATGATCAGATTATTCGTTCGTTTTTAAATTTCTGCTTCCATCCTCCTGTACAAAATACCGGAAGGTAAAATAGGGTGCCGGCCAGTGCAGATCAGAAACTACTGCCGGATTTCCCTTATAAATATTCAGCAATTCGAGTTTTGCATATTTACCCTCTGCAGTGAGCAATATGAATGTTCTGCTTTTTACAGGAATAGAAATATGCGTCTTCAAATCGTAGAAGTACCAGCCTGCATTGTAAGGCTGGGGATATTTGTCCCAGCCCACAAAACTGAGGTTGTTATTTTTCATCTCTTCTGCAGAAGGCGCCTCCGCCACCAGTTTATAAGGTAAGTTTACGGAGATGATCATTCCTTTTCCGGGCCCTCCATATCCGGGGCTTTTCCTGTCTGTTCCATTATTGATCACTACCATAGAATTATAGACTCCCGTAAAACCGATATCCCAGTTGAGCGTTCTGGCATTTTCCACTGTATCGGTTATTTTCTCCTTCTTTTTAAAATTAAAATACCAGTCTTTAAAAGGCCGTTTCACCTTTCCATCAATCCCATCCGCCATAGAAGCCCCAATATCGCCTTCCAGATCATTGATTACCGTACTCTTTCCATCCTCCAGATCTGGCCGGTCTTCTTTTTTAGTGCATGCAGTAAAAATGCTGCCCATCACCAGTACTGCAGCTATCAGCGTTGTATGTCTCATGACCTGTCCATTGGTTTAACTGTTCTATTTTTAAAAAACCTCCAGCTCAGCCCCAGTACAATTGCCCTGCCCTGTTGCGCAGGCATGAGCTGATCTCTGTAATCCATGATATTGTCTACCGAGAACTGCAACTGAAGATGCTTTTGATAAAGAGTTTTCTGTACAGCCCCGCTCAGCAGAAAAAAAGAGCGAACGAAAGTATCATAGGGGTCCAGAAAATTATTGGCCCTGTTGGCTTCCATAAATCCGTATTTACTCCTGTAATTCACCCTGAAAGATCCTGACCAGCCCGTTTTCTCCTCAGCGTAAGTGAATTTAATATTGGCCATATGCCGGGATCTGTTGTTCATTCCTACATAATCCTTCCGGGTAGACCTTCTCATATCATACAATGCTGGGTCATAGACCAGGGCATAAGATCCGGTACCTGCTTTAATGGAGTCGACCACTCCTTTATCTACAGCATACAACAGCTGATAGCCAGCAGATATATTCAAAGACTTGCTCATGGTCCAGTTTAACCCAATTTCAGTACCCGTCATATACGCACGGGCAATGTTCACATAGGAATACACCTGTTGGCCATTTGTTTTCAGGGCCACCTGTTCAGAATTAATAAAATCTTTGAGGTCATTATAAAATACATTCACATCCAGTTTAACTGAACCTAAAGGTGAATAAGTAAAGCCTCCGCTATAAGAAACCGAACGCTCCGGCTTCAGATTTCCGATCTGCCTGGCCATAGGGAAAACATTGGTAATCTGTCCTGCATCTTTAAGGATCTGGATCTCCCGCCAGAATTCTTCAGCACCAAGCACGGTATAACCCGTCTGCACATTGGTGAATACCAGATAAAGCTGTTGGAAGTTAGGTGTTTTAAAGCCAGTACCTACTGCTGCTTTCAGCACCAGGTTCTTCATCGCCTGGTAACGCAATCCTGCACTGGGATTTAACTTTGCACCATACTTATCATGATCATCATAACGGGCTCCTCCGATAAAAGAAAGCCTCCTGGACAATTGCCAGTCTATCTGGCCATAAATAAAGTAATTGGCCATAGTCTTCGAACTTCGATACGCATTATTGTCTAACAATTCATAAGCACCACCCGCCCCCGCAGTCAGTTCTACAACAGGCGATAATACCCGGGCACCCTGCACTTCGAAACGGTGCAGATATTGTTCAAACTGATTGCCGGGAATCAAACTTCCACTGTTCAGGTCTGTAATGTTCTGATTGGTCTGGTAACGGGTCAGATAGTATTGTGTTTTCAGTTTTGTACCATCATTAAAATTGGTATTGAGCGCAACTGAACCATTCAAATCATACTCATCAAGTACATCCTTACTCGGCATTACACCATAGGAAATTTCATTTACAGAATGCCTGGCGGTATAACGCCCGTTAAAGTTTAAACTGCTTTTATCGGTTAGCAAATACCGGCCGCGTCCCTGTAAAGCATAACTATCAAAAGGAGGTGCAGTTTTACCCTCTTTCAGATAGGGATTGGAATTGAAACCCTCGGTCCGGTAATAATTACCAGAGAAATAAACAGTCCCTCTTTTACCTGCAAAGGGTGTCTCGCCTTCCAGCGTTGCGTCGATCATATTAAAACTACCATAGCGTAAAGCAGCCATTCCCTGAGGCTCCGTAATATTTTTACGGGTAACAATATTAATGACCCCCGCAAGAGCCTCACTACCAAACAAACAGGAAGAAGCCCCTTTAATGATCTCTATCCTTTCAATATTTGACACCGTAATTCTGGACAAATCGAAATTTCCGTTATTCCGGCCAACCATAGGTTGTCCGTCAATCATGATCATGGTATAGCCGCTGTCAAAACCCTGCATTTGTAAACCAACAGCCCTGCTTCCCGAACCAATATCGCTCACGATGGCCAGACCAGTCTGTTCTTTCAAAACTTCGTCCAATCTCCGGCTGCCCATCATTTCTATTTCTTTACGGGTAATGACCTGACCTGGCATGGCTGTTTTCATCATGTCAATTAAATTATCCGGATTGCGGTGTGCTCCTGCAATCTCGACTTCATCAAGCGAGTGATTGCCTGCCTTTAACCGGATCATTATTGATTTATTTTTCCCCGTTTCGACCTCTATTTCCTCTCTATGGCTTTCATATCCAATTGCAGTCACCGTAAGTGTGTAGGTACCCGCATATAAATGATCCAGAGTAAATCTTCCTTTCGCATCGCTAAGCGCCCTTTTATGATCAGGGTCTACCGTAATAGCTATACCCTGTAAAGGAACTCCTGCCTCATTGGTAACAATCCCGCTCAATTTGCCTTTTACATCCGCTGCACGCAGTGAGCATGACGCAAAAGCAAACAACAACAACAATCGATACTTTATAGGGATGAGGTTAAACATTAATATAGTTATTTTTAATCAGTCTAAATAAGACTACAAATATGATTACATTTGTCAATAATCAAGCAACGCCAGCGGGATTTTTTTTAACTATTTCGGGATTGCTTTAACGGATTCGGGATTAATCAGACATAAAACGAAGACTAAAACAAAAGAATCCCGGAAACAGAAAACAAATTAAACAACTATAAACAAGCCAATTAAAAACAAAAACAATGATAGAAAGCCATTCTATATCAGGTTTTTCAATACATATACCGATTACGGTAATGCCTCAAAAATTATTTGGAATCATTTTAATTAAGACTTCCTTTGCATATGAATTCATTGCAAAATATCTTAAAATGACCAAAATTCCTCTCCTGTTTTTCCTCATGACGCTTGGTATTACAGCCATAGCTCAACCTCCAAAACGGATCATCACTTTAAGCGGCGCACTTACTGAAACGGTTGATGCATTGGGCTCAGGTGCAAAAATTGTAGCCGTGGACGTGACCAGTATCTATCCTGCTTATATCAATAAATTACCCAGGGTAAGCCAAACAAGAAGTGTCTCTGCCGAATCCTTGCTTTCCTTTTCCCCGGATCTTATTCTTGCCCCTGAAGGCACCCTCAACAAGGCTACTGAATTTCAATTAAAATCTGCGGGAATCAATGTCATCACTATTGTCCAGGAATATTCCGCCAAAGGGGCAACAAAATTCATACGACAGGTCTCCTCTGCCATCGGAGCGCAGACTAAAGGAGAAGAATTAGCTGCGCAAACAGAACAGAACCTAAATAAGGCATTCGACGTGGTAAAGAAAAACCAAAAAAAACCAAAGGTCCTGTTCATATATGCCCGGGGCACTGGTGTAATGATGGTTGCAGGAAAGGACACCAGTATGGATGCAATCATCAGACTGGCCGGTGGTAGAAATGCAGCAGAAGGCTTTTCTAAATTCAAACCTTACACAACAGAGGCACTGATCAATGCAAATCCAGATCTGATCCTTCTTTTTGACTTCGGATATAAAAGTTTAGGAGGGATGAACAGCATTCTGAAAATACCTGGTGTAGGCCTAACCAATGCTGGAAAAAACAAGCGAATTGTAGAAATGAATGGAGAATTGCTGGTCAATTTTTCCTCCCGTTTACCTCAGGCCATTATCCAGTTAAACAGCAAATGGTAAAAAAGAGACTGTTCTTATATATTTTCCTGGTTGCAGCACTTTTTATTGCAGCTGCTTTTTCCATGAGTCTTGGTGCAGTAAAGATCCCGGTAAAAGAAATTTTCCTGATCCTTGGCAAGAAAGCAGGTTTATTTACACAATACACCGTCTCTGAAAGGTTTGAAGGTGTACTTCATATCGTGCGTATTCCCAGAGTGTTATTGGGTTTGCTGGTTGGCGCTGCCCTTGGGACTTCAGGTACAGCCATTCAGGGAATTTTCAGAAATCCGCTTGCTGAGCCTAGTTTGATTGGTGTATCTGCAGGTGCATCCCTCCTGGCCGTCCTCATTATCGTTCTGCAAATTTCGCTGTTCGCGGGGCTCAGCAATCTATTGGGTTATTACCTTCTCGCTTTCGGTGCTTTTGCAGGTGCAGGCCTTGCGGCACTTCTTGTTTATCAAATTTCCAGAACAGAGGGAAAATCAAATGTAGCCACCATGCTCCTGGCTGGCATTGCCATTAATGCGCTGGCTGGTGCACTCACAGGATTGATTACTTTTGCTGCAGACGACCAGCAACTGAGGAACATCACGTTCTGGATGCTGGGTAGTCTGGCAGGTGCAACCTGGGAAACAGTCGTATCCATCCTGCCCTTTATCCTCATTCCTCTTGTACTTTTACCCCGCATGGGCAAAGCACTCAATACCTTTGCTCTGGGTGAAGTTCAGGCTACTCAGCTCGGTCTTAAAGTCAATTCCGTAAAACGCAATATTGTAATCCTCGCTACTATGGCAGTGGGCGCATCTGTCGCCGTTTCAGGTATCATCGGTTTTGTCGGTTTACTGGTCCCACATACCATAAGACTTATTATTGGCGTTGATCATAAACATGTATTGCCCGCTTCAGCACTGCTGGGCGCATTGATGTTAACCCTGGCAGATTTATTATGCAGAACACTCATTGCTCCGGTAGAACTTCCAATTGGAGTGATTACGGCACTGCTGGGTACACCTTTGTTCCTGTATATATTAATTAAAGACAAAAAAAAATTCGCCTTATAAAATGCTGACTGCAGAAACCATAACCTATCAAATTGGCAGAAGAACCTTACTCAAGGACATTTCCTTCAGTGTCCGCCCCGGAGAGTTGCTGGTGATATTAGGAGCCAATGGCGCCGGAAAATCCACTTTACTTCGAAACCTGAGCGGAGAGTTGAAACCGCTGAAAGGCACCATTCAGCTACAAGGTAAAACGATCGGTAGTTATTCACCCAAAGAACTGGCTATGCTACGGGCAGTAATGAACCAGCAAAACATTGTCAGCCTGCCTTTTTCAGTAGCAGAAATTGTGATGATGGGGCGTTATCCGCACTATAAAAATCATCCAGCGGAGAAAGACCTTCAGATTGTTGAAGAAGTTACTTGTCTCACGGGCATTTCCGATATGGCAGAGCGATCTTATCCAACACTCTCCGGAGGAGAACAGCAAAGAGTGCAACTGGCACGTGTTCTTGCCCAGGTATGGGATATCCCGAACGCCCTTTTGCTCATGGACGAACCCGTAGCAAGCCTGGACATCCAATATCAGCAACAGACACTTGCCATTGCAAAAAACCTTGCCAAAAGGGGATTTATGGTGATCAGTGTGCTGCACGACATCAATCTCGCCGGCCAATATGCAGACCGGATCCTTATGCTTAAAAATGGCAGAAAATGGTACGACGGAAGTGCTGCTGAAATTTTAACAGCCAAGAATATTTACGAGATCTTCGAAATAGATTCAGATGTATATACCAATCCACGAACGCTCAAACACTTTTTCATTCCCAAAGATGTGCACCTTAATGCTATACCATGAACACAAATGAAAACACCTCCCAGACCCCCCCCCCTATTTAAATGGCTAAAAAAAATAGGTCTATGGGGCTTTCTCTTCTTTCTTTTGAAAGGGATTGTATGGCTTGTTCTCGGCTATTGGGTAATCAAATAAGCCTTATAAGAAAATCTTATAAGGCTTTACAAACCAGCAAAAAGCCAGTCAATTATTCTGCGATCAGCAGCAGACCTTTTCCTTTTTCAATCTTTACCGGCTGTCCTGAAGTGTAACTTGCAGCGTGCTGGAATTTATCAATTTCCGGGGCACGGAGCTTAACCTTTGCCGGATCAATTCCCAGCTTGGCCCAGTCTACCTGTAAGTTTACCTCCAGATCCCTGTCTGCCCAGCTGGCCAGAGCAATCATAGACTTCCCTTTATTTTTATAAACAGTAGCCAGCACCGCAGATTCACCTGTCTTTACCGGACAATTGTCACTCCAGTAGCCAATCATTTCCGATCCCTTTAAACCAAAATCACTCCAGGCTTTCCAAAGCGGTTTTGGGTCACCTCCCTCAGACCATCCCAGCCTGCTGGTCATCCCATAGATCATTCCCCTCCATGGATTTCCATCATCCTGAAGCATCTCTCCCATCAGACCAAAAGGAATCCCGCTGACTTCCGTTAAAAAGAAATCAGGATTGTTCTTTTGATAGTCGAAATATTCTCCAAACCACAAACGGTTCAAATAAGGAAAGTGCTCCATATATAAAATAGCACTGTTATTAAATCCATCACTTTTATTATACTGATTTGCAGAGTGTAAATCAATGATGCCTGGATGCCCGTTTGCGGTCAGCACCCTTTTGATCCTTTTCATCGTAATCCGGTCAAAGGCCACATCGTCCAGGTAAATTCCATCAATACCTACATTGTTCACCAGCCAGTTCATGCCCTCCACATAATAGTTATGCCAGCGGTTCATTCCACTATTGATAATAGCCGCATCTTTAATTTCAGGCACAAACCAGGCAGCAATATAATTGCTGTCCAAATGCTCCTGCAACCAGCTAAAGCCTCCCCCTGGTCCGGGAGAATAAACTTCAGTTCCTAAACTTCGTAAAGCAGGCAATTCGTAAGCATGATTCGAAAGCTCCCGCACCGTATTGTAAATCTTAACCTTTAATCCCTTTGAATGCGCCTCATCAATATAGGTTTTCATTTTTTTAGACTCTATAAAAGGATAATTGATCCAGGGATTGATCGGCGTCGCATGATGAATATTCACCACAGTAGCTCCTGTCTCCTTGATGGCGCTAAGGTCATTGTATTTATGATAAAAACGGTTGTCCCACTGAAAATCAGTATTGATCAAATGGAAAGGTGTGATCAACAGGTTGAAATTATAATACAGAGATTCTCCCTTTTTCATAGACCTGCTTCCTGTATAATTGTCAGACAGCACAGATTTACCCTTCAGGTTGATTTGTATTCCCCCCTTGTTTTCATTTCCCCAGGAAGCGGGCAACAACAAAGGTTTCTGCAAATAGAAATTGGTATTCAGCGGGCGGCTGTATTTCTCATCCCGGAGGTTATAATACAAACCCGCATTTACCGCCCCTATCCAGGCTGCGTCCTGATTTTTATGCGCCACATCCCATTTCCATTTCACCGTATCTGGCCTCAGCCCACCCTTTTCTCCCAGGCCCATTAAATACTTGGCAGCCCCCTTATCAAAAGGAATATGAAAATTCACATTACTGAATTCTATGTCTCTAAGCGCAGTTACTTTAACAATATAATGTACATAGCCATCAAATTCCAGACTACCCTCTACATTCATTTGCACATTTTCAGAAGTATTAACTGCAGTCCATTTTACCGTTCCGGCTTCTTTGCTGATGAACTTAAAATCTGATGCCTTGAATTTCTCTTCCTTCTTATCATCAGTATGAAAATGAAAATGAATAGGCTCTGCAAGGATATTATGTGCAGTCTCCGAATAACCAGTCATCTCACTGTTGAAAAAAGTCTGGATCTGTTTAGGAAACCCATCCTCATTGACCTCCATTTTTCTGCCCAGCAAGGATATTGTATTCCCTTGGACACTTAGCGGAGTATAAGGAGCAACGACGGTATTGCCCTGGGCCATGGTTGAATTTAGCCAGGTCAAACGGGTTTGTTTATTTGGCTCATTTACACCGTGATCTTTACTTTCCTGAGCAGTAACCCTGATCTGCACCTGTACAGCCTGTGGCTTTTGTCCCTCCGCTGTTACCGTAAATACCCCTTTATATACACCAGCGGCCTGACCCTGCGGAATATTGACCGTACACCACATCGCCTGAATCTTTCCCGCAGAAAGGTTTACATTTTTCAGTAAGGGTTTGGCGTCGTAAGTGGTTCCCTTTGTATTGATACAGTTCATTACGCCCGCAGCAATAGACTGACCTGAAGCATTTTTCAAATCAGCAAAACGGACTTGTATATTTCTCAAATCTTTCAGCGCATAAACACCCAGTTGCAGCGCATAATTTTCCCCCTTATCCGCCACACCAATAAAAGAATTCCTGTTTTTCTTTTCAATCCAGCGAAGAGGCAAATCATTTTCCATCTTAACCGGGAACATCCGGTCTTCCGGAAACACCACAAATGCTTTATCCCTATTTTGCTTTCTTAAAGCTTCCGTTTCCTGTTGAGTGGCAATCACTTCCATAGGATAAAAACTATTGAAAGCATTGACAGACTGGATCTCTACGGCCTTTGCGTTCAGGGGTACTGAAGCTGCCTTTGATAACCAGGCCTCATCTGTCGCCTTTATCGGTTTCAGGTATACCCCTTTAGGGTAATTATCCCGGCCTTCATTTTTATAAGGCATATAGTAGATAAAGTAATCGCCAGAACCTTTAGGGGCATCAAACCAGATTTCACCATGTTCACGGTTCACATTTCTCACCAGTACATTCGGAATTCTAAGACCGCCGGCATCGGTCACAAAGATGGCTTTCTGCTGGGGGTTCCGGTCTCTCCTTCTCCAGTCCACTTTTACATGTGCGATACCCGGCTGACCATTATAGTGCACCAATACCCGGTGATTACCCAGGGAATCAGCATTCCAGCCCTCATTAGAACTGGTATATTTCAAAGTTTGCGCCTGAAGTCCGGCACCGGTCAACAGCATACATACAGTTAAAAAAGTTAATTTCATTTGGATTATATTCTTCCTTTAAAAGTAAGCATGTTTTAGAAGAAATTAAGCCCTTGTTCCTGCATTCATTTGATTTGTTACAATAACAACAGGTTTAAAGCACTTTTACTTTCAGATAACTCGGATGAGCAGATGACGTGAAAACTTTATGCGTCTCTGCTTTAAAATCAGTATCCTGGGCTTTCATAATGTCCTGAAACTGCTGTGTATTCCGGTCGATCAAGGGGAACCAGGTACTTTGAAGCTGAACCATGATCCGGTGTCCCTTTTTAAACGTGTGCAACACATCCTGCAGTTCAAAACTCACCCGGCTCATCTTTCCTGGGCTAAATGCCCGGGGACGATCAAAACCTCTTCTGAATTTACCCCGCATAGCTTCACTACGTACCATTTGCTGATAACCGGCCATCAGCACATCATTTGCCGTCCATTTGTTGTTTTGAGCAGAATCCGGATAAACATCGATCACTTTTACCACCCAGTCTGCATCCGTACCCGTCGTTGAAACCCGCAGATGCGCCCAGATATCACCTGAAAGCGTCAGATCATCCGTTAAAGCATCGGTCTGGTAAGTCAGCACATCCGGCATAACCGAAGTAAAACGCTGGTCTGCAGTCATATATTCCCGGTCCATATCCATCGTTTTACGGTTGATAAAGGGAACAGGTTTATTGGGATCTGAAACAAATTCATTAAAACTATCTTCCTTTCCGGAAGGCGCCGTAAAAGACAATTTACCGCCCGGCAGGAAATACAGGTTCTTTTCCACTGCAGATTCCGGTGGCCAGGTATTGTAATTTTTCCATTGGTTCACACCGGTTTGAAAAACAGACACTTTTGGGAGATCCAATGGTGTACCTTTCAAATAATGACTAAAGAAAGCAAACTCAATTTTTTCCCGGTAAAAAGGCGCTGTTGCTGCACCAAAATCAACATCACCCAAATGGTCACCATCTCCTCTGGCCCATCCGCCATGTACCCAGGGTCCCATGGCGAAATAAACGGGCGTATTGGGATTTCTTTTCTGAAGAACTTTATAAGTATGAATGGCTCCATACAGATCTTCCGCATCATACCATCCCCCTGTCACTAATGTTGGCGTCTTAATATCGTGCAGATGCTGCAAAACATTCCGGTCTTCCCAGTGCTGGTCATAGTTCGGATGATCCATCATTTCATTCCAGAGTCTTATCGTATCCTGGTAATATTTCAAATTTGAATTGCGCATAGCCCCCATTTTCAGGAAGAAATCATAGCCATCATTTGTTCCCGGATCGAATCCCTTTCCACTTCGCTGCGTAGGTTTGTCATCCTGCCTGTTGGTAAAAAAAGGGTAAAAACCAAAGTTAGCCACCAGCATAAATGCGCCATTATGAAAGGCATCATCCCGGTAAAGATTGGCAATAGGTGCCTGGGGAGAAGCAGCTGCCAGTGCCGGATGGCGACTTAACAGCGCAGTTGTGGTATAAAAGCCAGGATAGGAAATACCCCATACACCAACCTTCCCATTATTATTCGGAATATTTTTGAGCAACCAGTCAATGGTATCATAGGTATCGGTACCTTCATCTACATCTTTGTTTGTTTTATGTTCTTCCAGTTCAGGTGTCATCTCCTCGTAAACCCCTTCACTCATCCAGCGTCCGCGTACATCCTGGTAAACAAAAATATAACCATCATGTAAAAACAGCGGGGAGGGCCCAAGGCTCGCCTTATACTGATCCGGACCATATGGCCCCACACTATAACAAGTCCTGTCCATCATGAAAGGATAAGCTACAGACTGGTCTTTAGGTACATAAACTGAGGTAAACAACTTCTTACCATCCCTCATCGGAATCTGATATTCATATTTCAGATAATTCGCTTTAATATAAGCAGCATCCGAAGGTGCATTCTGGGCAAAAGACTTCAAGCCAAAGACACAGAGCAGGACAAAAAAGATTGATTTCATCAGGTAAAATTAATAAGCGAATATAATTATTCTTTACGAGCTCTCCAGCACCTCTTTATGTCAATAATCTGACTTTTCCGCTTGTCTTCTTCAGCCGTCCTTGCTGTAACTTTACAGCCATCTGATCACTACAAAAATATAACCCGGATATAATGGCCTTACTGAAAGATCTCTACTGCCCCGTTTTCTATAATCAGCTCAGCGACAGCCTTTCCAGGATACTACCAGAATTTGATCCGCAATTGTTCTTAAAGCACATCTACACCGATGACTTTCAGAAGATGGAATTAAAACAACGCATGCGCCATACCACCAATGCGATCCATGAATTTCTGCCTTCCACAGATTTCCCAAGAGCAGCACATTACCTGACCCAACTGGTCGGGCAATTTAAAAAAGACGGCATCGCAGGCGACCTTGTCTTTATATTTCTGCCAGATTATATCGAATGCCATGGCCTGGATCATTTTAACGCTTCTGTAGAAGCCATGGAGCAGATCACCCAATTTGTGAGCTGCGAATTTGCCGTACGCCCCTTTCTCTTAAAATACGGGAAGCAGATGATGGAACAAATGCAGCGCTGGTCCTTGCACGAAAACCATAAAGTAAGAAGACTGGCTACAGAAGGTTGCCGTCCAAGATTACCCTGGGCTGTTGCCGTACCCCAGCTGAAGCAAGATCCAGGATTGATATTACCCATCCTGGAAAACCTCAAAAATGACCCTTCTGACTTTGTACGCAAAAGCGTAGCCAATAATCTCAACGATATTTCCAAAGACCACCCCGAAGTAGTCCTGGATATTGCCAGTCGCTGGAAAGGCTTCAGCAAAGAAACCGATGCCATCATCAAACATGGCTGCCGGACCCTGCTCAAACAAGGGCATTCCAAAATACTCCAACATTATACACTCAACAGTAAAGACATTGGCTGCATTGATTTTAAAATTCTGACACCTGAAGTAAAAATCGGAGACGATCTTGAATTCAGTTTCCAGCTCAGAAACAAATCCAGATCTGCAAAAACCATTCGGCTGGAATATGCCCTATATTATAAAAGACAAAACGGAAAAGCGTCGCGTAAAGTTTTTAAGATCAGTGAAAAAATCTACCCGCCTTCTGAAAGCACAACGGTCAACCGGAAACAAAGTTTTAAACTCATTACCACCCGGAAATTTTATGCAGGCATCCATCAGCTCTCCGTCATTGTCAACGGAACAGAGAAAGAACGTCTGGATTTTAACCTTTTGTAGATATTTGCTCCCGCTGTTCCTGCTGCCGGTCTTTTACAGATCCATCCTCACTGACCCCAAGTTTCCAGTAAGCATAAGCATAAAGTTCTTCTCTTTCCCAACCCTTATCCTTACGCAGAAAATCCCGGATGTTCTTTACCGCCGTAAATTCAGCAGCTACATATCCAAAACGAGTAGTCAAATGATCTTCAGGTATTACCGTATGTTTAACTGCATCAGCAAGCAAAGTTCCTGTTCCCGGATACTCATTGTATAACCAATTGATCTGTATGCCCTCCGGTCTGGTTAAATGCTGCAGATCTTCTTTATCCTGAACCTCTATATGAGCAATTCCTCTGGCCTCTGCCGGCAAGCTTTCTAAAATAGCAGCAAGTACCGGAATACCGGTTCCGTCTGCTACCAGGAGATACCAGTCGGCCTGTGGATAGAGCGTACTCTTTTTGTCCTTCATCGCTATACCCAGTGCATCACCTGGTTTTGCAGCAATTGCCCATGCAGAAGCAGGTCCGCTATCACCATGCGCCACAAAATCGATCACCATTTCTTTCTTTTCCAGATCAAAAGCCCGGTGTGTATACGTCCGGACAAAAGGTCTTACTTCTTCAGGTGGATGAGTCCATTCATTTGTCTGCACATCATAAGCAGGAAAATGCACCTGATCTACACCAGCAGGAGGAATAAAGATTTTGTTATTTACTCCAATAGTAGTGTCTTTAAATTGAAGAACATCCTCGCCTGTCAGCGTAACCCGGATATAATGTGGTGTAACGTATTCTTTATCTTTTACAAAAAGTACAGCCTGAATAATGGATGGCTTATTTTCTTTTTCACTCATAAGGTATTTCCGATGCCGGCTGATTTGTGCCTGTATTAGCCATGCCCATTCGACATGGCTAAACAGGACTTGATCAATCTAACCAAATATATATTGAACCTTTCCCTCCCCATGCAAATTCCGGAAGGGAAACGGAGACAAATATACGTTATATAGAATCATTCTAAACAATATATTTGTTTATGATATTATCCTGACATTCCAGATACAAACGCCTTTGCAAATATATTTTGCTAATTTTGCAGTTTAGGAAACTCATAAACCATGAAAATAGCCCTTAACCATAAGAGTCCGGTTCCGCTTCACATCCAGGCAGAAGAATTACTGCGCAGGATGATCAAAGAGCCCGAATTTCAGAATGGTAAACTACTTCCCAATGAGGTTGATCTGGCCAACCAGCTTGCCATATCCCGCACAACTTTGCGCCAGGCACTCAACAAACTGGTCTATGAGGGGCTGTTAATTCGTAAAAAAGGAGTTGGAACTAAAGTAGCAGATGCTTTGATCAGCTCAAAATCAACCAACTGGCTGAGTTTTTCACAAGAAATGAAAGCCCGGGGAATCCCAATAAAAAACTTTGAACTTCACATCAGCTGGATTTATCCGGATGAGATACTGGCCAATTTCTTTAATATAAAAACTGACCAGAAGATATTAAAGCTGGAACGATTGAGAGGTCGCCCCGAAGGACCATTTGTTTATTTCGTTTCTTATTTCCATCCGCGCACCGGATTAACAGGCGAAGAGGATTTCAAAAGACCACTCTATGACATCCTCGAAGCAGATTACAATATCGTTACAGAATTGTCTAAAGAAGAAATCAGTGCAAAAGCTGCAGATAAATTTATCGCTGCAAAACTGGAAACCGAACCCGGAAGCCCGATCTTATTCCGCAAACGTTTCGTCTATGATCAGGCAGATCGCCCCATAGAATACAATCTGGGCTATTACCGCGCAGACAGTTTTGTATATACAGTAGAAAGCAGAAGGGGCTAACCAAAGCCCCCCTTTATTATTTTACACCTTTAGCTTCCAGTTCGGTAACTGCACTCCACAGCACGCCTGCTTCTCCTCTAAAGCTGGCAGAACCCTGAGGCCGGTTATCTGGTGTATACCATTCAAAAAATCCTTTATTTTTAACTACACGATCCAGCATGGGCTTCATCGCTTCACAGGCCTCATTCAACAGGTTATAACGGATCAGCTGCGAAACCATTCTTCCTCCAAACCAGGTCCAGTCTCCCCCATTCTGATAAGAATAAGGTCCCATACCTTGATTTTTGAAAAAGCCCTTAGGATACACGGGATAAATGGTTAAGCCAATCGTTGCCGCATGAGCCTTCTTCACATTTTCCTGCATCTTACGATAAGCTGTCTTAACCTCCTCTTTACTTAAGAGTCCCGCCTCGATAGCAACGGCTGTCCCGCCCTGGTAATATATCTCCGACTCCTTAAACGACGATGGGAAAGGAGAACCATTTAAATAGATATGGGGTATAAATTTTTGTGCTTTTTGATCCCAAAGGTATTTACGAATATTGGCCGAGAGATTTTTCTGAACCCCTGTCCAGTACTTCCGGGCCGCAGGCGTCAGACTTGCCATACTCAAAAAGTCCTTTACGGCAATCACAAACATCGCATTATCATAAATATCAATGCTCCGGTGAGAATTTGAATCCAGGACTACACCCCAGCTGTGCTCCGGCTGTACATCCCCCCAGTCTACTGTTGTAGCCCCCCATACCAATCCATACCTTTTCACAAAGCGCTGCTTAAGCAAAAACTCCATCGCCTGTTCCAGTCGCTTTTGAACGGATAGGCCTGCTACCGTATCTGTTAAAATACTTTTGTCACCCGTTCCTCTTATATATTTAGCCACAGCCTGAACTAAAGAAGTCTCCTGATCAGTCTCTACTGTATTCTTATGCCCTGCATATTCCGGGGCAAGTTTAGAATGATAAAAATCATAAGAAACACCTGCCTTTTTTACCGGTATATAACCATCCAGAATCCCGCCATCCGGCTGCTGAAACTGAAAAAAAGTAATCAAATGCTTCTTGATCTGCTCCTTGTCATTAACTTTGCAGGCCACCGTAATAAAAGTATTCAGGTCTCTGATCCAAACCTCTCCATAGCCATCACCGGCAGTAAATCCATTTTTTATCAGTTGCTCAGCCATCCCTTTTACGGTATCTGCTAAAGGCTGGATAGCCCTGATTTCCCCGGCAGCACCTTGCTGTGCGGAACAGGTCCCAAAAAGGATGAACATGGCGAAGTTCAAAAATAACATCTTCTTCATTGGTCTATATTTTTTAAAGGTTATGAAGCCATGATATGCTACCAATATTGGTTTGTGTACTGCTGCATATGATGATTTCATTATTCAATAGTTTGTATATACATAGTTACATATTAAATTCATACCAACAAAATAATTTATTAGACGACAACAGATAACAGCGCTGATAAAAACAGAACCAGCTCTAAAAAACCTATATTAGTAGCATCTGATACAGAACCTATGGTCAACAATTACGATAGAATTGCAAAGTATTATGATTTTTTAAGCCGCACTGTCTTTTTTAAAGCGCAGGTCAATGCGCAGACTGAACAACTTCCTTTTATTCCCCCCGGGAGCAAGATCCTGATCGTTGGAGGAGGAACCGGCTGGATCCTCAGCAAAATTGCAGAACTACAACCAAAGGGACTCCGCATCACCTATATAGAAATCTCCTCAGAAATGATTGCCCTGGCCAGGAAACGGGATATTAAAGAAAACAGCATTGAACTGATCAATACCTCTATAGAAGATTACCATACAAAAAAAACATTCGATGTCATCCTCACTGCATTTTTGTTTGACAATTTCGGCCGGGAAAAAGCAGAACTCGTATTCCATAAACTCCATAACTTGCTTAAGGCCGAAGGTTTATGGTTATTTTCTGATTTTTCTTATCAGCCCAAAATTGGAAAAATATGGCAGTATATGATGCTGAAAATCATGTACTTCTTTTTTAGAATGATCTCCAACGTAGAGGCCCGCGAACTCCCTGATATCGGAGTTTACTTCAAAAAGAATAAGTATAAAAAGATGTTCAGGAAGCGGTACTATAAGAATTTCATCAAAGCGACCGTATATCAAAAAACCAGCCTTTAAATAAAAAAAACCAGGCAATCCTACCTGGTTTTTGTCAAACAAAACAAAACTTAGATCTAACCAAACATCTAATATTTTAAGCAGAGGACCTGCTCTGAGCCACTCACTTGCGGCAATTTCTTTTTATCAAATGATCTCCTGATCATGACAATGCAAATATAAAATAAAATCTACTAAATTAATAGACTATTATTGATTTTTATTTTTTACTTAAAGAATAACTCATAATATTATCTATTTATCAATAAAAACAACAAAACATTACAAATACCATCAAATAATCAAAAAGGGTCAACATTAAGCACTCCTAAAAGAACATGCAGGCCACTTTTTAAATCTTAAATACATTCCTGTAGGATGTTTATTATCTTTGGATATGGGTATTAATTTAAAACAACTTGCCGCTGAACTTAAACTCTCCACCTCCACGGTATCCCGTGCACTTCATGACAGCCATGAAATCAGCACAGAAACCAAACAGCGGGTGAGAGAAATGGCTGAAAAATTAAGTTACCAGCCCAACCCCTATGCCAGCAGCCTGCGAAAACAAAAAAGCAAGACCATTGCACTCGTCATTCCTGAAATAGACAATAATTTTTTTACACTCGCCATCAATGGCATAGAAGAAATAGCGCAAAAGAAAAACTATCACGTGCTGATCTATCTGACCCATGAAGACATTAACAAAGAAATTGCCATTGCCAAACACCTGCTGAGCGGCCGCGTTGACGGCATCCTGATCTCTGTAACCAGTCAGACTGCAGAAATTGAACACCTGACCACGCTGTACAGTACAGGCATTCCGATTGTTTTCTTTGACCGCATCTGCGACCAGATCGATACCGCAAAAATCACCACAGATGATTACGACAGTGGCTTTAAAGCGACGCATCATCTTATCGAGGCCGGATGTAAAAATATCGCTTATCTCCAGGTATCCGAAACCCTATCCATCAGTAAAAAAAGATTTGCCGGATTTAAGGAAGCCCTGCATAAAAAGAATATCCCATTGCAGACCGACCTTGTGCTCACCTGTGCAGAAAGTAATGAAAGCAATTATGAGCAGATCAAAAACCTTCTTCTTTCTAAAAACCGGCCTGATGGCATTTTTGCTTCGGTAGAAAAACTGGCCATTACCACTTATGAAGTCTGCAATGAACTTGGCATCAAAATACCTGATCAGGTCAAAGTGATCAGCTTCTCCAATCTGGCCACGGCACCATTACTCAACCCTTCACTGAGTACCATCACTCAACCCGCATTCGATATTGGCAAAAAAGCAGCAGAAGTCATATTTAATATCATAGAACACCGCGCAGTAGAAGAAGCCAAAGAAACGACCATTCTGAAATCCACGCTCATCAGCAGGGATTCTACCAAATAAAAAAGGGTACCCAACAGGTACCCTCTTTCAAAATATGTATCTGCAGCGTTCCCTAAAATATAAATTTCGTGCTTAGAAAATTAGAGCTGTTGCTGTCAATGATCTCATTGATCAGTTGTTTATTACTGTCATTCAGTTTAGTGGCGACCAAAGAACGGATGGAAAAAGACCGCAATGCATCTACGACAGACAAAGTACCTTCCGCGCTGTCCTTTCTGCCCGTAAAAGGAAAGACATCCGGCCCGCGCTGGCATTGACAATTGATGTTCACCCGGCTCACCTGGTTCACCAAAGGATCAATCAGTGCAGCCACCTCTTCTTCATCATTACTGAAAATACTCACCTGCTGTCCATGCGTAGATTCAATCAGGTACGCTATGGTTTCTTCCAGATCATGGAAAGGTACCACAGGAATCACCGGACCAAATTGCTCCTCCGTATACAACTTCATATCCTTATTCACCGGATAAACAATAGCCGGATATACAAAAGACGCAACAGCAGTTCCACCATGTTCATTCACCACCTTTGCACCATGAGCAACCGCATCCTCTATACATTCTTTCAGATAAGCCGGTTTCTGCGGCTCAGGAAGCGGCGTTAAAGCCACACCCTCCACCCATGGCATTCCATATTTAAGCCCTGCAACCGCTGCAGACAATTGCTTTAAAAACTCCTCTGCCAGTGAAGCATGAATAAAAATGATCTTTAAAGCTGTACAGCGCTGTCCGTTAAAAGACAAAGAACCCAAAACTGATTCCTGCACGGCCAGTTTAAGATCTGCTTTAGCCGTAATGATGGCTGCATTTTTTGCATCCAGGCCAAGGATAGCCCGGAGCCTGTTGATCTTTGGATGCAGTTTTTTAAGTTCATTGGCTACCTTACTGGAACCAATCAAGGTCAGTACGTTGATCTTACCCGATTTCATCAGGCCAGGGATGATCTTGTTTCCCCTGCCATAAATCGTATTCACCACCCCTTTTGGAAAACAATCACGAAATGCTTCCAGTAAAGGATAATGCAAAAGCGTACCATGTTTAGGCGGTTTAAACAACAAGGTATTCCCCATAATCAACGCAGGAATCAATGTCGTAAAAGTTTCGTTCAGCGGGTAATTGAATGGCCCCATACAAAGCACCACACCCAGGGGAGATCTCCTGACCTGGGCCACAATTCCCTGTTCAATACTGAAGCGGGATGACTGACGGTCCAGATCTTTTAAAGCATCAATGGTTGCATAAATATACTCTACCGTCCGGTCAAATTCTTTAACCGAATCTGCATAAGATTTACCAATCTCCCACATCAGCAATTTCACCACTTCGTTCTTCTTTTCGAGAATCCGGTTTGTAAACTTTTCTACATGAGAAATCCGTCCGGCAACACTCATGGTCGGCCACGCTCCCCTTCCATTGTCGTAGGCAGCTACAGCTGCATCCAGGGCTTCCATAGCCTCTTTTTCATCACATAAAGGATAGGTTCCGATCACTTTAGGTTTCAGGCCATCCGGGCCTTCAATACAAACAGGGGAAACCACTGTATGTACTTCTCCGGCCCAGGGATGCAGGGCACCGTTACTCAGGTACTCCCGCTGATGCAGTTCGCCTTCCAGACGAAACGCTTCAGGGATTTCATGCTCCGCTACAAAAATAGTGCGCAGCTGATCTTCAAAATTCATTAGTTTCAGGTTATGATTGTTTAAATGATTAGGCTATAAATTCGTAATTGGTCTGTATTTAGGGACTAAAGACTTCATAACAATCCAGGCCACCAGGTACGCCAGGGCACAAATCGCAAACATAATGGTGTAACCAGTCTGGATATGGCCAAGTCCCTTGTAATAATCAAACAGACCACCCCCCAGCTTAGACATAAATACGCCGCCCAAACCACCAGCCATGCCACCAATACCAATCACAGAACCTACAGATTTTTTGGGGAACATATCCGAAACGGTTGTAAAAATATTTGCAGACCAGGCCTGGTGTGCCGAAGCACCAATCCCGATCAACACCACCGGAAGCCACACACTGATATGTCCCAGTGGCTGGGCCAGCAGTACCAGCAAGGGGAACAAGGCGATAATAAACATCGCTTTCATCCTTCCGTCATAAGGTGCATAGCCTTTCTTCATAAAATACATAGGGAACCAGCCCCCGCCAATACTCCCAATCATCGTCATGCTGTACAACACCGCTAAAGGAATCATAATCGCTGTATCATCCATCCCATACTGCACCTTCAAATAAGAAGGCAGCCAGAATAAAAAGAACCACCACACCCCATCGGTCATAAACTTACCGAAAGTAAAAGCCCAGGTTTGTTTGTATTTCAACAATTTAAACCAGGAAACCTTTTCCGCATCCGCTTCAGAAGCAGAAGGGACAATTGCATCCGCATCCGGATCGCAGAGAATATATTCCAGCTCAGCCTTAGACAAGCGCTTTTGCTTTTCCGGTTTTTCGTAAAAGATGAACCAGAAAATCAGCCATAAAAAGCCAACCGCACCAATCACCAGGAAGGCCGATTCCCAACCCCAGTTGTGCGCAATCCAGGGCACGGTAAGCGGTGCCAGAATGGCCCCTACGTTAGCGCCCGAATTGAAAATCCCCGTAGCCAGGGAACGCTCTTTCTTAGGAAAATATTCTGCGGTTGCCTTAATCGCCGCAGGAAAGTTTCCAGACTCCCCGAAACCCAGAACAGCTCTTGAAAAAATAAAGCCCAGAACAGAAACAGAAACACCCGAAATACCAATGATTCCCAGTAGTGATGCTAAACCATGCCCAACAGGAATGGCTTTAGCATGTAGAATAGCCCCCAAAGACCAAACAACTAAAGCAACAGCATAGCCCCACTTTGTACCCAGCCTGTCTACAATCCTTCCTGCAAAAAGCATAGAAACGGCATAGACCAGCTGAAAGGCGGCGGTGATATTAGCATAATCGGTATTTGTCCAGTTAAATTCCGCTTCCAGCTTGGTATGCAACAGGCTAAGCACCTGTCTGTCAAGATAGTTTACCGTGGTTGCAAAAAACAACAGGGCACAGATCGTCCAACGGTAGCGGCTTATTTTAGTATCGTTCATTATATTTGGTTTAGGTTGATTGTCTTTTACTCGTTATCTCGTTTGTTGGACCATGTCTAATGTCTTTTTAGTCAATTCAGCCAGCAGCTCGTAATTTTTATTTTCCAGGATATCCCGGCTGATCAGTTTACTTCCCATCCCCACCGCACAAACGCCGGATTTAAACCATTTGGTCATATTTCCTTCTTCAATTTCCACACCTCCGGTTGGAATAAACAACTGTCCCGGAAAAAGCTCCTTCACGGAAACCAGGTAAGACGGCCCCAGTAAATTGGCAGGAAAAAGTTTGATCAGACCTGCTTTATGCTGATAAGCCACATTGATCTCCGTTGGAGAAAAACAGCCCGGAACCCACAGCAATCCGGCATCATGCGCCAGCTGACCGACTTCCGGATCCACCACCGGGCAAACCAGGAAATGGGCACCCGCCTCCAGAAAAGCCTTCGCTTCATCTGTCGTTTTGATGGTTCCGATTCCCAGGTGCAGATCGGGCATTTCCTTCTCCACAGCAGGAATCAGAAAACGGAAATTTTCCAAGGCCTCTTTACCTCTGTTGGTATATTCCAGGACACGAATACCAGAACGGTAAAGCGTCCGGATCACATCCAGGCTCACTTCAGCATTTTCATAAAAGAACAGCGGCAATAATCCCTGATCTGTAATAGCTTTTAAAGAACTTTCTTTAGTTTTCATCTCTATTTCATTATTGGTCATGAAACGACCAGTTCATACATTTTCACTTTTTCTTCAATCTCTGCAGGCTTAAGGCTGGTTGCGTCACTCTCTATAAACAACTTAGAAAATGCAGCGGCCGTAGCGAACTCCAGTACCTCCTGCGCAGGCTTATCCAGGAAAAACCCACGAATTAAACCCGCCATATAGCAGTCACCGCTCCCCACCTTATCCACGATCTGTTCCGCAAAGTATTCTTTCGATACCTTTAACGACCCCTCACTAAATAAGGTGCTGTAATACCTTACCCCCGCACCCGCATCAAAACGAAAAGTATTCGCTACCGCTTTACATGCAGGATAAGCGGCCATGATCGCTTTTGAACTCTCTTCTGATTGCTGCAGATATATCACCTTCTGATCTGCTTCCGCTACCCCTTCGTTAACCGGGATACCCAGCATTTTTTCAGCTGCCCAAACATTCCCCATCACCACATCACAATATTTCACCAGTCCGGGCAGTACTTCTACAGGTTCCTTACCATATTTCCATAGCTTAGCCCTGTAGTTCAGATCGATAGAAATTTTAATATTCCTGGCAGAGGCTTCCTGGAGAGCCTCTTCACAAAGATCCGCTGTCATCTGGCTTAAAGCCGGGCAAATGGCACTAAAATGGAACCAGGTCACATCAGCCAGTACCACATCCCAGTTCACCTGGCCAACGGGCAAGGTCGCAAAAGAAGAATGTGCCCTGTCGTAGATCACACCGGCATTTTTCATATCCTTCCCCTTATGAAGGTAATACAGTCCAACCCTCTCTCCATGGTATTGAATCGGGCTTGTATCAATTCCAAGTCCCTGTACATAGCCTGCCAGTTGTTCACTCAGGGAGTTTTCGGGCAAAGCGGTAAGATAAGCCGAAGGTAATTCCCATAAAGCCAGTGCCGTCGCCACATTCAGCTCAGCCCCCCCAACATAAAAAGGCAGACTGTTGTTCTTCAGCCACTTTCCCTCTACGTCCGGACAGATACGCAACAGCAATTCACCAAAGTTCAGAATCTTTCCCATACTAAAAATTGAAGTAGTTTTTTGCGTTAAAATAGCAAATATCTTTAACTACTTTACCCAGCCAGTCCATATCTTCTGGTAATTCCCCATTTTCGACATCCTCACCCAGCAAATTACACAGCAGCCTTCTGAAATATTCATGTCTCGGATAAGAGAGAAAACTTCTTGAATCCGTCAGCATGCCAATAAAACGACTCAATAATCCCATATTAGACAAAGCATTGATCTGACGGATCATACCGTCTTTCTGATCCAGGAACCACCAGGCAGAGCCAAACTGAACCTTACCCGCCACAGAACCATCGTTAAAATTACCAATCATGGTCGCCATCAGCTCATTGTCTGCTGGGTTCAGGTTATACAAAATGGTTTTGGCCAGCTGATTGCCGGAATCCAGCCGGTTTAAGAACTTCGACAAAGCGGGCCCCTGCTGAAAATCTCCGATAGAATCCCAGCCTGTATCTGGCCCAAGAGCCCCCAATAAACGGGAATTGTTGTTCCTCAATGCCCCAAGATGATACTGCTGTACCCAGTTTTTCTCCTTATCCCATACCGCAAAATGATACAGCATGGCCGATTTAAATTGCAGAACCTCTTGTTCGTTCAAAGTCTTTCCGGCAATGATCTGGTCAAAAATAAGCGTGATCTCCTCATCCGTATACGCCTCAGCGTACATCCGCTCCAAGCCATGGTCAGAAATGGTACAGCCCTGAGCGGCAAAATAGTCGTGTCTGCTTTTTAAAGCACCCAGATATGTATTAAAATCCGTTATGGTTAAACCGCAAACCTGTTCCAGTTTGCCAATATAGCTGATCAATGCAGGCAGGTCATCGGCATTCATGGCCTTATCCGGACGGAAAGCAGGCAAAATCTTAATTTCAAAACCATCTGCCTTCAACTGTTTGTGGTAAGCCAGATCATCCACCGGATCATCAGTGGTTGCCACAACAGACACCTTCATTTTACGCAGCAGGTTTTTCACAGAATACTCCGGCGTCTGCAGTTTAGCCGTACATTCATCGTAAATCTTTTTCGCCGTTGCCGGAGAAAGGATATCGTACACATCAAAATAACGCTGAAGTTCCAGATGCGTCCAGTGATACAAAGGATTGCGCAGGGTATAAGGCACCGTTTCTGCCCATTTCTCAAACTTCTCCCAATCGCTCTTATCTCCGGTAATATACTCCTCGGCAATTCCATTGGCCCTCATGGCCCGCCACTTATAATGATCGCCATACAACCAAACCTGTGTCAGGTTTTCAAAATTACGGTCTTCCGCAATCTGATCTGGCGGAAGATGACAATGGTAATCAATCACCGGCATGTCTTTGGCATAGTTATGATACAATGCCTGGGCTGTCTTATTCTGTAATAAAAAGTTCTCGTCTATAAATTTTTTCACGTGGTTCCTTCTTTTTAAGATCTTTATTAAACACCTCCAAAAACAGAGAACCCACCATCTACACAAATCATTGCTCCAGTTACAAATTTAGAAGCATCACTCAACAGCCAAACCAAGGCGCCTTTCAACTCATCCGGATCACCAAAACGTTTAAAAGGTGTTTGTTTGATCACCAAACCACCACGGTCCGTATATCCACCCTCAGGTTTAGTTAAGAGATTTCGGTTCTGTTCTGTCAGGAAAAAACCAGGTGCAATCGCATTCATTCTTATTTTATCGCCATACCTGTTGGCCATCTCCACTGCAAACCACTGGTTGTAATAATCTACCCCAGCTTTCCCCATATTGTAACCCAATACTTTCGTAATTGCCCTTTTGGAATTCATAGAAGAAATATTCACAATACTTCCTTTACCTGTAGCCGCGATAGCTTCCCCAAAGATCTGCGTAGGAATGATCGTTCCCCAAAGGTTCAGGTCCATTACCTTTTTCATTCCGGCCAGGTCCATATTAAAAATATCCTGTTCTGGTGCCAGAACGCCTTCAGGCTGATTCCCGCCGGCCGCATTGACCAGACCGTCTATTTTACCAAACCTTTCCAGAACCAGGGTCTTCGCTGCCTTCAGCTCTTTTTCGTTCATCACATCGGCAACCAGGGCTATGGCCTGTCCGCCTGCAGCATTGATCGCGTCGGCCCGTTCCTGTGCCACCTGTGCATTTCTGCCCAGGATACCTACAGCACCACCTGCTTCTACCACCGCATTTACAAAAGCACCGCCTAAAATTCCGGTACCGCCGGTCACCACAATGACCTTATCTTTTAAAGAAAATGAATTGTCCATTAACGTATATCTTGAATTGCAACAGGGTCCATATCCGCATAATCCAGGTTTTCACCACCCATACCCCAAATAAAACTGTAATTTTTTGTACCACTTCCCGAATGGATACTCCACGGCGGAGACACCACTGCCTGATGATTCGCTATTAAAATATGCCGGGTTTCCTGAGCTTCGCCCATCAGGTGAAATACCCGCTGGTCCTCTTCCACATCAAAATAAAAATAAGCTTCCATTCTCCGGTCATGTACATGCGCAGGCATGGTATTCCATACACTACCATTGGCCAGAATCGTTAAGCCCATCACCAATTGGCAACTCTGGATGCCGTCTTTATGAATATACCGGATAATCCTTCTTTCGTTGGCCGTATCCAAACTGCCCAGTACCGCAGAAAAAGCATCTGCTCTGGCCAGTAAAGTCGTTTCATAGGTTTTATGTGCCGGTGTAGACAGCAAATAATACACGGCCGGATGGGCTGCATCGATACTCTCAAAACGGACCTTTTCTGTACCCTTACCCAGGTAAAGGGCATCAAGTTTATCCAGGTTATAGCTTGTGCCATCGGCCTCTATACGGCCTGCACCACCAACGTTAATGACCCCAAGTTCCCTTCTTTCCAGAAAGTACTCCGAACGAAGATGAGCATAGTTGCCCAATTCAACGCCTTCAGCAACCGGGTAAGCCAAACCAACCATCATCCGGTCATAATGCGTATACACAAAATTCACTTTGTTTTCCGCCTTCAGGTCGGCCAGTAAAAAGCGCTCCCTGATCTTTTCCGTGCCGTATGATTTGAAATCATCCGGATGTACCGCATGTAATACTTTTATATCCTCCATCTGTCTATCTATTTTAATCTTTTAATCATTCATTTATAAAGACACCCCTCTTTTCCAGGGGATAAAATCATCCTGTCTGTGCTGAACGGCCTTTACCTGGATCTTTCCACTGGCCACTTCAATAACATAGTTTAAAATTCTTTCCCCTGCCTGCCGGATGGTCTCTTCACCTTCAATCACTGCTCCTGTATCCAGGTCCATGATATCGTTCATTTTACGAAACAATGCACTGTTACTGGCAATTTTAACCACCGGTGCAATCGGATTTCCTGTCGGAGTACCCAGTCCCGTCGTAAACAGCACAACATTTGCACCTGAGCCTACCTCAGCTGTAGTAGATTCCACATCATTCCCTGGTGTACACAACAAATTCAAACCTGCTTTTGTTACTTTTTCCGGATAGTCTAAAACAGCCACAACCGGAGAAGTCCCCCCTTTTTTAGCGGCACCGGCCGATTTAATCGCATCGGTAATCAGACCATCTTTGATATTGCCAGGCGAAGGGTTCATGTCAAAACCCGATCCGGCTGCCGTAGCCCTGGAGCTATAGGTTTCCATCAGGTCTACAAAACGCTCCGCATCTTTGCGCTCCACACATCGGTTGGTCAGGTTCTGTTCCACACCGCACAGCTCCGGAAATTCAGCAAGAATAACCGAACCACCCAAAGCCACCAGTAAATCAGAGGTATAACCAATAGCCGGATTGGCCGAAATCCCTGAAAAACCATCAGAGCCACCGCATTCCAGTCCAATACACAATTTGCTTAGCGGCGCAGGTTTTCTCTGGTGCCCGTTGGCCTGAATCAGGCCCGCAAAAGTCTGTTTAATCGCCAGAGAAAGCACATCTGCTTCTTTACCGATCGTCTGCTGATCAATAACATATAAAGGCTTATCAAAATTCGCTGTTCTTTTTGCGATTTCGGCCTGTAGGATACTGACCTGCGCATTCTGGCACCCCAGGCTCATGACTGTAGCACCAGCCACATTCGGATGGGTAATGTATCCGGCCAGCAATCCGCATAAAGTCTCTGAATCCTGGCGCGTGCCTCCACATCCCCCCGTATGCGACAGAAACTTAATTCCATCTACACTGGGAAACATCCGGTTTTGCCCCGGCATATTTTCAGTATAGGTTATCTGTGCGTTCAGGATCTCCTCAATCCCTGCTCCATTTTCATACAAGGACATGAGCTGTTTGGCCTGCATCTGGTAAGTCTCATTCCTTCCATAGCCCAGATTATTCAACAAGGCCTCCTGGATCACTTCCAGGTTCCTGTTTTCACAAAAAACCATCGGTACCACCAGCCAGTAGTTGGCTGTTCCCACCTGTCCGTCGGCCCTGTGGAAGCCTTCAAAAGTCCGGCCAGCCCATGCCGAGATATCCGGGGCGGTCCAGCCCGCCTTTTCTTCTCCAACATGAAAATCGGTGGAAGCATGTTTAATATTCCCTGTGGTGATTAAAGAACCTGCAGGAATGGCCTGCCGCGCTTTACCGACCAAAACACCGTACATCAGCACACGGTCGCCCGGGGCCAGATCTGCAGTTGTAAATTTATGTTTAGCCGGTATGGTGTCTTTCAATCTATATTGCACACCTTCATAAACAATCTCTTCTCCCGAAGCCAAATCTGATAAAGCAACAATCACATTATCATGAGGGTGAACCCTTAAAACCCGGTGTTTCATAAGCTTGGCAGGGTTAAGTTTTTGAAAGCAGACAAAGCCACCCGGATCCCATTCTCGGTAATCAGGTCATAATAATTGCACACTGCAGCAATGAAGCCAGGTAACTGACTCAGGTCTGTTCCCCAAAAAGCCATATCCCTCAATACCCCTTCAGCATAAGCTTTTTCAGATAAAGCTTCCAGCTGATTGGTAAAATAAGCCGCCTGATCATCATTAGCCGCCGATTTCATATATTGCAGAAAAGCAGCAAAACCAAAGGCCATATGAGGAGGCACCTGGGCGTTCAGTGCATAATAATTAGCCAGCACCGGTAAGATCCGGATTTTCAGCTTCATGGAATATTGCAAGGTAATGCTCTTCCACAAATGCTCAATATAAGGATTAGCAAAACGATCCAGCACAACTCTAGAAAAGGCCAGGGATTCTTCCAAAGCAATTTCATAAGGAATAGCTGGTGCAATTTCGTTCTGCATCAGTTCAGTGATATAATTCTTCAGCAACTCCTCTTTCATCCCGTTCTTCACGGTATCAATACCCGCCAAAACAGCAATTCCACAACTCAAAGTATGTGTACCGTTTAATAAGCGAACCTTCAGTTCCCTGAAACGCTCTATATCTTTTGCAACAATCACACCTTCATCCGCCAGGCGGAATTCGAGTTTGGAAGCCACTTTTTCATCACCCTCTATGGCCCATAACCGGTAAGGTTCCACCATAGACAGCAAATGATCCTGGTAGCCCAGCTGACTTTCCAGCCCCTCTAAAGTTTTTTGATCAGGCTTTCCAGGCACAATCCGGTCCACCAGCGAATTACAAAAATTCACCTCAGCTGCCAGCCAGTCTTTAAAAGATTGATCCAATTGATGATGATCAGCAAGCTCCATCACAATCGCTTCCAGTTTCTTCCCGTTATCCGGGATCAGTTCTGTAGCAATGACCACAACACCCGCTTCTGCGCTTCCATTAAAGGTCTTGTAGCGTTCCAAAAGCACAGCCAATAACTTTGCCGGAAAAGATACCGGCGGATGCTGCGCTATACTTTCCCTAACCAGCACAATCCCCACCTCGGTTGTATTGGACACAATGACCTGAAGTTCCGGATTGCGGGCCACCTCCAAAATGACTTCCCAATTTTGGTCAGCCGAAATCACCCGGCTGATGGCAGAGGAAATCACATTTTCTTCCACAATCTCCCCATGCTCAATTCCCCGGATACAAAGCGTATACAGGTTATCCTGTGTATCAAACTCAGTGGTAGCTCCTGCAGTGGATTTTACCACCACCACACGGCCATTAAAATACCCTTTTCTGTTGGCCTTGTCTATAAAATAATCCGGCAGTCCCCGCAGCAGAACACCCGTTCCAAACTGCAGCACTTTTTCCGGAAGATTAAACACCGAAACCTCCGGTACAATCACCGCTGACGTACCTACATTCTTTAAATTCTCCTTTGATAAGATCATTTTTAATACACTACATTCATTTGATCACAAACAATTCTACATAATAATTGGAAACAATCCCCCCTGTCCGGGCCAAATTATTTCCGCAAACGTTACCGTAAAAAACCACCTGCTCAGCCAATTCTCCTGAGCCAGGCCGGGTAAATTTTCGACAACAGTTTAGCTGGCCAGGTGCCATACCAGGCATAACCTGTACGTCTTTCCGCCTCTATCTCGGCCACTGTATTTTTCTTCACACTATCCCTTCCCGAAAAGAAAGGTCTATTCGTTTCAATATCATAAAACCTCGCCCAGATCACTGAAGCAGGATCTTTAACCAGTACCCTATCTTTACCTTTAGGCTGCGATTCATCTTTTACAAAGACAAAATTGTATCCTTCAATCTTAGAAGATTCAAACCAGGCCACTGCGGACTGTACTGCCTTTTTAATCTCCGGTGAGGGCTTTTTAATCCGCATTAAAAACTCTGTGATGCCAACAGACTCCATTCCACTGAGCGAGATCAGTTCAAAAGCTCTGGCCTTGGCCGGCTTTAAAGTACGCTCATCGTATTGTGCACACCATACGGTCAGCTTTCCTTTTACCTGGATCTGTGTTTTTAAAATGCAGTCAATTCCCTGCTCCACTGCAGGAACAGCCCTCTTCTTCAACGAAGGATTGACCACATCAAAATCATTGCTCCCTTCAGCAACATCCTGCAGAATGTTCAGCACATTGATCATCGCATTATCGTTATATGTGATTTCCCCCCGGTATAAATTATGCTCCGGATAATACTGAGGCCAGCCACCATTGGCATACTGTGCTTTAAAAATATAATTGATGCCCTTTTCTGCCGCTCTCAGGTAACGTGGGTTTCCCCATTTCTTATAAGCCTTCACTAGATAAATGATCTCTTTTGAAGTGGCATTGTTATCTATCGTGGCATCTTCATGTAAAGAGTCAGCCTGAATCACCAGGCGCTGCTCAGGAGAAATGGCTTTATTGTAATCCACAGGCACCATATTTACCGCCTTAGGCCAACCACCTATACTGCGCTGGTAAATCAGCATATTTTCTGCCACAGGATCTTCCGCTTTCTGAGCATTTGCGGCACCTGCCCACAGCAGCACCACAAGCATAAAAACTCCTCTCTTCATCTTATCTTTTTCCAGCTGGTAATTGTTCTGCTATCCAGTTCACCAGGTCAGCACCCGCGGTAAAATTATCATAAGCCGCAGGCAATTTTCTGCCATCTACATACTCATTATACAACCAGGGATCACCGATAATAAACACGCTTCCCTTACCTAATTTCGATACCGCCATTACATCATCTCCATCCTTGTCCTTCAGCACAGATCGTGCAGGTGCCAGCAATTTCAAACTGCTGTATTCCTTTATATACAACTGTTTAGCCTTTTTCAATACCGGATTACCTGCCGCAACACGAATCTCTCCCTGGGGATAATTGTTATTGATCACTCGTCCCTTACTGTTCAGGTTAAACTGTACGCCAAAAGCCCTGGCCAAATGGTTAAAATGTTCCAGCTCCACATTTCCCGTATCATTGGCCATCAGCACCAATACACCACCTGCCTTCACCCAGTCTGTGATCAATTGAATATGTTCCGGCAAAATATACTTCGGATCTTTGGTTTCCTTTTCTGTGTCCGGATCCACAATAATATAAGCCGAAGCCTTTTTCAGGTCTTCTGCGCTAGGTGCTGCATATAAAGTCGATGTTTTAAACCCTGCATGATTGAACTGACCGCCCCACATTGAAAAACCACCATTGGCCAGCTCTTCCCATTTGTAGTGCCAGGACACTTCATTGCCGCTTTGGTCTTTCCTGGTTTCATTATTGAAATAAGAATCCAGTACTACCGTTTTGCCCAGGCCCCGTTTCGGCAAGGCTGCAATCTCCATTTCATTAGAGGCCAGCAAAAATGCGCCTACTCCTTTTGGATCATTGGTGATCACCCTTTCTTTGATATAGTATTCAAAACTTCCGTCTCTGTAAGGTTTGCCACCCAAACCAGATACGCTCACCGTTCCTTTCAGGTTGACCTGTCCGGCATGGGCCCCGGGTTCTATAAATTCCTTTTTAATCCCCGCATAACCCTTTTTTGCGATAGCCATAGCCTTTGCTGCCAGATAGCCCTTCCGTACCCCTTTAGCCACCGTATACACAAACATGCAGGAAGCCGAAGCCTCCTGATAATTTCCTTTGGCCTGCGCTTTATCCAGTACATCGTACCAAAGCCCCGAAGACGGGTCCTGATATTTCCCTACTGCCATCACCAAACGGTCAAGAATGCCCAGTAATGCCTTTCTTTTCGGATGATTTTCAGGAAAATAATCCAGTACATCCACCAATGCCATTCCATACCAGCCCATAGCCCTGCCCCAGAAATTAGGAGAAGTACCCGTGGTTTTATTAGCCCATTGCTCTGCCTTCGATTCATCCCATCCATGATACAACAAACCTGTTTTAGCATCCCTGGCATGTTGTTCCATATAGATAAACTGATTGGCAATATCCTCAAACACCTGCTCATCTTTCACCAGACTGGCATATTCTGCATAAAAGGGTTCCCCCATATACAAACCGTCCAGCCACATCTGGTTAGGATAGATCTTTTTATGCCAGAAACCACCTTCTCTGGTGCGCGGCTGCTTTTTCAATTGTTCCCAAAGCAAAGTGGCCGCTTTAAAATATTTCATCTGGCCGGTTACCTTGTACAGCGTCAATAAGGAACGGCCGTTCTTCACATTGTCAATATTATAATCTTCCTGTTTATAGGTCCTGATCCCTCCTTCTTTGGTTACAAAGAAGTCCATGGATTTCTGCATATATTTAAAATATTCACCATCTCCGGTCCTTCTCCAGATGCCATCAATCCCTTCCAGGATCACGCCCTGGTCATAGGCCCATTTTACAGGCTTCGGGCTCGCCGGATCCAGATTTAAGGAATCTTTCCAAATGTGCATTGCCGTAGACGCCATTTCCTCCGAAAGTGGCCGGCTTTGTGCATAAGACACTCCTGCAGCAGCAGTAAGCAGACAAGTCAAAGTGCTTTGTATAAAAAATGATCTCTTCATGCGGATTATTGTAGGATAAGTGATTTCTCCTGGGCGCCATCGTTAAATTCTTTAACAAGAGCAGCTTTGGAGGTGTCTATTCCGGCAGCACTGATCTTGCTGCTGTTTGCCCCTCTTATACTAAACAAGATTTTGGCTTTATTATACGCCATATTTTTAAACTGAATTTGATTTCCATTCTGGATACTGATCAGCGGGCTGGCCTCATCTACATTTAAATGTACATTGCTGATCTGTATATTTTTCGCTTCCTGCAGATCAATCCCCTTTTTTGCTTTAATGGTCAGCTGATCAAGAAAGATGTTACTGATGCTGAGTTCTGGTAAGCCGCGTATGAATACCGCTTTAGAAGCCCCGTCACAAACCACCTGGCTAATATGGAAATCCCGGAACACCGGTGTTTCCTCTGTAACCGGCAGCAATTGCGTTTTTGGGGCTTCCCTCTTTTCGCCCGAGAGGGGAATCGGATCTACCGCCGCGTAGTACATATCAAAAAGTATGGCTTCTCCGGCAATATCTTTCATATTGATGTTCTTCGCATAAATCCCTTCTACCACACCGCCTCGACCTCTGGTGGTCTTAAATCTCAAACCGATATCGGTACCAATAAAGGTACAATCCGATACAAAAATATTCCTTGCTCCCCCAGACATTTCACTTCCAATCACAAAACCTCCATGCGCATGATACACCGTACTGTTCCGGATAATCACGTTTTCTGTTGGCATTCCCCGTTTACGCCCGGCAGCATCACGCCCGGATTTGATACAAATCCCATCGTCACCCACATCAAAAGTACTGCCCTCAATCAACACATTTTTACAAGATTCGACGTCAATTCCATCCCCATTCTGTGCGTACCAGGGATTCTTTGCATATACATTCCTAACGGTTAAATCTTCGCACATCAGCGGATGTAAATTCCAGGCCGGCGAATTTTGAAAAGTTACTCCTTCCAGTAAAACTTGTTTGCAGCTTTTGAGAACGACCAGATTTGGACGCAGAAAATCTTTTACGGAGGCATAGAACTCCGGCGTCTTGTCTTTCGTGATCAAACCCGGATCTTTCAGACCAGCACCTTTAACCGTCTTTGCTGAAGGATACCACATTTTCTTCTCTTCATTGACCATCCCTCCTGAGGCTACCAGGGATTTCCACTGGCTTTCCGTCAATTTATCTTTTTTGACCATCCGCCAGGCATCACCTGCACCATCAATGATCCCGTAACCGGTGATAGCGATATTATGCTGCCCGTTGGCCCAAACCGGGCTTTGGTTCCGCATTTGAGCAAGCCCTTCCCAATTGCCTTCTACCAGTGGGTACTGATCAAAATCTTTGGTAAACTGCAACAACGCATTTTTCTGCAAATGTAGGTTCACATTGCTTTTAAGTTCTATCGGACCGGTTAGCCAGAAACCAGCTGGAACAAGTACAACACCTCCGCCTTTGGAACTGCAGACGGTAATGGCCTGGTTAATGGCCTTCGTATTTAAAGTTTTTCCGTCAGATACTGCTCCATACTGAACAATGTTCAAAGTATCTTTCTTAAAACCGGGTTCTTTAATCAGCGGTAAATTTTCAAATGACCAGGCATTCTTGTTCTGCGCCTGCAGTTGTACAGTTGCAAACAGTGCAATACCGATGAGAAGGAAATTAAACTTATTCATAAATACTTGGTTAGATTTGTACTCCTAAAGCAAGTCTACATAGATTTAAGGCAGAATAAAACAAAAGCGACCAAAATAAATGCGCAATCGTTCCCGTCAGAAAATTCTGATATTTTTTTATTTCTTATCATAGGTCAATGCGCTGTGCTTTATATTTGTGTCTCTTTGTATCCATAAATTTTAAGACATGAAAAAGATATTCTTACTTGTTGCAGTTTTAACTACTGCTTTATTTGCTTTCAAACCTGTTGCAGATTCAACCTGGACTGCTGATACGGCTCACTCTAAAATTGGGTTTGTAGTGACGCACTTAATGATCACTGATGTTGAAGGTTCATTCAAAAACTTCGAATCAACCATTACTTCTGCTAAACCTGATTTCTCTGATGCAGTTGTGGTATTGAGTGCTGATGTAAACTCTGTAAACACAGACAATGATAAAAGAGACGAGCATTTAAAAGGTGCTGACTTCTTTGATGCTGCTAAATTCCCTAAATTGACTTTCAAAAGTACTTCAGTAAAAAAAGTTGGTGGCAACAAATATAAAGTTGCTGGTAACCTGACTTTACACGGAGTAACTAAAGCGGTAACTTTAGATGCGACTTTAAGAGGTGTAACTACTAACCCAATGTCTAAAAAAGCAACTGCTGGTTTCAAAGTTTCTGGTACCATCAAAAGATCTGACTTTGGATTTGGTGCTAAATATCCAAATGCAATGTTAAGCGATGAAGTTACGCTGAACGCAAATACTGAATTTGTAAAAAACTAATTTTTAATATCTCTTATAAAGAGCGGAAAGGTTTAGTCCTTTCCGCTCTTTTTGTTTAGGGGCTTGTTATAGCGAGTCCAATAAATCTTATAAAAAAAGAAGGATGAGCTCGAAGGTTGCTTAAGCTTAGGCGGGCAGAAAAAGCCCGCAAACCTTAAAAGGTCTTCTCCCTTAATCCTTCTTTTTTTCTGGGTGCATAGCCTGAGTTCCCGTATAAATTCAGTAGTTCATCACTCCACAGCACGTCACCAGGATTGAAAAACAAGAAGGAAAAAACTTAAAAAACAAGAAGCTTAAATCTGTCTACATCCAGGTTTGATTCTAAAGATTAATTGAATAAATATAAACAGGGATCAAACAGGGACTAAGTAGGGATTAAACAGGGACTAAACAGGAATAAAATACCTGTTTAGTCCTTATTTTTCTCTTATATATTATTTGTTTAATTTGTATTTGCCAGTAACTATTATTATATTAGTTATCAGCCAAATACAAATTAAATAAGTAAAAAATGGGAAGATTAAAAAAAGGGATGAATGGTCCCGTATCAGGAAAAGTTGGAACAGTGATCGGAAGTTCCTGGAGGGGTATAGAATATATGAAAAGTCGCCCTGACCGGAAGGTAAAGTTCAGTAAGGCAGAATTGCTTAATCAGGAGAAATTCAAACGCACACAAGCCTGGCTTAAACCTATTAAAAATTTTGTCAACAAAAGCTTTAAAAACGAAAACAAGAAGCTGGAAGGTTATTATGGAGCAAAATCTTACATCTCGAAAAATGCCCTTATAGTAGATAATAATGTCATTCATATTGATCCAAGCTTGATGAAAGTCAGCATGGGCACCCTGGCCAATTCGGAAAATATGACCGTTATACAGGAAACGCCCAAAACATTAAAATTTACCTGGAATCCTGAACATCTACCAGATACCAGTCCTAAAGACCAGGTGATGTTGCTCGCCTATGATGTGGCAGATGCCCAGGCCCGTTTTACAACCACCGGGCGTTTCCGTTCCGACGGCAGCGACGAACTTGAGATCCTGGCCGGCTCCACAGGAAAGATCCTGGAAATTTATGCCGCTTTTAACTCTGCTGACAGGCAACGCCAATCAGACAGCATTTATCTCGGTTCCCTGGTCATCACATGATCCAAACCAGCACCCAGCCCAGTCTCCTCCCCCTCAGCAATTGCTACCTAAAATTCCCGTACGCTGCGGAAAGACCTCAGAGATCGGGTCGGGCTATTTCAGCCCACCTGATATCGTCAGTCTTGAAGCAGCTGTACAGAATTTTAGGTTATAAATGTTCTACCCTAAACCAATCTACATCCGCATAACCAGAATCATTCGTCCTGGAATTTCTCAAAGCAAACAATCCCATTTTAGCCCCAATCCACAAGCCCTCCTCCGCTTCAAAAACATCGCCCACATCCACAAATCGCACACCATCCAAACTATAACTAAATCTGCAAAGCTTACCCGCTGTCACCTTAACTCGAAAATACACCCCCGAAGCTGGAGAGATCTTTGGTAAAACAACCTCCTCTCGTTCAGCCGTTCCTTTAATCGCATTGCGGCAGCGCAAAGAAACCAAGGAAACCAATCCATCAGCACCACTTTTTAGCGCCAGGCCAGCATAACTCTTCCCCATAATCACGATTCCAGTACGCTCTCCCTGCAATTTAACATTGGGCTTAAAAACCAGTTTTGCAGTTGCAGTAAACTCTTCATTCGGAAACTTCTGGAGCAGCACATTTGGCACATCCCAAATATTACGTGCACTATCAGGCATTTGTACCGTATACAGCCTCAAGCTGCCATTCGCTGCGTTTAAAAAAGACCAGTTGGCAGCAGGATTAGCCTGCCACTGCCATTGCAAACCCAAAACACCAGAATTAAATTCATCGCTTTCCACAGGAGTGGCCAGAGGATACGTTTTACCCACATTTGGCTTTTTAGAGGTCATTACAGGTTCTCCCTTGCCATCTCCGTCGGGATCGGTACCAATTACAGGCCAGTCCCTTACCCACTTCATCGGCTGCAAATGCAATACCCTGCCCATTACTCCTTTATCCTGAAAATGCAGGAACCAATCTTCTCCGCTTTGCGTATCTACCCAGGCGCCCTGATGCGGGCCATTCACTTTGCTCGCCCCCTGATCCATCACCACTTTTCTTTCATATGGACCGTAAATATTCTTAGAGCGGAGTACCAGCTGCCAGCCGGTAGATACCCCACCCGCAGGAGCAAAAATATAATAGTAGCCATTTCTTTTGTACAGTTTAGGTCCTTCAATAGTCGGGTCTGTTTCATGCCCGTCATATACCATCTGACCAGCGGTAAGGGCTTTGCTTCCCTCAGCATTCAGTTCTTTTATCGCCAGCACACTTTTTATTCCTGCCCTGCTGCCTGCAAATGCATAGGCCAGATAAACCTTACCGTTGTCATCCCAAAGCGGACAAGGATCGATCAATCCCTTTCCCTGCTGAACCAGCACAGGATCTGACCAGGCACCTCCCGGGTCAGAGGTTTTGATCATATAGATTCCAAAATCAGGATCTGGGTAATAGATATAATATTCCTTGTTGTGAAAACGAATGGCCGGAGCCCAGACGCCATTGCCATGCTGCGTTTTTGAAAAATGTGCTGCAGGAACCTGTTGCGGTAAGGCATGGTTGATCAAGGTCCAGTTGACCAGATCTTTCGAATGCAAAATAGGCAAACCCGGAACAGCATCGAAACTGGAAGCCGTGAGGTAAAAGTCATCTCCTACTCTGATGGCATCCGGATCGGAATAGTCTGCATTGAGTACCGGATTTTTATAACGGCCATTACCCAGATCGGATATCCAGGTATTGGATATCGTCCGGACCGGATTGTTTTTCTCCTGTGCGCGGATCTGGGAAAAGCTACATAATGCAGCAAGTACTAAAATGGGATATTTCATATGGAGGGTTTCCATCCTTTCATAATTTTTTCTAAGGTGTATTCTTTCAACGCTGTATCGTCCAACTGGTGGGACCAGGTTGCCCTTTTTGCGGGTTTAAAGCCTCGTCCGCTGTTTTTATACTCCGCATAATAGGCCGTCTTTTCATTACTTTCCTTGCCCCAGTTGTTCCAGCCTTCAGGGCGGATCATATTGCCAAGACTGCACTGAATGTAAACCGCCTTCGCGTAAGGCCGCCATGGCCTGCCCAGGTAAAAGGAGTTTTCAGGCGCATCTCCGGTAATTTTACAGTTTAAAAAAACGTAGCCGTATTTCACCGTATCGGGCGAAGAGGAGGCCGTAATATAACCTCCGCCTTTTTTACAGAAGATCTCGCAGTCTTCGAAAACCGCCGTAGCCGAACCGAAGATAAAATCTACAGTTCCTTCAATATAGCAGTCCTTAAAATACTGACGGCTGTTTCCTCCATAGGTATACAAAGTATCCTGGAAGCCCAGCATTCTGCAGTTTTTAAATTGCGCCTTATCTCCTGCAACCCAAAGAGCTACAGCCTGGCCTACAGGACCGGATGAATTTTCAAAGGTGATATTCTCTGCACTGAATTCTTCGCCATAAATATAAAAACTGGAGGATCCCGACGTTCCCTTTTCTTCACCAAAACGATTCTTCTTTGCCGCATAGTCATCAAAGGTGAGGATCGTTTTCTCTAGGCTTTCCCCCAGTAGTTTTACCATTCTTTTTGATGCCGACAGATTAAGTTTTTCTTTATAAATACCATTTTTGATAAAAATCAACGTAGTTACCTTACGAAAATCGGGTACGGAGTTGATGGCCTCCTGCACGGTCTTGTAATCGCCGCTGCCGTCCTGGGCAACAACGATTTTTTTGTCCTGGCCCCTGGCCAGAAGGATATTGAATACAGTAATGAACAATAAAAAAATTCTTTTCATGCTTCAAATTCTTATTGATAACCTGGGTTTTGTTTAAATTCATTTGGATTGGTTACCGCATCCATCTGCGTTCTTGGAATTGGCCTTACCTGATTAAAGTCCTGGATGCTCGCCGCATTCGGGTTATCTGCTTTAACCCGTTCCAGCAATTTGCCGGTTCTTTTTAAATCAAACCAACGGATCTGCTCTCCGGCAAACTCCCTGGCTCTTTCATCCAGAATAAAGTCCAGTGTGATCTGACTTCCGCTGACCTGCATATCTGCCACCTTCCCAGCTTTTGCAGCCCGGCTGCGCACGACATTTAAATAGGTTGCCGCCTGGTCCGGGTTCCCCAAACCCAACTCCGCTTCCGCAGCGATGAGGTAAAGCTCGGCAAAACGGATCACAAATACATCTCTTGCGCTTTGAGCTTCGTTGGCACTGCTGCGTGTAGGATCTGCAAATTTGCTCAGGGATACGTAATGCAGTTGATCTTTTACACTACCATCTGTATTGTATACGGTATTCCGGTCAAAGATTTTATAGAGTTTACCGGCCGGGGCATACACCTTTTTGGTGGTAAAAATTGCCGTATCGCCAATCTTCATTCCGGATGGCCGGGTAGAACTGTTGGCATACCAAACCGTTTGAAACGATCCGTCATACCTGGCATCATTTTCTGAAAAAAGGTCCAGTAAAAATCGGGTGGGCATATAGCGGTCAAATGGCCGGCCATTGGCAATGTCACGTACCATCCCAGGCTGATCATCATATTTCATAGCAAACAATAAATGCCCATTATTGCTGCCTCTATTGTGACCATATGGATTTAAAATGGGATCAATCAAATCATTCAGGGATAAATTGGTAGAATAATTCACCGCATATACCACTTCTTTATTTTTCAGATTAGACATTTTCCACAGATCAGCATAATTAGGCAGCAAAGTAAACCCGTACCCTCCATTAATCACGGCCAGGGCCATATCTCTGGCTTCTGTATATTTCTTTTGACTGAGGTACATCCTAGCCAGAAAAGCCTGGGCTGCTGGTTTCGTTGCCCTTCCATATTCTGCTGTTGTTGCAGGCAGGTTGGCTACTGCAAAAAGAAGATCTTCAACGATTTGTTTGTTAAAGGTCTCTACCGGAGTCCGGTTGGCCGTCGTAATGGCTGTTGTCGTTTCCTGCAGGCTAAAGTGTACGCCACCCCAGGTTTCTGCGATATGCCAGTAGTAAAATGCGCGCAAAAATTTAAGTTCTGCTTCTCTGATAGGCCTTATATTGGCTGCAAGACCAGCTTCCCCAATCCGGTTCACACCAGCATTGCAAACATTAATTGCCGCATACAATTGCTGCCATTCAGTGGTTATCGCCGTATTTGTTCCCTGAAGGTTGATATAGTTCGTAAGGTCTTTGGTGACGTCTCCTGCCCCACTGGCCCAAATATCAGTACCCATTTCAGAAAGGCTATAACCCTCTTCCTTACCGTACCACCAGCGCTGGTAAGAATAAGCAGCATTGACCAGGGTTTCAAACCCTGCAGGCGTGGAATAAACACTTTCTGCTGTTATTCCTGATGGATTTTTCTCTTCCAAAGCTTTTTTACAAGAACTGCTGATGGCCAACCCGGCCAAAACAATCAGTCCTTTATACATATATTGTTTCATGATGATTTCGGTTTTATTTAAAAGGTTGCGTTTAATCCAAAGGTGTACAATTTGGTCATTGGTGCATTTTCTGAGCCGCCCCTTTCCGGGTCATATTGTTTCAGCAAACTGGACTTGGTATAGGTAAAGGGATTTCTCGCCGTTGCATAGATACGGACACTTTTGATAAAGGTTTTTTCCAGCTTCAATTTAGGAATGGTATAGCCCAGGGTAATATTTCTGAGCCGGATGAAAGAGCCATCCACATAGCCCAGCGTACTGGAATATAAGGTAGCCGCCAGGGAATTATTCTTACTTGGCCGCGGATAATCATTGCTTGGATTTTCCGGTGTCCAGTAGTTAATCACTGTACCTGCATTTTCAATGCCCTGAGGGTCGTATCTTCTTAAAAAATCGGCATAAATGGTTTGGCCCATTCTGGCAAAAAGATAGATATTCAAGTCCCAGGCTTTATAAGTAAAAGTATTTTCCAACCCCCCACTCCAGCTTGGCCTGTTTGATCCAATGATCTTTCTGTCATTGGTGGCATCTATCTTACCATCGTTATTCAGGTCCCTTACCCTGATATCACCAGGCTTTTGACCATATTTTGCAGCTTCTGCGGCATCCGGGCTTTGCCAGATCCCCATCTTTTCGTAATCGTAATAAGCTTGTACGGGCTGACCGACAAACCAGGAATTCAAAATATCTGACTGAGCACCGCCCGCAAGCGCTACAATCTTCTCTCTGTTGCGGGTAAAGCTTAAATTGGTGGTCCACTGAAAGTCTGTGTTTACGATGTTTTTAGAAGAAACTGCTATTTCCAATCCTTTATTTCTAGTTTTTGCCACATTCTGGATCACACTGGTAAAACCATCAGAAGGCGGAAGGCTCCGGTTCAATAACAGATCATAGGTCTGAGAATCGTAATAATCAACAGCTGCGGTAATTCTGTTTTTGAAAAATCCCATCTCCAGCCCGACATCACTTGTCTTGGTTTTTTCCCAGGTCAGGCCTAAATTCCCGATCCTTGGTGAATAGCCATAGGCCAGTGCCGGTGCATCATCATAAGCAAATGCTATTTTTGACAAACTGCTTTGTGTGGAATAGGCGCTGATGTTGTCACTTCCGGCTACACCATAGCTGTATTTTAGTTTCAGATCACTGATCACCTTGTTGTCTTTCAGAAAGTCTTCATCACTGATCCGCCAGGCTACCGCAGCGGATGGAAAGAATGCCCATTTGTTACCTTCTGCCAGTTTAGAGGATCCATCTGTACGGCCAGTTACCGTAAGCAGGTATTTACCTTTGTAAGCATAGTTCAGGCGGCCTGCAAAAGAGATCAGGTTAGACATGGTATAATTGGTGATCACTGCCTGGTTCTGGGTATTGCCCAAACCATAGAACAGCTGAGATTTCAGCAACTGGTTCTCTCCCGAAGCGGCGATATTGTCCATGCGGTTGAACAGCATACTATTGATCCCGGTGAGGGTAAAGGAATGATCTTTGATCTCTTTATTATAAGTTACATAATTCTCTATGTTAACCAGGTTGCTGTTGGAAGAAGCATAAGTAGCCTTTGGAACAGAGCCATTCCTATCTAGTGAATAGCGGTCTGCATAAGTTCCTGTGCGATCCGTATTCAGGTTGACACCAACATTCGTTCTTGCCACAAAACCTTTAAAAGGTTTAAATTCCATATAGGCAGATAACAAGGTGCGGTTGATGATCGTTTCATTGGTATACACATCCGGCTGCTCATCTGCCAGAGGATTGACAAATGTACCGGCCAGAGGATAGACGATAAATTTACCCTGATCGTCAAATACCTGCCCTAAGGGCGAAATCTTATTGGCTTGATTGAGTGGATCCCGGCGGTTGTTCTGATCGTAATGGGTGAACTGACCCTGTAAACCAGTGGTAAAATATTTACCTATGTTTTGGTCTATATTAAGCCTGGCGGTATAGCGGCTGGAATTGTCCATAGCCAGGATCCCTTTTTCATTCAGATAGTCCAGGGAAAAATATACTTTAGTGTTTTCCGTGCCTGCCCTTACACCCAGTTGATAATCCTGCTGATGTCCGTCATGTAACAACAGGTCCTGGTAATTCAGGTATTGTTGCTTTTGCACGGCCCCATATTCAGCTGAATTGAAGATCTTGGAATCATCAGCCGGGCTGCTCCAGTTACCTGTTGTCCTGTTGGCTTCCCTGCGCAAATTAACATACTGTTCTCCGCTCATCACAGAAGGATACCTGGCTACTTTTGACACCCCATAATAAGAATTAAAGGAAATGGTAGCCAGCCCTGAAATTCCCTTTTTAGTAGTAATCAGGATCACGCCGTTAGCCCCTCTTGAACCATATATGGCTGTAGAAGAGGCATCTTTTAAAATGTCCATGGTGGCAATATCATTTGGACTCAAATCCTGTAAACTTGAATATTGGACACCGTCTACAATGATCAGCGGACCATTACCAGCTGTGATCGAACGGGTTCCTCGAATATTGATATTTACGCCGGAAGAAGCGGACCCGCTGCTCCTGGTAATGTCTACTCCAGGTACTTTACCCTGTATGGATTCCAGGGGATTTGCAGAGGGTACTTTGGCAATGTCTTCTCCTTTAACAGAAACAACTGAACCAGTAAGGTCTCTTTTCTTGACCGTACCATAGCCAATGACAACGACCTCATTTAAGGATTTATCATCAGCAGATAGTTTGATGCTCAACTGCGACTGACTGCCGGGCCTGATCTCCTGCAGGGTGTAGCCTATGTAATTGAAGATCAATACAGCATCGTTTCCGGGGATATTTAAACTAAATTTTCCGTTGGCGTCTGTACTGGTACCCATTTTGGTTCCTTTAACCAACACGCTGACACCAATTAAGGTCTCCCCGCTTTTCGCATCGGTCACCTGCCCGGAAATTGTTCTGTTCTGGGCCGAGACGAGGCTGCTGAGCAAGCAGAACACGGCCACTAAAAGATAAAATGTTTTCATAATACTTGGTTAGATTAATTCCTTAAGCCCTTTGGTTTTGGCTTCAGAAATAAGTCTACAAAGTTTTTTGAGTTCTTTTAGTACAATGGTCCGAAAATAACTGTGCAATCGTTGCCAAAACGGCGATATTCATAATGACGGCTGAAGTTTATGAAGAAATTGATGTTCAGTACGATAAAAAGTTATTGCCGTTTATAAAAGAATGAATTATTTTTTCACGGGTCGCTGGACAATATAATTGGCCAGGTCCAGATGTAAAGCTTTGATCTCTGCCAATACGATCTGGGCAATTTCCCTTGCCCCAAGTTCATTGAAATGGGTATTGTCCTGCTGGCCATTCGGATAGTTCGGGTGTACGCCCGGGGCCAGTTGGTTAAAGAGTAATTTTGAGTTTTCCGGACCAAACTTCTGGTACAGCTCCCGGCTTTTCTCATCCAGATCTATAACAGGAACGTTTGCTTCTTTTGCCACTTCCTTTACCATTTCTGAATAGCCTTTATGGGTTTCCATTATTTGTCCCTGAGCGTCAAATTTTCTCCTGGACACCGGAGTGATCAACACCGGAGTTGCTTTTTTTAACCGGGTTTCCCTGATGAATTTTAACAAGTTGATTTTATAGTCTGCAATCGGCGTATACCTTTCCAGCTTCTCTTTGGCTTCGTCATTATGTCCGAATTGTATAAAAACATAATCTCCCTGCTGCAAGCTGTCGGCTACAGGTGTCCAGCGCCCTTCAGCCAGAAAGGATTTGGTACTCCTCCCATTTTGTGCCCGGTTATCTACTTCTACCTCCTGATTAAAGAAGATGGAAAAAGGCATGCCCCAACCGGTTTCCGGGTAGGCTTTAACCTCTTTTTTAGACAAAGTAGAATCACCAATGAGGTAAACTTTGATCTTATGTGCAGGAAAGGTAAAAGATAAGAGGAATAAAGCTGCAGTTAAAGCGCTGAGTTGATAGAGATTTCTTTTCATGATATTTAAATTTTATAAAAAGGTCAGCAAGTTCTTCTTGCCGACCTGAATAAAGGTTTAATTTAGTATGTCCATCTCGGATCTCCAATGGCTCCGCCGGTTGAACCCGCCGTGCGCAAAACTGAGCCTGCGGGCAAGGAGAAATCATTTGTATCTGCCGTCCATGGCAGCGTAATAGTTTGATTGCTACTAAGCGCGGTGGCACCAAAAGTCAGTGGGGTGGTTCCGCCTGATGCACTTACCAGATTAAAGTAATTACTGTTCGAAATACTCAGGGTAATTCCTGCTGCCGAAGCACGTACCGCCGACGCATTTACCGTTGCCGATTTGGGTGTATTGGCAATAATACTGTTTTGAATACTGAAGTTTACCGGATTGGCATTCGCATCGAGCAAGGCATATTTGGCGTTTCCGCCAAAGCCGTTCAGCGTACAATAGCTTACCGTTACTGTTGGTACAGGATCTACAGACATGCTTGCAGATGCAATCAGCAAGCCAGGTCCAAAATTATAAAAAGTAGATTTGGTTACATTTAAAGTTTTGAACTGCATTTTATCCAGATGGAAAGCATAATAACTGGATGTCCCATTCGCACCAAAGTTGTAAACAATAGAATTATTCACGGTAATACCTGTAATTTTATGATCTTTTGCTGCTGAACCGCGGTTTCCTCTCATAAAGGCGGTACTGGCATCGTGAACAATACAATTGTCTACGACGACATTAGTGAAAGTTGCAGCGACCGCATTGCTGGCCTGGGAACCAATAAAATTAATAAAGTAGGCTGCATTTCCGGCAGTCCCATCAAAATGGATTCCGGACAGGCTTATCCCGGCTCCGGTTCCTTCAATGTCAATTTCTTTAAAATTGACTTTAGTGTCCGTTGCAATACCTGAAGTCGATTTTAAGGTAATGGTTTTCCCGGTTATAAAAGTAACTGCAGCGCTAAGGTCATAGGTACCTGGGTTTAAGCCAATCACTGCATTGTTGGCTGCCGCAGCAATCGCCGCTGCCAGATCATCTGCTGGTGATAGAACCTGGGTATAAGCGGTTGGTGCCAGGGTTGTAAAGCTGGTCAGGCCTTTACTGGTATTTCCTGCAAAAAGTTCAGCACTATACTGTGTTCCTGCCATAAGTCCGCTGATGGTCTTAAATCCGGCGCTGACATCTGTAGCGCTCAGGCTTACCGTTACCGCTGTGCCGGTGATTGGCGTAAGAACAATAGAACTTAAACCAGATGTTGGTGTGTACCGGAGAGTCACACCCGTTTCTTTAATCTCTCCATCGCGTGTTTGCAGAAACAATTGCGTTCCGCTTAGACTAAAACCAGTACTTACAGTATATTTAGACTCTGGCTGATCTGCGCTGGCGATAGCTTTGACCCGGGCAAAATATTTGGTTCTGACCGTCAGATTTGCCTCTGTGACCACATAGCCCAGGCTGTCGGAAGTAGCGGTAAAGGCAACAGTCTGGAACAAAGAATCTTTCGCAAAATCAATACTGTATTTATAGCTTCTTCCACTGCTCATTAAAGGTTTGGTCCATTTTAACCTGGCTGAGGTAGCACCGGCAGAAACACTCAGATCTCCTGGTTTAAAAATCCTTGCCGGCTCCGTTGGTAAATTTTCTTTTTTACAGGAAAAGACAAGTATGGCGAGGCAACTCAGGAGTATTGCCTTCAAAATATATGGATGGGTGGTTGTTTTCATGATCTTAAGTTTAACAGGTTAGTAGCCATAGTTCTGGACAATTTTCGGGTTCTCATTTAAAGCCGATTTTGGATAAGGGAACAATTCTTTCTTGTTCGCTTCAAAATAGGTTGCAAACCCGGAAAGACTACCCGAAATTCCACCTGAGATCGGATCATCGGTGATTGATTTTCTCCAGTTTTTAACCGTGTAACCACTTGGTGCACTTGATGCACCAAGACCCGGCGCATAAAAAATATCATTTACCGTGGTTGCACCCGTAACACCATACAAGTCCATAGAAGCAACCTCCGGAACGGTTGCAGTTTGGTTAAAGGTGGACTCTTTGGCATAAATGTATAAAGGCAAATTGGCATAAGCGCCTTCTCCATTCATAAACTGCCTGAGTTTTGTGCGGGTTTCCTCAAACTTACTTGCAATGAGGTTCCAGCGGATCAGGTCGTATTTACGGATGCCCTCTCCTCCAAATTCCAGCAAACGCTCTTTAACTAGGGCATTGAAAAAACCTGCTTTATCGGCTGGTGTAGCAGGAATCTGATCTTCATAACCTATATAAGCGCGTTTTTGAACTTCCTGAAGGGCAGAAATTGCTTTTGCAGATGGTCCGTTATTGAGTTCGTTATCCGCTTCCGCATACATCAGCAAAACATCAGCAAAACGAAGAACCGGCCAGTTTACCCCAAAGCTCTGTGAAGAGGAGGTGCCATTAAATGCGGTCCATGATTTTCTAAATTTGGCGTCGGTTTGATTGTTGGCGGCATTCAGTATTTTTTTTGAATTGGCTGTAATTTCAAAAGCACCAATAGTTACGTCTCTGCGACAGTCTTTATTTTTATCAAACTCATAAAAATAGGTTGGAATGGCATTCATTCCGCCGCCGCCTTGTCCAAAAGATGAAGCCGAATTGAAACGGACACCATTATAATACCCCAGCTTACTGTCGGTATTGGAGTTACTTCCAAAGGCCGCGACCTCGAAGATCAGCTCGTGGGCATCATCGTATCGGGCTGCGGTATGCAATGTTTTGAATATATTCTCATATACCGGGTTCAGTGTATGTTCTGAACGGTGCCCCATCAGATCCAGACATTCATCAAAGGCGATTTTATAATAAGTTGCATAGTCTGAACGTCGTTCCATGGTATGTGTATTGGTTCTTAAAGAATATCCGCCCCTGGCCAGTGCTATACGCGCTCTTAATCCTTTAACTGCTCCTTTTGTAAAACGAAAACTACCATACTCCGTAATGCCGCTCCTCCAGGGAAGCAGGTCTTCAGCTATTTTGAGATCTGCCAGGATACGGTCATAAGTTTCATCCCGGTTGGCGTTGGTATTAAATAAGGTTTCTGCATCTGAAGCCGGAACAAAATAAGCAGGCACATCGCCCCAGTTCCGGATCAGTTCATACAAAAACTGCGCCCTCAAGGCCAGGGCTTCTGCATAATAACGCTGCATCAATGCTTGTTCTGAAGCTGCGCCACTGGTATAGAGTTTAGAGATGGGGATATATTTTATACACAGATTGGCACGGTCAATTCCGGAATACAATTGCACAAAAGGATTATACAAATCTGAATTATCAGAACTTGCTCCGTACATACTGATGCCTCTACGGTCTGAAGAACTGTAATTTCCGGAAGTTTTAAAATCATCTGCAGTTAAAGGATAAAGGCAGGAGATCCGGTTTCCATATCCGTTATCACCAATCAGTCTGTTGTAAATACCGATAACCGCAGAATTGGTATTGCTTGTGCTCTCAAATACAGTTGATGGAACCGATACCGAAGGAGAGTCGACCACCAGAAATTTTTTACAGGAAGAAGTTATACTTAATGCACCAACAGCGGCCGCCATTAATACAGATTGAATGAATTTCGTTTTCATTTTTTTAATTGCTCAAAGGATTAAAAAACAAGACTAAGACCGGCAAGGATAAATCTGCTGCGCGGATAAGCTGCATAATCGATACCTGGAGTCAATGGATTAGACCTCCTGGTATTGGCTTCAGGATCGTAACCACTGTAACCTGTAATCGTATACAAATTGTTGACAGTAGCATACACCCGCAGCCTGGAAATTACCCCTGTCCTTTTGATCAGTTTCTGAGGAATGGTATAGCCCAGTGTCACATTGCTGATGCGTAAAAAGGATCCGTTTTCAATGGCAAACGAGGTCAGGGCATAGTTACCCGGGGTTGGTGTCCAATACTGCGCATTGGCATTCATTGAAGTCAAAAGAGCCGGGTCTGTTACTTTTACACCATTCGCATCGAAATTCTGCCAGCGGCCGTTCATGATGCTCAGCAGGTTATTGTCTTTAACATTGTACTGTGAACTAAACTCGATTTTATTGGCATTATATACCTTACTGCCGTAAGAAAAATTAACAAATACAGTGAGGTCAAAATTCTTATAGGCAAATTGATTGTTAAATCCACCGGCAAATTTTGGCTGGGAATTGCCCAATACTGTTTTATCATCATCACCGATCAGCATACTGGAAGAAGAAGATAGTTTTTTAACTTTCATATCTCCGGGCTGAGGGGCTCTGTTGCCAATGAGTGCGGTACTGTTGGGTACATCTGATTTCAGAGTATAAGTATACACGCCTGTCGTTGCATTCTGTGTATAGGTAAAGTCATTTACAGTATAAAAACCATCGGAAACAAAACCATAATACTGACCTACTGGTTTACCTACCTCCACTTTAAAATCGGCAAGACTGTTTACCCAGCCGGATTGTACGGTATAAGATCCAACGCCACTTTGTAAAGCAAGGATTTTATTCTTGTTGAACGACAGGTTAAAGCTGGTGTTGTATTTAAATTTGCTGGTGTTCACTGCCGCATAGTTCAACTGGATTTCCAGCCCTTTGTTTTGAGTTTTACCTACGTTTTGTTGCTGGGTTTGTCTTCCGGTGGTGGGTGGAATATTTGCATTCAGCAACAGATTTTTGGTCCTGTTGTCATAAAGATCCACACTTAAAGAAAGTTTATGTTTTAGCAATTCCAGATCCAGACCGAGGTTATTGGAAATATTGGTTTCCCAGGTCACCGAAGGATTTTCTAGTGTAGTTGGCGGGATCAGGCCAGTAGTTACCGATGCATCTGAAGCAGCATACCCTCCTGAAGTGGAGCTGGCCGAGTATACAATTCTGTAAAGGTCTGAATTGATACGGTTGTTACCGGCAGCCCCATAACTAAAACGAAGTTTCACGTTATCCACCCATTTTAAATCCTGGTTTTTAAAGAAATCCTCTTCAGAAAGTCTCCAGGCCACCTGTGCTGATGGAAAATTACCCCATTGATTTCCAACGGCAAAAAGGGAGGAGCCATCTCTTCTGAAGTTCAGAGTAGCCAGGTATTTACCTTTATAAGCATAATTTAACCTTCCAAAAAAAGACAGTTGTCTGGTACCTCCGTAAGAAGAGGTTGGTTTGTCCTGTACCGAACCGGTTGGTGGCTCTGCTTTCTGAATACTACCAAAAGCTTCATTAGCGGTGATCGTAGACGGGAACCATTTGATTGTACTGCTGTTGCTTTTTGTATCAAATTTATTGATCTCTTCTCCCAGAACAACATCTAATGTATGATCCTTGCCTAAATCTGGTTTATAGGTAATTAAGTTGGTATTCAATAAAGTAATGACATTCCCGTTATCCAGCTGAATAGCCGGCAGTCCACCGTTGGTTCTTCCAATATAACTTAAGGCACCGTTAAAAGTATTGGTTTTACGATCTATGAACGTCATACCAACGGTACTTCTGAAACTCAGGTTCTTTAAGATCTGGTATTCCAAAAACGCACTGGTGATCATATCGTTCCGGTAGTCGTATTTCAGTTCGGTATTGGCCTGAGTAATTGGATTGGTTAAGCCCGTGGTTTGATAATCCGCATCAAAAAGATCGCCTCCGGAATCATTTCCGCCCATATATGGCTGATAACGTACTGCATTCCTTAAACGATTGGTGCCTTGTGAACCTGTGCTGGAAGTTCCTATTCCATCAATGCGCTGACGGCTGTAGCGGACGTTCACATTGGCACGAAGTTTATCGGAGATCTTATGGTCAAAACGGAAGGAAGCAAAAGTTCTTCTGTACCCGGAATTCAACATGATCCCGTCTTCGAGCATATTGTTCAGAGAGAAATTGAAACTCGTTTTGTCTGTGCCGCCAGAAAGATTGAGGATCTGGCTGTTGGTCCAGGCTTTATTGCCAAAAACCTTGTCCTGCCAGTCTACCTTAGGGATATTTTTATAAATATCCAGATCGGCAAATGTTCCGTAATTTTTAATAAAGGTATTTTTGACCTCGTCTGAAGTGTTGTTATTGTACAATTCATACTGGTATTTCACAAACTCATATGGGTTCATCACATCGAGTTTGTTCACGATTTGCCGGTACCCGGCATAGGTGTCAAAGGAAACAATGGTCCGGCCGGCTTTCCCTTTTTTAGTGGTGATCACAAAAACCCCGTTTGCACCCCGGCTTCCGTAAATAGAGGTAGAGGCCACATCCTTTAAAACATCAATGTTTTCAATCTCATTAGGTGAAAGGATTGATAATGCGTTGTCCACCTGGATTCCATCAACGATATATAATGGCGAGTTGTCCTGGGTCAGGGATGCTCCGCCCCTTACCTTGATTTGAATATCGGCACCCGGGCTTCCCTCTGTTGTGGTCACTGAAACTCCGGCCAGTTTACCGGCCAGGGCTTCGGCAACAGTTCCTACCGGAAAATCGGCCAGGTCTTTTGCCCTCACAGAGGAGACAGATCCGGTTAAAGCTTCTTTGCGAACGGTTCCATAACCAATGTTCACCACCACTTCATTCAGCGCGGCTACATCTTCCTGAAGGTTAAAATTAATTTTGTTCTGACTGCCAACTATGGCTTCATGGGTTTTGTAACCAATATAACGTGCAATCAGTACAGGGTTTCCCGATGATGGCACATTGATCTTGTAGTTCCCCTTATTGTCTGAACTGACCACGGTCGTAGTGCCTTTGACAGTTATGCTTACACCTGGAATGGGATCATTTGTGGTTTTATCTGTAACCACTCCGGTGATCTGCCTGGTCTGGGCCCTCAGAACTCCAAAAAGGGAAGTCATCAGGACCAGCAGAAGTAAAGTTTTTTTCATACAGTTCATTTTAAAACCTGGCGCTGATCCAGTGTTTCAGGACACAACATATTCCCTATTTCCTGATGAGAATAGCCTGGTGTGTAAAGATGGTCCTGGTACAGTGTTTGGTTTGGTTAAATAGATACTTGGTTAGTTCTTAAACAAGTCTACATTGTTTTTCTTAGAAAATTAATTGCCACACGTACATAAATCTGTGCAATCGTTCCCGACAACGTTACCGGACCCCGTTACCTGAAGGTATACCAGCTGTTTTCTGTTGTACTTTGGTTAATGCTTTTGGTAAATACCTTTTCTATAGTGTAGGCTGCGGCTTGCTTTACGTTGAGCTGTTTAGACCAGGCTACCCTTTCGGTTGTGGAACTTCCTGCTCCTGTATTTTTGTATTCCGCATAAAAACTGTTCTTTTCTGCTTCTGGATTTGACCAGTTGTGCCAGCCCTGGGGCCGGATATGTGCACCAAGCTTACATTCCAGAAATACCGTTTTAGCATAGGCTCTCCATGGCCGGCCCAGGTAAACCTGATGGACACTGCTATCTGCAGTGAGCTTGCAGTGATAAAAAACAAAACCATAGGCAATGCCTTCCGGGGTGTTTGCAGCGGTGATATAAGAATTGGTCTTGCTGTGGATGGTACAACCTTCAAAAAATGCAGTAGCGGGTCCAAATATGAAATCTGTTGTACCTTCTATATAGCAATCTTTAAAATACTGCCGGCAGTTTTCCCCGGCCAGATAAAGGGTATCCTGATGCCCAAGGAAACGACAATTCTTAAATACAGCCCGGTCGGATTCCAGGTGGAGGGCTACGGCCTGACCAACGGGTCCGGCGGAATTGACAAAGGTGATGTTCTCTGCCTGGAAATCATTCCCGGAGATCTTTGCAGTATAAGAATTGAAAGTATGGGTCTTACCTCTTCCTGAATAATCGTTAAAGGTGATGATGGTCTTGTCTACAGATTCTCCAACAAATCTGACCTTGGTATTAAATGCCGGCAGGTCTATCTTTTCATTGTAGACGCCATTTTTTATATACATGATGATGGGCTTGAGCGGAAATGCCCGCATGGCGTTAATGGCTTCTTGAATGGTGGTGTAATCACCGGAACCATCTTTGGCTACTGTAAAACTATATTTATAGGTCTGCGCAGAGAGCTGTACTGTATAAAACAGCATCAGGATAGCGTACAAAATGCTTTTTTTCACGGCTTGAATACTTGATCTAAAAAGGTTATAATATAATGAACGGTAGGTTGAAACCAGGGATCGAAGAGACAAAAAGCATGTGGTGCGCCTTCAAAAGTATGGACTTCAGTATAGATCCCGTTCTTTTTCAGGATTTCACTAAAATCATCCCGGCCGGCATGCATCCTGTCAACGGAACTATTGAGGAACAGGAATGGCGCCTTGTTTTGCCCTGCATAGGTTAAAGGGGAAGCAGCAGTCCAAAGTTCCGGATTTTCTTTTTTTGTATAGCCAAACCAATAGGTCGCCGCCGAGGTAAAGCGGCTGTCATCTCCCTCGCCGGATTCCGGATGCACAAAAGACAGGGTACCGTCAATATCTATAACGGCCTGCACGTCATTTCCGGAGCGTGCTCCAATAAAAGCGGCAAGCACTCCTCCTGCGGAGAAGCCCAGTACAGCCAGTTTTTTTTGATCGATATGAAATCTCTTCGCATTGGCTTTTATCCACACCAGGGCCTTCAGAAGATCGTCGACAGCTGCCGGGTAAAGTGCTTCGGTAGACAAGCGATATTCTGCCGTAAAACAGGCATAGCCCGCAGCGGCCAGGTGCTGGGCAAGTGGGATATGCTGACTGCGGTTGCCGCTTCTCCACCCTCCGCCATGTATAATCAGTATAGCTGGCGCTGGTTTGCGGCTTGCTTTAGGTAAAAATGCATCAAGCTGAAGAGACCGTTCTCCAATGCTGGCATAGACCAGGTTCCTGTGTTCTTCTACCTGACTGAAGTTTTGTTCTTTTACAATATGGATATCGGGCTGGGTTTTACGGATCTTGATATAGGCAGACCAGGTTGAAAAAGAGGTATCCCTTTTTCCCGTTATACCGGTAGTGAGTTGGGCGCAGGCAGGCCCACAACAGAAGACTACAGCCAGAAGATAAAAATACCTTTTCATATGTTTAGTGAAACAAGGTACCGAGTTGAAGTAAAATTAACAATCGGCACTTCCCTAAATCTATGCAATCGTTCCCGGTCAGCTTTCTGTGCAATAATCAGAAATTATATGTAAACTTGTATACCATGTTTGAGCCTTCTACTTTAAAAGATATCGCTAAGGCTTTAGGCCTTTCAACTTCTACGGTTTCCAGAGCTTTAAGGGATACCCATGAGATCAGTCCCGAGACAAAAAAGATCGTTTTGGAATACGCAGAAAAGATCAATTACCGTCCAAATCCTATTGCATTAAGTTTAAAAGAACGCAGAAGCAAATCCATTGGTGTGATTGTAAGCGAGGTGGCCAATCACTATTTTTCTCAGGCCATTAATGGCATTGAATCTATTGCCTATAGCCGGGGTTATCATGTCATCATTACCCAAACTCATGAGTCTTATGAAAGGGAGAAGGCCAATATCCAGCATCTGGCATCCAGGTCAGTAGATGGTCTGCTGGTTTCTTTATCTGCCGAGACCAGCGATACCTCCTACCTGCAAGGCCTGCACAAGAGAGGTTTGCCCATGGTTTTCTTCGACCGGGTTGCTGATGATATTGAAACACATAAAATTATTGCCAATAATGAAAAAGGCGCATTTGAAGCGACCGAATACCTGATCAAAAAGGGTTGCAAACGCATTGCGCACCTCACCAGTTCAGCCCATTTATCCATCAGCATTGAAAGATTGGAAGGGTATAAACAGGCGCTTGAAAAGTATGGTATAGCATTTAACGAGGCTTATGTTAAATATTGTCCACACGGAGGTATGTTTTATGAAGAAACGGAAAATGCGGTGAAGGAACTGATGGCCCTGAAGGAAAAACCAGATGCCATCTTTGTGGCCGGTGACCGGCTCAGTATTGGCTGTCTGGTGGTCCTGAAAAATTTAAAGATCAAGATACCCGATGAGATCATCGTAACCGGATTCAGCAATTCAGATGTACTGGATCTTTTTAATCCGCCCCTGACTTCTGTCCGTCAGCCGGCTTTTGAAATGGGGCAGATTGCTACAGAAAAACTGATCCAGCTCATTGAGAGCAAATATCCGGTTTACGAGTTTGAAAAGAAAGTTCTGGAAACCAGCTTACAGGTCAGGGAAGAATTTTAATCCCTTATTCTGTTACCTTAAATGCTCTCCGGGCGATGAGCTTCCAGCCATTTTTCTCTTTCTTGAACACCAGTACAACGCCCAGCCGAACATGTCCCGGGACATTTCCATCGTTGGTATCCGCATTTAAGACATGGCGTACAATAGCAACCTGCCCTTGCACAGTAATGGACTGCTTGCTGAGTTCTATGGTTTTAAAATCTGATTTCTTAGTGGTAATCGCATCTACAAACTCTGCCCTGGTCTGCATATTGCCTCCGGAATGCCCATAGCTTACTTCTTTAGCCAGTGTACTTTCCAGATCGGCCTTGTTTCCACTGATCATGGCCAGCCTGAGTTTCTCTACCACTGCTGCAACTGCAGTTTCTTCTTTAGAAGCCACATCCTGAGCTTTAATGGTCATAAACCCCGCAGTTACAAACAACAGGCATAAAAACATTTTCTTCATACAATATCTATTTGGATCCTTCAAATGTATATTTATTTGTTAAAAGCACAAATATATATTTCTCAGGTGATGTGCTCCTCTTCTGCCGGCCGGATGATCATGCGAAGGGACTGGTCTTTCGAGAAATAAGCAATCATCCAGTTCCAGAAGGTCCTGGCCCGGTTCCTATAGGTGATCAGCGACATCAGGTGGATAAAGAGCCAGGCCAGCCAGGCCAGAAAACCTTTTAAATGCATCTTGGGAAAGGTCAGATCTACCACAGCTTTGTTACTTCCGATAATGGCCATACTTCCCTTATCGACATAGGCAAATGCCTTACCTGGTTTGCCTTCAGCCCATAATTTAAAATTGGCCGCCAGCCGTTTCCCTTGCTGTATGGCTACCTGCGCAACCTGCGGGTGCCCTTCCGGAAAACCTGCATCTCCCGACTGCAGACAGGCATCCCCAATGGCATAGATGTTTGCTGTGTCTTTGACTTTACTGAACTCATCTACCAGCAGTCTTTTCCCACGTCCATAGCATGCTGCAGGAATGCCTTCAAAAACCCTTGCAGTAACCCCCGCTGCCCAGATCAGGTTTTTGGAGCTGATGGAATTCCCATCCGAAAGCACGACCGTATCGTTTACAAAATCGTCTACGTGCATGTTCATGATCAATTCCACACCCAGCTTTTTAAGGGCAATGGCGGTGTCTTTCTGTGAACTTTCACTCATAGGAGAAAGCACGCAATTTCCACCATCCACCAGGTAAATTCCCCCGGCCTTGCCATGCAGTTCAGGGTAATCTTTGCGTAATATGCCTTGTTTCATTTCGGCAAACATTCCGGAGATTTCTACGCCGGTTGGTCCTCCCCCGGCAATCACCAGGGTAAGCAACTTGCGGATTTCTTCCGGATCGCTGCATATCGATGCCTGTTCCATCCGCATCAGCAAAGTATTGCGCATGTTAATGGCATCAGACAGGGTTTTCATTGGAATGGCATTCTGTTTGATATTTTCGTTGCCGAAATAATTCGTTTCGGCCCCGGTTGCAAACACCAGCTCATCATAAGCCAATTCCCCGTTGTGCAGAACGATTTTGTTCTCTTCAGGTACCACTTTTTCCAATCTTCCCATCCTGAAGTGCAGGTTTTCTTTTCCGGCAAAAAATTTCCGGAATGGGTAACTGATGCTCGAGGGCTCCAGGAAACCGGTCGCCACCTGGTAAATCAGTGGAGGAAAGAAATTGTAGTTGTTTTTATCAACCAGCGTTACTTTATAGCTTTTATGCTTACCTAATGCTTTCGCCAGGTTGATTCCGGCAAAACCGCCGCCAATGATCACAATGTGTTTTTGCATATGTTGTGGGTCAGGATTCTTTTAGTAAAAACGCAAACAGGATTAATTAGTTTATTTCATTCGTCTTTTATTCGTCATTAAAAATTAAAGCCTATAGAAATATAGGTCAATGCACCTTCATTAGAGAAGCCAACTGCCGCCTGCACCAGGAACAATTCGGCTGGAACCACATAAAGCCCGCCCCCGTATCCATCATGCCATTTTTTAGAATCTTCACCCGGCGACCATACCCTTCCCACATCATTAAATGCGATAAGCCCTACAGAACCCGGAACAATATAAGAGGTAAAATTAAACAGCTTTACCCGCAGGTCGAGGTTATGATAGGCCATCGTCCGTCCGGTAAAGCGATTGCTGTGGAAACCTCTCAGGCTGCGCATCCCCCCCAGCTGCATTTGCTGGAAAAAAGCCGGATCACCAAAAGTGGTACCGCCTCCAATGCGGTTGGCGATGACCACGCCCGAAGCCCCGGGACGGAAATAATACCTGAATTCTGTTTGAATTTTACCGTAACTATCATGGGCTCCATTCACTTCCTTTTTAAAAGAAAGCCCTGTTTTCCAATACATACCTTTGGTCGGAATGGCTAGGTTATCGCGGGTGTCATAGACTAAATTGCCCATTACTCCAGCATAAAAACGATCCGAGAAGACTTGTTCTTCCGGATGCAAGGCATCAAAATCCTGTAAAAAACGGTTATCATTGGAGCTTCTGGTGCTGGTATAGTACTCTGTAGACAGCCCGCCCTCTATATTCAGGTTCTTTTGAAGGTTTCTGGCCAGCTTCACATCGGCCGTGAGGTATTCATACCTGTTCCGGTAATAAGGCATTTCTTTATCGCCTTCATTGATGAACTGGGTTTCATTGCCCAGCCCAAAGAAATTGCTCAGGTTGTGGGGACCAAGCAGGTTGGCATCTATCCTAAGGTCATTTTTACCGATGGCCTCTTTAAAATCTCCTGAATAATTTAGGATAAAGGAAGATCGTCCGGTGGTATAAGTGGCCCAAAACTCATGTTTAAAGGCATAAGGGGCTTTCCTGAACCCTTGCTTTTCATACACCAGGCCTGCTCCGATCTGCAAGCCCTGATCAATACTGTAGTTGACCCGGAACAAGGGTCCAAAACGATTGAAGACAAAACTGTTTTTATCGTATTGGTTTACGGTAGAATCGTTGGAGAGCCGGAGTTTGGCCTGTGAAGAAGCAGGAAGGGTATTGCCCCCATCCAAACGGTCATAGATGTACAGATGGCTTCTGTTTTTTACTTCTGGTGCAATTTCAAACTGATCTGCACCCTCTCCTCCGATCATTCTGACCGTGATACCAGATTTCTGATCTCCATTTACGGCGAACACATCATTTCCTCCAAAGCCGTAAATCCGTATTTCTTTGGTTTGCTCTGGTTTAAAAGTGCGTTTGTAGAGTTTCCGGCCAATACTTCCGTCTTTTTTAATATTCCTGACCGTCAGTTCCACCTGCCCGTCTTTCTTATGTTGAATCTCAAAACGCTCTCTTTTATCAGAGGCCGGAATCTCTACGTACTCCGCTAAGAAATGATAATAATCCAGGGCTATTTTTTCCAGGTTATGTACCCTTCCGTTCAGGGAGCGCTTCAGCTCTTCTCCGTTTTCAGCAACAATAATGGCCGGCATCAGTTTAATGGCACTGTCTACCAATTGCGGAGTAATGGTTTTCTGTACATATTTTACTTCTTCTTTCCAGTCCTTTTCATTGAGTTCATTCAGAAAATAGCGGTCAAAATACCTGGCATTAAAATTCCAGCCATTGATGTCGCGGATGTTCTCGCTGTAAGGCTGTAAATTTGATTTGAGCCACTGGTGGGAAAGTATCCAAGGAAAGACACCAGAAGTGCGGTAGAAAACCTTGTCCCGGTCGCGTGGTATGGGTTCGTACAGCGTTCCGTCGTCATTTTTTTTGGGCAGCCAGCGCCAGTTGTCTTCGTGCCGGTCCCAGTCGCCAACGATAAAATCAAGCAGCCTGGCCCTTAGGGTGAGCAATTGATCTGTGGTTTTATCATTGTCTTCCTGCAGCTTACGCTGCACCTTTTCTGTCTTATCTGTTTTTTCTGCTTCGGCAGGGTCTCTCTCTTCAAAAAGATAGGCTGCATTTGCAAAATCTTTGCGGTATTCCATTAAGCCCGGATCATCACCTACATAGACAATCTCGGGAAGAGCATGAGGAATATGCAGTGCCTGGGCCAGTGGCGGTACCACCAGCGCCCCAAAGGGGTGTCCGGTAGAGACCTGGTCCTGTACAATATTCTTGGCTATGGTAGGGCGGAGATTTTCCGGCAAGCCTCTCTCCGGGTATTTCTGTATGGTTCTCAAAGCCCAAAGCCGGCCGGATGCATCTTTAAATTGCAGGGAGCGGGTTTGATTTCCACCACCCAGTTTCACAATGGTTAAGCCGCCACGTTCCTTTTCCAGGTTCAGCACGCGTATCTTCACCGGGGTAGCCCAAAGCTTACGGTAGTTTTCTCCCAGGAAAAACCGGTGGGTTCCGCTCACCTGGTCATATTCTGGTGCAATGGCAACAGTAATGGAGTCACCCAGGGGCTTTACCTGGGCATTACCCACAGAAGAAAAAACCACTGCTGCAAGTAATAATCCAAAGCATCTTTTATGTAAAAATCTTATTCCCATTCCGTTTCTTTTTATACAATTACGCCCACCCGGAGGGCTTTCAGTCCCTCTACGCCTTGCAGTTCTTCTATTTCTATATATTCTATATGTTCTTCCAGCACCTGCTGCTGCTGCAGTTTTTTAATGTATCCCAGGTATTCCTGAGCTTCCCAGCTGTTAAAATAAATGATGGCAATCTTACCTGGTTGGGTAACCCTTTCGGTGGAGTGTTTAATATGTGCCTTATCTATTCTCTTTTTAACCATCTGATATCGGATATTGTAACTCCCCTCTACATCAAATCTTTGTTCATCTGTTCTGAAACTGATGTCAATCAGTTTTTCATAAACAAAGATCAGGTGGGTGGTTTGCATGTAAATATCCAGTTTAGGGGTCAGCGCATGGGTCGCTTTGGCAATATTGGCCATGTTTTCCAGCTGTTTAAACCTAAAGGTAAAAAGCAGATCTTCGGGCATTGGGATAGCTGGCGTAATGGATTGCCCTACATAAATATCGTACTCCACGCCATCGGTCCTGAATTTCTCAAAATAGCAGGGATAAATGGACTGGATCTCTGCATTGAACTCCTCCAGTTTTGTAGTGACCACCCTATTGATCTTTTGCATGCTTTTTTCGTAGAGTACACGGTTCTTATACATGCTGTCTTTGTTCCGGGTTGCTTCAAAATAGTCGTTCACAACTCCCGAAAGCTCCGGATGGGTGTTTCTGAGTTGCTCCAGATACAAAGGCAGCTGCCGCATCAGGTAGTCTTCTATTTTAAGCACTTCCCGGTCAGAAAGTTCGTCAAATTCACTGTAATTCCAAATGGCCTCCTGGTTGGGTATGCCTTCGGTGAGTTCCAGATGACTGTGTTTTTTTATCGCCAGCAATAAAGTCTCCAATACTTCAAAACTGATGTACAGATCTTCCCGGATGGCCTTATTTCTCTTGATACTGGAATCTTTAATATCAACTGCAGCATACAGGGGCTGAACCTTTTCAAAATAGATCGGCTCAATGGGCAGACTCCTTTCGCAGCCTCCCGACAGGAGATAATTGAAAGCAGCTTCCTGAAACCGCCACTGTACAGAAGGCTGTAAAGAGGTGAACTTATCGGTAATGATGCTCGATACTTCATGGTTAAAATCGACAATCAGGTTTTGCAAT
>Ga0182008_10000093_pt1 | contig 67966 bp, 88 predicted proteins | sample Sormic07211129_1_FD_120482 | JGI IMG/M metagenome (GOLD analysis project Ga0182008, IMG submission 120482) | Rhizosphere microbial communities from Sorghum bicolor, Mead, Nebraska, USA - 072115-129_1 metaG | ecosystem: Host-associated > Plants > Roots > Rhizosphere | place: USA: Nebraska...
CCAGATCAGCTTGACGACGTTCCAGTTGGCACCGCGGAATTCGCCTTCCAGTTCCTGGATGATCTTGCCGTTGCCGCGCACCGGACCGTCCAGGCGCTGCAGGTTGCAGTTGATGACGAAGATCAGGTTGTCGAGGCCTTCGCGCGCGGCCAGGCCGATGGCACCCAGCGATTCGACTTCGTCCATCTCGCCGTCGCCGCAGAACACCCAGACCTTGCGGTTCTCGGTGTTGGCGATGCCGCGGGCATGCAGGTACTTGAGGAAGCGCGCCTGGTAGATGGCCATCAGCGGGCCCAGGCCCATCGACACGGTCGGGAACTGCCAGAACTCGGGCATCAGCTTCGGGTGCGGATAGCTCGACAGGCCCTTGCCGTCGACTTCCTGGCGGAAGTTCAGCAGCTGCTCTTCGCTCAGCCGGCCTTCGAGGAAGGCGCGGGCGTAGATGCCGGGCGACACGTGGCCCTGGATGTAGAGGCAGTCGCCGCCGTGGCCTTCGCTCTCGGCGCGCCAGAAGTGGTTGAAGCCGGCGCCGAACATGGTCGCGAGCGAGGCGAAGGAGCCGATGTGGCCGCCCAGGTCGCCGCCGTCGGCCGGGTGCAGGCGGTTGGCCTTGACCACCATCGCCATCGCGTTCCAGCGCATGTAGGAGCGCAGGCGCTCCTCGATCTCGGCATTGCCCGGCGAACGCTCTTCCTGGTCGGTCTCGAGCGTGTTGACGTAGGCGGTGTTGGCCGAGAAGGGCTTGTCGATGCTGTTCTGCCGCGCATGTTCGAGCAGCTGTTCGAGCAGGAAATGCGCCCGTTCGGGGCCTTCGCTCTGGATGACGGCGGACAGCGCGTCCATCCATTCACGGGTTTCCTGCGCATCCGCGTCGTTCGCGGCCGAGCCGAATGCTCTCTCGGGGGTTGCCGACATGCTTGTCTCCTTGTGGGCGTGGCTGTGGATCTGAAACTGGGCGGAAATGTCGCACAGAACAGGTCAAATTTCAAATGGTGTTTTGTCTTTTCTTAATGTGAAATAACTTGTGTTCACGGCGATCGCGCCGGGCGGCACGCCGCTGCCAGTCTGAACGCTTTTCATGAACCCACCGCATCGCTGTCACTAGGGGTTCCCCTACACTCGAGAGATGCCTTTCTTCAGCCCGCTCGCCGCCGCTCGCAGCGCCGTCAAATCGTCGCCCCTTTCCTGGTGGCGGCGTTGGTGGAAGCGCCAGACGCCGGTGCTGCAGGACACCGTGGCGATGCTCGCGCCCCTGGCGGCCGTGATGTTGTTCCTCGCGGCCATCGTCTGCGCTTTCTGGTACCTGCGCGCCGAGGAGATCGAACGCGAGCAGGAGTCGGTCAAGCGCGACGTCGAGTACGCGCAGCAGCGCCTGCGGCTGCGCCTGCTCGAGCGCCAGGAGCAGCTGATGCGCATCGCCCGCGATGCCTCGAACCGCGAGATCGACGCGGCCGAATTCACCAGCCGCGCCGAGTCCCTGATCAGCCAGTATCCCGAGTTGCAGGCCATCAGCTGGATCGATGACCGTCGGCGCTTCAAGGCCAATTACGCGGCGCCCGGCGTGCCGCCGGCGCAGCAGCATGCGCTGGAAGAGGTGCTGCGGCCCGGCGACATCGAGAGCAACTACGCGCTGGCCCGCGAACTGCGCCAGCCGGTGTTCTCGCAACCCGTGGCCGGTGGCGAGCCGCCCGGCATGCTGCAGCTGCATATCCCCCTGTTCGACCAGGGCTTGTTCGCCGGCATGGTGCTGGGCGAGTTCTCGGTCGACAGCCTGCTGCGCTACGGGGTGCCGCCCGAGGTCAGCGCGCGCTACGCGGTGGCGCTGCTCGACGCCAAGGGCGGGCTGCTGGCCGGCAACACGGTCAACCCGCGCGAGGCCGGCACCCGGCTGCTGCCCTGGATCGAGCACACCAACGACTACGAAGTGCCGGTCTCGCCCATCGGCAACGCCATGATGCTGCGCGCCCAGGCCTACCGGACCTCGCCGGGCCTGGTGGGCAACGGCCTGTTCTGGCTGGTCGGCGCGCTCAGCGTGCTCACGGCCTGGATGCTGATCGGCACCTGGCGCCACACGCGCAAGCGGCTGCAGGCCCAGCAGGCGCTGGTCGCCGAAACCAACTTCCGGCGCGCGATGGAGAACTCCATGCTGACCGGCATGCGCGTGCTCGACCTCGAAGGCCGCATCACCTACGTCAACGCCGCCTTCTGCGCCATGACCGGCTGGAGCGAGGCCGAGCTGGTCGGCCAGACGCCGCCCTTCCCCTACTGGCTGGAGTCCGACCGCGAGGTGATGAACGAGCGGCTCGAGGAAGAGCTGCACGGCCGCGCCCTGCCCGGCGGCTTCCAGGTGCGGGTCAAGCGCAAGAACAGCAGCATCTTCAACGCCCGGCTCTACGTCTCGCCGCTGATCGACGCCCGCGGCCACCAGACCGGCTGGATGACCTCGATGACCGACATCACCGAGCCCACGCGCATCCGCGAGCAGCTGTCGGCCTCGTACGAGCGCTTCACCACGGTGCTCGAGGCGCTGGATGCGGCCGTGTCGGTGGCGCCGATCGGCAGCGAGGAGCTGCTGTTCGCCAACAAGCTCTACCGGCTCTGGTTCGGCTCCGACACCGTGGGCCACCTGGGCATGGTGGCGCAGGCCGGCGTGCCGGCCTCGGCCGCGCACGACGAGGAACTGGACGACGTCGACCCCTTCGCCGGCCTGCCCATCGACACGCTGACCACGGCCCAGCCGGCCAACAACGAGATCTTCGTGCCCGAGCTGGGCAAGTGGCTCGAGGTGCGCTCGCGCTACCTGACCTGGGTCGACGGCCGCCTGGCGCAGCTGGTGATCGCCACCGACATCACGCCGCGGCGCGACGCCGAGGAGCAGGCCGCGGCGCAGGCCGACCGCGCCCATGCGTCCAGCCGGCTGATCACCATGGGCGAGATGGCCTCGAGCGTGGCGCACGAGCTCAACCAGCCGCTGACCGCGATCACCAACTACTGCAACGGCATGATGTCGCGCATCAAGGGGCAGTCGATCGACAACGACGCGCTGCTGGCGGCGCTCGAGAAGACCGCCAAGCAGGCCCAGCGCGCGGGCCAGATCATCCAGCGCATCCGCTCCTTCGTGAAACGCAGCGAGCCCAACCGCACGCCGGCCGAGGTCGCCACCATGGTGAGCGAAGCCGTCGAGCTCGCGGGCATCGAGCTGCGCCGGCGCAACGTGCGGCTCAACCACTACGTGGCGGCGCGGCTGCCGATCGTGCGGGTCGACCCGATCCTGATCGAGCAGGTGATGGTCAACCTGCTGAAGAACGCGGCCGAATCGATCGACCTGGCCCAGCGTCCGCTGGCGCGCCGCAGCGTCGAATTGCGGGTGCTGCCCAAGGTCATCGACGGCCAGAACACCATCGAATTTTCCGTGCAGGACACCGGCATGGGCCTGGCGCCCGAGGTCATGGACCGCCTCTACGAAGCCTTCTTCTCGACCAAGCCCGAGGGCATGGGCATCGGCCTGAACCTGTGCCGCACCATCGTCGAGTCGCATCGCGGCCGGATGCAGGCGGAGAACATCTACAATGGTCCGGACGTGGTCGGATGCCGTTTTTCCTTCTGGATTCCGGTGATGGACGCTAGCAGTTCCGTAGCAAACGACGAGGCAAAGGTACCCGCATGAGTTTGATTCCGAAGAAGGGCACGGTCTATGTCGTCGATGACGACGAAGCCGTGCGTGACTCGCTGCAATGGTTGCTCGAGGGCAAGGACTACCGCGTCCGCTGCTTCGACTCCGCAGAGTCATTCCTGTCCCGCTACGACCCGCGCGAGGTGGCCTGCCTGATCGTGGACATCCGCATGGGCGGAATGTCGGGCATCGAGTTGCAGGACCGCCTGATCGAACGGCGCTCGCCGCTGCCGATCATGGTCATCACCGGCCACGGCGACGTGCCGATGGCGGTCGACTCGATGAAGAAGGGCGCGATGGATTTCATCCAGAAGCCCTTCAACGAAGACGAGCTGGTCTCGCTGGTCGAGCGCATGCTCGAACATGCGCGCGGCGCCTTCGCCCAGCACCAGCAATCGGCCAGCCGCGACGCGCTGCTGTCCAAGCTCACCGGCCGCGAGGCCCAGGTGCTCGAGCGCATCGTCGCCGGCCGGCTGAACAAGCAGATCGCCGACGACCTCGGCATCAGCATCAAGACGGTCGAGGCGCACCGCGCCAACATCATGGAAAAACTCAACGCCAACACCGTGGCCGACCTGCTGAAGATCGCGCTCGGCCAGGCCCAGCCCACCGCCAAGGCTTCCTGATCGCTATCGGCGAGATAGCCACAAAGTCCCCCGACGCCTGCGCAAGCGGGCGTTTCTACTTGGAAAATCAAATCACGATGACTGCCCAACTGATCGACGGCAACGCCCTCTCCCGCACCCTGCGCACCGAGGTCGCCGCGCGCGCCGCGGCCCTCAAGGCCCGTGGCGTGACGCCCGGCCTGGCCGTGGTCCTGGTCGGCGAGAACCCGGCCAGCCAGGTCTATGTGCGCAACAAGATCAAGGCCTGCGAAGACAACGGCCTGCATTCGGTGCTCGAGAAGTACCCGGCCGAACTGAGCGAGGCCGAGCTGCTCGCGCGCATCGACGCGCTCAACGACGACCCGGCCATCCACGGCATCCTGGTGCAGTTGCCGCTGCCCAAGCACATCGACGCCCAGAAGGTCATCGAGGCCATCTCGCCCGAGAAGGACGTCGACGGCTTCCACGTCGCCAGCGCCGGCGCGCTCATGACCGGCGCCCCGGGCTTCTGGCCCTGCACGCCCTATGGCTGCATGAAGATGCTCGAATCCATCGGCTACGACCTGCGCGGCAAGCACGCGGTGGTCATCGGCCGCAGCAACATCGTCGGCAAGCCGATGGCGCTGATGCTGCTCGCCAAGAACGCGACCGTGACCATCTGCCACAGCGCCACGCCCGACCTCGGCGCCATGACCCGCCAGGCCGACGTGATCGTCGCCGCCGTGGGCAAGCGCAACGTGCTGACCGCCGACATGGTCAAGCCGGGCGCGGTGGTGATCGACGTGGGCATGAACCGCAACGACGAAGGCAAGCTCTGCGGCGACGTCGATTTCGACGGCGTCAAGGAAGTGGCAAGCTGGATCACCCCGGTGCCCGGCGGCGTCGGCCCCATGACCATCACCATGCTGCTCGTCAACACCCTCGAAGCCGCGGAGCAATGACCCACCCCCGAAGCGCCTGCGGCGCTTCCCCCTCAAGGGGGCGATACCAGCGGCCTGGCAAAGCCAGTTCCGCGGTATCCCTGGCATTCGGCCGCGCCAGTTTCATTCGGCACGGCACGCAACAGCGCGCCGGGAATTAACCTTGAACTTGCGGCGCCTGGCGCCAGATGCTCTCCATGACCAATCCGCTCCTCGACTTCACCGATCTCCCGTTGTTCGACCAGATCCGGCCGGCCCATGTCGCGCCCGCGGTCGACGCCCTGCTGGCCGACGCCGAGACCGCGCTGCAGACCGTCACCGCCGCCGGCTTCCCGGCCGACTGGCTGGCGATCTCGAAGGTGCTCGACGTGTCGTCGGAGCGCTTCAGCCGTGCCTGGGGCGCGATCGGCCATCTGAACGCGGTGGCCGACACGCCCGAGCTGCGCGCCGCCTACAACGAGGCCATGCCGCGCGTCACGGCCTTCTGGACCCGGCTGGGTTCCGATGAGCGCCTCTACGCCAAGTACAAGGCCATCGACACCGCCACGCTCAACGCCGAGCAGAAGCAGGCCCATCGCAACGCGGTGCGCAACTTCGTGCTGGGCGGTGCCGAGCTGCAAGGCGCGGCCAAGGAGCGCTTCGCCGCGATCCAGGAGCGTCAGGCCGAGCTGAGCCAGAAGTTCAGCGAGAACGCGCTCGACGCGACCGACGCCTTCGCCTACTACGCCGAAGCCAGCGAGCTCGAGGGCCTCCCCGAGGACGTGATCGCGGCCGCCCGCGCGGGCGCCGAAGCCGACAGCAAGCCCGGCTACAAGCTCACGCTCAAGATGCCCTGCTACCTGCCGGTCATGCAGTTCGCGAAAAGCAGCGCGCTGCGCGAGACGCTCTACCGCGCCTACGTGACCCGCGCCAGCGAGCTCGGCGACCCGGCCTTCGACAACACCGCGCTGATCACCGAGATCCTGGCGCTGCGCGAGGAAGAGGCCAAGCTGCTGGGCTACCGCAACTACGGCGAGCTGTCGGTGGTGCCCAAGATGGCCGACACGCCCGAGCAGGTGGTGAAGTTCCTGCGCGACCTGGGCGCGCGCGCCAAGCCCTTCGGCGAACGCGACCTGGCCGACCTGCGGGTGTTCGCCGCCACCCTGGGCCTGGCCGACCCGCAGCCCTGGGACTGGACCTTCGTCGGCGAGAAGCTCAAGGAAGCGCGCTACGCCTTCAGCGAACTGGAGGTCAAGCAGTACTTCCCGGCGCCCAAGGTGATGGCCGGCCTGTTCAAGATCGTCGAGACGCTGTTCGAGGTCTCGATCCGCCGCGACTTCGCGCCGGTCTGGCACCCGACCGTCGAGTTCTACCGCATCGAGCGCGACGGCCAGCGCGTCGGCCAGTTCTATCTCGACCCGTCGGCGCGCGCCGGCAAGCGCGGCGGCGCCTGGATGGACGACGTGCGCGCCCGCTGGCTGCGCCCCGACACCGGCGCGCTGCAGACGCCGGTGGCGCAGCTGGTGTGCAACTTCGCCGAGGGCGTCGACGGCAAGCCGCCGCTGCTCACGCACGACGACGTGACCACGCTGTTCCACGAATTCGGCCACGGGTTGCACCACATGCTCACGCAGGTCAACGAGCGCGACGTGTCGGGCATCAGCGGCGTCGAATGGGACGCGGTCGAGCTGCCGAGCCAGTTCATGGAGAACTTCTGCTGGGAGTGGGACGTGCTCGAGCACATGACGGCCCATGTCGACACCGGCGAGCCGCTGCCGCGCGCGCTGTTCGACAAGATGACCGCCGCCAAGAACTTCCAGAGCGGCATGCAGACGCTGCGCCAGATCGAGTTCTCGCTGTTCGACATGCTGCTGCACACCGAGTACCAGGCCGCCACCGCCCCGTCGGGCGAGGTGATGGCGCTGCTGGGCAAGGTGCGCGCCGAGGTGGCGGTGATGCCCTCGCCGCCCTTCAGCCGCACGCCCAACACCTTCAGCCACATCTTCTCGGGCGGCTACGCGGCCGGCTACTACAGCTACAAGTGGGCCGAGGTGCTGAGCGCCGACGCCTACGCGGCCTTCGAGGAGACCGCGGGCGCCAGCGGCGAGCCCAACATCGAGACCGGCCGCCGCTACCGCCAGGCCATCCTCGAGGCCGGCGGCAGCCGCAGCGCGATGGAGTCCTTCAAGGCCTTCCGCGGCCGCGAACCGCAGCTCGACGCGTTGCTGCGCCACCAGGGCATGGCGGAGCCCCAGCCGGCCTGAAGCAGGGGATGGCGCGGGGCACGCGGCCTGAGATACTCCGGCTTTCGATCCCCGAGCCCGGAGCCTTTTCCATGCACCGCAACGCGCGCCTCCTCCTTCTGCTGCTGGCCGTCGCCGCCACCGCGGCATCGGCCCAGCAGGTCTACCGCCAGGTGGACAAGAACGGCAAGGTCGTCTTCTCCGACCAGCCGCCGGCGGCCGATGCGCGCCCCGCTGCACCGCGCGCCGGTGCGGCGTCCAACGAGAGCGGCTCGGCTGCCCTGCCCTACGAATTGCAGCAGGTGGTGCAGCGCTACCCGGTCACGCTCTACACGGGCGACAACTGCGCGCCCTGCGACACCGGCCGCTCGCTGCTCACCACCCGCGGCGTGCCCTTCGCCGAACGGCAGGTCAAGACGAACGAGGATGGCGATGCGCTGCAGCGCCTCAGCGGGCAGAACTCGCTGCCGCTGCTGACCATCGGTTCGCAGCAGCTGCGGGGCTTCTCGGATGGCGAGTGGTCGCAGTACCTGGACGCGGCCGGCTACCCGAAGAGCATCCGCCTGCCCGCCGGCTACCGCAATGCACCGCCCCAGCCCATGGTGGCGCTGCGGCCGGCACCGGTGAGCGCGCCGCCCGCAACGCAGGCGGCACCGCCGGCAGCGCCGGTCGCGCCCGCGGCGGGCCCGACGCCGTCGAACCCGGCCGGCATCCGTTTCTAGGGCCTGTACACACTATTTCCGGGGTCGCGAAGGCCTGCCACGACGGGCCAATCAAGGCGCGTGACGCCACGCGTGCTGAAGCACGCGTAAGGAGCGCAACGCCGAGTGGCCCGTCGTGGCAGGCCTTCCCGAAGGGTTGGAGGAACAAGGGGCCGTCTGCGGCGTTGCCCGCGCTTGCAAGGCTTCAGCCTTGCTGCGCGCGGGCGCCTTGCACCCAGCCCCTTGTTCCTCCAACGCGATCCCCGGAAATAGTGTGAACAGGCCCTAGTCGTAGCGCAGGGTTTCCACGCCCGCGGGCGTGCCCAGCAGGCACACGTTGGCGCGCTGGTGCGCGAACACGCCCACCGTCACCACGCCGGGCCACTGGCTCACTTCGGTCTCGAAGCCCAGCGGATCGGTGATCTTCAGGCCGCTCACGTCGACGATGTGCTGGCCGTTGTCGGTCACGAGTGCCACGCCGTCCTTCTCGCGCACCTGCGCCACGCCGCCCAGCCGCTCGAACTGCCGCATGATCCGGCGCGCCGCCATCGGCACCACCTCGACCGGCAGCGGGAAGGCGCCCAGCACGTGCACGCGCTTGGAGGCGTCGGCGATGCAGACGAAGGAGCGCGACTGGGCCGCGATGATCTTCTCGCGCGTGAGCGCCGCGCCGCCGCCCTTGATCATGAAGCCGCGGCCGTCGATCTCGTCGGCGCCGTCGATGTAGACCGACAGTTCTTCCACCGCATTGCTGTCGAACACCTCGATGCCCAGCGCGCGCAGGCGTTCGGTCGAGGCGACCGAGCTCGACACCGCGCCACGGATGCGGTCCTTGATGGTGGCCAGCGCCTCGATGAACTTGTTGACCGTGGAGCCGGTGCCGACCCCGACGATCTCGCCCTCCACCACATACGCGAGCGCGGCGCGGGCCACCTGGGCCTTGAGTTCATCCTGGGTCAAAGAGGGTGCGGTCATCGGGGACAATCCTGGAGCTAACGAAGCCGAGAATTATCCAATGCCCCTGCCGCTGCTTTCGTCCCTTTACGGACTCGCCCGCCCCGTCCTCTTCGGCCTCGACCCGGAACACGCCCACGAACTCACGCTCGACAGCCTCGCGCGGACCCAGAACACCCCGCTGGCCTGCGCCTACGCGTCGCGGCGGGTCGAGGACCCGGTCACGCTGGCCGGGCTGCATTTCCCCAACCGCGTCGGGCTGGCCGCGGGCCTGGACAAGAACGCCCGCTGCATCGACGCCTTCGCGGCCATGGGCTTCGGCTTCGTCGAGGTCGGCACCGTCACGCCCAAGGCCCAGCCGGGCAACCCCAAGCCGCGCATGTTCCGCCTGCCCCAGCGCGACGCGCTGATCAACCGGCTGGGCTTCAACAACGAGGGGCTGGACGTGTTCCTGGCCAACGTGCAGCGCGCGCGCTTCCGAAAGGGAGATGCCAAGGCGGCACCGATGCTGCTGGGCCTCAACATCGGCAAGAACGCCGCCACGCCGATCGAGCGGGCCACCGACGACTACCTGATCGGCCTGGCGGGCGTCTACCCGCATGCCGACTACGTGACGATCAACATCTCGAGCCCCAACACCGCCAACCTGCGTTCGCTGCAGAGCGACGAGGCGCTCGATGCGCTGCTGGGTGCACTGGTGGCGCGCCGCGCCGAGCTGGCGCAGCAGCATGGCCGCCGGGTGCCGATGTTCCTCAAGATCGCGCCCGATCTCGACGATGCGCAGGTCACGGTGATCGCCGCCACGCTGAAGCGCCACGGCGTGGACGGCGTGATCGCCAGCAACACCACGCTGTCGCGCGCGGCGGTCGCGGGCCTGCCGCATGCCGAGGAAGCCGGTGGCCTGTCGGGCGCGCCGGTGCGCGAGGCCAGCAACCGCGTGATCGCGCAGCTGCGCGCCGCGCTGGGCACGGGCTATCCGATCGTCGGGGTAGGCGGCATCCTCACCGGTGCCGATGCCCAGGCCAAGCTGGCGGCCGGGGCCGATGTGGTGCAGGTCTATACCGGCCTGATCTACCGCGGACCGGCGCTGGTCCGCGAAGTGGCGCAGGCCTTGAAGGCCCGCGCCGCCTGATCAGCGCATCCGCCAGAGCACCGGGGCCACGAAGGCGGCCCAGCGCAGCAGCCGGCGCGGCTTGACCACCGCCACCACGGCGGCGGCGGCCACGCCCGCGGCCACGGGATGGGCCCGCAGAAGGCGCATCGCGGTCTCGCTGGGCGTTTCGTCGGGCGGCGGCGCCGCGGCGGGCGCCGAGGCCGCATCCTCGCTCGCAGCCTGCAACACCGCGATGCGCTGGCGCTGGCGGGCAATGCGCGCGAGCAGTTCTTCGCGGGTTGCCGGGCGCGTCGGCCGCGGCGTGCCTTCGGGCTGGCCCTGGTTGCCGATGCCCAGGCGGTCCTGCACCCAGGCCCAGTCGCGTTCGAATTCCTGCCGGCTGGGTGCGAAGGCGCCGCTGGCGCCGCGCAGCGTCGACAGCAGGCCGATCAGCGACACGGCCCACAGGGCGATCCACACGCCCGCCACCGACCAGGCGGCTGTGGCGCGGTGCGGCGTGTCCCAGAAGTGCACCACCACGGCCACCGACAGCAGCGCCACGGCAACCGTGGTCAGGCCCAGCACCGCGATGACCAGCAGCAGCATGCGCTGCAGCCGATCCTTCTCGTCGTCCCACGCCATGCGCAGGAGCTGGGTGCGGTCCTCGATCGCCATCGCGCTTTCGCCCGCGGCGATCTTGAGGCGGCGGATGCGCGCATCCAGTCCCAGCAGGGACAGCAACTTGTTCATTCGATCCTCCCGATCACGCGCGCGGCGGCGCGGCACTCCTCAGACGCGCGGGTGCGCTCAGCGACGGCCCAGCAGCAGGCCCACCAGAACGCCCACGGCCAGCGCGCCGGCGGCGATCTGCCAGGGTTCGTCGTGGGCGTAGGCGTTGGCGGTGCTCGCGGCGTCCTTGGCCTTCTTGGCGGCGATCTTGCTCTTCTCGGCCGCAAGTTCGCGCGCGATCGCCAGCTTGGCTTCCACGCGTTGGCGCAGCGCCTTGATCTGCGGATTCGACTCGAGGTCCTTGCCACCCAGCACGCCCTTGACGTCGTTGGCGATGTCTTCGACGACGGCGTTGGCTGCGGCTTCGAGGTTGTTGGATGCACTCATTGAAATCTTCCTCCGTGGGTGGACTGCCGGCAAAGGCGCCGGCGACTGGACGCCGGCAAACGGCGCGGCATTCCATGGTACAGGTTGACGATCATTGCGCCAGCAGTTCAACCACATGTCGTCCGATGGCTAAGCTGCTCGTCAGCCCGGGCGACTCGATGCCGAACAGGTTGACCAGGCCGGGCACGCCGTGGCGCGCCGGCCCGTCGATCACGAAGTCGCGCGCGGCCTCCCCGGGGCCCGAGATCTTGGGCCGGATGCCCGCATAACCGGGGATCAGCGCGCCGTCGGGCAGGGCCGGCCAATAGCGCCGCACCTCGGCATAGAAGGCATCGCCGCGCCGCGCGTCGACCACCAGGTCCTCGGCCGACGCCACCCATTGCACGTCGGGCCCGAACTTGGCCTGGCCGCCCAGGTCGAGTGTCAGGTGCACGCCCAGGCCCGCGGCCTCGGGCACGGGGTAGATCAGGCGGCTGAAAGGCGCGCGGCCGGCCAGCGTGAAGTAGTTGCCCTTGGCGAACCAGGCGCCCGGCACGGTCTCGGGCGGCAGGCCGGCGAAGCCGCGTGCCAGGCCGGGCGCGGACAGGCCCGCGGCGTTGACCACGCTGGCGCAGCGCAGCACGGTGCCGTCCTCGGTGTGCAGCACGATGCCCTGCGGCGTGCATTCGGCATGGCGCACCGCGGACTTGAGCGCCACCACGCCGCCGGCGTTCTCCAGGTCGCCCTGCAGGCTCAGCATCAGCGCGTGGCTGTCGACGATGCCGGTGCTGGGCGAATGCACCGCCGCCAGGCATTCGAGCGCCGGTTCGAGCGTGCGGGCTTCGTCGCGTGTGCGCATGACCAGGTCGTCGACGCCGTTGGCGCGGCCCTTGGCGACGATGGCCTCGAGCGCCCCGACCTGGGCCTCGGACGTCGCCACGATCAGCTTGCCGCAGCGCCGGTGCGGCACGCCGCGTTCGGCCGCGTAGGCATAGAGCGCCTCTTTGCCCTCGACGCAGAGCCGGGCCTTCAACGAGCCTTGGGGATAGTAGATGCCGGCGTGGATCACTTCGCTGTTGCGCGAACTGGTGCCGGTGCCGATGGCCCCCTCGGCCTCCAGCACGATGACCTCGCGACCCGCCAACGCCAGGGCCCGCGCGACGGCCAGCCCCACCACACCCGCGCCGATCACGGCGCAATCGAATTCGTCCATGCCGCGAGCTTAGCGCGGCGCAGGGGTTTGGGGTGCGTGTTCAGAGGATCCAGGCGCGCGTGCGGCCCAGCGTCCAGCGGAAGCAGGCCGCGCTCATGAACTGGCGGTGCGCCTGCAGGTGCAGCGAGAGGCGGACCGGAAAGCGTGTCACGCTGCCCTGGTCGGGTTCGACCGGCAGGTCCGCGGGTTCGGGCGTGTCGGGCAGATCGGGCGTGATGGGCGGCGGAAGGTCGGGACTGGTGGCCATGATGGATTCCTTGGTTCAGGCCTTCCTTCTACGAGCCTGCCCCTGGCCGCGCGCCAGCCCAGGCCCGCACTCGCCGTCGGTGCGGACCGACAGGGCCCGACGCGGCGGGCAAGGCCTCAGCCGGCCGCGGCGTCGGCCGCCGGGAAGCGGATCGTCACGCTGGCCCCGCCTGCCTCGCTGTCGCCCAGCTGCACCTCGGCCCCGTGCAGCACGGCGATCTCGCGCACGATGGCCAGCCCCAGGCCGGTGCCCTCCCCGCTCGGCTCCGGGCCGCGCACGAAGCGCTCGAACATCGCCGCGCGCTGTTCCGCCGGCACGCCCGGCCCCGAGTCGGCCACGCCGAGCGAGGGCGGCGAGCGGCCGATCGAGATCAGCACGCTGCCCCCGGCCGGCGTGCAGCGGACGGCGTTGTCGATCAGGTTGCCCAGCGCCTCGCCCAGCAGGTCGGGCTCGCCACGCACGCGCACGGGCGCATCGCCCGACACCAGCTCGAGTTCGATCTGCTTCTCCAGCGCCGCATCGAGGTAGGTCTCGCCGACCTCGCGCGCCAGCGCGCCCAGGTCGACCGGCACCAGCGCCAGGTCGCTGCGGCCCTCGAGGTCCAGCCGCCCCATCGAGAGCAGTTGCTGCACCAGCCGCGCGGTGCGCTGCGTGGTGGCGCCCAGTTCGTTCACCACCGCGCGCATCGAGGCCGTGTCCGGGGCCTCGGCCGCCCGCGCGAGCCCGAGGCGCAGGCCGGTGAGCGGCGTGCGCAGCTGGTGCGCGACCGTGCTGGCGAACTGGCGCTCGCGCGCCAGCATGGTCCGGATGCGCAGCAGCAGGTCGTTGAGCGCCGAGGCGAAGGGCATCAGCTCGCGCGGCACGTCGTCGACCGGGATCGGGTCGAGCGAGGCATGGGAGCGCTCGTTCCAGCGCGCCGCGATGCGTTCGAGCGGCCCGATGGTGCGGCGCACCGTCAGGCCGATGACCAGCACGGCCACCAGGAAGAGCCCACCGATCGGCGCCATGGTCCAGAACAGGTCGCCCTGCGCGCGGTGCCGCTTGACCAGCGTCTCGGCGCTCAGCACCACCAGGCCCGCGGCGCCAGGCCGCTGCACCGGCACCCAGGCCACGCGCACGTCGGTGCCGTGGAAGCGCGCATCGTAGGCGCGCGCGCCCATGCTGTAGGTCGATTCGCGGTCGCCGTGCAGCGGCAAGCCGACCTGGCCCAGCAGATGGCGATCGTCCTGCCGCACCTCGAAATAGCTGCGGTCCACCATGTCGTAGGTGAGCAGCGCCTCGGCCTGGCGCGAGAGCTCGATCACCGGCTTGCCGTCGACCACCCGCACCTGGTCGGCCAGCGCGCGCGCGGTGTCGAGCAGCCAGCGGTCGAACACGCGGTCGACCAGCTTCTGCGCCGCGAAGGCGCCCAGCAGGCCGGTCAGCGCCACGATCGCGAGCACCGGCAGCATGAGCCGGAAGTTGAGCTCGTTCTGCAGGCGGCGCACGCGCGAGGGCTTGCTCATGGCGACGGGTCCTCGGGCGGCTCGCCTGCATCGGCCATGGCCAGCCGGTAGCCGAAGCCGCGCGCCGTGAGGATGCGCACGCCCGAGCCCTGCAGCTTGCGCCGCAGCCGCGAGACATAGACCTCGACCGCGCTGTCGCCGACCTCGAGGTTGCGTTCGGTCAGCGCCTCGATCAGCACCCGCTTGGACACCAGCCGCGGCGAGCGCCGCATCAGCAGGCCCAGCACCTCGAACTCGCGCGGCAGCAGGTCGAGCGGCCGGCCGTCGAGGAAGGCGCGGCCCTCCTCCGGCAGTGCCACCAGCGGCCCGAACTGCGCGCCCGCATGGCGCGCGACCCGCGTGCGGCGCTGCAGCGCCTCCATGCGCGCATCGAGTTCCTCGGGCGCGAAGGGCTTGACCAGGTAGTCGTCGGCGCCGCGCTTGAGGCCGTCGACGCGATGGGCCACCTGGTCGCGCGCGGTCAGCACCAGCACCGGCGTCTGTGCGTCGCGGCGGCGGAAGCGCTGCAGCCAGTCGAGCCCGTCGCCATCGGGAAGCTGCAGGTCGAGCACCACCAGGTCGGGGCCGGTCTCGCCCACGGCCTGGTCGGCCTGCGCGAGCGTGCCGCAGGCGCGCACCACCCAGCCGCGCGCGCGCCAGCGCAGCTGCAGCTCGCGCGCGATGGTGGTGTCGTCCTCGATCAGCAGCAGCTGCATGACGGCGCCGTGAAGCGGCGGCCGCCGCGCGGGGCCGACAGGCCCCTCGAAAAGACCGGCCGCGTGATAGGTATTTGCAAGCTTGCCTCTTTAGCCTCGTCCGCCAGGCCGCCGCACCGTCCCGGTGAGGCTGCGCGCCCCTCTGCAAGGGCACTCGACATTTCTGAAAGAACAGCGAACATGAAACGGAAGCAGGCTATCTGGGGGACCGTGGCGGTGGCCGCGGCGGCGTTGGCGGGCACATGGCTGCTCGCCGATCACCGCGCCGCGCCGGCCGTGGCCGCCCACAACGAAAACACGCCGGAGCCCTCGGTCGGCGAAGGCCGCAACAGCCTGCGCTACCCCGCCGGCGCCGCGCAACTGACGATGATCGAATCGCGCACGATCCCGGCCACGCCGGTGCCGCTGGCCGACGCGCTCAGTGCGCGCGTAGTGTATGACGAGGACGCGACCGCGCGCCTCGGCGTCGCGATCTCGGGCCGCATCCTCACGCTCAAGGCCGCGCCCGGCGACGTGGTCAAGGCCGGCCAGGTGCTGGCCGTGATCGACTCGCCCGACGTCGGCACCGCCTACGCCGACCTCGACAAGGCGCATGCCGACGAGGCGCGCAAGCGGCTGGTGCTGGCCCGCGCCAAGGACCTGGCGACCGACGAGGCCATCGCGGCCAAGGACCTCGAGGCGGCCCAGGCCGACGCGGCCCAGGCGCATGCAGAGACCGCGCGCGCGATGCTGCGGCTGAAGAACCTCAACCCGCACGGCCTGCCCATTCAGGGCCAGCGCATCAGCCTGACCAGCCCGCTCGACGGCGTGGTGTCGGAACGCACCGCGAGCCCCGCGCTCGAGGTCAGCCCCTCGACCGCCTCGCCGCTGTTCGTGGTCACCGACCCGCGCCGGCTCTGGTTGATGATCGACCTGCCCGAGAAGCTGCTCGGCCGCATCAAGGTCGGCAGCGCGGTGACGGTGGAGAGCGACGCCTATCCGGGCGAGTCCTTCAAGGCCAGGGTGGTGCAGCTCGGCCAGACGGTCGACACCAACACCCGCCGCGTGACCGTGCGGGCCAAGCTCGACAACGCCGGCGGCCGGCTGCTGCCCGAGATGTTCGTGCGCGCCTCGGTGCTGGCCGACAGCGGCAGCGGCGTGCAGGTGCCCAACGGCGCGCTGGTGAACCGCGGCGTCTACACCTTCGTCTTCGTGCAAGCCGCGCCCGGCGAATTCCAGCGCCGCCAGGTCCGGCTGCTGACCAAGGGCAGCGATGCCAGCTACGTCGGTGAAGGCCTCGCGGGCGGCGAAAGCATCGTGGTGGGCGGCGCACTGCTGCTCGACGCCGAACTGAGCGCACGCGCGGGCGACAAGCCATGATCGACCGGCTCATCGTCTTCGCGCTGACGCAGCGCGTGTTCGTGCTCGTGCTGGTGGCCGCGCTGATCGGCTTCGGCGGCTATGCGCTGTCGAACCTGCCGATCGAGGCTTTCCCCGATGTGCAGGACGTACAGGTGCGGGTCATCTCGCAGCTGCCGGGCCAGGCGCCCGAGGACATGGAGCGCGCGGTCACGCTGCCCATCGAGCGCGAGCTCTCGGGCACGCCGCAGCTGCTCAACGTGCGTTCGGTCACCATGACCGGCCTGTCGATCCTCACGCTGACCTTCGCCGACGGCACCGACAACTACTTCGCGCGCCAGCAGGTGACCGAGAAGCTCTCGACCGTCACGCTGCCCGCGGGCGTGCAGCCGCAGCTGGCGCCGCTGTCGACCGCGGTGGGCGAGATCTACCGCTACACGGTGGAGGCGCCCGGCCTGTCCGACACCGAGGTCCGCACGCTGCAGGACTGGACCATCCGCCCGGTGCTGCGCATGACGCCCGGCGTGGCCGACGTGGTGAGCTTCGGCGGCGCGATCAAGGAGTACCGCATCGAGGCCGACCCGCTGGCGCTGCGCAAGTACCAGGTCACGCTCGACCAGCTGAGCCAGGCCGCGTCCAACGGCAACGGCAGCGCGGGCGGCGGCCTGCTGCGCCAGGGCGACGCCTCGCTGGTGGTGCGCTCGGCCGGCCTCTACGCGAGCCTGGACGACATCCGCAAGGTCGTGATCGCGGCTCGCCAGGGCCGCGCCGTGACCATCGGCGACGTGGCCGAGGTGCGCGAGGGCGAGCGCCCGCGCTTCGGCATCGTGGCGGCCGACCAGCGCGACAGCATCGTCGAGGGCATCGTCTCGATGACCAAGGGCGGCAACCCGGCCAAGATCAATGCCGAGCTCAAGGCGCGCATCGCGCAGCTGCAGACCCGGCTGCCGGCCGGCGTGAAGATCGTGCCGATCTACGACCGCACCGAGCTCGTGCGCCACACCGTGACGACCGTGGCCGAGAACCTGGTGATCGGCGCGCTGCTGGTGATCGCGGTGCTGGTGGTGTTCCTGTCGAGCTGGCGCGCGGCGCTGGTGGTGGCCACGGTCATTCCGCTGGCCCTGCTGTTCGCCTTCATCCTGATGAACGCGCGCGGCGTCTCGGCCAACCTGATCTCGCTGGGCGCGGTGGACTTCGGCATCATCATCGACAGCGCGGTGGTCATCGTCGAGGCGCTGATGGTGCGGCTGGCGGTGCGCTCCACGCATGACGCCCACCCGCTGGCCGCGCGCAAGCACCGGCTGCACGTGCTGCACCGGACCATGTCGGACCTGTCGCACCCGGTGCTGTTCTCCAAGGCCATCATCATCCTGGCCTTCGTGCCGATCTTCACCTTCCAGCGGGTCGAGGGAAAGATCTTCACGCCGGTGGCGCTGACGCTGAGCTTCGCGCTCCTGGGCGCGGTGCTGCTGACCTTCACCTTGCTGCCCACGCTGCTGTCGTACGTGCTGCAGAAGAACACCCTGGCCGAGCGGCACAAGCCCTGGCTCGACAGGCTGCAGCAGCGCTACCAGTGGCTGGTCGGCCAGACGATGCGCCGCGGCCGCACGGTACTGTGTGTGTCGGCGGTGCCGGTGGTGCTGGCGCTGCTGCTCGCGCCCCGGCTGGGCAGCGAGTTCCTGCCCAAGCTCGACGAAGGCAACATCTGGCTCACGGTCACGCTGCCCACCTCGGCCTCGCTGGACACCACCAAGCAGGTCGAGCGGCTGGTGCGCGCCAAGCTGTTCGACTACACCGAGGTGGCCCACGTGATCGCGCAGGCCGGCCGACCCGACGACGGCTCGGACCCCAAGGGGCCGAACAACCTCGAGATCCTGGTCGACCTCAAGCCGCGCGGCGAATGGAAGTTCGCCAACAAGGAGGCACTGGTCGCCGACATGTCGAACCGGCTGAACGCGATCCCGGGCATCAGCACCAACTTCTCGCAGGTGATCCAGGACAACGTCGAGGAATCGCTCTCGGGCTTCCGCGGCGAGATCGTGGCCAAGATCAGCGGCGACAACCTCGACATCCTCGAGGACAAGGGCGCGCAGGTGGCCAGCGTGATCCAGGGCATCCGCGGCGCCACCGACGTCGAGGCCACGCGCATCGGCGGCCAGACCGAGGTGGTGATCACGCCCGACCGCTCGCGGCTCGCGCGCTACGGCCTGAGCATCAACGACGTCGACACGCTGGTGAACCAGGCCATGTCGGGCGTGGCCGTGACCAGCTTCTTCCAGCAGGACAAGCGCTTCGACGTGGTGGTGCGCGTGGACGAGAAGAACCGCAACAGCGTCGACGCGCTGGGCAACCTGCAGCTCGCGCTGCCCGGCACGCAGGTCGGCAACGGCCCCGGCACCATTGCGCTGAGCGAGGTCGCCACGGTCGAGGTGCGCCAGGGCGCATCGCGCATCCTGCGCGAGGCCGGTTCGCGCAGCGTGATCGTCAAGGTCAACCTGCTGGGCCGCGACCAGGGCAGCTTCGTCGAGGAAGCGCAGCGCGTGGTGGCCCGGGAGGTCAAGCTGCCGCCGGGCTACGACCTGACCTGGGGCGGCCAGTTCGAGAACTCGCAGCGCGCCACCAAGCGGCTGATGGTGATCATCCCGCTGACGGTGCTGCTGATCTTCTCGCTGCTGTTCTGGGCCTTTCGCTCGGTGCGGCTGGCCAGCCTGGTGCTGGGCATGGTGCCCTTCACGCTGATCGGCGGCCTGGCCGCGCTGGGCATCGCCGGGCTGCACCTGTCGGTCTCGGCCGCAGTGGGCTTCATCGCGGTGGCCGGCATCTCGGTGCAGAACGGCGTGATCATGGTGGAGGAAGTCATGCAGCGGGTGCGCGAAGGCGCCGAGGTGACGCAGGCCATCGTCCAGGGCGCGGCGATGCGGCTGCGCCCGATCCTCATGACCGCGCTGATGGCCGGCCTGGGCCTGCTGCCCGCGGCGCTGTCGCGCGGCATCGGCAGCGAGACGCAACGGCCCTTCGCCTGCGTGATCGTGGGCGGCATCGTGACCGGCACGGTCTTCACCCTGCTGGTGCTGCCGGTCGCGATGCGGCTGTTCGGCAACTTCTCCGAGCCGGGCGACGACACGGCATCCCTCGCAGACCCGGCCCTGGAAGGCGCGCAATGACATCCTCTCTTCTTCAGGCGCGCCGCGTCGGTCGGACCGCACTGGCCCTGAGCGCGCTCGCCCTGGCCGCCGGCTGCGCCGTGGGCCCGGACTATGTGCGCCCCGCGCTGCCGGCGTCCGCGGGCTATGCGCCGGCATCATCGACTTCGCCGGCCGCCGACCCGCAGGCCCAGCGCTTCTCGCTGGAGCGCGACATCCAGGCCGACTGGTGGAAGGTGTTCGGGTCACCGGCGCTCGACGCGCTGATCGAACGGGCCTTCGCGGCCAACCCGAACCTCGAGGCCGCGCAGGCGGCCTTGCGCGAGGCGCAGGAGAACGTGGCGGCGCAGCGCGGCTTCTTCTTCCCCACGGTGCAGGCCGGCTACACGCCCACCCGCACCAAGATCGCCGGCAACCTGGGCGGCAACTCGCCGGGCCTGCAGGGCAACGGCCGGGACATCAGCACCGGCCAGGGCACGCCCGCCAGCGAAGGCGGCAGCGCGCCCTTCACCACGCCGGTGATCTACAACTTCCACACGGCGCAGCTCACGGTCGGCTATGTGCCCGACGTCTTCGGCGGCAACCGGCGCCAGATGGAGTCGATGGCATCGCGGGCCCAGGTGCAGCTGCACCAGCTGCAGGCGACCTACATCACGCTGGCCTCGAACATCGTCGCGGCGGCGATCCAGGATGCGCTGCTGCGCGAGCAGATCGCGCTGACCGAGCAGATCGTCGAGGCGAACACGGCCTCGCTGGCGCTGGTGCAGCGGCAGCTCAAGGCCGGCCAGGTCTCGCGGCTCGAGCTCGCGCTGCAGGACAACGCGCTGGCCCAGTCGAAGCAGGCCCTGCCGCCGCTGCGCAAGCAGTTCGAGCAGAACCGCGACCTGCTGCGCGCGCTCGCGGGCCAGGCCCAGGACGACGAGGCGCCGATCTTCAAGCTCGATGCGCTGCGGCTGCCCGGCGAACTGCCGCTGACCCTGCCCTCGCGCCTGGTCGAGCAGCGGCCCGACGTGCGCGCGGCCGAGGAGCAGCTGCGCGCGGCCAATGCGGAGATCGGCGTGGCGCGGGCCGCGCGGCTGCCGCAGTTCTCGATCAATGCCACGGTCGGCGGTGCCGCCAGCCGCTTCAACCAGATGTTCTGGAACAGCGGCCGCTTCTTCGACCTGGCGCTGGGCATCACCCAGCCGCTGTTCGACGGCGGCACGCTGCGGCACAAGGAACGCGCGGCCATCGAGCAGCAGCGCCAGGCCGCGGCCCAGTACCGCGCGACGGTCATCGTGGCCTTCCAGAACGTGGCCGATACGCTGCATGCGATCGAGGCCGACGCCGCGGCACTCAGCGCCGCCGCCGCGGTCAGCGACACCGCGAGGACCGCGCTCGACCTGACGCGGCGCCAGCACGGCCTCGGCTACCTCGACCGGCTCGCGCTGATCGCGGCCGAGCAGAACCACCGGCAGGGCCAGCTGGGCCTGCTGCAGGCGCGGGCCGCGCGGCTGGCCGACAGCGCCTTGCTGTTCCAGGCACTGGGCGGCGGCTGGTGGCATCGCGATGCGGCGGCGCTGGCCGCGAACGCGGCGGACGCGAACTGAACCAGGCGCCGGACCGCGCGGCCGGCGCTAGCAGGTCCGTGTGTCACATCGTGTCGCTATGCGCAGCGCGCGCAAGGTCATCGCCGCGCTGTCATCCAGCCTCCCTAGGCTTGGCTGCTCCTCTTCATGCATTCACTGGAGCAGCATCCTTGTCTTCCGATTCCTCGTCCCGCAGCCCCCTCCTCCATCGCCGCAGCCTGTTGAAGGCAGGCTCCCTGGTGCCCACGCTCGGCGCGGCTTCGCTGCTCGCCGCCTGCGGCGGTGGCAGCGACTCGGGGGCCGGCACGCCGCCGCCCGGCGGCGGCAATCCGTCCAACCCGCCACCGAATCCCGGTGAACCGGTGGTCGACACGCGGGTCTCGAGCTTCGGCCTGGCGGTGCTGCCCGACACGCAGTTCTACGCGCGCTATGCGAGCGCGGAAACGGGCAACCAGTTCGACAAGCGCTTCGGCAGCACGCCCTTCCTCGCGCAGACCCAATGGCTGGCCGACAACGCGGCCGCGCTCAAGATCCCCTTCGTGATCCACGTGGGCGACATCGTCGACCAGGTCGGCAAGCCGCAGCAATGGGAGATCGCCGACAAGGCCATGCAGGCGCTGGAGACGAAGAAGCTGCCCTACTCGATCCTGGCCGGCAACCACGATGTGCTGCAAGACATCGGCTTCGAAAACGGCCAGTCGATGGGCACCGACGCGCAGCGCGACCTCGCGAAGGAGCCCTACCTGCAATGGTTCGGCACCGAGCGCGCGAAGAAGCAGAGCACCTTCGGCGGCCGCGACCCGAGCGGCTTCCACGAGTACCACGTCTTCACGGCCGAGGGCCAGCAGTTCCTGGTGCTCTCGCTCTCGTGGCGCGTGTCGGACAACGGCATCGTCTGGGCCCGCCGCGTGCTCAAGGACAACCCGACGCTGCCCGCGATCCTGGTCAACCACCAGCTGATCGCGATCGCGCCCGACGGCGTGAAGCCGCTCGAGGTGGACTACGGCCTGATGCTGTGGGAAAAGCTGATCCGCGACAACGACCAGATCTTCATGACGGTCAACGGTCACCACCACGGCTCGGCGCACCTGACCAAGACCAACGACTTCGGCAACGCGGTCGAGGAGATGGTGGTGGACTACCAGATGGCCTACCAGGGCGGCAACGGCCTGATGCGCTTCTACGAATTCGACCTCACGGCCAAGGAGATCCGCGCACTGTCCTTCTCGCCCTGGGTGCGACAGAAGCCGGCGGCCACGCTCAACGAGTTCGACCACGTGATGCTGCGCGACGCCAACAACGAGTTCACCCTCCAGATGGACTTCGCCAAGCGCTTCGCCCGCTTCGCGCCCAACTTCAAGCCCGCCGCACCGAGCGCCACGCCGCGCACGCTGGCCGCCACCTCGCTGATGCTCGATGGCTTCAATGCCATCGAGACCCCGCCGGCCAAGCCCGCCGCGAATGCGGAGGACTATCCACACATCGCCGAGACCCTGGCCCACTGGCGCTTCTTCGGCGGCACCGTGGGTGCGGCGCTCAACGACCGCGAGGTCATCGCCGACGCCTCGGGCAAGGGTGCCAAACTGACGCGCGGCGCACTCGATGCGCCGGCGGGCAACACCGCGCAACTGGCCGACCTGCGCTGGAGCAGCGACCGCCACCGCCTGTCGTCGGCACCGGGCAGCGTGCAGTTCAGCAACGCCCAGAGCGCGCGCCTGAGCTACTTCATGACCGACGCCGCCGCCGCGCTGAACAGCGAGACTTTCGAGAGCACCGGCTACACGATCGAGGCCTTCATCAAGCTCGACAAGAACTGGACCGACAAGAACGCCTGGATGAACATCATGACGCGCGGCGGCTGGAACCGGAACTTCCCCGGCTTCCAGGGCTGGGACGCCTCGCCGCCGGTGCAATTCGCGATCTCGAACCTCAAGGAGGTGCAGTTCGAGGTGATCCCGCAGAAGCCCGCGCCGACCTCCTCGCGCGCCAACTGGTCGGGCGAGATCCTGCTCGACAGCTGGCTGCACATCGCGGTGGTCAACGACCCGGTGGCCAAGGAGACCACGATGTACGTGGAAGGCGCGCCGATCCTGCGCAACACGGTCAACACCGTGGGGCTGGCATCGCAGAACCTGCCTTGGGTGGTGGGCGCGGGCTACTACCAGGGCAACGGCCCGGGCGGCGGCTTCCTGGGCGCGATGGGCGAGATCCGCATCGTCGCCAAGCCGCTGCCGCCCGCGCAGTGGCTCACGGCACGCGCGGCGCGCTGAGTCGGCCCCGCCGGCTCATTCGGGCCGGCGTTCCTACTTCAATCCACCGAAGCCGAAGCCGAACGAGGCCCGCTCCGCCGGGCTGTGCCGCAGCTCGGGCATGCGGGGACCGATCTCCAGGTCTTCGATCAGATCCTGCAGCGCCAGAAGACCGTCGGCCATGGCCTGGGCGTAGCTGCCGCGGGCCTTCTCCGCCTGCGAGAGCTGCGCCCATTCGCTCTCCTGCTCCAGCAGCACCCAGACGAATGCGCCCGGCTCGCGCTCTTCCACCGTCACGGCGATGGCACGCAGGGCGCAGGCCATCTCAACGCTCCGGCAGCCCGAGGTAGGTGCGGACGTCCGTGACCATCACGCCTGCATAAGCCACGGCCGATCGGAGCTTCGTCTCCGACACGGCAAGGGTCTTCGTCCAGTAGCGCAGCTCGTGGTCTTCGTTGATGTCGATCCGGGCGGCATCGGCCGGCCCACGGATGTTCTTGTCGTCTGCCATGGCGTTCTCCAGTAAGGGATGACGACGCTGCCGCCGTCCGGGCACGCAGCAGGCAAGAAAAAGAAGGCAAGCCGCGTCGGACAAGGCCCGCCCATCGCTCGCTCAAGAACGCGGCACCGCCCCCTGAATGCGCAGGCCCGGATGGAAGTCGAGAATGCCCGGTGGCTCGCCGCGAGCCTGCGGTCGTCGGCGCGCTGGAACACCTGAAGCGTCATGCCTCAGTCCCGAGGCGCCGGCCGCGCAGGCCCGGCGCCGCCATCGATCCGCCAGAGGACCGCGCCCACGCCCACCAGTGCGGCCACATCCGATTCGTAGGTGTCGCTGTACATGTCCAGGTGGTCAATCACGGCCGCGAGGTTCGCGATGGCTTGCGGCAGCGGCAGGGCACCGCCGAGCTTGGCCATCTCTTCGATCCGCACCATCGCTTGCGTCCGGTTCATGGCCGTGAGCGTAGCCCTTCGCAAGGGCCGGACCAAGAAAATCCGGCGGTAACACTGCAAGCCTGTCGGAGATAGTATTTTTGTCTCAGATGACTAAACTAGCTCTTGAAGTTCAGGAGCCTCCACATGCTCTCGATAGGCCAAAAGGAATCGATCCTTCGCAAGGAGGGCGCCGTTGTTCCCACGTTTCCCAACCGGAACGTCGCGGAACGGCCCCGATACAGCAGGCGCGACGAAGGCGGCGGGCGTGGGCAGGTCATCGACCTCGTGTACGAGCAGGCGGTGCGGGAATGGAGAGCCACCGTCGAAGCGCTCTACGCGTCCTGGCTCGCCGCACGGCGGTGAGCCGACCGCCTCAGCGGACGCGGCGCCGGGCCCGAAGCCGCTTCCGATGCACCCATGAAAAAAGCCGCTGACCGAATTCAGTCAGCGGCTTTTGCCGTTGTGTTGGTGGGCGGTGGAGGTTTCGAACCTCCGACCCCAGCAGTGTGAATGCCAGTACGAAGCCCTGCTGCAGGGCGTCTCAGAGGGGAAGTGCTCCGACCCAGCCGCCATGAAACGCCAGCCGCGAGCAGCTTTTTGCACTGGAATTACACAGCCGCCAGAATGGTTGTGACGTGATCAGCGCTTGGGCCAGCTACATGGCGTTGTGCTTGAGCGGCATCAGTGCGAAAATCCAGCCAGATGGTGAATGCGCAGGCTGATGCGCAGCGTCTCTAGTAAGAGGGGGCGGACACGCGGGGAGCTAAGACCGCCCAAGGACGGAGATCAGCACCGGCCACCATCAACTACTTCAGCTTGCCCCTTGGGCGTAAACTGGAACCCACCATGAAAGCAATCCAAGCCATCCAAAAGCATGACCGCTTTTTCTCGGAAGCGCGCGCGATCATGGACCGGAACGACCTGCCGGACGATGCTTTCGAGGCCGTCTACGCCGAGCGCAAGCATCGCGCGTTCATGGAAGAGATCGAGCCCTACAAGAAGCAGATTTCCTCGATCATGGGCATCGCTATGCCCGACTTCCTGATGGTCGATGGAAAGATAGAGCGCAAAGGTGACGGCCTCACCGACAGCCTGCGTGAGATCGTAGTGCAGTACCGGGCGACTATCGCGGACATCGCCTTCAAGTACTACGGCGAACGCAGCTTGCCGCGCAGCTCGTGGCTCACCGGAGCGGCCGGCTTACCCGCCAGCGCCGCGGCCCGGCACTCGTTGTAGACGCCCGCCACCTCGACCAGCTTCAGGGTCGTGGCGCCGAACGTGTCATCGCTGAGCGGCGTCAGGGGTGGACAGCTTGCCACCACCAACGGGCTCGGCTGCAGTTCCGGCAAGCGCGGAATTGATGGCCCGCACGCTGTCAGGAGCATGGCGGCAGTCGCGGTACACCACGTTCTCACGGACGATGGTCTCCGTTTTGCCGCGGACGGTGGTGTTCGTGACCTTGATTTGGGCGATGGCATCAGCTGCTCCTAGTTGGGCCGCGGCCCTGGTGTCCTCTACTGCCTTGGTGATCTTGGCCTGGCCGGCGATCTCGCCGTCCCTGCCCACGCTCTCGCCGTAGAAGAAGGCGCCCCCGACAGATCCACCCCAGGCAAGCACGACGGCGAGCAGGACGTAGGGGTTCACGCGCGACTCCACGGGCAATCAATCGAGCTGTGCCCGACCGCGCCGCAGTAGCAACACCAGCGGGCGGTCATGTCAGGAACCACTTGCGTTCGTCGGCGCGGCGGCGTGCCAACCCTGCCATGACCCGGCCGCCAGCCTTGTCCCAGCGAAGGAACTGGTCAGCGGCACCGCGGCGGTCGCCAGCGTTCAGCATCCGCAGCAGCGTGCTCGAGCGGAAAGCTCCGGCGCCAACGTTGAAGACGAACGACACCAGGGCGTCGAATTCGTTCTGGCTCAGCGGCACCTTGACTGCGCCGGCCACCGCCTTTTCGGCGCTCTGCAGGTCGGCCGCCAGGAAGTCGATCGCCTGGTCTTTGGTGATGCGGTCGCCGGGCTTCACGCCGCCAGTGTGGCCAACGCCGATCGTCCAGGGCTCGCCACCGGTGCCCGGGTCGGGGTAGGCGTCGAGGCGTAGGCCTTCGTGTTCGGCGATTCGGTTCTGGGCAGCTTGCGAGGTCTTCATGGCGCATCCTTCTGCTCGAGCGAGATTTGCTTCACCGGCCGCAGGAACACGATCAGGATCAGGCAGGCCAGCCGGATCAGCGACTTGTGGCCAGAGTCCAGCAGCGGCAGCCCGTCGATGTTCTCGGCCAGGATCTGCAGCACGTCAGGCAGGAAGATGCCGACCGCGGCGAGTTGGACGGTCCAGGCGCGCCAGAGACGCTTCCAGCCGTCGATCAGTTGGATGTTCATCGCTTGCTCCCAGTGTCAGCAGTCCGGCCGCGCAGGATGGCCAGGCTCTCTTTGATCTCGGAGGTGCTCTTCTGCAGCTCCTTGATGTCCGCCTTCAGGTCGACCAGCGCGTCTTTGGTCTGCGATCGGTCGACGACCGCCTGCGCCTCCACCGCCTTCACGTTGGCCTTCGTCTCGACCTGCTCAGTTCGAACCGCGGTGTAGATCGAGAAGGCCGAGGCGACGACCACCACAATCTGCGCGATGGTCCCCGTGTTAATGGTGGGGTCGAACTTCATCAGGCGCTTTCCTTCGAGCGGCATGGAACCGCTTTCCAGCGGCGCGGGGCGGGTGGTGCGGGAGGTCATCACAGCTCCGCCGAAAGAGTGCCGGCAATGGCGATGGAGCCAGGCCAGCCAGCGGTTGCACCGCTGTAGGCGTAGGAGAGAAGCACCGAGGGGCCAACCAATCCGGTAGCGGTGGCGTTGTTCGCAGCAACCGGGGCTTGGAACCACGCCGTTCCGTTGTAGATCGCTGCCGAAGCACTGCCCCCACCAGACGCGAAGTTGGTCACTGTCGGCGTGGCGCGCATCTGCACACCAGTCGGGACGGTGAAGTCCAGCACGTTTGTGCGGCTGGTCGTGCCGCCGAAGTAGTTGAAGGGCTGGAAGTAGCGCTGGCATCTCGCCAGTTCTTGCTGCGTATCAGGAGGGGTCCACAGTTGCAGCGATGTGCCTTGCCCTGCTCTCATCACCGAAAGATCGAGCGTCACGTTCTGCGCGACCACGGCCTCAGTCCAGACAACAAGATAAAGGTTGTTCAGCGTGGATGGGGCTACAACTCCGCCCGCCGATGAACTGGAAACCACTACATCTGACCACTCACCCGCTGCAACTGCCGCCGCTCCTGTGGCGATCGTCAGGGTATTGGCGACAAAGAAGTTTCCAGCCGTGTAGGCCGTGCTGGACCAGCCATTCACCACATCCCGTGTCGGCGCATCCAAGCTTCCCGTCCAGGCGACAAGAGCGACACGCACCGTGGTTGCGGCAGAGCATCGAACCTTCGGCGCAAACACCAGGTTCTTGCCGCGGTAGGCCAGGCAATTCTCCGCCTCCACGATCTGCAGACTGCCGACTCTCTTTGGCGCTGCGTCTGGCTGCGTAATCCTCATTGCGTAGGGGATGCCGTCGGTTGGTTGTGCGAGCTGGGAGAGCGTAATCGAACCGGTTTCGCACAGAGCGACTGTCCGGTCGAAGCCGTATGCGCCATCAGCGACAGAGGACGCGCCACGCTGATTGATCGAGAAATCGCTATTGATCCAGAGGTTCGTGTTGCGCACCGCCGCAATACCCAGGCTGTCGAGCGTCGCCAGGTCCTGCGCAGGGGTTCCGTCGAAAGTGGCGCCTCCTTGAAAGGCTACTGGCCCGGTGTAGGCGCCTCCAGTCGCAGGGACGATGCCGGCCGCGACAAGCTGTGAAGGATCTGCGCCTGCGTAGAACTGATCTACGCTATCCATCACAGTGCCATCCGAATCCTGCACGATCAGCTTATACGCCACGTTGGCCGTCAGCCAGATATCGGCACGGCCGGCCGCGTCCAGAATCACCGGGTTCGCGTTCGGTGTCGTGCCGCCGCGGTCGGTGTAGGTCGGCAGAGGGATCAGGGTGCCAGCTTCGTAGCTGAAGATCTTTCCGCCAGAGAGGGGCACCCCGGCGTTGTCGAAGAACTGCGGGATGGCTTGGAGAGCAACGGTCATGAGTGGTCCCTAAATGAAGAAACCCGCTGCAGCGGGTCTAGAATCTGTCGGTGGACTACACCGACTGGCTCATCTTTAAATTCGTCGGCGTGTGCGTCGTCGTCTTCGTCTACAACTTCTGGAAAGGGATCACCGGGCGGTAATCGCCGGGGCTGCCTTGTATCCCAGCTCAGCGGGCCGTGTCAGCGCCTGCAACAGTGCGTTCTGCTTCGGGTCTGCCAGCAGTCGAGCCGCCTCCCTCGGGTCTAGCAGAGCGTTTCCAAGCCGTTCCTGAATCTGCTTATTGGCCGTGCCGTAGGGAATTTGGAGAAGCCGCCCCAAGGTCGAGGTGGCGACCGTCGACCCGCCAATTCCTCGCCCCATAACGCCCTGCAGCAGTTGGTTTTGGGCAAGGTTCTGCACCGTGTTGGAGCCAATGGCTCGCCCCGTGTTGTTGGCGATCTGTTGCGCATTGAGGTCGGCCTGGACCGCGCGCAGGATTCGCAGTTGCTCTTGGCTCAGATCCTTCGCCAGTTCGGAGCCTTGATTCTTGAGGACGTTGTTGAGCTTGGGTGCCGACAGGATGGCGCCCCCCTGCGAATCCACGGTGCCGGTCTGGACAGCTTTCAGGATCTCGTCCAGCTTTTCCATCTGGTTTATGGGGATGGACTCATCAGCGTATGCCTTGAGGTATCCACGCCAAGACGATCGAGGGCCTGACGTGGCGGTAGGCGCCGCAGCCTGGGCGCGTGCGGCGGGGCCGATTTCTGAACCGGCGCGAGCCAGTTCAGTAGAAGGCGTGAAGGAAGCAACCTCACGAGATGCCGAGAAGGGAGACGCCGCACCAGCGGAAGGAGACGCGACACGCCGGCTGGCCTCGTCGATGGCGTCATCAATCAGGCTTTTCACACTACCGAGCTGACTGGAGGCGTACTTCAAGTTGCCCGCTTCGCCTTGGAGCTTGCCCTCAAGCGTCGTGTTGATGTCCTTGCGGATCTCGTACAGCGCTCGAGCGTCGATTGCACCACCTTCGCTGAATTTTTCGATGCGGCTACGAAACTTGGACAGAGCCTGCTGAGACAGTTCACCGGCGTTGTCGGGCTTTGAGATCAGGCGATCAATCGACTTCAGGATTCCGTCAGAAGGCACCCTCCCGGCCGCGTTGAGCACTTCTTCGCGCATCGGCCCTGTAAGGGCGTCTCGGGCCTCTTTGGCGACAGAAATCTTGCCGGTGTTGCCGGCGATGCCCTCCAGCACGCCCGTGCGGGCTTGGTTCTGCGCGGTCTGCCGTGCAGAGAGGTTCGCTGCGTAATCCGGGCTGGCGTTCTGCATAGCCCTGCTGAGGGCGGCCAGGCCGTCGTCGCCCGCGGCAGTGGCCACTGTTGGCGCAGAGCCAGGGACCACCTCTTGCGCCCCAGCCAGAGCCGCCCGTGCTGCCGCCGGGTCGGTCGCCGATTGCCGCAATACATCGCCTGCGATTTGGGTCTGCCCGCGTGCATAGAAAGGGCGCAGAACGGAGCCGGCCGAGCGGCCCACTGCCCCGACAGCCGCTGCAACCGGAGGCAGTGCACCGCCTACGGCCGCACCGATGCCGGCGCTCTGCGGGTCGATCATTCCAGCGCTCGCAGCACCCGCGCCAGCCCCACCAGCCATGCGAAGCAGCATGTTTTGTGTTGCCGGCGCGATGCCGGGGGCGACTGTCGCGCCTGTGGTGGCTCCGCCAGATGCGAGCGCCGCGGCCAGCCTGGTAGCCCCGGCAGCGCGAGCGGGGATCGCGAGAACGTTGCCTGCGCCCGCAGTTCCTGCGATTTCACCCGCCAGCTTGCCGCCTTTGTAGGCGATCGATTCAGGGTCAGCGCCGAGCGCTTGCAATCCACCATCGATCCCGGCTCTGCGGGCGCGGTTTGACTCCAGCGACAAGCCTTTGCCGGCCATCGCATCCGCCGCAATGTCGTAAGGGGCAAGGAGCGTGGCGCCGATTGAACCAGCGCCACGGATCATGCCCGCGCCCAAGTTCCCCGCTCCCTGCAGGAACCTGTCATTCAGAGAAGCATTGTCGGCGGCAGGCGCGCTCGTGGCAGCCACTTCGGCTTGCGGGGCATCCCATTCCTGTTCCCACGGCATTTTTGCTGCCGGCGATTCTGCGGCTTGCGCCGACGGAATGACCGCCTCAACGGCGCGCTGGACAAGGCCACGCTCCTTCGGGATGCGCGCCGCTACCTGGGCTCCGTATTGGAGGGTGTTGGGGGCGTTGGGGTTGCGCGGGTCGGAAACGGCGACACCCCGGCGAGCCTTCTCAAGTCCACCGGGTCCTCCGTAGTATCCCGCCGCAGTAAGGGTCGGATCGCCGCCAGCTTGGTCGTAAAGCTGCTTGACGTAGCGGATGCCTGCACGGGCGTTCTGTACCGGGTCATTGATGTCCCAATCCTTGTCAGCGACCGATCGGAAGGTCGGCGGGATGATTTGCATACCCCCCACCGCACCAGCATTGGAAGTCTTCGTGTTCTTGCCGCTGCTCGACTCCTGCGCGTAGATGCTGCGCGCGATCTCCGCAACAGGGCCGTCTGCCTTCTCAGCAGCCAGGGCCGAAGCGAACGGGTCGCCTCCTGCAGCCTTGCCACCCCAGTTCATTTCCCACGGGTTCATTTAACAGGCTCCCATGATGCTCGGTCGTTGGGATTGCCGCCCTTGTATCGGTAGCCGTTCTGAACCAGACCGACGCTCAGTTGAGGCTTCAGGGCCGGCGTGTAGCCATCGCTGATGACCAAACTCGGGTCGGCATTTGAGCGCTTGGCGATGTCCTGGTAGCTGGAGCGCGCCTTGCCGTACTCGTCTTCGAAGGTCTTCATGCGCGACTTGGCTTCGGTGAGGATCTGCTTCTTCACCTCCTCGGTGAGCTTGCCGCCCCCGGCGATGTACTGCGCCCATCCCTTCACTCGCTCCGGAATCGCAGGCGCGTTCGCAACAGTCGCGTACTCACCTTCACGCACAACGCTGTTCGGGTCGTAGAGCTTGGCGATGCCGTAGACGATGTTGATGTCGGACATGGGCGTGTTGCGCTTCACGGCGTCCTCGATGCCCTTGAACGACGGCAGCGCCTGCTTGTAGTTCTTGACCTCAGGCAGGCCGTCGAACTCCTTGCGCAAGCTGGTCGAGTTCTCCGGGATCTTCTCGCCGCGCTTGATTTCGTTCTCATCCGCCTTGAGGCGGTTCGCATCGACTGCGCGCGTGTTCGTCAGATCCTGGCCGCGCACCGCGGTGGATGCGGTCAGGTCTTGGCCGCGGATGGCTGTTTGGGCGCCGAGGTCTTGCCCGCGCATCGTGACGCCTTGAGCCTGCTGTTGGATCTGTGCGTTCAGCCGCTCCTTGGCCGTCAACGTGGCCTGTGCGAACTGCGCGACACCGGCGGGATCGTATTGAGGATTCCACTGCGACACGTCGAGGCCCTGCTGCTGCGCGATCGTGCGTGCGCGGTCGTAGCTCGGCTGGTCGGTCACGGAGCCGGCCAAGTTGGACAGCATTTCGAGCTTCTTGGCTTGCAGTTCGAACGAGCTGACATCGGCCGCGCGCTGATCCTTGTTGGCCGTCGCTTCTGTCGTGACCAGCTTTCCTGCCTGGTCGAACGCGCCGACGCCCTGCAGCGCCGCGGCCTTCTGGCTTGTCGGCAGGCTGGAGAATGAAGGATTCTGCACAAGCTCCAATAGGCGGTTCTGCTGCAACGTGTCGCGCTCGCTCTTGTCGGCGGCGCCTTGATATGCCTTGATCTGATACGCCTTCGCCAATGCGTTGAGCGGATTCGCCTGCTGGGGCTGCTGAACTTGGCCGTAAATGCTTGCGTCGATCGGCATATTTAATCCCTCGTGAAGTCGTAGGCGGCAGCGTTGGGAAGGCCGCTTGCACCGTAGGGGTTGTTGTTGACGCTGTTGTTGCGGTTCAGCACCGAGTTCATGAGCTGGTTGCTCTGGTAGTTGTTCACCGCGCCCGTCATCGCCCCGCTGATGTTGTTCGCATTGGCGATGCCGGCGGCCCCTTGCGCGTTGGCATTGGCCGTGGTGTTGGCGCCGATCTGCGCCGCGGTCGCCGCACCGGAGGCGCCGAGGTTTTGCGAACCCAGAGTCGCCGCGCCGGCCAGAGACAAGAGCGGGTTCACCGAGTTGTTGAAGTTCGCCTGGTACGCATTGAATCGATTGCCCTCGTTCGTGCCGAAAGTTCCGAGGGCGCGGCTGTAGGCGTTTTGGAATTCCTGCGAAGCCGCGCCTTGGTTGTAGTTCGATGCTGCAGTGAGCTGGGCGCCAGACAGGAAACGACCTGACGCCGCGCCTTGCCGATCAAGCGCCTTCTGCCCTTGGTCGAGTCGGAACTGATAGCTCGGGTCGTCGAAAAGGTCTTCGCCCGTGTAGCTGAACTTCTGGAACTCGAAGTCTTTCCCGAGCTTGCCGTAGTTGGGATCGGCTGCTGCCGCGGCCTGCGCCGCCTGCTCAGCGGCAGTGCGCGCAGCTTGCTGTTCGGAAAGACGCGCCTGAATGGCCGACTCGAGCCCGGCTTCATCCACAGTCGAAGAAGTCTGCCCGCGACCGTCGTACCAACCAGGAACGCCTGTGGCATCGCCATTGCCGCCATATTGCAGCCCAGAGCCGCCGATGCTCAGACCCGTGGGCTGCTGACCGGGGGCAAGCGCGCCGTTTGGCGTGGGCGAGTTGGACGCCGTGCGGGTGTACTGCGAAAGGAGCTGATTCCGCAGCGCGTCGTAGGTCTGCTCAGTGGGGTTGATGCTGCCCCCACCCGAAGAGCCCAGCCCTCCAACGGTAGTCGACCCAGAGAACCCCGTTGGAGATAGGCCGAGCAAGTAGGACAGCCGGTCCCGAGCCGCATTCCCCGTGTTGATCGTCGGAGCCTGGAGCGCGACGTTGTTGTCGTACTGGCGCGCGGATTCCGCATTCGCGGCATCGGTGGCGGCCTGCTGACCTTTGGCCGCAGACTTTGTCGCGCTCGAACTCATCGCCGCCCCTGCGACGGTGGCGACCCCTGCAATTGCTGCAACCATTGATTACTCCCCGATGTATTTGGTGTAGAGGCGTTCGGCCTCGGTCCAACCCATGAACTCGAAGAGGGGGCCGGCGTCCAGGCTCTTCTTCGTCCCGGTAAAAAGCTTCTTGACGCCGCGGGCCTTCAAAGTCGACTCCACGAATTGAAAAAGCCGCAACGGTGTGCGGCCTGTTCTGTTTTCTGGAGCGATCCAGTAGATGTCCGTCATCCCGCATAGCGTCGAGACATAGTGCAGATGAGGTCGCACGAGCGTGAAGTGGTAGCCGACGATCTGTCCCGCCTTGCGCGCGACCACGATGTGCAACATGCCCAGCGATTCCATGGCGTCGTAGTTCGCGAAGTCTGGGTCGAGCGGCATCTTGTCGCGATTCAAGGCGACTTCCTCGTAGTGCTTGACCCACAGTGGCGCCATCTCCGCCTGCACGTCACTCCAGGCTTCAACCGCATAGGTGATCATGCTTAGACCTTGATGTCGATGACCATGTGGATGCGCTCCACAGGGCTGTTGTTGATGACTTCGTGCTCCGGCCGGCCCTCTTGCTCCGGGCCCTTGCCGTTGTCGAACCACCAAGCCTCGCCGGGAGCCATGTAGACCGACTCGTCGCCGGCATGGAATACCACGCCTGGCGCGCTCTGCAGGCAGATGTGGTGACGGTGCCAGTAGTTGGCGTGATCGAGCGTGTCGGCGTGCCTGAACACCCGCCCGCCGGGCTGCACGCGATTGATGATGACCCGGCCCAAGCGGGTGCCGCCCACGTAGGCGAACAAGTTCATGACCAACTGACGCGCTTCTGGAAGCCGGCCATAGATGGGCTGGTCAACGCATTCATGCTGGTCGATGGTGCGCAGGTACTCAGCCTTTTCTTCCTCGGTCTTGGGGACCGGCCGCGGTGGAAAGCGGAGGATCAGGCTGTCCACCTCGCCGAACGGGCCCTGCGGGAACGTGCGCAGGTAGGTATCCTCGGTCCACCAGCCAGGGTTGCGGTAAAGCGATGCGACGAGCGGCCCGGTGTTGACGCCGGTTGCAATGCGGTGGAAATGCTTCATCGGGGGATCAAGGTGATAGTAGGGGCGACCGTGTACGCCACGCGCACAGCATCGCCAGGGTTCAATCGGATCATTTCGCCAGCGTTGACCGGGTAGAACGTTAGCCCGTCACGCGTGAATTCCAGAGCCGAGACGGTCCCGCCAGACAGGAGGACATCCGCGTCAAAGTCGCTGGCGTTCGTATAGGTGAAGGGCGAGGCGCCGACAGCCACTGCGGCAACGGTGTTCGTCGGGTTGCGGCCGACCTGCGACAGGTACTGCTGCAACCAGAGGCTCATCTTGGCGACCAGACCCCCGCCCTCACTCATCACGTCGGCGATCTTCTGGCCCACGCGGGGGCGATTTAGGGGCTTCATTGAACCTCCAGCGAAGCGCCGAGAACAACTTTCTTCACAGGCGCATCAATGGCGATCTCGTACAGCCGGTTGCGAGCCGCGCCCAGGCGGTTGAAGATGACGCGCTTACCGTACTCGCCCATCGCGCCGATCTTCCGCGTGACCTCGTTGGACCAGGTCCGGCCATCGTCGCTCCATCGCAGGGACACTTCCGGGTCGGAGCCGTAGCCAGAGGCCAGCCCGACACCGGCCTCCATGAAGATCTCGAGGCGGCTATGGAACAGGCGCTTACCCTGGTTCCAGATATACGGGCACACCCGCAGGGATCGGATCGGGTCGCCGTCATTGCTGTATGCCTCGAAGCTCATCTCATAGAGGCGGCCGTCCCGGTAGTCGCCTACCAGCAGCTTGCCGAATGCTGAGGCGAAGCAGTTCAGCCGGTAGCGCTGAAAGTCCGCCGCGTCCCATTCCAGCCACTCAAACCACGAGCCCGAGTGCGCGTCGTAGCACCATGTCTTGCTTGCGGTCGGGAAGGTGAGGATGTAGATCGGGTGGCGGCGGATGTCCACGCCTACAGCGAAGGCGTCGTCAACCCGCACATAGCCTGCCATCTCCTTCTCGAGCGCGACCGTGCTGATTCGCATCGGCGACTGGCCCTGCATGCGATAGACCGCCAGAGCGCCTTCGGGGTTGTTCCCCAGCCAGAAAACCGAATCGTCGGATACAGCCGCGGAATAAGGCGCCGAGCAACCTACTTCGGTGAACGTGCCGTCCACGCGCTGGAAGGGAAACGTCGCGTCGCCGCCGTTGTACCAAAGCTCCATCGTCCCGGTGCCGAACACATGCAGCAGGCGGTGATTGCTGATGACGGTCGACACGTTGTCTGGCAACCCCTCCGCCGAGGCAAAGTCAATCGCATCCCATGCGAGAAAGTTGTAGAGCCCGGAAATGCCGAACTGCTGACTGTCAGGCAGCGCGACGATCCCGAAGCCGTCCTGATAGGTCGTCTGCGTCGCACCGTAGACGAAGCCGGGGTCCGTGATCTGCGTCCAGGCCATGGTCGCTATGTCGTACACAAAGCCTGATAGGCCGTCGACCAGCAGCACCTGGAGGCCGTTGCTTTGCAGGGTAACGCGGCCCGTGCCGTTGTAGGTTCCGATGGCGGTGAAGGTGGACAGGTCCGAGCTGACGCGGCCGAAGGTCTGGCCCACCGCGGCGTACATGTCGCCGTTGACTTCGATGTAGCCCTTGGACGCACCGCCAGCAAAGGTCGACAGGCGGTTCAAGCCAGGCACCCCATAGAGCGCGGTCGGCGTCTTCGCCTCGGTCTTGTCGACCTCTACCAGGAAGTTCACGCAGCGCTGATTGTTGACGGACAGGCTGGGAGCCTGATACGCCTGGCCGACGAAGCCGGGGATGAGTTTCACGCGACTCCCTCGAAGATCTGCTTGATCGTGCTCATGTCCGCTCGGTGTAGTTTTGGATTGGCATGGCGAATCGTTTTTCAGCTCAGAATCACGTCAAGACCGCTTGCACGGAACCCTCGGTACACAGACCGTCGCGTAGATGTGAAGCCTGCTGCGATAGCTATCCCGGACGCCGAGTTTCCGGGGAAAGCACGGTTGTAGAGCTTGAATTTGCTATCCCCTCGGTCCTGCAAGATGCTGCGAGAGTCCGGGAATCCACCGCTCACAAGCGGGTTGAAAAGAGCGCCCTTCGCCGCGTCGTTCACCTCTTCGTTGTTCACAGCGAAGCCGTAGGCCGCGTACAGCCTGTTCCAAACAACCATGCCGCCAGACTGCTTGGCGATCTGCGTCACGCTGTCGTTCCCAAGGGTCGGACTGAAGTTCCGGCTGCCTTCAACGGCACACTTTCCAAATCCGCCAGCAATCCCCTCGAGCGCAATGCTTCCCAACTTGGTGCTCGGCACGTTGAACATGAATGAATAGTCTTCATGAACGAGGATCGCCGATGCCGTATAAGTTGGGGTTGTCGTAGGCGCGTACCCGCCAGGAGACACCGCAGCTTTATAGGCGACAGTGGCGGCTTGGCTGCCGTCGGATTTGAACTTCAGAGTGGTCGAATAGGACCACTGGAAAGTGTTGGCGATTGCAGTCGCGTTGACGGCCATGCCCGCATAGTCCAGAGCGACATCGTCAGCAACAAATGCCAGCGACGTCGGATTCGTCTCGTACCCATGAACGCCACCCACAAAATCGTCTGCTGTTTTCGGGTCCGTTGGTTTCCGAAGGCTTATGGCCAGCTCAAGATTGCCCGTTCCGATGAGCGTGCACGTGCCCTCCACAGAGAGCCCCACCAAACCCTGATCGTCGAAGGTATCGACGCCTAGAGTGCCGCCAGCAGTTTCGTTGTAAGAGGCCACGCCAGCGTCATACACACGGTAGGCCGTGGAAGCCGCATTCTTCGTCGTGTCCGTCTCGACCATGAGGTAGTAGGTGCCAGGCGTCAAGCCAGCCGCCACTGGAACGGTCACAAGGTTGTTCGCGCCCAGATAGCAGTCGTACGCCGTGTTGACGTACTTGCCCGCCGCGATCTCGGCGCCAGAATTGTCGAAAACCTTGAACTTGACCTTCCCTGAGTTGGGCGACGTCACGAACTTCCAGTTGATCTTCGTGGCGTTCGCGCACTGGTAGACGACCTTGCCGCCAGAGAGGTAGTCGCCCACCGTAGGCGCCGCACCGAACACCTGCGTGAACCACGTGCCAGCCGCACGGCCCACAGCGTTGAACGCCGTCGCGGCATAGCCACGCAACCCTGCGTCATAGGCCCGGCCGCCTGCGGGGTTCGTCGCCGCTACAGCGATCTCAACGCTGTAGGTTTTCGATGGGTCTAGCACGTCGGCGACGGGCACGTAGTACAGCCCGGTGCCAAGCGCCTTCAGATCGACCGTGCGCACTGCTCCATTCAGCGGAACGCGGTAGTTCCCAGAAGGAATCTCGACGCCGCTCTCTTTGACGGTGATGCCGAGAATCCCGCCGTTCGCAGAGTTCACATACGAGCGCAGTCCGATGCGCGAGACGCCCGTGATGGAGTACGTGGATGTGTCGCCGATCGCGGTGCTGTACGTCACGTCGGTGACGCCGCCAACCGTCGCCGCGGCAGTCCAAGTGCCCACTCGCGTTGCGGCAGAGGTTGCCTGTGACGCACTGGGCGCCTGCGATTCCACACCCGTTGTCTGGTTCTCTGCGGCCGGGGCCTGGATTACGCTCTGGAAAAGCAGCGCCTCGCTCAGCCGAGTCATCCGAGCACTCCCGGCATTGCCGACATTAAGCCGGTTGGTGAAGTACCAACGGTTCCACCGTGTGCCATCAGCCGTCATCGGTGAGTAGATGGCGAATTCCAGATAATCCGACCGAAGCTTTTTCAGCAGGCAGCTCTGCGGCAGCCGGTTGATCGGCTCAACCGCGTCCATGATTGCGCGCAGTCCACGGAACCGCGTACCCTGGTCAAGGATGTTGGAGACGTTTTCGCCCCGTTGCCCCACCTCTCCGGCCCCTGTAGGTGCAGCAAGATCCACCTTCTTCACTGTCCCAGCCAGCGTATCCACAGCAGCCTGAGCAGCGGCCTCGGCATCGGTTGCGGCTTGCTGGGCTTCGGCTACTGCATTCGTAAGATCGCCGGCCTCTTTCTTGAACTCACCCAACTCAGCCAAAGCTCCCTCGACGCTGATAGGCGAAGTGAAGTTCTGGTCAGTATCCAACACCGTGATGTTGTCGGCTTTGCCCACCACGCCGAACGGATAGGCCGGCAGCGAGCCGTACTCGTAATCCCAATAGTAGGCAGACGGCCAGCCACCCGGCGTCTCCAGCACGCCATAGGCGAGCGTGGTGACGATGCCAGCGACATCGCCGACGATGCGATAAGGCGAGCGACCGATGTAGTTGTAGGGGACGGTGAACGGCGTGCCAAGTGGCAGATTCCCTGCCGGCGCGTCAAAGCGCACATTCGTGACGGCGATGGGCACCGTGTCACCATCGTGCGCATACACCTTGAGCACGATCGACAGGTCATCACCGGCGTAGAAAAGCAGATCACGCTTCTTGGTGCCGTCGAGTGCTACGTTGATATCCATCAGTAATCGACCGCGTAGGTCGTCGGAAGTGCGGGGATGTTGGCGGCACGCTGAAGCTCGGTCATGGCCCACGCGGGCCAGAACTCTTTCGCTTCGGCTTCGAAGTCGTCGGCCGCCAGGAAGGCAGCCATGGCAACGTAGGGCTCCTCCGCATAGGGAGGAACGTCGTTCATCGTCCATTGCGCCAGGCTTTGGACGCCGAAGCTGTAGTGCGCAGCCTTCAGCTTCTCAAGCGCCTTTTCGCGGTCGGCCGCGCTTGGCGCCTCGTCCGCTGCCAGTACCTTGAGCTTCTGCAGCACTCTGGGCGCCAGATCCGTGAGCGTTGCCATACTTTTCCTCTTCGGTCAGGGCGGCGATGGTCGCGGCTTGTGCACCCGCGGCGGTGTGCTGCTCGATGGTCTCGACAGCCGCAGCAGTCAGGGCTTGAAGCTCCTGCTCTTGCTGCTTGCTCTCCACGTCCGTGATCTCTTCGACCTTGACGTGAAAGTGCGGATGGTTCGACAGCTTGCGGACTGCAAGGTGGTCGGCGACCTCGACGTATTTGCCCAGAGGCATCACGAGGCCGTACATGTAGATGGAGCCGTGAGACTCGCCGGGGGTGCCGGTGTACTTGATTTGCATGGAGAGAAGCGGGGCCAGTTTCCCGGCCCCGCTCCGATCAGGCATTGCGCGGCAGGAACCACACGATGATGTCGACCGTGCCAGCAGCAGTTGCGCCGGCAGCGGTGATGGTCACGTCAACGGTGTCGTTCGTCGTGAGCACCAACGGGCGAGCCGTTGCAGCATCAGCACGACGAATGCCACCGGTCACAGCAGCAGCGGCGGCACTGAAGTACGCGGGCGAGCCCGTGTAGCCGACGCTGAAGGCGCCAGAAGCGCCCAGGCCGGACTGAACCACCGTCACATCGACGATCACCGAGCCGGCCTGGATCAGGCCGCTTTGGATCACGTCGTTCAGCGCCGGTGCGGCGGCGAAGGTGTAGCTCGAGGCCACGCACTTTGCCGACTGACCGTCGCCGATGCCGGGCATCTGTTCGGTGCTCGACGACACCTTGGTTGCTTGAAAAATTGCCATGATGTCTGTCCCTTCTTAGGCGTCGGCGACCGCAGAGGTCATGACGGTGACAACGCCGTTCTGCACGAGGTTGCCGGTTTCGCTGGTGGTGGAAGTACCGAACATCAGCTTTTCGATGCCGCGGATTTCCTGTACGCCCACGCCATGGCGGAATCCGTAGTCGCGAACGTCGGTTGTCGACTTCAGGCGTTGAGCCCAGGCCGCGCCGAGCGATTGAGCACCGCACAGGAAGTTGAAGCCCACGTCGATGCCGGCCGTGCCTGCGCCAGCGATGATCCCGCCCTCGGTCGCCAGGCGGCCCGTCGATGCCGGGATAGCCAAGTCCATTTCCGGGATCTCGCGGATGATCACGCCGTCCCACACCAGCGAGCCGCCGGTGAACAGGGGGTTGGTGTCCACGCCACGAACGCGAGCGTCTCGGTTGGCTTGCACCATCACCGGGTCGATGGCGAGGTCACGGAAAGAACGCGGGTTGGCGAACATCACGAACCACTCCTCGTCTTCCTCGCGGGTGCGAGTCGGCGTGATGCGCGGGCTGGCCGACTGCGCCATGCGCTTGGCGAGGGAGATCAGCGAAGGCGACAGCTTGTCGGCGGTGTTGTCGATCGTCGCGAGAGCCGTAGCCCACACGCCGGAGACAGCATTCGCCTTCGAAGCGCCGAACAGGATGCGGTCAGCGTTGGCAACCAGGAAGGCGTTGCGTTCGGCTGCCGTCGTGAGTTCGTACTTCGTCATGACGCCGGCCGTGTTGGGCAGGCTCTTCAGAGCACGGATCACGTCTTCACGCATCTTCTCGCCGGCCCACATCTTCAGGCCAGGGCGAGCGGCTTCGCGGATGTCGATGACCGACTTCTGCTCGTCCCAGTCGGTGACGACCACTGCATTACGCAGCGGTGCGACACCCACGGTGAGCGAGCGGAGGTCGAGCTCGGCTTCGTTGCCTTCCAGCACGGTGTTGCCGGTCACGCCGCCAGCCAGCGCACGCGCTGCGGCAAACGTCACCCGATCGCCGGGCTTGCGGGACAGGTCTTCCTTGACCTGGATGATGTTGGACGGGTCCGTCCCCATGTATTTCTTGAAACGGTTCGAACGGATGTACTCCGTGAAGAACTTGTCGTCCCAGATCTGGGGGGTAAGACCCGCGCGGGCGGTGGTTTCTGCCATTTAAGGCTCCTTCAATTGTTGAAAAGCGATCCCATGGGCGTCGGGCCGGTGAACGCAGGCGCAGAGCGCGGTGCGGACGATCGGGCCCCGGCGAGAGAGCCGGGCAAATTCAGGGGCGCGGCAGCGGCGGGCTTTTGGAGTTCGGCGCGGATCTCGGCTTCGACCTTGGCGCGGTATGCCGCCGGGTCGTTGCCAACTTCCTTGAGCATCTGGACACGCTTGCCTTCCTGGTAAGCGAACTCGTAAGGGTTCGCCTGCTGGTGCAAGGCCATCGCCAATGCCGGGTTCTGCTGAACTGCTTCGTGGAAGTGCTTCACCACGTCGTCGAGGTCGGGGTATTTCTGCCGCGCGACCATCTCGGACATGTTGAAACGCTCGTTGAGCATTTCTTGCCGAACCTGCTGGATGGGGTCCAACTGCTGCATCTGCTCTGGGGGTTGCTGCTGGCCCTGGCCGCGCGCTTGCGCTTCCCGGAATGCCTTCACTTCACCCTCAAGGCGTAGCGCCTTCTCTTTCCAGTCCCTACGCTGACCACGCTCTGCTTCAAGCGCGGCGAGTGGCACATGTCTTTCGGTGTTCTGCGGCGATGTCGTCTCGCCATCGGCTTCGGTTTGCACCTCGACCTGTTCGACCTGTTGAGTTGCCTCGCCTTCGGTTGCATCGGCTTGCACCGGCGCTTCCTCATTGCCAAACGTCTCGTTGAACACTTGATCCATGCTGTCTTCCTTCATCGCCCGATGTGCCCGGCGGCAGCTTTCAACGCCCGAAATCCCGGCGGCGGAGCCAACAAAAAAGCCGCCTCAGTGGGCGGCTCTCTCGTCGGCGGTAATGGGTTAGATCTGCTTGACCTGTTGAACTTGCTCGATGGGCGGCTGCGTCATCGACGTTGCGTATGCGTGTGCGTTCTCGAGCGTGGTCTGATCGGCCTCGGCTTCGGTTTTGCGGATCTGCGCGACCGTGAGCCCGACCTTGGCCATGGCTTCCTGCGGGTTCTCCGGGTTGCCTTGCTTCGCCATCAGCGCTTGTTCCTTGATGCTCAGATCGCGGTCCTTCAGTTGGTATTCCGCGCTCTTGTCGTTCAGCTTCATCTCCATCTGGGCGAGCTGCTTGGTCTTCTCCTTCAGTTCTTCCTGAAGCTGCTGCATCTGCTGCTGCACCTCGGGCGGAACCTGCGCGCCCTTCTCCATCTCGTCAAGGATCACGTCCTTGTTCCGGATCGACGACGCCTGGATGATGGCCTTCGGGGGGATCGCGAGGCCAGACTGCGCCAGCTTCGCCAACAGATCGAACTGCTCCGACTGCAGCGACGACAGGTCGGGCCCCTCCTCGATCACGATGTCGACATCAACGCCGGTCACGTCGTTTTGCACCTCGACGATCTCCTTGAGCCGCGGGTCGCCTGGCTGGATTTGCATCTGCTGCATCAGGCCGGCGCGCTCCTGCGGCTGCATCTGCATCAGCTTTTCCTCCAGCGTGACCTTCTTGTTCAGGCCCACGAACTTGATGTTGCGGTCGTCGTCCGTGACGCGAATCCACTTCTCGTCGGTCCAGAACTGGCGGATGCGCATCCACATGGCCTCGAAGACTTCCTTCGTCCACTCGCGCAGGCCATCGGCTAAGGGCTCCATCTCGACCGAACCCGCCTGAATCTTGGTCTGCAGCGCAACGCCGGACTGGGCCTTGTCGTCCTTGCCCTGCATCGCAGCATTGGCACCTGTGGCGTTCATCTCTGCCAGCGCTTGCTGCATCAGCATGATCTGGCCGTTCGCCATGTCGCCGGTGGGGATAACGCCGAAGTCCTTACCGAACTCCGCGCCGTCGCTCATCTCAACGTGGCCGTCAGGCTTGGCAAGCTGCACCTTGGCTGCGGCGGTGTCCAGCAGCGCGCTCTTGCGGCCGAAGGTCTGCCGCTGGCTCAACAGGTGCAGCGACTTGCTGCGTCGCTTGTTGATCTCGTCCTGCAGCGGAATCAACCCTTCGACGTGGCCGTATCGGTTGTTCTCGCGGTCCACGTAGGCAGCACGGATGTGCAGCGACGAGCACGAGCGACCGAACTTATCCTTGTAGGGCGACACCTGGGGTTCTTCGAGGAATCCGCCCTTGGTGTACGTGGCGATGTACCAATCGTCGCCCTCGCGGTAGTGCATCTGCACCACACGGACCCGCTTGCGCTTGCTGTCGCACCAGATGCCGTACCGCGGGCGGTCGTCGTACGTTTCCGATGCCGAAGTGGACAGGGTGTCGTTGATCGAGTCGACGAACTCGGGGTACTTGGCCCGAGCATCATCGCCATCCATCCAGAGCACGATGCCCTTGTATTTCACGTCGCTGAAGTTCAGTTGGCGCGAGTGGATGTCGTAGACCAGCCGGTCCCATGGGATGCGATCGACCTTCACCATCAAGTCGCCGTCAGGCATTTCCTCGACGATCACGTCAGCCCCGCCAGAGCCCTCAACCAGAATGTCGTTGTAGACCTCCGAGCGCAGGCCGTTGAAGCTGTTCTGGTCTGCCACGTATCGAAGGCTGTCCGTCGCGGCGTTGCTGGTCTGCTCGTCGTCGGGGTTGCGGGGGAACGCCTTCGGGTCTGTCCGCGAGCGCCGCTCGATGCCACACAGGGTGTCTACCTTGCGCTGGATGTAGTTGACGTAGATCGGAGCTTGGCCGCGCTTCTTCAGCGCCGCAACCTCTTCGCTCGTAAGCTGCAGGTTGTTGTAGTAGTCCCGGCAGCGCTCAGAGCGCTCGCGTGCGGTACGGCCTGCGTCTTCCGCTTCCTCGAAGTAGCCGACGAGCTTGCGGAGATGCTCTTCGCGGTCGATCTCGGGCGTAGCTACGCCCGCAGCATCGGGCGTCTCGACCGGCTGCGTTGCAATAGCTAGGCTGTTTTCCAAGTTTCTTCCTCGTCGTCTTTGTTGAATGCAGCGTCCCACCTGTCGATGTGGCGCTGCTTTTCTTGCGGCGGCAGAACTGCCGGATGTGCGTCAGCGATCGCGCGTCCAATGATGGAAGCCGCGTCTACCTCGTCGTCGTTCTTGCCTGCCGGAAACTTCAGGTACTGGTCGATCACGTCGTCGCCCTCAGGCCCTTCCGGAATCCAGACCCGGCCCATCGACGCCATGCCCTGAAATGACTGCGCCTTCGCAGCCTTGTCGCTACCGTGGGGCGAGATTGGCTCGATACGGCAGAAGTTCTCCTGCTCACGCATCATTCGAGTGATGAACCCAGCCGCCGACTTCCAGTTGTTGTCGTCCTCTGGGAACCATGCGATGGGCCGATGCTTTGAGAGCAACCCGAACTTCTTGTCGGCTTTGTTGCCCACAATCTTGTCGGCCATCTTGTCCATGGTCGCCTGCTCGCGGAATCCGTCCAGCATGTACAGATCGCCGAGCGGATCAACCCCCCACACCCGAACGCACGAGAAGTCGCTATCGACCTGTCCGGCCGGCGCGTGGTCACTTGTCATGTACTTGTTCAGGTGCTTCGGCTCGCTGCCCCGCCGATACCTGCGGAACCACTCGCGCTTGAAGAACGTGCCGTCCTGCGGGCTCGGTTTCTGCTGATACAGGCTCGACCAAGTGCGCGGATTGCTCTTGAACGGCGCCCAATGCTCGAGACTGAACCACTCCGGCCACAGCGTCTCGCCGATCTTCCGTCCCAGCGGATCATCTGCCCGGTCTGCAATTGCTGGCAGGCAGATCACCTTCCAGCGCCGGCCATCGCGGCCATCGAACATCCCCGACTCACCATCCCAGCCCACCGGGAGAATCCGCCCGGCTGGGTCGTCCTCATGCCAGCGCGTCAGGATCATCACCTGCGGCGCTCCCGGGATCAGCCGAGAGCAAAAGTCATCGATGTAGGCGTCCCACGTCTTGTTGCGGATCGTCTCCGACTCAGCAGCCTCGCGGCCCTTGATCGGGTCGTCGATGATGCCCAGCGCCCCGCGGTTGCCCGTCAGGCCCGACAACAATCCACCAGCCATGAACTCGCTGCCATTGGTCAGCGCCCACTGGTGCGCCGCCTTCTGGTCAGCCATCAGGCCGATCTCCATCACGTTGGAGAACGACCGCGAATTGATCAACTGCCTCGCCCGCCTGCCCTGCTTCTCTGCGATCTCGCTCGCGTAGCTGGCAAGAATCACGTTGCGCCGTGGCTTACGAGCCATGAACCACGGGATGAACACCACGTCGCTGTACGTGCTCTTGGCCGAGCCTGGCGGCATCAGAACCATCAGGTTCGGAATCGAGCCGTCTTCGATGCCCTGCAAGTCCGCCAGCAGCAGCTTGTGATGCGCTGCCAGCTTGTTCAGCTTCATGACGCTGAACGAATCCTCGTCCGACTCCTCGCTCAGCGGCACGGTGGGGATGTCCACCATGCAAGAGAAGTCCGCCAGGCTGCGCCTCGCAAGCTCCCGGCGAGCCGCGAAGATGTCAGTCGGGCTGAACTGCAATGCTGGCGAGCGCTCGGAGCTGGTCATTCGTCAAGCCTGAAACGTCCAGCGTGGTCTTCGTCTCCAATGGCCCGCCGCCAGCTCCTCCAACTTCCACCGCCTTCAGATCGCGCCATTCGCCACCTCTGCGGTTCTTCAGCCAAAAGATGGCAGCGGTTGTGTCCGGCGGGTAGTACTTGCGGATCGGCGTCTTCACGATGCCCCCTGCGACCACCCGAATGTCAACCTCGTCATGCTCGTAGCCGTTGGCGCGCGCGTACAGGCTGCGCTCGACCCGGTCGTCCGCCTCTTCCTTGCCGGCTTTTAGGGCCTGACAAAACGCTACGTTTTCCGCCTTCCAGCGGTAGAGCGTGCGCACCTCCACTTCGAAGAAGTCGGCCAGTTCAATATCCGTGGCACCCAGCTTGCACAGCTTCTCTGCCTGCGGGATGAACTCCGCCTTGAACTTAGACGGGCGAGCCATTGAGTTCGATTGGGCTATCCGCTTCACGCAGCACAGCCACCTTCGCCTCGATCTGCTCACGCGTGCCCTCATCCAGCGCGAGCCAGCGATCCGAGGCAACGCGAGCCTCGTGGTTCGCAATGGTGCGCTTGACCTGGGCGGGGCTCATTGCCTTCACCCGGTCTGCGTAGATGGAGAGTTCCGACACGTCAGTTCCAAATAAAAAGCCCACCGGCATCACTGCGGGCGGGCGTGGAGATCGACCTTTCGGGGCGATCAAGGAGACAAGGTTGCCGGGTCAGGCCCTGTTGACATGACGTCGTGAGGTGTTGGCCGACCGGCGAACGCAAGAAAGCCGCTGGGCATTGCTACCGAGCGGCTTGAATTTTGGAGACAGCTACGCCATTGATGGCGGGCTGCTCTTGTTTTGACGGGAACACCCCGTCTCTGTACAGGTGGCGCACTGTAGCACAACGAAACCTCCGCGCGCAAGGGGTTTTCATCCAGTCGTTAAAGAGAGAGCCGCGGGGCCAGCCTTTTCATCGCTTCGGGTCCCGCCTGCGACTGTTCGCGCTCCATCTCTCCTACCAGCCACTTCGCCAATTCGCGCCACTCCACCTTGAACTGGCTCTCGAATGGCACCTTCGCCGTGCCGTGGCACACATTGCAGGTGAACTCCCCTAGGGTTGTGCTGCCCTCGATTACGAGCTTCCCGTGACCCCCGCAGGCTTTGCAGGCGCTGTCTCGGTGCCAGTGCAGGCACTGTTGCGCCATGCCTCGCGCCTCTTGGAGGGTGAGCTTGACCCGCAGGGGTCGGGCGCGGTGCCATGCCATCAGCTCAAGCTTGCCGACGATCAGCTTTGACGCACCGTTGTCGCCAAGGAACAATCGTTGCAGCAGGACAGCAAGGGGGAATGCCTTCGCAGCCAATCCCATTGCGCCCAGCACATCGGTATCACTGAAGGTGGTGCGCTCATCGACGGTGAGGCAACTAGAACGGGTAGCGCTCGCATAGCGGTCTGTAATCTTCATTGCTCTTTCCCTTCTTGGCGTTTCAGTTCATGGGTGCGGTGGGTGAGAGCGCGGATGGCATCCGACTGGTCGGTTATCCGGCTGAACCACGCCTCAGCCTCCTGGGCGTCGGTGAAGTGCAGGCGGATCGTGCAGCCGTCCTTCTGGTCGCCCCATGAAGAGAAGGTGCTCCCACCGTAGGACTTGGGCAGCACCGCCTCCAGCGCCTGCTTGCGGGATGCTTGCCAGACTTTCCAGTCGCGGCGGTTGTCGATCCCGTCATCCCAGGGGCGGTATCGAGGGTTGTCCAACGCGCACCAAACCTCGAACTGCTCTCTCTCGGTCATCAGCCTTCTCCTTGGGTGCGTTTCAGTTCCCGCGCCTTGGCGGCATAGGTCTTGCGGATCTCGATCAGCTCTTCGCGGGTCCACTTGTGGACGGCGTTTTCGGCCTCGAGAGCCTCCACGGCGGAGACTCCGATTCGCGATACAAGTCCGAGGCGGTAATCGACCGCATTTCCAGCCCGCCACTGGTTGCAACGGACACACTGAGCATTGCAGTTCCGCTCATCAAAGCGGAGGTGTGGAGCGCTTCCAACGCTGCGGTAATGGCCGGCATCTCGCCCAGCATGCAGGCCGGAAGCGTCCGGAGGGGGTGCCCCGCAGGAGATGCAACCTTGAACTGCATCTCGGGCACGAATGAACTTGTTGAACGCAACTTGGGCCTCCTTGATGAGATCGGGAATGGTCTTGAGCGCGGCGCGGCGCGCCTTGTGCTCGGCCTTCTTGGCGTCGTTCTGAGCCCGGACCCAGCGGCTTGCGCACATGCGGCCGCACACGCGCGAGGTGGATGAGAACGGCATGAACATGGAGCCGCACTGGGCGCAGGGCTTGGGTTTGAGAGAGGTTTGCAGCATCACGGCATCCACCGAGAAATCGCCATGCAGAAGCTCGCCAGCATCAGCGCGGCGCCGAACAGCCCTGCCGTGGCTATTGCCAGCCCGGGCGGGTTCGGGGCATTTGCCGCTGACACGACATAAGCGACCACGAACAGGAAGAGACCAGTACCGAAAATCATGCGCACTCCCTGTAGTGCAGATCCACGTCCCGAGCCGCAGCGGTGGCGTTCAGGAACTCGATGAACTCGCCCATCTCACGGACGCTGAACTTGCTGGTGCGGCTGCCGAGCATCACCATGCCGCCGTCGAGGCCCATGGCGACCTTGACGGACTCGCGCTTGTAGGCGGCGCTGAGAACGTCCTTCCACTCTTCGGGCGTCATCCAGACCATTGCGCCGTTGACGGGCCACTGCAGTTGATCCGCAAAGGCTTGCAGGATCACCCACATGGCGGCGTTGGCGTCCAGGCTGCGGGTAGGCTCGGCCACGGTCACGACGAAGCCATCCGGGGCCTCCTTGATGGCCTGAACGGCGCCTTGGCGGGCTTGGGCGTGCACCAAACGGAACATCCTTTTCATGGCGTCCCCAATGCTCGTTCTACGGACCACCCGAATTTCCTGATTCGGTCCCTCAACTTTGAGTAGCTCTTCCCAGTGCTTTCGCAATACTCAGCCAGCGACAACTGCTTTCCATCGACCGTGACGAGCACGGTCCTGCGCTGATTTCGCGTCTGTTCTTTTTGGCTGGCCCAGCGGCAGTTGCCCGGCTCATAGTTGCCATGCACGTCATCCCTCTCAAGCGTCATTCCTTCTGGGGCCTCGCCCATATCCTCAAGGAAGTTCTCGAAGATCTCCCATCGTGGGTCATAGCCGATGCCTCGGCCTCCGTAGTTCATGTTCGAAAGGTCGTCGCACCGCTTGCGCAGACCGCACCAAGCGTTGAAGGTCTTCGTGCCGGTCGCCCCGTGGGTTGTTTTATTGGCTTTGGTGACATCGCGGCGAAGACAGCCACATGAAGCCTTTTCCCCGGCAAGCAACTGACTCGCCCGTGCGTTCGTAAACGCCCCACAATCACAGAGGCATCGCCAAAACAGAGCGCCTCTGACTTTGGCTTCGTCGGCTCGCTCCAAGACGGTCAAACGGCCAAACTTGGCGCCTTGGATGTCGTGCGCTTTCCTCATTGCTCACTCCTCAGCTTGAAGAGGCGCTTCGTCACAACACCGTCTCCCTGGCCTGCCGCAGCTTCTCCGCCGCAGCCTTGACCGCCTCATGACCAGCCCGCCAGTCCTCTCCCCAGATCGAATACAGGGCGGAAGTGTAGGAAGGCGTCAGGGAGCCATCCTTGCGGCTGCGGTGGAACTCAGGACCGTTGGCGATGCCGCGAGCAGCGCACCCCTTGCAAGCTGCGGTGTACCCGGGCCATTCCGGTCGCCTGGCGGCTTCGGTGCAGTTTGGGCAGGTCATGCGGCCTCCTTGGAGCACATTGGCTTTCCAGCGGCGTCAAGCCTTGGAGTCAGGCCGCCTCCGCTGCTGCGCAGGTACTGGCAACCCGTGCCGTGGTCGATGAGGATGCGCATGTCACTGCGCGCACCGGTCAGCTTGTTGTCAGTGTCGTCGAGCGGCTGACTAGCGGAGAAGGCCGCGATCAGGACGAATGTCGCGATGAGACCAATGACCAATCCAGCGGCGAAGTTCATGCTCCCGCTCCCTGGCGTGCACCGCCCCAGACAGAATGCAGGGGATGCTGCTTTGCCAGCGCGCGGCCAACGATCGTGGTCACGGCGACTTCCTTGCGCCTGGAAGCCCGGCGAGCCTTCCGTTCTTGCGGCGGCCGGTAGACCTTGCGCGCCTTGACCGAGCCAAGGCCGGACTGCGTGATCTGGTACGTGTGCCGCTCCTCCAGGAAGACGCGCCGGCGCAAGTCACGGATGACGGCGGTGATCTGCTGGCGTTTCAGATCAGGGAATGCAGCGCAGAGCTCGTCGGTGGTGCGCGCCCGGCCATCGGACATGAGGTCGATGAGGCGATGCGTGATGGTCATGCTGCTTCTCCCTTGCGCGCGAAGCGCCATTTCCCTGCTGCGTTTCTCTCGATCGCGCCGGCAGCCTCGAGCCTCAGCATGTGCTCGTGGGCGGTCTGCGTCTTGATGCCGAAGTGCTCACCGGTGGCGCCCGGCAGCGGGAGTTGATCGTTCTCGGCGAAGTACTCGTGCAGGTACTGGAGCACCGTCTCGGGCTGGACCAGCGTGCGGCCGGCGCGGACGAGGATCGGGCGGCGCTTGCGCAGCACAACGCCCTTGACCTGCGGAGCCGGGTAGCCACGCAGGGCAGCAGCGATCCGGTTCGCCTCCTGCGTGTCGCGGGTCATGGCGGTGGTGTCGTTGTAGTCCATCGCTCAGTGCTCCGGATGCAGGTACAGCGACAGCGGGTCTTCGCCGGCCACGCCCAGGTACTGCATCGAGTCCTGGTGGAACCACAGACCAATGTTCCCTTCCCACTCGCCGTGACGCTGCTTGTCGCAGATCAGCAGAGCGTCAGGCTCCTGCTCGGCCACCATCTTCCCGGCCTCCTTGGCCTTCTCCTTGACCTTGTTCCGCCACACGCTGATCACGTTGTCGACCTGATCGGTGATCGCGCCCGAGCCCTTGTAGTCGTACTTCGTGGGCTTGTGCTCCTCGTTCGCCGGCTTCTTGATGTGGTGAACGAGGTGGATGTGGATCTGGTGGTCGCGCGCGATGGCGGTCAGCACGTCGACGAAGCGCTTCTGGCCGTTGTAGTCGTCCTCGTCGGCCACGCACTTCATGAGGCTGTCCACGAAGAAATGGGTGATCCCCTTCTCCTTGGCGCAGTAGCGGACGACCGCGGCGCACTGACTGGCAGTCACGGTGCCCTGCTGGTCGTAGAGCCACAGCTTGCCGGTGGTCCAGTCACGGAACTGCTCGTAGACGTCGATCATCCGGGCCTTGGCTTCCTCGTGGCCACGGAATGCCGGGTGGTCCGGGTTCTCGCCGCTCCACTGCCGGCCCATACGCTCGAGCGTCTTCATGGGCTTCATCTCGAAGCTGGCAATGCACACCTTCTCGCCCTGGCTGCACAGCGACAGCGCGATCTGTCCGGTGACGAGGCTCTTGCCCTGCCCGTTCGCCCCGCCCCATACCGTGACCTCGCCCGGGCGGAACTGCACGAGGCCGTGGGTCTTGCGCCAGGGCATGACGGCGCGCTTCTGGACGACGGGCGACTTGATGCGGGCAATCAGTTCCTCAACCCACAGGGCCGCGGGCTTGACCTTCTGGTGGTTGTCGGTCTCCTGCTCGTACTCGGCAAAGTTGATCTCGTCGGCGTTGATGATTTCGGCCATGTCAGATTCCGTGGGTGAGAAGTTGGACGCCTTGCGGCGCATAGATCGAGGTGATGACGCGCTTCGCTCCGGCATCGACCAGGGCGTTGTGGATCCGCCGCGCGCGGCTCTCGCCACGGTCGCCAGCCACATGCACCTCCAGGCCGACGCAGCAGCGCAGGTCCATCGCTTCGGGGATGTCGCCAGCGGCCAGCGTGATCACGGCGTGGCGTTGCTGGTCTACGTGGTTGGGTTCCTCGTGCCAGTCCTTGGCCCGGGTGTCATCGCCGTCTGTGATCCAGACGCAGCGCGGCGTGCGGTGGTTGTGGCGCATGGCGCGCAGGGCTTCGTGGCCGTTCATACGAAAGACTCCTGCTTGGCGGAAGCACCACCAGCACGCGGCGCCCGGTCCTGCGCCTTCGAGAGCCAGTTCGACAGGAACCGGGCGTAGTTCGATTTCGCGTTCTTCGGGTTGGCCAAGAGCCAGACCGATGCCTTCGCGATCTCACCGTCCACGTCCACAGCCGGATACGCCTTGACCCATTGGCTTTGCAGGAGGTCCGGCACGGACCATGAGCCGGTGGCGGCATCGAACAGAACATCGTTCTGCTTCGTTGCACCCAACCCCTTACCCATACCCAACCCCAAGCCGCCATCTGCTGCCGGTTGACCGTCATCTGTCTGACAGTTGTCCGTCAAGTGGCTGTCGGGTGGTGCCGGGTACTTGCCGTTTGACCGCACTCGCTGATCCCAGTTGGAGATCACGAGATAGGGGCGTGCATCGACGACGTAGCGCCCGATGAGCCCTGCCCTCGCCAACTCTTCGAGCCATATTTCGATCTTGGCGGTGAGGTTGGACTGCTCCTTAAGCGGGAAGCACCGCGCCCGCACAATGGCGGGTCTCGCGTCCATTCGGCCAAGGTCGTCAGACACGACCAACAGTCGGTAAAAGCAAACTTCGGCCTCGGCGCTCAAACCGTTGATACGGTCGGAGTCGACGATGCCTTCCTTGAGAAGCCGGTTGGGCATCAGACTCCCTTTGCCAGCCGGCGAATCTCAACTCGATGCCAGCCAGCCTTCTTTGCCATCTCGTAGCACTGTGTGGCGGCAGATTCGACCTCGAAGGGCTTGGTGCGCGCGGGCTTCAGGGGAGCCGAGGCAACCCATGCGACCGGGTCGAACTCTTCCGGAACGTCGATCGTGCTGCGGAACAGGCCGACACCGGACTTCACGTCGGCATTGCGCTTGATGGCGTTACGGATGGCCTTCTCGCGCTCAGCCTTGGCTGCCTGGACTGCTTCGGGGGAGACGCCGATGACGCGCCATCCCTTGTGAAACTTGTCCGCCGTCGCCGACTCGCGCTTGGCGAGCTTCACGCGCTTGGTGGTGTCGACGACATCGCCGTTGACGTTGATGAATGCGAGTTCGGTCATGTTGCGATTCCTTTCAGCATTGCCAGGGCGTTCGCCAATTCACTGGAAAGCTTCTCGACCTTCGTCAGCACGCGGGCCTGACGGGCTTCATCGCTGTCCATGAACTTGGCGGCGAGGTACTCGATGACGGCGGGCGCTTCGCCGGTGGACTTGATGTAGTCCTCCAGGTCATCCAGGTTGAAACGCTGCGTGTCGCCTTCGGTCGGATTCAGCTTTCGACTCAACGTCGATGGGCTCATGTCCATGTCGCCCGCAATGACCTTGGCCGACTTGTTCAGCAGCGGCGTGCGATGGGCGATGTAGGCCCGCAGAGAGGGAAAGCGTTCGGGCAGCGAAGGCTCGAAGCTGAAGGTCATCTGTGAGGGCGCAATGGATGCCATGTCGTCTTGCGGTCTGTTGCCGTCTCGAAAAAAGGTAAATAAAAGAGCATCCGAAGATGCTCAAACACATCAACGAACTAGTTCTTCCCGCGCTTGCCGAGTTCGGCCTGAGCGAAGCCTTCGAGCGGGCTCGCATCGACCACAGCAGCAAGGGCGAGAAGCGCGAGGAAGACCAGGCCGAAGACGACAGCAAGCCCGTCGTCCTTCTGGATCAGAGAGATGACGCCCAGGTAGGCACTGACCAGGGAGGAGATGAAGGAGAACCAGAAGGCGGTGTTCATGGCTTAGGCCGCCTTGTCGAGGTCGGAGACCTTGCGTTTGCCAGCGTCGACTTCAGAGAAGAAGTTCAGCAGCGGCTGAATCGTCTCGATGCGCGGGTTCTCACGCGATCCGTAGACAAACTTGCGGATGAAGCTCAGCGCCACACCCGTTTCTTGGGCGATCGCGTCGTAGCGATTCGCGCCGACTTCCTTCAGACGCCTGTAGAGATAGTCCTTGACGGACTCCGTGGTGACCATGCTTGAGCCTCTTTCCGTACCGATTTCGGTTCATTGTGCCATACCGATTGCGGAACGCAAGACCCATAGAGTGGCTTTCATGAAAAAAGAGGAACGTGCGCCAAATTTCGACCCGGTTCTGGCGGAGAACATCAAGCGCCTGGCGCAAGGCGTTTCAGTTGGAAGGCTCCGAGAGTCGATCGGGAACATCGGCACCGGAGCGATCCAGGCCGCTAAGCAAGGGTCAACCGGGATGCGGCTTGAGACCCTTGAGAAGATGGCGTCCTACTTCGGCGTAGCTACCCATCAGCTCCTTCAACCAGACCTGGGCCGGGAGGTTTGGCCGTTCACGGGAATCACTCCCATTCAGCTAAAAGGATTACCCCCGAAGTACCTGGAAATCGTCGAAAACCTCGCACTACTGCTCCTCGATCTGTCACAGAATGTCGATGGGCATAACGAAAAGACACAATCTTCCGTACGCCCGAGAGTGACTTTCACGGTGCATAAAGACGAAGAACGAGGAGCTGATTCCCATGGGAAAAGTGATTCAAATGAAGAAGAGCGGCCGACAGACCAGCGGCCCGCTGGCGGCCGTAGTTAGAGAACTTCTGCTCAAGTCAGAGACCGGGGGCTTCACCTCTCTGATGTATGTCGCGTCCAGGCCAGACAGGACTATCGAAAGCGGCATCGTTGGGGGCTTTACTGAGGATCTTGATTTCGCCATAGCATCCGCCAGGGATGGCTTCAACTGCCTGCTGGGCCACAAGACTTGCGTGGAACCAGAGACGTCTCAACTACCGCGCAGATTGCGCAAGGACTACCAAGATGAAAAAACTTGCAGCGTTGTCGCTTGCGGCAGCCGTCGTTAGCCTCACGGGTTGCGCCGGCAATCTGCGCCTCCTTGAAGAGGGGAAATCGCATCCAGGGACCTGGAACGCGGCCACCAAAACGATGGAGGTGAACGTCGATGGGCGCCAGTACACAGGCGGGTTTTCGCAGAACGTCACCGTCGGTTTCGGACAATCGTTCGGAACCGCTTTCAGCGGCAATCGCACGGCGTACGGGTCTGGCTTCGGGACCAGTTTCGCATCGAATGGCTCTGGCCAGGCTGTCATGACCTCCAACGATGGAAAGGCCATCCAGTGCATCTTCCAGGCGCAGATGGGCCGCGGCTCAGGTCAGTGCGAAGGGCTTGACGGCCGCCGTTATGTCTTGGTGATTGGCGGCGATGCGCCGCAGTACCAGACCGAGAATGCCCAAACCATGCAGCGCAATACCAGCACCAACTAAGCCGCCCGACCCCAGAAAGCCTGCCTTGAGCGGGCTTTTTTTCGTCCGGACGAAGCTCGATAGAGAAGAACTAATACCGAAAACAGTTCGATTTAAAACAATGTGCGCATGTCGTACCGTATTCGGTTGCGCACACGTACCGATAACGGTACATTTACTTCACGCCACCAACACATGGAGTGAAGAGATGAACCGCTACCTGATCACCTTCGCAGACGGAGCCAGCTACGAGGCTGATGCTCGTGACTACGAAGAAGCGCAAGACGTTGCCATCGAGGCGATGGAAGACCTGGGCCTGGTGCTCGAGGCTGTTCGTTCTATCAAGCGGGTGGCGGCATGAGCACGGCGAAGTACATGCCGTGGCCGCGTAAGACCTACGCGAGCGGCTACCTCAACAACAGCACCGGCAAGTGGAGCGCGACCGCATGGAGCGCCGTCCCCGTGGAAGGCATCTTCACCGACCACCGCACCGAGGCGCATGTGAAGGGCTTTGAGTCGCGGGCTGACGCCGAACACGCCGCCATCGCCAAGGCCACCGGGAGCGCATCGTGAGCACCGCCAAGAAGCTCACCGACCGCGAGCGCGAAGCCATCGCCACGACTCGCGCACTGGCCGCGGCCATCGCCCCTTCCCTGCTCGACGCTGAAAACGGGGACGTTGCAAGACGCCTCGCGCTCATCGCTGTTGAGCTCAACACCGCCGCGCTCAAGGCAGCCGGCACCCCCGCATGAACCCCGCAGTCATCCCGACAGCGATACAGGAGAAGAGCATGAGCAAAAAGCAAAAAGCGACTATGACGCTGGAGCAGTGCGAAGCGCTGGCAAAAGACGTCGGTTTCAACTCGATGCGATTCGTCGCCTTCTTTCCGGTGGGCGCAAAAGATTGCACGTGGCTGGACGCATATTTCGGTCTCTTCAAAGTGGATGAACTTGGAGATGGGTTTCTGACTGTGCGCGACACCAGCGATATGTTTCCTGACCTGATGTGCGCGCCGATTGCAATGTCGGAGGCCGCATGACCACCACTCCTAGTGCTGCAGGGGGTGGGGGTCTTGTGCCTCCGTCATTTCCCGCCAACGACGGTGAAGACGCCTTCTCGGCGCTGCCCGAACAGCTTTTCGGGCGAGCCCAATGGCTGGAAAAGCGCGGGCGAATCAAGGATTCGGAGCTCATGTACGCAGCAGCGGCAGAAATCCGGGAGCGCCGCCGCGACGCCATCCGATATTCCAAGGCCACGGGAGCCTCGCAATGACCGCCCGCCCTGAACCCACCCTTGGTGCGAATGAGCGGGAGCTCGCGAATGCTCCGCTGGCTGGCATAGACCGCGACGAAGGAATGGACCGCACCTACATCCCGCTTCCGGGCGGCTGGGAAGTTCAGACGCAGGGCAAAGGAAGCTCTTTCCGTCTGTGCGACACCAAGTCCGGTCAGCGCTGGATCATCACGGACAAGATGGTCCACAAAGCCATTGAGCAGATGGCGCGAGACGTGCATGCCGCCGCTCTCGCTGCTCCTGCAGTGGTGGTGAGTGCTGAGCCTGTGGCGGAAGTTTCGGCCGCAATGGGCTATCTGTCTGAGTTGCTGGCGGGCCTTCTGGATGAAGGCGAATGGACCGAGGCCGAGGCTCGAATTGAAGTGATCTGCCGCGCCCTTGCATCCACCAAGCCTTCCAAGGGGGCGGCATGACCCGGTATCAAGCGTTGCGCCGCATCGAGTGCGATCCGCTGACGGCCGGCGTCATTGCCCTGCTGAACTGGGCGCGTGAAGTCCCGGCTGGAACGATCGTCTTCCTGACCATCGTTCTGCACTACGACTCGTCGGAGGCTCCATGACCCTCGAATACCGCTGGGACGCTGGCCTCTCCGAGAAGGTCGACTGCACGTTCACCGAGGACGACGGCGCGATCTACCTCGACAAGGCCTGCATCAAGGGTGTGGACATCGCTCCGGTGTTCCTGACCGACAAGCAGGTCGATCGCATCACTGAACTGGCCTGGGCTCACTTCGAGCGCAACCGTGACATGGAAAGGATTGCAGCATGAAAGTCGAAATCGCCGCCTATGCAGTTATGGGCTGCTACTCATCGAACGGCCGCCTCTCGTTGGAGCTGGACATGAGCGCAGAGCAGATGCGCGACGCGCTGGCCTCGTTCGCTGAGCACGCCACCGCCGAGCAGTGGGCCGAATGGCAGGCACGTATCGAGGCGACGGCATGAAGCCCCTCGCCGCCCTCCTCTTCGTCGCTGCGGTCTACCTCATAGGTGCGATGTGCGACATCCAGATCGATGACGGTGCACATGTCATCGCTGACGACAAGAACGAAGTAATCACCGCAGCGGCTGCTGCAATCAAGGAGTAGTGATGGACTGGAAGCACAAAGACATGTGGTCGATCCGTGGCAAGGACTTCATGGTCCAGATAAGCCGCCACGGGGAGCCAGCGCACGAAGAACGCACGGGCTGCTACGACGAAGAAGGGCCGCACCGCTGGTGCGTGTACGCCTACATCTACCCGAAGCATCCGCACTTCGCAGCCTTCAAGGGCACGGACTTGTGGCAGGAGGCGGCCGGAGTGCTTCCGCTGCATGCCGGCTGTTCGTTCCTCACGTATCACCGGGGGGACGAGGGCCAGATTCTGAGCGTCCAGGTTGGCTGCGACTACAACCATCTGTACGACGATCGATTCACGCGACAGGCGACCAAGGACGAGGCCTACGAGGTCTTTGAGGATGCCGAGCAGCTGGTGGCGCAGCTCACCAACATGGTTGAGGTGTCGGCATGACCACCTACCGCCAACGGGAAGGCCACTGGAGCCACCAGCCTGACCCGATCGAACACGATGCCGACGACTTTTGCAACCCGGTCGGTCTCGGCCGCGCGCTGCTCGGCTATCTCGCAATCGTCCTCTTGGTTGCAGTTTGCGCTGCCATGGGGATCTACCTGGGAGGTCTGAAGTGACCGACGACACCAAGACGCATTACCGCAAGGCGTTCGATTCGCCGTACCTGAGCAGCGCCGACATCACCGAACCCACGGTGCTCACCGTGCAGCGCGTCACGCTCGAGATCGACCGCACCAAGAAGACCAAGGACCACTTCAACACGGCGTGGTTCGCTGAGCGCGAGCTGCGGCCCGGCGAGAAGCTGAAGCCAATGATCCTGAATGCGACCAACAGCAAGACCATGGCGGCGCTGGCTGGCTCGAAGTTCATCGACGACTGGCAGAACCTGCGAATCACTGTCTATGTGGACGGCTCGGTTCGGTTCGGCAAGGAGACGGTTGAAGGCCTGCGGATCAGCCCACACGCCCCGGAGAAGCGTTCCCTGACGCCCGGCATGGTCAAGGCCTGGGCGAACGCCAAGAACGCGTTCAAGCGCGACGGAAACCTGCGCCAGGTGCTGGCCCATGTTGACATGAGCCCTGAGCACCAGACCCAGCTGATGAACGAGTGCCAGGCCGACGTACCGCCCCGCACGGAGCCCACCTTCCCTCCGGCGGAGACCGCGCAGTGATCTTCCACGACGTCGAGCAGAACTCAGAGGTCTGGGCGGCGCTGCGCTGCGGCAAGGCTACGGGCTCGAACTTCGGCTGCTTCATGGCGAACGACGGGAAGGCGTTTGGCGAGCCCGCGAAGCGCTACGCCCTGCAGATCGCGCTTGAGATCGCGACTGGGCGGAAGGCTGAGTTCAGCTTCTCGAACGAGCACACCGAGCGCGGCCACGAGCAGGAGCCGGTCGCCCGGATGCTTTACGAGCAGGAGAACTTCGTCGCGGTCAGCAACGGCGGCTTCTTCGACTGGGGAAGCTACGGCGACTCGCCGGACGGCCTGATAGGCACCGATGGCGCCGTCGAGTTCAAGTCCGTGATCGCGCCGACGCACTACGCCACGCTGACCAGAGGCACCTTCGACCCCGCCTACCGCTGGCAACTCGTCGGGCACCTCGACTGTGCCGCCCGGGACTGGGTGGATTTCGTCAGCTACTGCTCGGACTTCCCCGAAGGCCTGCAACTGATCACACACCGCCTCCACCGCGAGGAATGCGAAGAGGAAATCAAGCGCCTGAACGAGCGCCGCACTGAGTTCCTCGAGCTTGTCCAAACCACGTTGAAGCGCCTCAAGGCCGCCTGAAAGAACCCCATGCCCAACACCAATGAACGAGATGCGCTGACGGCCCTGCACGGCCAAGTCATGAACATCCAAGCCGACCACGAAAAGTCGACGCTCGAATACCGCGACCGACGCGAGGCATACATCCACGGCCATCGAGACGCGCGCCACACGGCAGCCGAATTGGTCGCTGCCACCGCCCCCAATGCCGGGGCCATGCCTGCCGCAGACATTACGCCGGAGATCGAACAGCTTCGCGCGGAACAGGCGGCAAGTGTCATGCCTCTTATCGGTCCATTGCTGGACGCGTGGGAAGGATTGGATAACGACACCAAGGCCATTCTTCGAGAGGAGGCGAACGGAATCCACAAGTACATCGGAGCCATTTGCCACGCAATGCTCGACGCACCTCACGGGGCGCAGGCGACCAGTGGCGAGATCGCCGAGGTCGCGGTTTGCTGTGGTCGGCGTGAATGCGGCGGCGAATGCGGCAACACGTGGGAAGGAACACAGGCTTCACCCAAGCACTTGGATGATCCCCGGTTGCAACAGTTATTTGGCGATGCCATTGAGGGCGCGCTCGCACTGGGCTACCAGAACAGCAGCCCGCCACCAGACGGTCATTGGCTGGCGCGCTTCTGGGACATTGGCCGAGCCGAGGCCGCCCCCAATGCCGGGGCTCCGCTGGCCGATACCTGCCAATCCTGCAATGGCGCAGGCGGGACTATGACGGGAGGCCTTTGCGCAGAGTGCTACGGCCAGGGCAGCTACTCAGGCGCCCGTGACTTTGTAGCGGACGCCACGCCGCTCACCGACAAGCACCTCAAGGACAGCGAGGACTGGGTTGTGCGCGAAACCAAGGGAGCCGGTATGCATGTGGCGTCCGTGCGGGCAATAGAGCGGCATTACCGAGCCGCCGCACCCGCGCAACAGGCCGGGGCTCCGCTGCCGGTGACGGACGCGATGGTCGCTGCCTACCTCAAGGCCAACGACGAATACTGGCGCCGCACCGACGAACTGCCGGGCCGCGCCGACAGGTGGCGCAAGGGAACGCCCACCGAGGCGACGCGCGAAAGCCTGACCGCAGCGCTCGCTGTGGCCGGGGCTCCGCTGCCACTGGCGCCCAGCGGCACGAACGCGACTCCGTTCGCGTGGGAGTGCAAGCTGCTTGACGAGAACGGCGACGTGCAGAAAGTCGAACTGTGCACCGGCAGCCCGATGGTGGGCGATCACGGTATCGAAGGCTGGCACTGGGTCCACGAACCCCTCTATAAGCCCGGGACGGTGCAAGTCATCCGCAAGGTGCAGGACGCGCGCGACATGAACCACCACGGCGACTACTACCTCATGTCTGATGGTTGCGTCACCGCTGGCGCCACCCCACCCCAGGCCACTCTCCCCGCCAGTGAGGCGGTGGACAAGCGGCTCCAGCACGCCAAGACCAATGCTGACGTGGCCGCGCAATTCCTCATGGATGCGCATGCCAAGCGCCCCGAGACGTGGCTGGGGTACTACGACGATGCGCTGGTGCACATAGACACCGTGCGCAAAGACCTCGACGCCATGTTGCTGACTGCCACCCGCACCCAGCCCCAGGCAGATGCGGCAGAGCCGGTGGCCGACCCCTTCCGTGAGCACCTTGCACGGCAGGCCGAGGGCATCAACGTGGAACAACTCGCCGCAGCCCTGACTTGGATGGGGTCCGCGCCGGCCGGCGAAGGGCAGGAGGGCTTTGTCGCGCGGCTTGCCGAGAACGTGAACCGCCTCACGCGGGCCGTGGCATCGCATAAGCGCGCCACCGAAGCACAGGCACCGGGTGCGCGGGGAGGTTCGTGATGGGCTACCGCTATTTCCTCTCCGCGAAGCTCGGCGACGAAACGGTCGAGCGCGAAGTGACACTCGAAGCCTACTGCGCAGCCGAGCGCGCCGCCGGTTTCCGCCCCAAGCTCTGGAGCGGCGATCCGAAATACATGACCACCCCCGCGACTGGCGGATTCGGCGGAGGCGGTGTCAGCGGAAGCATGAGATGGACCGACGAGCCGCCCGCCGCCACTAAGGCACCCAGCGCAGCGAAGAAAGAAGGCCAGCCATGACCGAACTCGTCATCTATTGGATTGGTGCGCTGGCCGTGCTGGTGGTTTTGCTCGTCGCGACTGCACTGCTGGGTCGCATGGCATATGAGTGCGCTGAGAACGCCTGCAAGGACATTCTCCGCTTCCGCCGTCTGGCGTGGCTGCGCTACTGGACCGGGCGCCTGGAGCGTGAGGGTCTGCTGCCGCTCGATGAGCACTACCGCGCCATCAGCAAGGCCCAGCGCCCAACGGACGTGGACCAGGCCTACGAATGGGAACACGAAGCAACGAAAGGCCAGCCATGACCGCAGCACACGACACCCAGGCGCTGACAGAAGCAGAAGAGCTGTTGCAATGGTTCGATGAGTGCGAGGGATTTGAGAGCGGGACGGCTGCACCGCACAAATGGGTTCTGCAAGCGCACTCCGAACTTCGCCGGCTGAATGACATCGCCTCCCGCCTCCAGGAGCAGGAGGGGCAGCCCGCGCCAATCGCTTGGGAAGCGACGACCTCGGCGTACATCAAGTTCATCACCCAGGAGCGCTACAGCCGCTTCGCGCCCGCCGTCCAGCGCTGGTACAAGCCCTACCGCTGCTCTTCCTGCGCCACCCTTGTCGCAGGCTCTCAAGCGGTGCAGGTGCCCGGGTGGAGGCCAACGGACGACGAGATTCGCCAAGCGTGGGACGATCTCCAGAAACGCGAGGAAGCTGCGTTGCAGGCCCTGAGGGCCGCGCGGATCGGCAGCACTTGCGCAGCGTGCGGAGTGGGCAAGCTGGCCGCCGATGGCAACGGCTACAACTACTTCGAGCGCTGCGACTCTTGCCGCCACGTGCCTTTCTACGATGAAAACGGCGTGGACATGATCGCCAAACTCGCGAAAGCTCGAGCTGCCGCCCCTCTACAGCCTCTGGCTGGCGGGGAGGTGGGCAATGGATAAGCAGCCCGTGACGCCGCGCTGCGTTGTGCTCATGACGCTCGCGCTTCAGAGTCAGGCCAGAACCTATGACGACCTGGTAGCGCTCACCGGCCTGAGGAAGGCGACTGTGGCGCGCTGGATCACAGCGCTGCGCACCGCGGACCGCATGGTGCGAATCGAGGCCTACGCGCCAGACAAGAGCGGCAGGCCTTTCGTTCCGATGTTCCGTCTCGGCGGCGAAGTGGATCTACCGCGGCCTGGGCCGGCGATCGCACCGGCCCAGCGAATGCGCGCTCTTCGTGCAAAGCGGAAAGCCCTCGCACCTCACCCATCCAAAAGCAAGGGGGAGACCGAATGAGCGACCTGACTCGTCAAGAACTGTGCGTCCAGCTGCGCATCAGTGAGTCCACCGTGCGACGCTTGGAGCGCGATGGCCTACCCTGCACCCCCGTGGGCCGCAGCAAGCGGTACGACCTCACCGAATGCAAGCAGTGGCTGCGCACCAACCAACCGAGTCAAAAATGTCAATCTGGATCGACAAGCAAGGGCGCCGTCACGTCGGAGTCATGGTCAAGGGCCGTCGCGTACATCGAATCCTCGAAGCAGGTTCGTCGGCGAGTGATGCCAAGCAGCTTGAATCTCGTCTCATCGCCGAGCTGACGGCAATCAAGCCGCTGGCGGGCGATCCTCTGCTGGTGGAGCTGATGCCGCTGTACATGGAGCACGCCAACACGACGCGCTGGCCCGACCAGGCCAAGCACTGCGCTTTGAGGATCGAGCCCTGGCTGAAAGACCATCGCGCCTCACAAGCCCGCGAAGTGGCCGCGAAGATCATTCGCGACATGAAGCCAGCCTATAAGCCGGCGACGATCAACCGAAGCCTGGCAGCGCTCAAGAAGGCCTTGTCGATCGCTTGGGACCTGGGCATGACGCAGGTGAACCACGGGATGGAGATCAAGAGCTTGCCGCCGAACAACAAGCGCGAGGTGTTCCTGACGGTCGACGAAGTGCACCATCTCGCCTCCCATTGCCCCGAGGGTGTCCAGGCGGCGATCTGGATCGCCCTGTACACCGGCGCCCGCCGCGGGGAGGTCTTGGCCATCAAACCGGAGGACGTGGGAACCCACTCCCTGACCATCCACGCCCAGAACACGAAGACGCTGCGGACGCGCGTTGTCCCGATCGTCGACCCGCTATGGCGATGGTTGTCGGAGGTGCCGCTACCGTACAAGGACTATGAGGGTCTGAAAACGGGGTTCCAGCGCGGCCGAGCAAAGGCCGGGATGCGGCATGTGAATTTCCACGACCTGCGCCATTCCTGCGCATCGATCCTGATCGCGAGCGGCGCAGACCTCTACACCGTCAGCAAGATCCTCGGGCACGCCGCAGTGACCACTACGCAGCGCTATGCTCACATGCAGGTTGAGCAGCAGCGCGACGCCCTGTCGAAAGCCTTTGGTTGAAATTGCACAGGCTTTTACACAGGACAAACGAAACGGCACCAGAAGGTGCCGTAAGTCGTTGAATATATTGGTGGGCGGTGGAGGTTTCGAACCTCCGACCCCAGCAGTGTGAATGCTGTGCTCTACCCCTGAGCTAACCGCCCTTGCAGCACTTTCGTGCCACTCAGTGTTTCGCGTCCTGCGAAGCCTCTGATTATGCCACAGAGTTTTGGGACGTCACGTCAATTTGTCGAAAAATCGTTTTTCCCTTGCTCGATTTATCGAGTTGCGCGAGCAGGTCCTCGTGCGCGCTCAGCTCGTGGTCCGTGGCCATCAGCACCGGCAGCACGAAGCTGCTCAGGTCCATGGCCACCACGGCGCCCGTGGTCGGCTCGTTCGATGCCTCGTCGATCAGCAGCGCGTCCTGGCCGCGCGTGAGGTTGATGTAGACGTCGGCCAGCAGCTGCGCGTCGAGCTTGGCGCCGTGGAAGGTGCGGTTCGAGCGGTCGACCCCGAAACGGTCGCACAGCGCGTCGAGCGAATTGCGCTTGCCGGGGTAGACCAGCTTGGCCATGGCCAGCGTGTCGGTCACCTCGCTCACGAAGGTGCGCAGCGGCGGCAGGCCGACCAGCTCGAACTCCTTGTTGAGGAAGCCCACGTCGAAGGCCGCGTTGTGGATGATCAGTTCGGCACCGCGCAGGTACTCGATCACGTCCTGGGCCAGCGTCGCGAACTTGGGCTTGTCGCGCAGGAAGTCGGTCGTGAGCCCGTGCACCTTCAACGCCTCCTCGTGGCTCTCGCGCTCGGGGTTGAAGTAGATGTGCAGGTCGTTGCCGGTGAGCTTGCGGTTGAGCAGCTCGACGCAGCCGAGTTCGATGACGCGGTCGCCGTTCTCGGCGGACAGGCCGGTGGTTTCGGTGTCGAGGACGATCTGGCGTGACATGCGACTGCGCTTCCTCAGTGGTTTTCTTTGGCGTGGTTGATCGAGTACTTGGGGATCTCGATCGTCACGTCGGCCTGCGCCAGGATCGCCTGGCAGCTCAGCCGCGACTGCGGCTCCAGGCCCCAGGCGCGGTCGAGCAGGTCGTCTTCGATCTCTTCGGAGGCATTGAGCGAGTTGAACCCCTGGCGCACCACCACATGGCAGGTGGTGCAGGCCGCGCTCATCTCGCAGGCGTGCTCGATGTTGATGTGGTGGTCCAGCAACGCCTCGCAGATCGAGGTGCCCGCGGGCGCGCTCACTTCGGCGCCGTTCGGGCAGTACTCGGGATGGGGAAGGATCTTGATCGTGGGCATTGTGTTCTAGAGGGATTCGACCTTGCGTCCGGACAGCGCGCGCGCGATGCCCTGGTTCATGCGCTGGGCCGCGAAGGCCTCGGTGCCGTCGGCCAGAGCCTTGGTGGCGGCCTCGACCACGGCCGCCTCGGTGGCGGTGGCCAGCGTGCCGCGCAGTGCGCTCATCAGCGCATCGATGGCCGCGCGCTCGGCCTCGGACAGCAGGTCGCCGTCGGCATTGAGCGCGCTCTGCGTGGCGAGCAGCATGCGGTCGGCATCGACCCGCGCCTCGACCAGCGCGCGCGCCTGCATGTCCTGCTGCGCGGTCGAGAAGCTCTCGCGCAGCATGGTCGCGACCTGGTCGTCCGACAGCCCGTACGAGGGCTTGACGGCCACGCTGGCCTCGACGCCGCTGCCCTGCTCTTTCGCACTCACGCTCAGCAGGCCGTCGGCGTCGACGGTGAAGGTCACGCGGATGCGCGCCGCGCCCGCCGCCATGGGCGGGATGCCGCGCAGCGTGAAGCGCGCCAGGCTGCGGCAGTCGGCGACCAGGTCGCGCTCGCCCTGCACCACGTGCAGCGCCAGCGCGGTCTGGCCGTCCTGGTAGGTGGTGAAGTCCTGCGCCATCGCGGTGGGGATGGTCTGGTTGCGCGGCACGATGCGCTCGACCAGCCCGCCCATGGTCTCGATGCCCAGCGACAGCGGGATCACGTCGAGCAGCAGCAGGTCGCCGGTGCTGCTGTTGCCGGCCAGCTGGTTGGCCTGGATCGCCGCGCCCAGCGCCACCACCTCGTCGGGGTTCAGGTTGACCAGCGGCTCGCGGCCGAAGAACGCGGCCACCGCGCTGCGCACCTGCGGCATGCGGGTGGAGCCGCCGACCAGCACGATGCCCTGCAGCGCATCGGGCTTGAGCTTCGCATCGCGCAGCGCCTTGCGCACGGCGGCGATGGTGCGCTCGGTCAGCGCCTGGGTGGCGGCATCGAACTGCGCGCGGCTCAGCGCGAACGTGACCGGCTGGCCCGCCACCTCGGCGCTGAAGGTGGTGGAGGTCGATTCCGTCAGCGCTTCCTTGGCGGCACGCGCGGCCACCAGCAGCGAGGCCTTGTCGGCGTCGCTGCCGACCTGCACGCCGGTCTGCGCGCGCACGAAGTCGGCCAGCGCATGGTCGTAGTCGTCACCGCCCAGCGCGGAATCGCCGCCGGTGGCGATCACCTCGAACACGCCCTGCGTGAGCCGCAGGATCGAGATGTCGAAGGTGCCGCCGCCCAGGTCGTAGACCGCGTAGACGCCCTCGCTCGCGTTGTCCAGGCCGTAGGCGATGGCCGCGGCCGTGGGCTCGCTGATCAGGCGCAGCACGTTGAGGCCGGCCAGCTGGGCGGCGTCCTTGGTGGCCTGGCGCTGGCCCTCGTCGAAGTAGGCGGGCACGGTGATGACCGCGCCGTAGAGTTCGTCGTCGTCGAAGGTGTCCTGCGCGCGGTAGCGCAGCGTGGCCAGGATCTCGGCGCTGATCTCGACCGGCGACTTCTCGCCCGCGAGCGTCTGCACCGTCACCATGCCGGCGTCGCTGCCGCCGATGCGGTAGGACATGTCGTCGCGGTTCGCGATGTCGGCCAGGCCGCGGCCCATGAGCCGCTTGACCGAGGTGATGGTGTTGGCCGGGTCCTGCGCGCGCGCAGCCAGGGCATCGAAGCCGATCTGGCGGCGGTCGTTCTGGAGGTAGCGCACGGCCGAGGGCAGCAGCACGCGGCCCTGCTCGTCGGGCAGGCACTCGGCCACGCCGTTGCGCACCGAGGCCACCAGCGAATGCGTGGTGCCCAGGTCGATGCCCACGGCGATGCGGCGCTGGTGCGGATCGGGCGCCTGGCCGGGTTCGGAAATCTGAAGAAGAGCCATGCCGCTATTGTCCCAATTGATCGAACTTGGCTTCGACGTCCTGCCCGAAGCGCTCAATGAACATGAGGGCTCTCACCTGCTGCGCGGCAGCCGGGTAGTCGCCCTTCTCGTCGATCAGCCAGTCGAGCGAGGACAGCGCGCGCGCGCGGCCGGTTTCGACCTCGGCCTGCAGCGCCTCCAGCCCGGCCAGGTCGCCGACCTCATCGAGCGCCTCGCGCCATTCCATCTGTTGCATCAGGAAGGCCGCCGGCATGGCCGTGTTGTTCTCGGCGTTCAGCGGCGCGTCGAGCAGTTCGCAGAGGTAGCTGGCGCGGCGGATCGGGTCCTTGAGTCGCTGGTAGGCCTCGTTGATGCGCACCGACCACTGCATGGCCACGCGCTGCGCCGCGGCGCCCTGGGCAGCGAAGCGGTCGGGATGCGCCTCGCGCTGCAGTTCCTTCCAGCGCGCGTCGAGCGCGCCGCGGTCCTGGGCAAAGGTCGCCGGGACGGCAAACAGCTCGAAGTCGGTGTCGTTGAGGTTCATCGCAAAAAAATGCCGCCGCCAAATGAGGCGGCGGCGTTGTTCATTCCAGAAACACCGCGGAACCGGCTTTGCCGGGCCGCTGGTGTTGCCCCCTTGAGGGGCAGGCAGCCACACGAAGTGAGCCGCTTCGGGGGTGGACTAGATCCTGAAACTCTCGCCGCAACCGCAGCGATCACGCTCGTTGGGGTTGTTGAACTTGAAGCCCTCGTTGAGGCCTTCGCGCACGAAGTCGAGCTGCGTGCCATCGATGTAGGCCAGGCTCTTCGGGTCGACCAGCACCTTCACTCCCTGGTCCTCGAAGACCACGTCCTCGGGCGTGAACTCGTCCACGTACTCGAGCTTGTAGGCCAGGCCCGAGCAGCCCGTGGTCTTGACGCCCAGCCGCACGCCCACGCCCTTGCCTCGTTTGCCGAGGTATCGATTGACGTGGCGCGCGGCGGCCTCGGTGAGCGTCACGGCCATGTCAGTGAACCGCTTCGGCAGCCGCAGCGCCGACGGCGTGCTTCTGCTTGTAGTCGTTGACCGCGGCCTTGATCGCGTCCTCGGCCAGGATCGAGCAATGGATCTTGACCGGCGGCAGCGCCAGCTCTTCGGCGATCTGCGCGTTCTTCAGTGCCGCCGCTTCGTCGAGCGTCTTGCCCTTGACCCATTCGGTCACGAGCGAGGACGAGGCGATGGCCGAGCCGCAGCCGTAGGTCTTGAAGCGCGCGTCTTCGATCACGCCGGTTTCGGGGTTGACCTTGATTTGCAGCTTCATCACGTCGCCGCAGGCCGGTGCGCCGACCATGCCGGTGCCCACCGAATCGTCGCCCTTTTCGAAGGAACCGACGTTGCGGGGATTTTCATAGTGGTCGATGACCTTGGAGGAGTAAGCCATGGGGTACCTCTTTTCGGAATGTTGGGAAGAACGTTCAGTGGGCCGACCACTGGATCGTGCTGATGTCGATGCCGTCCTTGAACATCTCCCACAGCGGGCTGAGTTCGCGCAGCTTGGCGACGTTGTGC
>Ga0182008_10000095_pt1 | contig 67716 bp, 74 predicted proteins | sample Sormic07211129_1_FD_120482 | JGI IMG/M metagenome (GOLD analysis project Ga0182008, IMG submission 120482) | Rhizosphere microbial communities from Sorghum bicolor, Mead, Nebraska, USA - 072115-129_1 metaG | ecosystem: Host-associated > Plants > Roots > Rhizosphere | place: USA: Nebraska...
CGCCGGCGCGACCGGCATCGTCATCTTGCCATCTGTACTCTGTTTTTTTGTCCGGAACTGTGCGCCTACGGGACAGTCCGCCGCCCCTACCATGTGATTGTCCCATCGCATATCACCAGGAGAGTCATCATGAGCAAGCCAAAGTCCGACGCGCGCATCGCGCCCTACACCCATGCCGCGGCCGGTTGGGGAGCACTCAAGTACGTGGCCATCAACCTGTTCAAGGAGAAAGTCAGCGCGGGCAATTACCGTTCGCTGTTCGAGCAAAACCAGCCCGACGGTTTCGACTGTCCCGGCTGCGCCTGGCCCGACCGCGAACACGCGTCGACGTTCGAATTCTGCGAAAACGGCGTCAAGGCCGTGGCGGCCGAATCGACGAGCAAGCGCGTGCGTCCCGAGTTTTTCCAGGAGCACACGGTCACGGAACTGATGGAACAGTCGGACTATGATCTGGAACAACATGGCCGCTTGACGGACCCCATGGTCTACGACGCGGCCAGCGACAAATACCAGGCGATAGCCTGGGACGACGCGTTCGCCCTCGTGGCGCACCATTTGCACGCGCTGGACGACCCGAACCAGGCCGCCTTCTACACGTCGGGCCGCGCCAGCAACGAGGCAGCTTTCCTGTACCAGCTGTTCGTGCGCGCCTATGGCACCAACAACTTCCCTGATTGCTCCAACCTGTGCCACGAAGCGACCAGCCGCGGCTTGCCGGAAACGGTGGGCATCGGCAAGGGCACGGTACTGCTGGACGACTTCGAGCATGCGGACACCCTGCTGCTGTTCGGCCAGAACCCGGCCACCAACCACCCGCGCATGCTCGGTGAATTGCGTGAAGCGTCGCGCCGCGGCGCCACCATCGTCTCCATCAACCCGCTGCACGAACGGGGCCTGGAACGTTTCACCAGCCCGCAGCATCCGCTGGAAATGCTGACGGGCGGCAGCACGAACATCTGCTCGCTGTTCATCTGCCCCACCCTGGGCGGCGACTTCGCGCTGATCAAGGCCATGGCCAAGCGCGTCGTCGAGCTCGATGATGACGCCGTCGCCCACGGCCAGGAGCGCGTGCTCGACTGTGCCTTCATCGCCGAACACACGAGCGGCTTCGACGCCTTCGCCGCCGACCTGCGCGCGGAAAGCTGGGACTTGCTGATCGCCGAATCGGGCGTCGCACGCGACAAGATCGAGGAACTCACGCAGATCTATGTGAAGGGCAAGGCCGTCATCGCGACCTGGGGCATGGGCGTGACGCAGCACAAGAATTCGCTGGCCACGGTGCAGATCCTGTCGAACTTGATGATGATGCGCGGCAATATCGGCAAGCGCGGCGCGGGCCTGTGCCCCGTGCGCGGCCACTCGAACGTGCAGGGCGACCGCACCATGGGCATCGAGGAACAGCCGACCAAGGAATTCCTCGACCGCCTGGGCCTCGTCTTCAACTTCGAGCCGCCGCGCCACCACGGCTACGACGCCGTCGGCACCATCGAAGCCATGCTGGAGAAAAAAGTGAAAGTGTTTGTCGCGCTCGGTGGCAACTTCTCGATGGCCACACCGGACACGCCGCGCACCTGGGACGCGCTGCGCTCGTGCGACCTGACGGTGCACATCGCCACCAAGCTCAACCGCAGCCACCTCGTGCACGGCAAGGATGCGCTGATCTTGCCTACGCTGGGCCGCACGGAAATCGACGTGCAGGGCGGCGTGGCGCAAGGCGTGACGGTGGAAGACTCGATGAGCATGGTGCACATCTCGTTCGGCATGAACCAGCCCGCCTCGCCCAATCTGCGCTCGGAAATCGCCATCGTGGCCGGCATGGCGCAGGCGACCGTGGGCAGCGAGAAGATCGACTGGCTGCGCTATTCCGGCAACTATGCGCTGCTGCGCGACTCCATCGAGCAAGTATTCGACGACTTTTTCGACTACAACTTGCGCATAGCCAAGCCGGGCGGTTTCCACCTGAAAATCGCCTCGCGCGAACGGGTGTGGAAGACGGCAAGCGGCAAGGCGCAATTCCTCGTCAACGCCGTCGAGCTCGACACACCGATCCACCGCGCTCGCCAGCAATACGGCGAGCGCCTGATGGTGCTGATGACGACGCGTTCGCACGACCAGTACAACACGACGATCTACGCCATGGACGACCGCTACCGCGGCGTGTTCGGCCAGCGCCGGGTCGTCTTCATCAACAAGGACGACCTGGCCATGCTGGGCTTTGCGGCCGGCGACTGGGTCGACCTGATCGGCGTGTGGCATGACGGCATCGAACGCCGCGCCGACCGCTTCCTGCTGGTCGAGTACGACATTCCGCGCGGCTGCATCGGCGCCTACTACCCGGAAACCAATCCGCTGGTGCCGCTGGACAGCGTGGGCGAAGGCTCGCGCACGCCGACCTTCAAATCCATCCCCGTGCTGCTGGCGCCTTCGGCCGCCCTCAGCTGAACAGGAGAACGCCATGTTCGGTTTCGATACCCTGGATCTGTCGCGCATGCAATTTGCGATGACGGCCATCTTCCACATCCTGTGGCCCATCTTGACGATCAGCCTGTCGCTGTTCCTGTTCGTCGTCGAGGCGCTGTGGCTGCGCACCAGCGACCCCGTCTACTACCGCCACGCGCGCTTCTGGAGCAAGCTGCTGGTGCTCAACTTCGCCGTCGGCGTCGTCAGCGGGATTCCCCTGGAATTCCAGTTCGGCACCAACTGGGCGCCGTTCTCGCACCATTCGGGCCAGTTCATCGGCAACATCCTCGGCTTCGAGGGCGCCATGGCCTTCATGCTGGAAGCGGGTTTCATCGGCGTCATGATGTTCGGCTGGGGCCGCGTACCGAAGGGCGTGCACCTGTTTGCCACCGGCATGGTGGCGCTCGGTTCCAGCATTTCCTCGTTCTGGATCATGGTCGCCAATTCCTGGATGCAGACGCCGGCCGGCGTGCGCGTGGTCGACGGCAAGATCGTCGTCACCGACTACGTGGCCGCCATCTTCAATCCCGACATGGCCTGGGCCGTGGGCCACATGTGGGTGGCCGCCGTGGAAACGGGCTTGATCGTCATCGCGGGGATTTCCGCCTGGTATATGTTCAAGCGCCGCGAGCCGGCCTTCTTCGCCCGCTCGTTCAAGCTGGCGCTGATGCTGCTGCTGGTCATCGCACCGTTGCAAGTGTGGCTCGGCGACTCGAGCGGCGTCGACGTCTTCAAGACCCAGCCCGCCAAGGGCGCGGCCATCGAAGGCCACTGGCACACGAACCCCGATGGCGAGGGGGCGGCCTGGTCCTTGCTGGCCTGGCCCAACCAGGCCGAACAGAAGAATGACTGGTCGCTGGAAGTGCCCGGCATGCTCAGCGTGATCGCCACGCATAGCGCCACGGGCAAGATCACGGGCCTGGCCGACATCGCCCGCGCAGACCAGCCGCCCATGCTGCCGCTGCTGTACTACGCGTTCCGCGCCATGGCCGGCATCGGCATGTGGTTCGTGCTGCTGGCGTTCTGGACCTTCGTGGCCTGGCGCAAGGTGGGCGGCCGGGTGCAGGAATTCGTGCGCAACCGCAAGCTGCTGCTGGCCTGGGTGCTGACGATACCGCTGCCCTACATCGCCGTCGAGTGCGGCTGGATCGTGCGCGAGGTGGGACGCCAGCCATGGGTCGTGTACGGCCTGCTGCGCACGCGCGACGCCGTCTCCGATGTGGCGGCCCATGCCGTGGCCGGCAGCATGCTGATGTTCTTCGTGTTTTACATCGTGCTGTTCCTCACGTTCTTCGTGTTCGCCAAGAAATGGCTGCAACAAGGCCCGGACCTGGCGCTGCCCCTGCCGGACGCCGCACATGCAACGGGGTATTGAGATGCGCCCCCATCAATCAAGGAGTTTGTAATGGATATCAATTCGCATGCCATGCTGGGCAACGCCTGGTTCGGCCTGATCGGCCTGATGCTGGTGTTTTACGTGGTCACGGACGGCTTCGACCTGGGCGTGGGCATCCTCAGCCTGTTCACGCGCCGCGAGCAGGAACGCAACCTGATCTTCCAGTCGATCGAACACGTGTGGGACGCCAATGAAACCTGGCTCGTGGTGGTGGGCGGCGCCCTGTTCGGCGCCTTTCCCAGCGCCTACGCCACCCTGCTGGAAGGGCTGTACATTCCCATCATGCTGCTGATCGCCAGCCTGATCATGCGCGGCGCGTCGATCGAGTTCCGCCATGCGGCCGGCAACAAGCGCCTGTGGGACCTGGTCTTCGGCGTGGGCAGCCTCTTGGCCGCCGTGGCGCAGGGCGTGGTGCTGGGCGAGGTTATCACGGGCTTGCAGCCGGGCTGGCTGAGCGGTACCTTTACGGCGTGCACGGCGCTGGGCGTGGTGGCTGGCTATTGCCTGCTGGGCAGCACTTACCTGATCAAGAAGACGGGCGGCCAGCTGGAAGCGGCGGCGCGCCGCTACGCCACGGCCAGCGTGCTGGCGACGGTCGCGGCCGCCATCGTGCTGTCGGCCGGCACCATGGTCTTCAGCGCCATCGGCCACGACCGCTGGGCGCAGCCGGGCGTGTTCGGCGTGCTGCTGGCCCTGGCCGCCATCGCCGCCAGCGCCTTCATCTACATCCTGTGGGCCGTGCACGTGAACGGCGTGCGTGGCCCCTTCCGCGGCGCCATCGTGCTGTTCCTGGCGTCGTTCGCGGGCCTGGCCATCAGCTTCTTCCCGGACTTGGTGCCTGGCAAGCTGAGCATTGCGGCAGCCGCGTCCGATGAGCCGACGTTGATCTTCATGCTGATCGGCATGGGTTCCATGCTGCCGATCATGATCGGCTACAACCTGTTCCAGTACTACGTCTTCGAGGGCAAAGTCGTGCCCCGCAAGCATTGAGCGGCATCCAATATGATCATTCGGCCTACCACCAACTGGTTCCGCATGCTGTTCGTCTGGAACGGCTCGGTGCTGCAAGCCATCATTCCGCAATTGCTGCTGATGCTGGTCGTCAGTTCGCTGGCCTTGCTGACGGACGGCCGCATCTTCGGCGTCAAGATTCCGCTCGATACGGCGCCGTTTCCCATGGTCGGCATCAGCCTGGCGATCTTCCTTGGCTTTCGCAACAACGCCAGCTATGCCCGCTTCGTCGAGGCGCGGCATATCTGGGGACAATTGCTGATCGCCGCGCGGGCCCTCGCTTCGCAGGCGCTCACGTATCTGCCGCAGCAGACGAGCGGCCTGGACCACCAGTTGCTGCTGCGCCGCCTGATCGCCTTCGTCTACGCGCTCAAGCACCAGCTGCGCCAGACGGACCCGCAGCAAGACCTGGCGCGCTACCTGCCGGCCGACGACATGCAACGTTTGCAGGGCGTCAACTTCAAGCCCGTCGCCGTGCTGCACACGGTGCGGGCCATGCTGTACGAGGCCGTGCAGCGTCAGCCGGGCCAGACGCAGCTGCTGTGGATGCTCGACACCCAGCTCAACGACCTGGCCGCCACGGTGGCAGGCTGCGAGCGCATCAAGAACACGCCGATCCCGTATCCATACGGCGTGCTGGTGCACCGCACCGTCTACATGTACTGTTTTTTACTGCCGCTGGGCCTGGTGGACGCCATCGGCGTAGCCACGCCCCTCATTTCCGTCTTTGTCGCCTACACCCTGTTTGCGCTGGAAGCCATCGCGCAGCAGATCGCCGAACCGTTCGGCCTGGCCCCCAATTGCCTGGCCCTGAACGCCATGACGCGCGAAACGGAACGCTCGCTGCTGGAATTGAATGGCGACCCGCTGCCGCCCTCGATACGGCCCTGCCCGCGCTATCAAATCAATTAATTTATATGCCTAACAAAACCGTAGCGAGCGGATGTGAGTTGTGGCTGAGAAGCGCAGCTGTGCGAATGCACAGTGAGCATCGCAGGCCGCAAATCGCGACGCGCAGTAGGTTTGGTCAGGTATAGGAGGAGAAAATCATGGAATGCGACATCACCACCATCGAACGCGACGGTTACCTGGAAGTCCCCATGGTGCGCCATCAGGCCGGCTTGGCCACGGCGGGCCGCGACATGGTGGCCGAGGAGTATCCCGTGGCCCTCGTCTACAACGGCATCGCCCACGCGGTGATGATGGCCACGCCGCGCGACCTCGAGGAATTCGCCGTCGGTTTCACCTTGACGGAGGGTATCGTCGGCAGCGTGCGCGACATCTACGACCTCGACGTGTGTTGCGGCGAAGACAGCGCGGAAGTGCGGCTGACCATCGCCCAGCCGGATTTGATCAAGCTCAAGGCCCGCCGCCGCGCGCTGACCGGGCGCACGGGTTGCGGCGTGTGCGGTATCGAAAGCCTGGCCCTGCTGGACCTGGTGCCGGAAAAGATTACGCGGCCCCTGCCGCCGCTGGTCGCCAGCAGCGCCATCCTCGGCCGGGCCGCGCGCGAGCTGCTGCCCTACCAGGAGCTGATGCACAAGACGGGTGGCGTGCATGCGGCCGCCTGGTGCACGGCCGAGGGCGCGGTGGTAAAAGTGTTCGAGGATGTGGGCCGGCATAACGGCCTCGATAAACTGATCGGCTATCTGGCGCTGCACCGCATCGCCATGCATGACGGCTTCGTCTTCCTGTCCAGCCGCGCCAGCTATGAGCTGGTGCGCAAGTCGGCACGCATGCATATCGGGCTCGTCGCCACCATCTCGGCGCCCACCGCGCTGGCGATTCGCATCGCGCGCCAGGCCGGCATGCAACTGGCCAGCTTTTGCCGCCGCGACGGCTTTGTCGATTACACGGCAGGCGAAGGGGAAAATAGCGGCCAGCATGCACCGTGAACAGCCGATGCTACATTCTTTGCCGTAAAGCAAGTGCACGCTTGACTTGCCCCCGCTGGCGGCTTTCAATGGCAATAGTTTCTAATCATTAACTTTGCCTGCTGCCACGTTCCTCGCGCGGCAGCGATGAAAGGATGGCGCGATGGCCTTGGCACAAGAACAGCATCTGGCGGACACCTGGCAGACGGGCGGCTTGAAACCGCGCGCCTGCGACTGCGGCGGTACCGTCTTCACCATCCTGCACCAGCGCGTGATGGCAGACATGCGGCGCCGGCAATTTCTCGGCGGCACGGCCGCCATGCTGGCGCCCTTCATCGGCTTGTCCACCAGCAATGCCATTGCCCAGCAGCCGCAAGCAGCCGAACGCCCCCTGTTGCTGACCAATCTGCGCCTGTTCGACGGCACGGGCAAGGCGCCCCGTTCCGGTATCCACGTGCTGGTGACGGGGCCGACCATCACGGCCCTGCTGCCGGCAGGCGAGAAAGTCGAGGGGGCGCAAGTGATCGATTGCCAGGGCAAGCTGGTCATGCCGGGCCTGATCGACGCCCACTGGCACACCATGCTGGCCGCCATCAACCAGGTGACGGCCATGACGTCCGACGTCGGCTATTTATATCTGGTGGCGGCGCAGGAAGCGCGGCGCACCCTGCTGCGGGGGTTCACGTCCGTGCGCGATCCTGGCGGCCCCGCCTTTGCCTTACAACGCGCCATCGATGAAGGCATCGTCGACGGCCCCCGCATCTTCCCGTCCGGCGCCATGATTTCGCAAACCTCGGGCCATGGCGACTTCCGCATGCGGTCCGATATTCCGCGCGCGGCGAATGCGCCTTTGAGCATGGCGGAAACAGCGGGCATGGCCATGATCGCCGACGGCGAGGCGGAAGTGCTGCGCCGCGTGCGCGAGCAGCTGATGCTGGGTGCGACGCAGATCAAGATGATGGCCGGCGGCGGCGTCGCCTCCATGTACGACCCGCTCGACAGCACCCAGTATTCGGAACGCGAACTGCGCGCCGGCGTGGAAGCGGCCGCCGACTGGGGCACCTATGTGATGACCCACGTCTACACGCCGAAAGGCATCCAGCGGGCCATCCGCGCGGGCGTGCGCAGCATCGAGCACGGCCAGCTGGCCGACGACGAATCCGCGCGCATGATGCGCGACACGGGCACGTGGTGGAGCTTGCAACCGTTCCTGCAAGATGCGGATGCGAATGTGTATCCCGACGCGGCGCGCAAGGCCAGCCAGGCCATCGTCTCGGAAGGCACGGTGAAGGCGTATGCGCTGGCGCAAAAGTACGGCATCAATACGGGCTGGGGCACGGATATCCTGTTCAACGCGAAAAACACGCCGACCCAGGGCCGCCAGCTGGCCAAGCTCACGCGCTTTTACGATCCATTGACCCTGCTGGCGCAGGCGACGGGCCAGAATGGACAATTGCTGGCCCTGTCCGGCCAGCGCGCGCCCTACCCGGGTGCCCTGGGCCGGCTGGCGGCAGGCGCCCTGGCCGACTTGCTGGTGGCCGAGGGCGATCCCACGAAAAACCTCGATTTCCTCGCGCATCCCGAGGAAAGCCTGTTCCTGATCATGAAGAACGGCCGCATCTACAAGGACAAACTGGGCGCGCCCTTGGCAGGCTAAGCCAGCGGCGTTGGCAAGCGGGCACGCCTGCCGCATAATGCGGGCATGTTCAAACTGACTTTTCTCGGCACGTCTTCCGGCGTGCCCACGCGCCACCGCAACGTCACCTCGCTGGCCCTGCAAACCACGCACAACCGCGACTGGTGGATGATCGATTGCGGCGAAGCCACGCAGCACCGCTTGCAGCGCATTCCCTTGTCCGTGCACGACCTGGTGGGCATCTGCATCACCCACGTGCATGGCGACCACAGCTATGGCCTGCCGGGCCTGCTGGCCAGCGCCTCGATGACGGGGCGCAAGAAGCCCTTGCTGCTGATCGCCCCGGCCGCCATCAAGGCGTGGATCGACGCGACCCTGCTGCACACGGAACTGTTCCTGACGTACCCGTTGATCCACATCGACGTGGACAGCGCGCCAGTAGTCCACCAGGAAGCGGGCCTGACCGTCTCGCGCCATGCGCTGTCGCACCGCGCACCAAGCGTCGCGTATCGTTTTGCGCTGGAAACGAGCAGGTGGAAACTGGACAAGGCGGCCCTGCAGGCGGCGGGCGTGCCGCCCGGCCCCGCCTGGGGCTTATTGCAGGCGGGCCAGGATGCGATCCTGGACGATGGCACGGTCTTGCGCGCCGCCGCTTTCCGCCAGACGGAAACGCAGCGCGCCACCGTGGTGATCGGCGGCGACAACGACACGCCGTCCTTGCTGACGGACGCCTGTGCCGATGCGCAACTGCTCGTGCATGAAGCCACCTACACGGAAGCGATGCTGCAAAAGGTGGGACCCGGCCCCACGCACAGTTCCGTGCAGCGCGTGGCGCAGTTCGCGGAAGCGGTCCGCTTGCCGAATCTGATCCTCACCCACTTCAGCGCCCGCTATCACCATGCGGACGGCATGGCCGAGCTGGAAGCGGAAGCGCGCCTGCATTACTCGGGTGAACTGTTCCTGGCGCGCGATTTCGACAGCTATGAACTCGATGCGGCCGGGGTGCTCAGCAAGCTGCCGGCAAAGAAATCTAGTGGGGATTGACGCCGTACTGCGCCGCATACTCGGCCGCCAGCGCGCGCGCCGCCTGCTGCTGTGAGGGCGTGAGGATTTCCAGCAACTGGTCGCGGTTCTTGATCGATTGCACGCTGCCCGCTTCGGCCGGCATGGCGATCCACGCGTACGCCTGCACGTAATCGAGGTCCACGCCCTGCCCTTGCGCGTACAGCAAGCCGTACTCGTTCTGCGCTGACAGGGAACCGGCCTCGGCCGCCTGCTTGTACCAGAACGCCGCCTCGGCGTAGTCTTGCGGTACGCCATCGCCCTTGCGGTAGGCCTGCGCCAGATTGAATTGCGACTGGCCATCGCCCGCCTCGGCCGCCTGGCGCCCGTAGGCCAGCGACTGCCGCATGTCTTGCGCGACGCCATCGCCGCTCGCATACATCAGGGCCAGGTTGGCCAGCGACGGCGGAAAGCCCGCCTGCGCTGCCGCCGTGAACAGTTCCACCGCCTTCGGCAAGTCTTGCGTCACGCCATGACCCTGGTAATACAGGCTGGCCAATAAATGCTGTCCCGCGGGATCGCCAGTGCGCGCCGCGGCGTCGAATTGTTTAAAGGCCTCGGCGTAATTACCGTCGTTATAAGCGAGGATGCCCGCTTCATTCAAAGTTTCAGGCGAAGATGTCATCAGCATTCCTTATGCGGGGATTTTTTGGCATTGTACACAGCACTGTTACGCATAGAATGCACGATAGAAACCGTGTGGCGCATTGCCCAAATCCTGCGTTATGATCATTCTCCGCCTGATGCAATCGGGGTATTGTGCCCCAAGAATAACGCCATGAAATTGATTGTTCTGCTTTTATCCCTGCTTTCCACCTCCGCTTATGGCGGTACGCTGCATCTGGACAAAGCCGCGACAGGAAAAGTACGGCAAGCGGCCGATATCCGCTATGTCAATCACGATGAAAAACAAACCTACCAGCTGAAAATCGGCAAGCAGTGGATGACTGGCAGTTGCAGCACCAGCGGCACGGGCAATTTGCACGCGCTGCTGGCCGACATGAATTTCGACGGCCATGCCGACCTGTGGGTGACCGGCTATACGGATAGCCAGGGACGCATCCGCTGTTCCGATGTGTGGCTGTGGGATGCGCAAGCAAAACAATACAGTTTCAACAAAGCCTTATCGGCCATTCCGAATCTCGATATCGACATCGCCGGGCAAAGAATCGAAGGCGGCATCGCCAATTGCGGCTGCGCGACGCAATGCTTTTATGAAGACAGCTATGCGTGGCGGGCAAATACATTAATCGCCATCGCCCGGCGCGCACAGGATTGCGAGCGCTACCGGGAATACCGCCTCAATGATAAAAACGCCTTGGTCATCGTCAAGGATGAAAAAATCGATAGCGGCAATCCCGGCCAGCAAGCCATCGAACATACCAAAGTCGTTGACTGGCAGCGCCATGCGCAAACCATGCGCAAATCCTGGGAGTAAATCCTTCACTACCATCCAACAATTCACGCACACATGACGACACATCCCGCATCGATTACTTTCCATCCCGCCAAGGCGGAAGATACACCGGCCTTCATCGCCTTGCGCGGCAAGACGCGACAAAACGCCATTTCCAAGGAGCGCCTGGCGGAAGTGGGCATCACGGCCGACACCTGGGCCGAGATGATGCGCTCGGGCAGCCTGCCCGGCCAGGTCTGCCATCACGACGGCCAGCTGGTCGGCTACTGCTTTGGCGAGCGCGACACGGGCGAAATCATCGTCCTGGCGCTACTGCCGGAATTCGAAGGCCTGGGCATCGGCAAGACCTTGCTGGAAGGGATCATGACGCAGCTGCGCGCGCAGGGCCACCAGCGGCTGTTCCTCGGCTGCTCCAGCGACCCCGCCTCGCGCTCGTACGGCTTCTACCGCTACCTGGGCTGGACCGCGACGGGCGAGATGGACAAGTATGGCGACGACATGCTCGAGTTTCGCTGGACGGCCTAGGCTGGCACGCGATTGGCATCCCACACGCGCAGGATCTGCGTAATGGCAGCGTCAAACATGGCGTAGCCAACGCCATCGCGGGCCTGGATAGCCACGCCCGATAAAAAACTGTCGAACACGGCCGCCAGCGCCGCAGCATCCGTACCCGCCGGCAATTCGCCGCTGTCCCGGCCCCGCTCGACGCAATGCACGAAGCCGGCCCGCGTGCGCGCGCGCGAAGCCGTCAGCGGGGCTGCCACGGCCGCGTGCTCGGCCGTCGGCGCGCTCATGCAGCCGAGCGCCACCATGCAGCCGGGCGGGTGGCCCGGCTCGGACTGCATGCGGGCCGACTGGCGCAAGGCCAGTTCGATGGCTTCGCGCGGCGCCAGGCCGTCATCCCATAAACACTCCGTCACGCGCGCATACGTGTCCAGATAGCGTTGCACCGCTTCGCGGAACAGCGCTTCCTTCGAACCGAATGCCGCATAAAAGCTGGGCGCGGAAATGCCGCCGCCCAGGCTCGCCTTGAGCTGACTCAAGGACGTCGATTCATATCCTTGCTGCCAGAATAAAAACATGGCCTGCTCGACGGCTGCCTGCCGGTCGAACGTGCGCGGCCGTCCCATTTGCGCCATCCATCGCTCCTTCTCGTCTATTCACCACCACTTACATACTACTCGATACAGAAGTCATTGACAACGTGGCGCGCCATCGCCTATATTTATACTGATCGATACATATGTACCGCCACGACGGTCAGGGCACTCCTGCGCCTGATCTCTTTACAAGGATGTTTGCCGTGAATCACGCCACACTCACCACCGGAGCCAGCCCCGCGCTGGCCGACCGCCTCCCCGTTTCGGGTTTATTAGCCCTGGCCATGACGGGTTTTATCTGCATCGTCACGGAAACCTTGCCCGCCGGCTTGTTGCCGCAGATCAGCGCGGGGCTCGGCATCAGCGCCGCGCTGGCCGGGCAAATGGTCACGGCCTATGCGCTCGGTTCCCTGCTGGCGGCCATACCGCTGACCATCGCCACGCGCGGCTGGCGCCGCCGCAACGTGCTGCTGCTGACCATCATCGGCTTTCTCGTCTTCAATACCGTCACGGCGCTGTCGTCGCACTACTGGCTGACCCTGGCAGCCCGCTTCTTTGCCGGCATGGCGGCCGGGCTGGCGTGGAGTTTGCTGGCCGGTTACGCGCGGCGCATGGTGGCGCCCCACCAGCAAGGCCGCGCCCTGGCGCTAGCCATGGTGGGCGCGCCCGTCGCCCTGTCCCTGGGCGTGCCGCTGGGCACCTTGCTCGGTTCATTGGTCGGCTGGCGCGCCGCCTTCTGGATCATTTCCGCCCTGACACTCGTCCTGATCGCCTGGGTGCTGGCCAAGGTGCCGGACTACCCGGGCCAGCGTGCGCATGAGCGCATGCCGCTGCGCCGCGTCTTCACGACGCCGGGTGTGCGTCCCGTGCTGGCCGTCGTCATCGCCTGGATGCTGGCACACAATATTCTCTACACCTACATCGCCCCGTTCGTGGCGCCGGCGGGATTGACGGCGCGCATCGACCTGGTGCTGCTCGTCTTTGGCGCGGCCGCCATGGCCGGCATCTGGATCACGGGCAAGCTGGTCGAACGCCACTTGCGCGCCGCCGTGCTGGCCAGCTTGGCGACCTTTGCCGCCACGGCCCTGGTGCTGGGCGTCGCATCGCACTTGCCCGCCGTCATTTATGTCGGCATGGCCGTCTGGGGCCTGAGCTTTGGCGGCGCGGCAACGCTGTTGCAAACGGCACTGGCCGACACGGCCGGCAGCGGCGCCGACGTGGCCTTGTCGATGAACGTGGTGGCGTGGAATGGCGCGATTGCGGCCGCGGGCGTGGTGGGCGGCGCCCTGCTGGAAACCTGGGGCGCGGACGCTTTCCCCTGGGCCATGGTCAGCTTGCTGCTGCTGGCATTCGCGGTCGCCTGGTCGGCCCGCGCGCACGGTTTCCGGCCGGGACGGCGCAGCGGCGGCGCGCCCGTGGCCGGGCATTGAGATTGTCTTATGGCGTTGCCGGCACCGTCACGATGCGGGGCACGTGTCCCGTATGCGCGAGGAAACGGACCAGGGTGGCATGCGACAACGCCACCGTGGCCGTATTGCGCAGCGGATGGGCTTGTATATGGCCAGCATCCCACACGGCCTGGTCCAGCACCAGTTCCACCGCCTGCGCGCCGTCATGGATCAGCGCAAACAGGCTGACGGAGCCGGGCGTGATGCCCAGATGCTGCAGCAGGCGCTCGGGCGAAGCCATGCTCAGCTTACTGGTCGGCAACAAGCGCCCCAGTGCCGCCAGGTCGATGCGCTTGTCGAAAGGCACGATGACGAGAAAATGCCGCCGGCCCTTGTCATCACGCACGAACAGGTTTTTCACCATCAGGCCGGGCATGGCGGGCACGTGGATCAGCGCTTCATCGATGGTGTGCACGGCCGGGTGTTCGACCAAGGCGTAATCGCCGGCACTGCTAGCCAGCCAGCGGGACAGGATCTCTTGCATGGGTATTTCCTCAGCGCGAGTGCGATAGGAAATTGTAGCGGATCGGGGCGCTGTCACCGCTAAGGTTTTTTCTCCGCCTCTTCTTTATCGGCCGCTGCCAGCCCCCAGTCATTCCAGCCTTCGCCAAACAGCTCGACCGGATGCTGCGTGCGCTCGGAACCATTACCGCAGCGCATGGCGTCCGGCGGACAATACTTGTCGCAGCCCCAACAGATGCGTTCGGGGTTCTTGGGGTTCAAGGGAAAGGGCTTGGCCATGGCGTGGGGATGCGGTCGGTTGAGGTCTCTTTGACGACTCTAGACCTGGCGCGGGGGACGGTCAAACGAATTTCGGCGAGGAATTTGTCCGGGATCAATTCTATGCAGATGGCTGGTGTGGCGGCAAGACGCAGTACACTTCCAGCACGGTCCGCGCCACATTGACACCGCCATCGGCGGCTGGCTGTGCCTTGAGTTCGTCCAGCGCATACACCATCGTCACCGTGGCGCCGGGCACGAACAGCTTGATGTCGTGCTTGCGGTGCGTGTAGATGCTCTCGTCGACTGTCGAGCCATCGGCCAGGCGCAAGGTGAAGCTGTTGACTTGATCGCCGCGCCGGCTATCCTGGCCCGCGAAATACGTGCGCTCGATGCAGCCCGTCAACGTTTGCGTCTGGAGACGGCCAGCTTTGATGCTTTCCCACCACTCGTCGGAGGCGAACAGGCCGTGGCTGCCTTTAAGGCCCATGTACGGCTTACTGGGGTCGAGGGTAAGGGCCTGGGTCTTGGCCGCGCGAGCCGGGTCTTGTGCCAGGGCTTCGGCGAGGGTGTAGACGGGTTTCATGATGGCACAGGATTTTTTGAAAGCAGTCAGCATAGCTTATACGTTGAAAATGGCAGGATTGCAGACACTCTCCTGGGGTGCCTGGCGCAAGTCGGCTGGCGTCGGGAAGGTCGTCGATGCACACGAATCTGCTGGCGGTGCGCTCCTTGCGGCTACATCGCCGGCATGCCCGTTCAGTGATTAAACCGCCTCCAATCTGTTAAAATAGTTCAAATTTTAATGCCTCATGAATAACCTGTATTTTTCAGACACAAGGAATGTGTTTAGCAAATGAAAGCCATTATATTCTGCACCAGCTTTATAAAAGATGCACCATCATGGGAAAGCCGGTATCAACGGTGGCTCGATTACTATGAAAACATTCCAATCGATGCAGTAAAGAAGATAATGATTGACGATGGGTCGCCTTTTCTTCCTCCTGCCGACATTATCAATACGGTTTCCCATAGCGCTGCGCTGGCTCAAAATGGCGACAAAAACCTTATCATTCGCTTCGACAACAATCTGGGACGACAAAGCGGGGCTGACTACCCGGGCTGGTGGCGCAGTTTTCTTCACTCGGTTAATGTGGCCAATGAATTAGGCGTGGATAAAATCATCCATATCGAATCGGACGCCTATATCATGACGCCGCGCCTGGTAAAATTCATCAATGAAATCGAATCAGGCTGGAACGTCCTGTGGTCCCCGCGCTATCGCATGCCAGAAACGGCCATTCAAGTTATCTGCAGAGATCAATTTGCGATTTTTGAGAAATTCAAGGACAACCACCCAGATTATTCTTTCCCGGATATTGCGGAAAAGTTGCTTCCTTTTACAACTGTACATAAACAGTTCAAGGGCGACCGTTACAGCGATTTCACGAAAAACCGATGGATATTTCGTTCGAAAAAATTCAATAAAATCCCCCTTTTTAAACATGTTTTTTTCTGGGAAACAATCCCGCCCGATGCGGACTTCGTCACGCAAGGCATCAGCCGTCAACAATTCGTGTTCAGGCGCGATGAAGCGGCTTGATCTTGTGATGGCGGAGGATATCGAACAGACTTGGCAAGGGGTGTAAATATGCAGCTACCGTTACGATGGAATCGACGCGTGCGCGCCGCCCTTGCCGGCTCTTTTTTTCTTGCCGCTGGTATCGCTTCGGCACTCGCTGCCACGCTTGACGAAGATAGAACACGCGGTGACATACATGGCTTGTTTGAGATCAGGGAGGCCGCAGTCAAGTTCATGGCAGCAGAAAATGCCAAACACGGAACACGGTGGCTGGTATTGGAGCCGAATCGGAAGATTCTGGTGGCAAAATGCGCGCTACCTTTGCATGTGACATGGGTGCCGAAGACCTATGGCCTGTCTGGACCGAATGTTGCTGTGAGTTGCGCCAGGACCGTAAAGCCCGCGCCACAACATAAATGGGACGTGTTTGTGCCGGTCGATAAGAGTCCACAACGCGCCGCAGCCATTCCGGCAAACGCCTGAGCGTCGCAAAAAGACTGCATTGCCGTAAGGTCCCAGGTAGCGCAGACGTTAGGCGAGCCTGGGCAGACGCGTCAGAAGCTCGATACGCTGATGATGCGGACTAATGGCGACTTCCACCCCGTGTCGCTCGGTCAACCTCTTCCGAAACGCGCAAAAATCAAGCCCGCCCCTACCCGAGTCAAGCTCCGCCATGGACGAGGCTCAAGTACATTGGCGGCGGCACTACTCCGCCGTAGTCGGGTCAATGACCGAGATGACTTCCGACACGCGGTTTGCAGGGAAGCCACCTTGCTGGGCATGTTCGCGAACTTGCGCTTCATTTTCAGCGATGTAAACACAATAGATTTTATCGCCAGTAACATAGCTTTGCAGCCATTGAATTTGTGGCCCCATCTTGTTTAAGACACTGCAGGACTTCTTCGAAATGGCCTGAAGTTCTTGCTCTGACAACTTCCCAGCCCCGGGAATATCACGCTCAATAACGTACTTTGGCATAGCAGTCTCCTTATGAAGTTTCAGGGCGAGCACGACACTCGCCGGTTCCATGCGTCACACATGCCGTGACATGTATTCGTTATATACCATGCTGGTGGGTTGGTGTTGTTGGAATTGCCATGAAACGTACTGGAGTCTGGTCTGCTATTCAGACACGGGCTGATGTGTGGCGTGCTGTGAGAGCTGGTTCGGCTGATTGGAACGACGAATGCGCGGCTGGGGTGCAGCAGCTGCAGGTGGAGGATTCGGGGCGGGCTGGGCAGGTAGGCCCGGGCCTTCGAATCTCACACGCAGGGCGCGAGGGTGCCCTGCTCGCTTCGGCCAGGCAATAAAAAACCGTCCGAAGGCAGTTTTTTATTGCCTGGCCGAAGCGGTGTAATGCGAATATCCAGTCTTTATAAGGCTTTCATGCACCATACCAATCTTCGTACCCACTAAAATACCTACACCCGGACACAGGTGCAAAAATACTTAACGTATACCTAAAAGAGTCATCACACCTAACGCTTGGCAAGGAATCAACTATCCTTCCCTTGCGTCTTCTACTGCGGTATCCTTCTATGTCCACCACGCAAGCTATAGCGGCCTTGCTGCGCGACGCAGGGCGACTCACATAGGACAAAGCAGAAGCGTATGGCTACAGATAATGAACAACTGCTACATTGGCGAAATGAAGCTATCGCCTTCTTGGCCTTCGCCTCTATTAAAGGCGTGGGATACTGGACCATGCGCTCCATCTACCAGCAGCGCGGTGGATTCTGGGACCTTATCAAAACGGGTTCATGCGAAGATTTCGAACGCTTCACTTCAGTAAAGATCGTCATCGATAAGGATTACGCCTGGGATCAATATAAAGCGGACCTCTGGGCAGTTGGTGTTGAATCGTGGAAAAAGCTCCGCAGCGAAGGAACCGGACTGATTTTCCAGACGCAGCCAGAATTTCCACAGACGTTGGCAGCAATCCCCGACCCGCCCCACTGGCTCTTTTTCCAAGGCGAACTACTTAACCTGCATACCAAAGCGGTAGCAATTGTAGGCACTCGCAAGCCAACTAATGACGGAATCTTCCTTACCAAGTATGTTGTTGCGGCCCTTGCCAACCAAGCCTATCCAACGGTTAGCGGCCTTGCTTTAGGCATCGACCAAGCAGTACACGAGGAGTCGATACGGTTCGGCATACCCACCATTGCGGTTTTGGGTACTGGCATCAATCAAAATTACCCTCGCGGCTCTGCGATCCTTCGTGCGGAAATCGTGCGCAAAGGCGGGACAATCATCACGGAATATCTACCAGACCAATCCTACAGCAGCGATAACTTTGTGCGTCGTAATCGCTTGCAGGCGGGACTGTGCGATACCCTCGTCCCAGTCGAATGGAAGATCAAAAGCGGCACTGCTCATACCGTCGAGTTCGCCTTCAAGTACGGCAAGAAAATCGCAAACGTGTTCTTACCGCACACGTACGACAGCAGACCAGAGCTCAAGTTTGCAGAGGATACTTACGGAGCGGTAGCCTCTGAAGCGCCACAGATGACCTCTCTACTGCTGCAATTCATCGAAGAAGAGCAAGTACAACCGACCGCAGCACAAGTGCAACTGGACCTTTTAGGGACGTCATGATTTCGAAAATTAAGGGCGTAATTCTTAGCGTTGAAGACACTCTCGTACGTCAAGCAGGTGGCGAGGGGGTCCCTTCCGCGTTTGCAGAGGTTACAAAGCTTATTCGCTTTCTACAACTTACTGGTATTGAATTCGTTGTTACGACAAATCGGCCATGGACTGTCGGGCCGGATAAGACGCCACTAAGGGAACGTCTTCAGGAACGTTGGGGGCCGTTTCCCTATCTGAGCCTAGAAGACGATCCGAACATGCCGCCCCGGCCAAGGGCAGCGTTCACGGAATACATTCTGCAAAAGATGGGCTGGACTGATACGGAAACTGTGTACATCGGCTCCACGGAAAACGACATGCGAACGGCTGTGAATGGCGGGCTGCTTTTCCTCCGGGCTACATGGTATGCCGACCATCTTGACTACGGGTTCGACTTCGCTACACCAAAAGACATTGCCCGCTTTTTAGCTGTATTTTGCCGCCGCGAACACCTGTGGGGCTACCAGATCGTTGACGGCGATTTCGAGTATTACGCCATCGCACCTTTCAGTACGATGAAAGAGGCGTTTGCCGCCTACTCGGCGGACGCGAGGTCAGCAGCAAAACATGGACTTGGACACTTCGATTTCTGGGTAGGCGCGTTAGTATCAAGCCTGTACTTCTCCGGTATCCACAAGCGAGTGGACTACATCGCCGGCTATCCTGGTCACCAGAAAGCGTCTGGCAATGCGATGGATAGCGCCCTGGCGATCTTCGGAAAGTGCTTTCGCAGCCGCTTCCTTCCAGACCTTGTACAACGTCATACCACAGCGACCAAGATGCAGACGGCAAGGAACTCAGGGGTCATTGTCGGGCATAACATTCAGTTAGACACGATTAAGCTTAATCGCACGCCTCATAAGTCCGCCACCGATGTCTACAAGGCTTCGCCGTTGGACAAGAAACGGAAGACTGTGCTCCTTATTGATGACATCTGCACACGCGGGTATTCGATGGAAGCGGCACGTGCTTATCTCCAGCAGACAGGCACGAAAGTAATTATGGCGTCGTGGTTGAAGACGATCAACACCGACATAGAACGTCTTGGTGATTACAAGTTCGATCCTTATATAATAAACAACTTTGCTGCTGCGAACATAGCAAAGGTTTACCCATACAGGAACTATCTCACTAGTTTGCAGGCACCGACAGAACTAACCCGGATGTTGGAGAGCTACGTCACATGGGACTGGCCCGTATAGTCAGGCAGCGAAGAAGAAAATGGCTCAAAAGTGCGTCAAAATGCGTCAAATCGCATACCCCTTCTTCCCGCCGCCGCGCCAGTCCTCATGCGCCCTCGGCCATGGCGCAAATTTGAGTCAAAAGAGCCCTATATAGCGGGCAGGTGTGGAGGGGGGACAACTGCGCGCGCCGGGCCGAAATGGGCTTTTTTCTTGATACAAGAGCAACATCATTCGTCTGGACGTGAAAAAACCGCCTCGTGGGCGGCTTGTGCGGTGGCTGGGGCGCTCCGGTGCGGCTGGGCTGTCGCGGCCCTGCCCTGCCGGCTATCACTGCCTGGCGGTCATCCTGGGCGGCCGGCGCGGATCATCGCCGCTTGCTCCTTGTCGTAGTCGTCGCGGCAGTCTGCATTGCAGAACAGCAGTGCCGGCGCCAGCGCCTCGTCGCAGTAGTGGCAGCAGCCATGCGCCACCAGGGCGGGCCGGCGCCGCACGGCGGCCAGGCCGCGCGCCACCTCGGCAAAGATGATCTTGTCGGTGTTGTCGATATGGTCGCTCATGCCGCGCCCTCCCCGCCCGTCGCCAGGTCATACGGCGCGAAGCGCACCACTTCCACGCCGGCCCACTCGTTGATCGCCATGAACTGCGCCTGCAGCGGCACCAGCTCGTTACGCGCGAAGACGCGAGCGGCCGGTTCCACGGCGCCGAAGCCGCCGGCATTGTTCGGCAGGATGCCCATGAGCTGCGGCGGCACGCGGTGCGCGGCCAGCTGGTCGTCGCGCGTGACGCTCTTGATGTTGAAAAACTCGTCCTTGGCGGCCACATCCGACACCGGCAGAATCTGGATGCCGTCCTTCTTGCCGTTCGGCGCGTACATGAACAGGTTGCGGAAGTTGCCCGGCCCCTTGCTGTCGCGCATGGCCTGACGCAGGTTGTCCACGTCCTGTGTGTTGGCGGCGGCGTCCGTCATGTAGAACACGAAACCCGCGTGCGAGCCGTTCTTGTAATACTTGCGGCGGAACAGAGTAGCCGCCTCGTTGAGCCAGGCCGACTGCAGGGCGCTCAGGTATTGCGGCACGCCGTACAACTCCTGGTTCACGTCCGGCTCCATCAGGTGGAACACGCGGCCCTTGTCGAACTGGTGCACGGCCTGGTAGCCGTTCACAAAATAATAGGTATCCAGATCGACGCCGCGCCGCATGTACTTGGCCAGCGCATGCTGGTATGCCAGCGCCTTGCCGCTGCGGCTGGGCCGGTCTTCCAGGTAGGCATTGCCAAACGTCAGGAAGTCCAGGGCCATGCGTTTAAAAGCGTCGCGCGACAGGTACTTCGTTGGCATCAGGGTGGACGCCAGCACGTTGGCCTTGAAGTGGATGGCGCTGCTGTGGTGCACGCCGGCATTGAACGACTTGGCCAGGCCGGCCAGATTGACGGGCGGCTCGTACCAATGGCCGTTCTTCCAGCATTCGAAGCAGTCGAGAATGTCGGCGTGCTCCAGCACGGGCGTCGGGTCGCCGAAGGAAAACGCCTCGATGCCGGCGGCGGCCGGCGCCGTGGCCGCTGGTGGTGCGCTCTCGGCCTGCCGGCCGCGCGAGCGCAAGTGTCGTGCTTTGCTCAAGAATAAATCTCCATGAAAGAGTGGTGGTTGTCGGTCGTGCCTTCGAATGGCTCGTGATCGAGGGCGTGCATGCAGGCCCACGCCAGGTCGGCGTGGCCGGTTTCATCGCTGCGGCCGGCGACATAGGTCACGTGCCGCCCGCTGGGGGTGAGGGTTTTATGGATGGCCATGAAGGACTGCGCAATGTCCGTCCAGCCGGCGTCAAACTCCAGCCGCCCCTTGCTGATGATGTTTTTGGCCTTCAAGACCATGCGGGTTTTGACTTCGGGCGAGTAGTTCAGGGCCGTGACGGCGGGGAAGAAGCCGCGCACGATGGGCAGCACGCCGATGCCCATGCCGGTGGTGTCGATGCCGATGTACTCAACGTTGTAGCGCTGGGTCATCTGGCGGATGGCGTCGGCGTGGTCTTCGAAACTCTGCCCGCGCCACTGGTGGCGCTCCAGGATGCGGAACTTGCCGCCGGCCGTCATGGGCGGCGCCAGCACCACGCAGCCGGCGCTGTCGCCGTTCAAGGCCGGGTCGTAGCCGATCCACACGGGCCGGTTGCCGAACGGGCGCAGGCCCAGCAAGGGCTTGTAGTCGTCCCACTCCACCCAGGAATCGACCATGCAGCGCTGCAGCTCGGCCAGCGGAAAGACCGAGGCCGAGTCGTCGATAAAATTGCACATCAGCAGGTTGTCGAACTGGTCGGGGCTGTATTCGAAGTTGCGCAGCTCGTCGATGTCGAACAGGTTGCAGCCGCCGCGCTCGGCGTCCAGGATGGTGACGATCTGGCGCCAGATCTTGTCCTCGCCCGTAAAACCCGACGAGAGGCGGCCATGGCTGACGTCGATGTTGACTTGATCCGCCTTGGCGCGGCGCTTGTTGAATAGCTCGCCCGTCCAGAACGGGTAAGCCTGGTGCGTGGTCGAGGATGGCGTGGAAAAGTAGGTCTTGCGCCACTTCTTGTGAATGGCCATGCCCGAGGCCACCTTGTTGAGTTCCTGGAAGTTCTGCGTCCAGAAGAATTCATCGAAATAGAAATTGCCGTGGTAGCCCTGCGCCGTGCGCGCGTTCGTGCCCAGGAAGTACAGGTGCGCACCGTTCGGCAGCACGATGGGGTCGCCCGTCAGCTCGATGCCGGCCGCTTCGCGCGCGAATTGCACGATGTATTGCTTGAAGACGTGGGCCTGGCTTTTTGAGGCCGACAGGAAAATCTGGTTGCGGCCCGTCGCCATGGCGTCGGCCAGCGCCTCGCGGGCGAAGTACCAGGTGGCGCCGATCTGGCGCGACTTCAAAATGGCGCGCGTGCGCTGGTCGCCGTTGCGATACCAGACCTTTTGATAGTCGAACAGCGAATCCTGAAAGGCGTCGAGCAGCTGGATTTTCTGTTCTTCGCTGAAGTCGTTGCGGGTCGGCTTCTTCTTCGGGCCGGCATTGCGGTTCGCCAGCTTGGGATTGAGGTCCACCTCGTTGCCACCCGGCTGCTCATAGCGACGCACGCGCGCCATCTGCACAATGGTGCGGGCGAGTAAATCGATTTCCTTGTAGTCGCTGCCGCTCTTGACCTCTTTTTCGATCAGTTTCACCAGGCGCAGCTCGGCCGACGCCTCGACGTGCTCGATGGCCTGCGCCTTGTCCCACTCGTCGCGCTCTTTCCAGCTATTGATGGTGCTGCGCTTGATCCCCAGGTGGCGGGCGATGGACGAAATGCGCCAGCCCTTCCAGTACAGGGCGCGCGCGGCGCGGCGCGGCTCGGATTCAGGCACGGCCAATTCACCGATGATTTGGTCGGTGGTTTGTTCGCTTGTTTTCTCGATTGTCAGCATGCCGCCAGCGTAGGCCGCGCGCGCGCGGAGCGGGGAAAGGCAAAAGTCGCTATGGCCCATAGCAACCCGCACCGCATTGAATCGCAGCGCCAAGACGTTGACCATGGCGTTATCCGATCAACCGAGAACGCCCACCATGTCCAAATCGAAATTTTTCCGCGTCGCCACCGAAGGCGCCACCACGGACGGCCGCAACATCGACCGCGCCACCATCGAGCAGATCGCCGCCACCTACAACCCGAAAACTTATGGCGCGCGCATCTGGCTGGAGCACATTCGCGGCATCCTGCCCGACAGCCAGTTCAAAGCCTACGGCGACGTAATCGCCGTCAAGGCCGAAGAGGTAGACACCGATAGCGGCAAGAAACTGGCCCTGTTCGCGCAGATCGAACCCACGCCCGAACTGGTGGCCATCAACAAGGCGAAACAGAAGCTCTACACCAGCCTGGAGATTCAGCCTGACTTTGCCGACTCGTCGCAGCCCTACCTGGTCGGCTTGGGCATCACCGACAGCCCGGCCAGCCTGGGCACCGAGGCGCTGCAATTCTCGGCCAGCCGCAAGCAGCAAGCCGCCAACCTGTTTACTTCGGCCGTCGAGGTAACGCTGGAATTTGACGAGCCACAGGGCACCAAGCTGGCCGATGCCGTGAAAAACCTGTTGTCGCGCTTTTCCACAAAGACCGGCAGCGACGCGGCGCAGTTCGCCGACATCAGCGAAGCGGTACAGGAACTGGCCGGCCACGTCGTCACCGCCAACGACAACTACACGGGCACCCTGGCGCGCTTGGAAAAAACCGAAACGGCATTGAAGGCCACGCAGGACGAGCTGGCCGCCTTCAAGGCGCAGATGGATGAAGCGCCCGGCAACGGCCCGCGCCGCCCTGCCGCGACCGGCAACGACGGCGCCGTGCAGACCGAGTTTTAAGCGCCCTCGCCCTTTCTTCCCCCATTCAACAACGGAGCAATGATTTATGAAAAAGCAAACGCGCCAGGTCTTTGGCCAGTATGAAACCCGCCTGGGCCAACTGAACGACACCGACAACGTGGCCAAGACCTTCAGCGTCACGCCCAGCGTGCAGCAAAAGCTGGAAACGAAGATGCAGGAATCGAGCGAGTTCCTGTCGAAAGTGAACATCATCGGCGTGGGCGAGCAGGAAGGCGAAAAGCTGGGCCTGGGCGTCTCCGGCCCGATTGCCGGCCGCACCAACACCAAGGACAAGGAACGCAAGACGCGCGACCTGTCCACCCTGGACGGCACCAAGTACCGCTGCGAACAAACCAACTTCGACACGCATCTGAACTATGCCAAGCTGGACGCCTGGGCCAAGTTCGCCGATTTTCAATCGCGCGTGGCCAATGCCATCCTGACGCGCCAGGCGCTGGATCGCATCGTGATCGGCTTCAATGGCGTCAAGGCCATGGCCGACACCGATCTGGACGCCAATCCGCTGCTGCAGGATGTCAACAAGGGCTGGCTGCAGCACCTGCGCGAGCTGGCGCCCGAGCGCGTGCTGGGCCTGGTGGCCGCTGGCATGCCGGGCAAGGTCATCATCGGCGACGTGGACGGCGCCGACTATGCCAACCTCGACGCGGCCGTGACCGATGCCGTCAACCTGCTGGACCCGTGGTATCAGGAAGACACCAATCTGGTGGCCATCGTCGGGCGCAAGCTGTTGAACGACAAGTATTTCCCACTGGTCAACACCAAGCAGGCGCCCACGGAAACCCTGGCGGCGGACATCATCATCAGCCAGAAACGCATCGGCGGCTTGCCGGCGGCGCGCGTGCCGTTCTTCCCCGATAACGCCATCCTGATTACACGCTTCGACAATCTGTCGATCTACTTCCAGGAAGGCGCGCGCCGCCGCCGCGTCGAGGACGTGCCCAAGCGCGACCGCATCGAAAACTACGAGTCGTCGAACGACGCCTACGTGATCGAAGACCTGGGCCTGGCCGCGCTGGTGGAAAACATCGAGCTGAAAGACAAGTAATGGCCAACCAATCCCCCGCCCTGCGCCACCGCGCGCGCATGCTGGCCGAGCGCACGGCTGGCGCCGCCGCGCCGCAGGGCGTCACCACCGGCACGGCCTACGAGCTGATGCTCTACAAGCTGTCCGACGACCGGCGGCGCCTGAAGTCCATCCAGTCCGTCGAACGCAAGATCGAGGTCAAGGCCACCTTGCTGCCCGACTATGCGCAATGGATCGACGGCGTGCTGGCCGGCGGCAAGGGCGCCCAGGATGACGTGTTTGCCACCTTGCTGGTGTGGCACATCGACACGGGCGAGTACGAGCGCGCCCTGGTCATGGCCGAATACGCGCTGGCGCACAAGTTCACCCTGCCAGATGGCTACAGCCGCGACATCGCCACCTTGATGCTGGACGAGTTTGCCGAAGGCTATTTGCACGGCAAGCTGGCCGCCGATCCGCAGCACGCGGCCCAGGTGCTGGGCACCGTCGAACAGTTGACGGCCGCCAGCGACGCGCCCGACCAGGCGCGCGCCAAGCTGCACAAGGCCATCGGTCTGGCCATGGTCGCCGTGCTGGACCAAAACGACGATACCGACATCGCCCCGGCGCTGGTGGCCCAGGCGGAAAACGCCATGGCCCAGTTGAAGCGCGCCCGCGCCCTGTCGGAATCGTGCGGCGTCAAGAAAGATATGGAACGGCTGGAGCGGCGCATCAAGCGCGCGGCCGGTTCCACGTAAAGAGCATCCCCCGCAGCACGGCGGCACGGGGGGATTCTGGCCAAACCAGCGGCCTGATGAACCCCGTCCACCGCCCACTTTTTGAAAGCGCCCCGTATGTCCTTCATGGCCCTGCCCCCGTCAACCCAGCCTGGCACCTCCCGGCGCCGCCGGCGCCTGCGCCTGGCGTCATCGAGAACGACGGCTGGTTTCCAGACATCCTGCTCACCGATATGCGCGACGCCATGCGGTTAGACGGCACCGTCACCGACGCGCGCCTGGTGCAAGCCGTGGTCGATGCCATCCTGCAGGTCAACCGCGAGCTGGCCGACTGGCAAGGCAAGCAGGCCGCCGCAGGTATCACCGCCCTGGTGAACGTGCCGGCCACGCGCATCAACCGCGAGTCCCGCTTGCTGGCGCAGTACCGGCGCGCCGTCTACAGCACGGCGAAGGCCGACCTGATCGAGCGTTACCGCGACTACGACAGCACGGCCACGTCCGTCAGCGACAAGAAAAGCATGGAGTGGCTGGACGAGGCACCCGGCGCGCAGCGGCGCAATGCGCAATGGGCGATTGCCGATATCGTCGGCCGCACGCATCTCACCGTGGAATTGATCTGATGCAGGTGCGCACGCGGCAGCACGACACGGTAGACGCCCTGGTGTGGCGCTACCTGGGCGACGGCGCGGGATACGTCGAGCACACCCTGGAAATGAATCCCGCGCTGGCGCGCCACGGCGCCGTGCTGCCGGCCGGCCTGGTCGTCACCCTGCCCGAGCCGGCGCCCAGCACGGCCACCGTGGCCGCAGCCGATCTTGTGCGGCTATGGGACTAAATTTTTTAACAACACCTCTACTTATCCTCATCATGGAGAAACAAGCAATGTCCGCAGAATCGTTTGGTGGTTTCGCCACCCTGGTCAAACTGTATGGCTTCAAGGCGGCGCTGGGCATGGTCGGCGCGGCCATGCTGTACATCGTGCTGCCGCCGCTGAATAGCGACGGCACCTTCAACAAGGGCGAGTTCGTCGCCCGCCTGGCCTGCGCGGGCGTGTTCTCGTGCCTGCTGGGCGGCACCGTGTACCAGCTGCTGTGCGCCCAGCTCCCCGCCATCGGCGCCATGGTCAATGCCTCCGCCATCGACTTGATCGTGGGCGCACCTGGCTGGTGGGTATCGCGCGCCGTGGCCCTGTGGTTCCAGCGCCGCAGCGACAAGGACATCGCCGAGCTGGTCAAAGACGCGAAGGAACATTGATGGCCATCACTGACACCCAGTTGATCGCGCACGTCATCGACGCCATCTTGCGTTCCGAAGGCGGCTATGTGAACGACCCGCAAGACAAGGGCGGTGAAACCAACTTCGGCATCACCGTGGCCGTGGCCCGCGCCAACGGCTACGCGGGGCCGATGCGCGATCTGCCCGTGGCCGTGGCGCGCGCCATCTACACGGCCCGCTACATCACGGAACCGAAGTTCGACCAGGTGCTGGCCCTGCATGCCGGCATCGGCGCCGAAGTGATCGACACAGGCGTGAACATGGGGCCGCACCGCGCGGCCGAGTTCCTGCAGCGCTGGCTGAACGGTTTCAACGACACGGGGGCACGCTACCCCGCCCTGTTCGTCGACGGCCGCCTGGGCGCGCAGTCGCTGGGTGCGCTGGCCGCCTTCCTGAAATGGCGCGGCCAGGACGGCGCCGCCGTGCTGCTGCGCGCCCTGAACGGCCTGCAGGCGGCGCGCTACCTGGAAATCACCGAGGCAAACAAGAGCCAGCGCCGCTTTCTGTTCGGCTGGATCAAGGAACGGGTGGCCATGTGACCGCGACCACCTGGCGCCCGCTGGCCGCTGTTCTCCTGTGCGGCGCCCTGGTCGGCTGGACGGCGCAGGGCTGGCGCAAGGACGCGGCCATCGCCGCACTGCAGCGGGCGGCGGCTATCCAAACATCCAGCGCCGCCAGCGCGCTGGCCCAGGCCACCGCCCGCGTGCTCACCTTGGAGCGCGCCGCCGGCGCCGCCCTGGCGCAGCGCGCCGACCACCTCACCCAGGAGCAAACCCATGCGAAAACTGAGCGTGACCGTTTCAGCCTTGATGTGCGCAGCGGCGCTGTGCGCCTGTCAATCCCCGTTGCCAGCGGCCAGTGCGCCACCACTGCAGATTCCACCGCTGCCGCAAGCGATCAGCACCAAGCGCGCGCCGAACTTGACCCGGCGACTGCGGCAGCTCTTGACGCCATTGCCGGCGACGGCGACAACGCCACCCGCCAACTGAACGCCTGCATCGACGCCTACAACCTGATCCGAGACACCTACCATGTACAAACCGAATAGCCTGCGCCAGCACCTGGCGGCCGCCATCCCCGACCTGCAGCGCGACCCCGACCGCCTGCTGGTCTTCGCCGACGAGGGCAACGTGGTGGCGTCGGCCACCGCCTCCCTCTCCTTCGAATACCGTTTCAAGCTCAACCTGATCGTGACCGACTACGCGGGCGACGCCGACGCCATCATGGTGGCCCTGATCGCCTGGCTCAAAGTCCACCAGCTCGACCTGATGGCCAACGAGGAAACGCGCAAGCACGGCATCGCCTTCGAGGTGGATTTCAACAACCATGAAACGGTCGACATTTCCATCAAGCTGGACCTAACCGAGCGCGTGGCCGTCAAGGCCGGCGAGGCGGGCCGCCTCGACATCAAGCACCTGGCCGAGATACAGCACATGCCGGCCTACGCGGACGAGTTCTGGAAGCTGTACGCCGGCGAGACCCTGCTGGCCGAATGGCGCACGCCCGAGGCCACACCATGAGCAGCGACCTGCACGCGCTGGAAGCCTGGGCAGGCGCCCTGCTGGCCAAGCTGCAGCCGGCCCAGCGCCGCGCCATCAATCACAAGGTGGCTATCGACCTGCGCCGCAGCCAGGCGCAGCGCATTAAGGCACAGCAGGGGCCGGACGGCGCGGCCTATCCGGCGCGCAAGCGGCGCAAGGAATTCAAGGGGAAGAATGGACGGATCAAGCGGCAGAAGGCTGCCATGTTCGCCAAGATTCGCACCGCAAAACACCTGAAAGTGAAGGCGAGCGGCGACCAGATCGAGGTCGGCTTCTTTGGCTGGGTAGCGCGCGTGGCGCGGGTGCATCAGTTTGGCCAGCAAGATCGCGTGTCAAAAAAAGGGCCGGCATACAAGTATCCGGAGCGGCCGTTGCTGGGGTTAAGTGAACCGGATCGAACGTTCATACGCGAATCGCTGTTACGTCACCTAGAAAAATTTTAGAATTTGTGACAAAATTTCATCACGCTCGCTATTAATGAGTTATGGTAGTTAAAATATTTAAAAATATCGAGGAAATTTTTTCCAAATAATTTTCAGTAAAATCTAGGATTTGTATGCAAAAATTTTCAGATAGATATGGTTATACATCATCAGAAAAGGCTTTTCAGCGAGAATCTGTAGATGTTGCACTACGTACCAAGATTTGGAATATATTGAAAGTGGAAATTTGGGATAATTATGATTATGGAAAAAGAAATTATCACGGGATAACGAGCAACATCGACAAATTAGCCAAACGTCTATGGTTTAGCTATTTCAATAAAGATTTAGACGATCTCCCTGACTTTTCCGAGCGGTATGGAAAAAATGGTTATTACGACATATTCAAAAATTATTTCTACAACTGCAAATGGTTTGAGTTTTACAACTTCCTAGAAGAAATCGCAAACGACGGCAGTAATTTGATTTCTGATAGTACAAAAACATGGATCAACAATACATTAGAAAATCTCAATTCTGCATATAGATTCGTTGGTAAAAATATTGCTGAAATTACTGACAAAACTGAAATAGAGTGCATTGATGATGCCATTACCATTTCAGAAAAGTCCGCCCGCACTCATTTAAGTGTAGCTCTTCGTATGCTTAGTGATAGAGAAAATCCTGACTATCGAAATTCAGTAAAGGAATCTATCTCCGCAGTAGAAGCGACGTGCAGGCTTGTAACGGGAAATCCTTCAGCAACACTAGGCGAAGCGCTAAAAAAAGTCCAAAACCTTCATCCCGCTATGTCGCGTGCTTTTGCACAACTCTATGGCTATACAAACGACTCGTCCGGCATTCGCCACTCCTTAACAGATGAAGCGACCATTAGTTATGCTGATGCAAAATTCATGTTGGTTACGTGCTCAGCGTTCGTATCATATTTAAAAACAACTGCAACACAATAATTTTATGACATTCATGATGAGAATTTTTTTGTGCTGTCATCAAACCTGATATTAACCTTCCTCCGGCGTGTATCCGCACACGGATTTTTAATTTGAAAAATATGACATCACCCACTATCGATTGGAATTGGTTTTTTAGCTCACTTGCTCAGTCCGCTGCTGCAATTGTTGGAATTTTTGGCGCCTTCATCATTACGAAAATATTATCTAATCAAGGGATATTTTCCGATAAGAACATAAAAATAAAAGAACTAATAGCAGACGGAGAAAAAATATCAGATCAAGCGCTCGGCAGATATTTTGAGTGGTACAACACAAATTTCAATAAAAATTCCATCTACCAAGCAGAAAATTTACTTATAAAAGATCCAAATATTAAGGCTGAAGAAATATTAAAAGAAATAAATTTCTCCCCATTCACAAAATATGAAGAAGCCTTAGAAGAAATCAACGATCTAATCAGCAAAAAAAATGAACAACTAGACTTGAACGATAAAAGAATTAAGTCCCACCTAGCTGCCGAACGAGCACGTTTGGACAGAGAAGGAAAGACGCATTATGCGGCAGCCATGCTAAACTCACCACTAGCGCGTCTTACATCATTTCCTAATTTAGACATAGGACCTCAACTTATAGAGGAGCGCGAATTCATTGACAAAGTTTTCCGTGATGCACGACATCACTCCCGCGTAGTAAGCAATTTTCATCAGACGATATCCAACAATCCAGAATCATCTACTGCCATATCATACTCACTGATAATGGTTGGAATTCTTTTCTTACTAGGGGTAATCTATCCTCTTAGCTTCTTACCGGCACCAGTTCCTAGCACACCTGAATTATCTATAGCCGGGTCCTTTGAATTCATAACCTCAATTCGCGGAATACTTCTATCGCTAGTAAGTATAATATTCGGAATAATTCTTATAATGTTTTTTACAATGAATTTTCGCATGAAATATTCCCAAAAAAACATAGAAGAATTATTAAAATTTTCCCTACCTAAAAACTACTCCACATACTTAGATATACTTGAAGAAAACATAATAATAAAAAAAGAAAAAACAAAAACTCACAATTAATATAAGTAGCCACACAAAAAAATATTTCACTTCATGAAGCACAATAACTTTATCGATATCTGATGCGGTACATCAACTAATAATAGAGTCATTAAAACGTATATCAACCCGCCCCCGCGTGCATCCGCACGCGGACTTCGGCAACATGCATTGCATGAACGCCGACCTGTCCGACCTCCTCCGCTTGCTACAAAACCTGATCCGCCTGGGCACCATCGCAGAGGTCAACGGGGCCAAGGCGCGCGTGCGGCTCGGGCCGACGCTCACCACCGAATGGCTGAAATGGGCCACACGACGCGCCGGCAGCATGCGCACTTGGTCGGCGCCCACCATGGGCGAACAAGTGATCGTCTTTTCCCCGGGCGGTGACCTGACGCGCGGCGTCATCTTGCCGGCGCTGTACTCGCAGGAATTTGACGCGCCGGAAATCAGCCCCACCATCCATACCACGCACTACCCGGACGGCGCCGTGGTGCAGTACGACCATGCGACCCACGCCCTCATCGCCACGCTGCCAGGCGGCACCGCCACCATCACCGCCGACAAGGTCACGTCGAACGCACCGAGCACCATCTGCACGGGCGACCTGACCGTCATGGGCAATCTGCTTGTCGAGCAAGCGGCGACCGTCAACGGCGCCACCGCCCTGAACAGCGGCGTGAACGCCAAGGCCGGCGCCGCTGGCGGCGTGGCCATGGCAGTGCAAGGCACTGTGAAAGCCAGCGAGGACGTGCTGGCGGGCGCCATCAGCCTGGCCAAGCACCCGCACGGCGGCGTCAAACAAGGCGAAGACCAATCGGGCGGGCCACTGCCATGATGGGCATGCACGCCGCCACCGGGCGCAGCCTGACGGGCCTGGGCCACCTGCGCCAGTCCGTGACCGACATTCTCACGACGCCCATCGGCTCGCGCATCCGGCGCCGCCGCTATGGCTCCGAAGTGCCCGAACTGATCGACCAGCCCTTGCACAGCGCCACGCAGTTGCGCATCTATGCGGCCACCGCCTTTGCCCTGCGCCGCTGGGAGCCGCGCCTGCAGCTCGCCAGCGTACAGCTCACGCGCGACACGGACGGCGCCATCGCGCTGCTGCTCGATGGTACGGCCAATGGCCAGGGCATCACCCTGGCCGTGCCCGTCAAGCAAGGCGGCGCCGTATGAGCACGCCCATCGACCTGACCCAGTTGCCGGCACCCAGCGTGGTGGAAGTGCTGGACTTCGAAGCCATCCTCGCCACACGCAAAGCCCACCTGGTGAGCCTGCTGCCGGAAGCCGAGCGCGCCGCCGTCACGGCCCTGCTGGAGCTTGAATCGGAACCGGCCACCAAACTGCTGGAAGAGAACAGCTATCAGGAAACCATCCTGCGCAACCGCGTCAACGAAGCGGGCAAGGCCGTCATGCTGGCGTTCGCCCTCGATGGCGACCTGGATCAACTGGGCGCCAACGTCAACGTGGCGCGCCTGACCATCACGCCGGCCAATCCCAATGCCCTGCCGCCCGTGGCGGCCATCATGGAAGACAACGACGCCTACCGCCTGCGCATCCAGGAAGCGCCGGACGGCCTGTCCGTCGCCGGCCCGAAAGCCTCCTACGAATTTCACGCCCGCAGTGCGGACGGCCAGGTCAAGGACGCGAGCGCCACCAGCCCCGCGCCGGCCAGCGTCACCGTCACGGTGCTGGCCAACAATGAAACCGGCATCGCCAGCGCGGAATTGCTGGCCATCGTGGCACGCGCGCTCAACGCCGAGGAAGTGCGCCCCCTGGGCGACCGCTTGAGCGTGCAAGCTGCCCAGGTCATCGATTACCAGATCGAGGCCACCTTGTTTATCGGCGTCGGCCCGGAAGTGCCGATTCTGCTGGAGGCCGCGCGCGCCAACGCCGTGCGCGTGTCGCAGCCGCGCCGCCCGCTGGGCCACAGCATCTATCGTTCCGCCTGCAGCGCCGCCGTGCACGTCGAAGGCGTGCGCAAGGTCGTCTTGACCAGTCCGGCGGCGGATATCGAACTGAACGCCACCCAGGCCGCGCGCTGCACCGCCATCAAGCTGAATGTGGTGGTACGCGATGAGTAAGCTCGTGCCGACCTTGCCGCCCAACACCACGGCGCTCGAGCGCGCCATTGCCGTGGCCTGCGCCGAGCTGGTCAACGTGCCCGTACCGCTGCGCGACCTGTGGAACGCCGACCGCTGCCCGGTCGCCCTGCTGCCGTTTCTGGCCTGGGCCTGTTCCGTTGACCGCTGGGACGACGCCTGGCCCGAATCGACCAAGCGCGGCACGATCAAGGCGTCCTATTTCATCCACAAGCACAAGGGCACGATTGCCGCCGTGCGCCGCGTGGTGGAGTCCCTGGGCTATTTGATCCGCATTACCGAATGGTGGCAGACCACGCCGCCGGGCGTGCCGGGCACGTTCCGTCTCGACGTGGGCGTACTGGACACGGGTATCACCGACGCCATGTTCCAGGAAATGGAACGCCTGATCGCCGACGCCAAGCCCGTCAGCCGCCACATGACGGGCCTGGCCATTTATCTGGAAAGTCGCGGCAACGTCTACGCGGGCGCCTGCGCCTACCACGGCGACAGCATGACCGTGTATCCCTGGATCGCGGAAACCATCGAAGTGCGCGGCACGCTGTTACAAAGCGGCGCATCCCATACCATCGACACCCTGACCATCTATCCATGAGCACATACTTTGCCATCCTGACCGAAGTGGGCGAGGCCAAGCTGGCCAACGCCATCGCCCTGGGGCGTACCCTGAAACTGAAAAACCTCGCCGTGGGCGACGGCAACGGCAATCTGCCCATGCCATCGCGCACGCAAAAAACGCTGGTGCGCGAGGTGCGCCGCGCGGGCCTGAACCAGCTGAGCATCGACCCGGCCAACGCCAGCCAGATCATCGTTGAGCAAGTCTTGCCCGAGGACGTGGGCGGCTGGTGGATACGCGAAATCGGTATCTACGACGAGGCGGGCGACCTGTGCGCGGTGGCCAACTGCCCGCCCAGCTACAAGCCCCTGATGCTTGAAGGCAGCGGGCGCACGCAAGTGGTGCGCATCGTGCTGATCGTTTCCAGTACGGCCGCCATCGAGCTGAAAATTGATCCGTCCGTCATCCTGGCCACCCGTAAATATGTCGATGACCAGGACATTACCGTGCGCGCCTACAGCGACGCGCAACTGGCCAAGCACCTGGCCGCCGCCGATCCGCATCCGCTTCTGGCGAAGGTCGCCTATGTCGATCAGCAGGACACCAGTGCGCGCACCTATAGCGATCAGCAACTGGCCAAGCACCAGACTGCGGCCGATCCGCACCCGCTCCTGGCCAAGGTCGCCTATGTCGATCAGCAGGACACCAGCGCACGCGCCTATGGCGATCAGCAACTGGCCAAGCACCAGACTGCTGCAGACCCGCACCCGCTGCTGGCCAAGGTCGCCTATGTCGATCAGCAAGACGCCAAGCACTTGGCCGCCCTCGATCCGCACCCGCAATACAGCATGAAGGAAGTGGCGACGCTGCCCCGGTTTGATGCGTCCATGAAGCTGGTGAATGCGGAATTTTTGCGCCGGGCGCAAGGCAATATGGTGGGCTATGTTCGCATCGCTGAAAATCGCACGCTCACCGCTGCCGACATCGGTTCAGTAATTCTGCTCGGCGATGCGCCCACCGTGCTGACCTTTCCAGCGCCCGCAGCATTAGGCATTCCCAACAATAGCGGTGCCTGTGTTCATATCGTCTGCGTCGGCTCGCACGCTGTCACGCTCGTGCCTGGCGACAACGATGCACAACTTGCCGCCCCCGATGCCACCCCTAGCATCCGGGTCAAGAAAGGTCAGTCGCTCACATTGATGGCGACCAATAACCAGTATTGGCGCGTCATCAGCTCGACTGCCGAGCTGTGGCGCAACGCCGACTTCACGCCACACCTGGCCAGCACAGGAAGCCAGCCCCTGCCGGGCGGATTCATTCTGCAATGGATTGCGGCGGCCAATGCCGGCGGCAGCGGCACGGCAGCCGATACGCCTTATGACATGGCGTTTCCCAATGCCGTCGTCGCTGTTTCCGCCATCCATATCGGCAGCGATACGTCCGTCAACATCACGGTCGATGGCTCTGCCCCCAACAAGCTGGCTAGCGTACGCCTGCGCAGCAACTACACCAACGGCGCCAGTGTCATGGCCTATGTCTTAGCGATTGGATACTAACAATGCGTAATTTCTATTCGATGTCCACAGGCGGCTTCTACCCGGCAAGCAAACAGGCCGATTACGAGCAGGCCGGCACCTGGCCGGAGGATGCGATTGCCGTCACGCCGGAGGAAGAAGCTGCCCTGCGCACATCCACGCTGGTGGACGAGTCCTTTGCCGCCTTGTCCGCACGCTACTTCGACAGCGTGCGCACCGCGCGCGAGGTCGTGCTCAACCGCTTGGCCGGCATCGGCATGGCAGCGCTGGCAAATGACGACACGGCGGCCGTACAAGCCATCCATATGGCACGCGCAGACCTTCTCGACATTACAAGCTGCGCCGCCGTGCTCGCCGCACCGGACATCGCGGCGCTGCAAGCGGCCGTCAGCGCCGAATACGCGCGCATCGCTGCCACCTTGCCCGACGAGGCGCGGCGCGCCTACTCCGACGCCGGCATCGCGCTGGCGGCGCCTGTCACCCCGTAACGCCTCATCCACGCCCCATTCACCACCTACCAGGAGAAAAATTTTGGCCACCGATTACCACCATGGCGTGCGCGTCATTGAAATCAACGAGGGTTCGCGCCCGATCCGCACCGTCTCGACGGCCGTGCTGGGCCTGATCGCCACGGCCGACGATGCCGACCCCGTGTCCTTCCCGCTCGACACGCCCGTGCTCATTACCAACGTGCTGGCAGCCATGGGCAAGGCCGGCAAGAGCGGCACCTTGTATCGCGTGCTGCAGGCGATTGCCGCGCAGACCAAGCCCCTGACCATCGTGGTGCGCGTGGCCGAAGGCGAAACGGAAGCGGAAACCACGACCAATGCCGTGGGCGGCGTCTCGCCCGATGGCAAGTACCTGGGCGCCCAGGCGCTGCTGGCCGCGCAAAGCAAGCTGGGCGTGAAACCGCGCATCCTGGGCGCGCCGGGGCTGGACACCCAGGCCGTCACCAATGCCCTGGCCAGCGTGGCACAGCGCCTGCGCGGCTTCGTGTATGCGTCGGCCTACGGCTGCGCCACCGTCACGGCGGCCACCGCCTATCGCGGCCAGTTCGGCCAGCGCGAAGTGATGGTCATCTGGCCCGACTTCGTGAACTGGAATACCGCCACCAACGAAGAGGCCAGCATTTCGGCCGTGGCCTACGCCATGGGCCTGCGCGCCAAGATCGACGAGGAAACAGGCTGGCACAAGACCTTGTCGAACGTGTCGTCAACGGCCCGACCGGCATCAGCAAGGATGTGTTTTTCGATCTGCAAGACCCGGCGACCGATGCCGGCGTGCTCAATGCCAAGGAAGTGACCACGCTGATTAACATGGGCGGTTATCGCTTCTGGGGTTCGCGCACCTGCGAGGCGCCGGGCGGCTTCTTCTATTTCGAAAGCTACACGCGCACGGCCCAGGTGCTGGCCGACACCATCGCCGAGGCGCACTTCGCCTACGTCGATGTGCCCCTGCATCCGTCCCTGGTGCGCGATCTGCTGGAAAGCATCAACGCCAAGTTCCGCGACCTGAAATTGCAGGGCTACATCATCGACGGCCACGCCTGGTATGACGAGCAGTACAACGACAAGACGGCGCTGAAAGACGGCAAGCTGGCCATCGATTACGACTACACGCCCGTGCCGCCGCTGGAAAACCTGAAATTCCAGCAGCGCATCACCGACCGCTACCTGGCCGACTTCGCCTCGCGCATCGCGGCTTAACCATCCCCGTGCCCGCCGCGTGCGGGCGCAACTGATCACTGGAGAACACTATGGGCATGCCCCACAAACTCAAGCAATTCAACGTATTTCAAAATGGCGTGCTGTTCATGGGCATGGTGCCCGAAGTCACCTTGCCAAAACTGAGCCGCAAGATGGAAGAGTACCGCGCCGGCGGCATGAGCGGCCCCGTTTCCGTGGACTTCGGCAATGAGGCGCTGTCGTTGGAATGGAGCGCCGGCGGCCTGATCGCCGAAGCCCTGAAACAGTACGGCGCGCACACGCACGGCGCCGTGCAACTGCGCTTTGCCGGTGCTTACCAGAACGACGATGACGGCAGCGTCGCCGCCGTCGAGGTCGTCGTGCGCGGCCGTTACAAGGAAATCGACATGGGCGCGGCCAAGATGGGCGACGACACCACCCACAAATACACCATGGCTTGCAGCTATTACAAACTGATGATCGACGGCGCCACCGTCATCGAACTGGACTTCATGAGCGGCACCGAGAACTTCGGCGGCGGCGACACCAATGCGGCCATCCGCAAGGCCATCGGCCTGTAATCCCCTTTTTTAATCACACCACAACAAGGAACACAGCATGAACAACGATACCCAAAACAGCGCCGTCATCGAGCTGGACGACCCGATCAAGCGCGGCGACAGCTTCATCACCGCGCTGACCGTGCGCAAGCCCAAGGCGGGCGCCCTGCGCGGCATTTCCCTGATCGAGCTGGCCAACCTGAACGTGTCGGCCCTGCAGATCGTGCTGCCGCGCATCACCGAGCCGACCTTGACCGCGCACGACATCGCCAACATGGACCCTGCCGACCTGCTGGCCGTGGGCGTCGAGGTTGCCGGTTTTTTGGCGAGCAAAGTAGATCGCCTTTCGGTATCCCCGGCGAAGTAGAAGACGCCATGGCCGACATTGCCGGCGTCTTCCACTGGACGCCGGCAGCAATGGACGGCTTTACGATTGATGAACTGATGGCCTGGCGCGAACGCGCCAGACAGAGAAGCGGAGCGGAATAGATGGCTGGTCGGGATCTGAAATTACAGGTAGTGTTTGCAGCGCTGGACAAGATCACCGGCCCGCTGAAAAAGATCATGGGCGGTTCCAGCGACACGGCCAAGGCTTTGAAGGCCACCAGCGACCGTTTACGTGACCTGAATGCCCAGCAGAAAAACATCAGCAAGTTCCGCGAACTGCATGGCGGCCTGGACGCCACGCGCACCAAGCTGGAAGCGGCCCAGCAAAAGGTGGCTAGCCTGGCCGCCAAGATGAAACAGGCGGAGGCGCCCACGCGCGCCATGACGCGCGAGTTTAACGCCGCAGTCAAGGCGGCCGGCGCCTTGAAGACCGCCGGCCAGCAACAAGCCCAGCAACTGCAGGTCATGCGCGAGCGCCTGGCGGGTGCCGGCATCGGTACCAAAGACCTGGCCAACCACGAGCGCACCTTGCGGCGCGAAATCGAGGCCACCAACAAAACCATGACCTTGCAGCAGCAGAAGCTGGCCAACGCGGCCGCCAAGCAGCAGCGCGTCACCAACGCCACCCAGCACGCCGACAAGCTGCGCAACAAGGCGGGCAACCTGGCCATGGCCGGCGCTGGCGCCACAGCCACGGGCGCCGTGCTCGGCGCACCCATCGTCAAGGGACTGAACGAGGCCAAGCACTATCAAACAGAAGTGGGCCGCGTCAACGCGCTGGGCCTGGGCGACAAAGTGTCAGCCGAGGCCGTCGCCTTCGCGCGCAACATGAAGACCTACGGCACCAGCCAGCTCGACAACCTGCAGCTGATGCGCGACGGCATGAGCGCCTTTGCCGACGTGCACCACGCGGAAATGGTCGCCCCTACCCTGGCCAAGATGAAGTTTGCCAATCACGCCTTCTTTGGCGAGGCCGAGGGCGCCGACAACGAACGCAAGTTCATGGACATGCTCAAGGTCATCGAGCTGCGCGGCGGCCTGGAGAGCAAGGAAAAGTTCGAAGCCCAGGCCAATATCGTGCAGCAGGTCATCACCGCCACGGGCGGGCGCGTCGGCCCGAATGAATGGCTGAACATGATCAAGACGGGCGGTATCGCCGCCAAGGGCTTAAAAGACGACGCCTTTTACTACCAGATGGAACCGCTGGTGCAGGAAATGAGCGGCAACCGCGTCGGCACGTCGCTGATGAGCGCCTACCAGAACTTGTACCAGGGCCGCACGACGAAGCGCTCGGCCAAGAAACTGGAAGAATTTGGCCTGATCGGCGACAAGAGCAAGGTCACGCATGATAAAGCGGGACAACTTTCCTTCCTCAATCCTGGCGCGCTGCTGGGTTCCGAGCTGTTCCGCGAAAATCAGTTTGAGTGGATGGAAAAGGTGCTGTTGCCGCAACTGGCAAAAAAAGGCATCACGGAAAAGAAACAGGTGCTCGATGCCATCGGCAGCATCTTTTCCAACCGCACGGCGTCGAACCTGTATTCGCAGATGTATTTGCAGCGCGGGCAAATCCACAAGAACGAAAAGCTCAACCGTGGCGCCGCCGATATCGGCCGGCTGGAAAAGCTGGGGCGCGAATCGGCCGCCGGCAAGGAACTGGAGGCGCAGTCGAAGCTGGCCAACTTGAAACTGACCATGGGCGAAAAAATCCTGCCGCTGTACGCGCAGGGACTGGAAATGGCGATTTCCGCCGTCACGCGCCTGAACGGTTTCATGGAACGCAACCCGACCGTGGCAAAGGTCATGATTACCGCCTTTGCCGTGCTGGCCGGCCTGCTGCTGGTGCTCGGCCCGCTGATGCTGGGCATCGCCGCCCTGATCGGCCCGTATGCCATGCTGCACGTCATGTTCGCCAAGATGGGCGTGACGGGCGGCGTGCTCACGCCAATTCTGCGCAGCTTGGGCGGCGCTTTCATGTGGGCGGGCCGGGCCGTGCTGTGGCTGGGCCGCGCTCTTCTGATGAACCCGATTGGCATCGCCATCACGGTCATTGCCGGCGCCGCCTTCCTGATCTACAAATACTGGGAGCCGATCAAGGCTTTCTTTGGCGGCCTGTGGTCCAGCGTCAAGGCGGCGTTTGCCGGCGGCTTTACCGGCATCAATAGCCTGATCGCCGACTGGTCACCGCTGGGCCTATTCTATCGCTCCTTCGCGGGCGTGCTGGGCTGGTTCGGCATCGCCCTGCCCGCCAAGTTCACCGATTTTGCCGCCAACATCCGGCATAGCATGGCCGAGGGACTGGCGCCGCTGACAGGCTTCATTGCCAGTCTGTGGTCGCAACTGCAAACCACCTTCAGCGGCGGCATGGCCAGCATCAGCGCCCTGATTATCAACTGGTCGCCCGTCGGCGTGTTCTACCAGGCGTTCGCGGGCGTCATGAGCTGGTTCGGCATCCAGCTGCCGGCCCAGTTCACCGAATTCGGCGCCAACATCCTGCGCGGCCTGGTCAACGGCATCACGGGTTCCATGGGCGCCGTCAAGGACGCCATCAGCAATGCCGGTTCCAGCACCATTGCCTGGTTCAAGGAAAAGCTGGGCATCCACAGCCCAAGCCGCGTGTTTGCCCAGCTGGGCGACTACACCATGCAGGGCCTGGCCGTGGGCTTGGATCGCAGCGAGGGCGCGCCGATAGCCAAGGTATCCAGCCTGGCGCAACGCCTGACGCAACTGGGCGCCGGCATCGCCATCGGCACGGCCACCGCCCTGCCCGCCAGCGCCTTCGACATGCGCGCGCCGCTGTCACAAGGCGGCTTCGGCGCCGGCATGACGATTCAGGGCGACAAGATCGAAATCACGATCCAGGCGCAAGCCGGTTCCGATCCCCAGGCCATCGCCCGCGCCGTGTATGCGGCCATGGAACAGCGCGACCGCGAAAAGGCGGCACGCATCCGCTCGTCCCTGCGCGACCACGATTAAAGAAAGAAGCACACCATGATGATGATTTTAGGAATGTTCGTGTTCAGCCTGCCGACGCTGGCCTATCACGAGCTGCAGCGGCAAACGGAATGGAAACACGCCAGCACGGCGCGCGTGGGCCTGCGCGACGCGCACCAGTACGTGGGGCCAGGCGACGACACCATCACCCTGTCGGGCTGGGTGGCGCCGGAACTGACCGGCTCCCTGTACTCGCTCGATGCGCTGCGCATGATGGCCGACACGGGTAAATCGTGGATTCTGATCCAGGGCACGGGCCGCATTCTCGGCTCCTACCGCATCACCAGCATGACCGAGGGGCGCACCATCCTGGACGGCAGCGGCGGCGCGCGCCGCGTCGAGTTCTCGATTGCGCTCAAGCGCGACGACGACGGCGTGCTGGCCATGGTGGGCCTGGGCGACATCGGCGACCTGAAAAACATGCTCAGCATCGACGGCATGACCAACAGCATTGCCGGCGCGGCCAAGAATGCCGTGGGCAGTGTGGTCGGCAATGTGGTCGGCGGCATCACATCAAGATACGGCGGCGTGGTCAGCGAGATGAAGGACAAGATCGGCGGCAGCATCGGCGGCGCCATCGGCAGCGCGGCGGACAAGTTCAAATGAGCGAGCATATCCCCGCCTTCAAGGTCAGCATCGAGGACAAGGATTTGACGGCCATCGTCTCGCCGCGGCTGATCAATCTGACCTTGACCCTGTGCCGTGGCGATGAGAGCGACCAGCTCGACATGGCACTGGACGACAGCGACGGCAAGCTGGCCCTGCCGCCGCGCGGCGCGCAGATCGCCCTGGCGCTGGGCTGGCAAGCGTCCGGCCTGGTGGAGATGGGCAGGTTCACCGTGGACGAGGTGGAGCACAGCGGCGCGCCCGACACCATCACCCTGCGCGCCAGGTCGGCCAACCTGATCGACACCTTCAAGCAGCAGCAGGAGCACAGCTTTCACAAGACCACCCTGGGCGCCATCATCGAGGCGATTGCCTTTCGCAACGAGCTGGCGTCGGGCGTGTCGGCGCGCCTGCGCGACACGGCCATCGAGCACATCGACCAGACCCACGAGAGCGATGCGGCCTTCCTGCGCCGGCTCGGCAGGAAGTACGACGCGGTGGCCACCGTCAAGAACGACACCCTGCTGTTCATCCCCATCAACCAGAGCCGCACCGCCAGCGGCAAGGCGCTGCCCACGATCCCCATCACCCGCGCCCTGGGCGACGGCCACCGCTACCACAGCGCCGAAAGCGACGCGTACACGGGCGTGCGCGCCTTCTGGCACGACGAGCGCTACGCGCGCCGCCGCAGCGTGGTGGCGGGCGTGCCCGGCAACAGCAAGCGCCTGCGCACCACCTTCGCCAGCGAAACGGACGCGCGCGCGGCGGCCGTGGCCGAGTGGCAGCGCATCCTGCGCGGCCTGGCCACCTTTGAAATGAGCCTGGCCCTGGGCAACCCCGCCGTGTTCCCGCAATCGCCCGTGACCGTGCAAGGCTTCAAGCCCGAGATCGACGCCACCGAATGGCTATCGGTCAAGGTCACGCACAGCCTGGGCGGCAACGGCTTTACCACGCGGGTGGAATTCGAAACGAAGACGGAAGCGGTCGAGGCCGAGCGAGAGGAAGAGAAAGACCCGGACGAAGGCATCACGGGCGTGGTGGCCAGGTGGAAGGATGTGGCGGCGAAGAAGAAAAAGGCGGGACAGGAACAGGCTGGCGCCGCTGGCACGCTCAAGACGCTGGACCATGTTTATAAGAGCAAGCAGGCCGCGAAACGGGCGGCTCTGCATGCGTGGAAGCATATTGAGGAAGTGCGGGATATCATCCGCGAAAACAGCGAGGAACCCTGGAAGCCTAAGCAAACAGCAGCCGGCGCAGAAGCAGCCTAAACGCGCGCCATTTACATCCACTCAGCGGCTGCTTTCGCCCCGAAGCGGACGCATGCGTACCTCAGCTGCGAGATTGGCTTCGGCCGCTATCGAACGTTCTCGCGCAGCCAAGTTGCGAGCGAAGGCCACTCGACACGTTTTTCGTTTGGCGTGTAGGGATTGGCCTCCCAACAGACCATTGCCTCCCTATGATCACTGTCTTTGTGAACAAGCGTCCCAAAACTGTCTTTCCATCTGACCTCGAACGAGGCTCCGCAATCGATAATCTTCAAGTCTGGCAGATCTGAACAGTATTGCTCTAATCGCTCTTGCACCTTATGCATGGTAGTCCTCGATATCTGGAGCGCATAAGCGTTCGCTGGGTCCGCTTTTGGCCGATAAGAGTCTTGAAGGTAGCCACCTACTCAGAAAGAACTTTTCCTGTGCCGACGATCTTCGCGCCCTCTAATACTTCGAATACTACCCCAGGAATGAGGGGCGAATAGTCTACACTGGACTGATAAACAAGGACTGCCTCCGCGTTCGCGGCGGTTCCAGGCATAACACCGCCTAGGGGGCCATTCAACAGCACGACTCCCAAATAATCACCCTGAGCGACACGAAGGTGTGGACGATAAATGCCCGAACAAAGGTCAGTCGCAGTTGCGCGGCCACCATCCTGAGGGGCTTTAAAGTCAATCTGAACCCGAACGCTGTGCTTTTTCATTGTGTTCTTTCCAGTTGAACTTTGTCCGCTCCTGGCCGAACCCGGCCTTTCGGCCCAGGATAGCAGGTTACCAGGGTGAAAATCTAGCGGCTGCATCGGCAGACTGAATTAGCCCTAAAAGTGCCCTTTGTCAGTGGCAAGAACGGTCCGACGTGCGAATCCTCTGTGCCGATCTCACCTAAAAGCCAGTGGCTCGTTCCAGGCAAAGCGAATCGAATCGAGAGGAGCCTTCGCCAGTAAGCTGCTCTATCAAAAGATCATCGAGGTCTTGGAGGAAACGTTTGGAGTCAAAGTCCTTGATCCGCCGCTTTTCCAGCACTTTCCTAACCTGAGTCATAAGTTGTTCATAGAGTGTAGCGCGGCGTTCACGATGCTTCGCTTTCACAAAAAAAGGGAGATCCAGCATCACGTCGATGTAGAGTGTCCTTGTCGCGGTCACAAGTCTCACGCGCTGTTTGAATTCAAGGGCTGGGTCGCGGCAAATGGCCGCAAGCGTAAGTTTGGACAAGCCAGGGCCGTAATCGGCATCGATTAGCGAGTTGAAATCTACAACACGCATTGCATGGTCGAGCTTCGATTCCCAATTCATGTCGGCAAGCAAATTTACGTTCATCGTATCGTTTTGGTTGATGAAGGGACAGTCCGCTCTTGGCCGGTTTCCGCCGTTGCCAGGTTCTGCCCCAGTGCGGACGTTGGAAGTGAGCCATGACAACGGGGGGCGCATCTACCCGCTGTTCATTTGGAATTGATTTGATGGCGAATGACTTCGCCATGATGGCTTACGTAAATGTTCGTCTGGCCGCCAAACTGGCTTTGACACGCACCAACATCCCATCCCTCTGCAGTAAGACATAGTGAAAAAGCGGGCTTCCAACTTAGGTCATTTTTCAAAGCGTATTCCTTGGCGGCGGCCATTGCGATCAACGGATCGACGAAACCAAGCTGCGGTACAAGATCGCCGGTCTGAGCACTTATTCGAACCACGCATTCGCTCTCCGCATGAACTTGCCATTCCCCCTCATCTAAGGAAATCCAGAATGGTGGGCGCCACTGCCAACCACGGTCATGTGCTGCAATGCGCGCGATTTTAAATGCTTCGAACTCGTCAATATTCATTGTCGTCTGCTTTAAGGGAATTCAGCGTACAGTTTGGCGCTACCATCATGCATCAGATCGTTATGCGTAGTATGCAGATAAAACAAGTAGCAATTACAATATGCATAAGAAGGTAAATCATTTGCAGACTATTTTTCCTTTTTTCGTCCGCTGCCGGCCACATTAAAAGTCTGCGGCCCAATAATATTCCCCACGAAATTTTGCCCAATCTTGCCATGGGTTTCAACGTGCGGGGCATTCCCTGCTTGGGATGCTGGGGGCGTTGGCGAGCGCATGCCGCCAATCATCCCAAGTACGCCGGCTTTCCCGCGAACGTCCATACTTCGATAGCCATCCAACAATTCGCGCTCATCCGAGGTAACGGCTGATTGCAATCTCTCACCCGTAAGTATGTAGTGGACATCGACTCCGATCCCAGCCAACGCTCGTAAGTAAAGCGCATCCGGGGCGCGCTCGTCTTGCTCATACAGCGTTTGTGCGCGTCGCTTCAGCCCGCCAACGGCAGCAAAATCCTCTTGATTCATGCCTAACCGCTGACGCTCTTCTTTTAGTATTTCACCAATTGATCTCATTTGTGCGCAAATTCTTCTTTACAATGCTCTCATTTGAGAGCTATAGTTATGCCATACCATAGCGATTACAGATCATAACATTATGAAAAACGTATCCATAGCGAGGCGCACTGCCAAGGGCGTCACGACCAAGCCCCTTGGCGTCCGTCTGACATCTGACGAGGTAGCTGAAGTTGAAGGCTGCGCAGAGAAACTTGAACGCTCCCGCGCGTGGTTTCTCCGCTTCCTGATCCTGCGCGGCCTCGCCGATTACAAGCGCGAACTCGCTTCCAAATCCATTCACTAAGGACAACGTCATGTACCCCGATGCAAAACGTATCCGCAGCCACCGCGTCATGCTGCGCCTGGACGATTATGAGCATCAGCTCGTTTCCTCGATCGCCAACTACCAGGGTGAAGAGCTTGCGGTGCTGGTGCGCCAGATCGTGATGCGTGAAGCCCTGGCCGTGATCGCCTTGGATGACGCCACCATCGACAGCGTACAGCGTCGCAGCGTTTAAACCGAGTCACTTTTGAGCAACTCTAAAGTTCCAGAAAATGCCAGACCATCAAATTAACCTCAATGACGAAGAGCGCGCAGTGCTGGAACTCGTGCGCCAACGCCAGGGGCTGGCAAGTATCGATCAGGCGGCCGAATGGCTCGTCAAGTCGCGCTTACGCAAGCAGTCGAAAAACATGACAGGTCGCGGTCGCGCCCTGTACCAAGTGGAAAGAAAGCTGAAATGAGAGTCATCGGCCTGCCCTGCCCGCATTGCGAATACACCGTCCGCGCCGTCAAGAGCCGCATGATGTCCGCCATGTTCAAGGAAATCACCTACATGTGCCAGAACCCGGACTGCGGGCACTCCTTCGTGGCTGGCCTGGAAGTACTGCGCACCCTCTCGCTGTCCGCCATGCCCAAGCCCGATATCCGCATCCCGATGTCCCAGCATGCGCGCACGGCAGCCACCAGCCAGCTGGCCCTGGACCTGACGGCGGGCTGCTGATGACTATCCCGATCCTCGCGCCGCCGTAGCCCGGCCGCCGTAATTCCCCTCTTTTGCTGTGCCCTGCTGCGCTCCCTTTTGAGCGTGCGGGATTCGTTCAACCTGAAATAAGGAAAACCGATGGAAAACACGCTGCACGCCACCCGCCACGCCGACATCCCGGAAATGCCGAAACCGGGCCGTCCGGCCCTTGAAAAATGCGTCGTGCCTGTCGCGCCAACCTGTTTCCTGTTGCTGGCCAATGCTCAGACCCGCACCCGCACTCCTGACAGCATTGCCGTGCTGTCCGACTATCTCCGCGAGATCGTCAAGACCTATCACGCCTACGGTGCGGCCAATCTGACCTTCATCATCAGTGATCTGCAGGCGCTGCAGCATGGCGGCTTCTTCTTGCCCGACAGCCAGCGCGCCCTGGTAGGTGGCTTGCCCATCGAACTGCGCTACCTGTTCGCCAGCGAATCCGGCGTCGTGCAATGCACTAGCTCGTCGCGCACGCTGACTTACTGGGCCAAGTATTTTGCCAAGGAAGGAGCGCTCTAATGCTGCGACTGGCCAAGACCTGCGGCATCTGGCTGCTGTCGCTCCTGATCGTCATTACCCCTGACTTTCTGCGGGCCATCGGCGCCATCAAGGACTGAACCATGCCGGCGTCCCTTATTGACAATCACCTGTCCTTCCAGCCTGCCGCCGAGATTCTGGCCGCGCGCGACAAGGACATGCCCACGCCACCAGGCGCCGGGCATGCGCTGGCCGCCATCGCCGAAGCCAAGGCCCAGCTACGCAGCATCAAGCCGCGCAACCTGGCGCCCTTCATAGCCCAGGCCTGGGGATTGTCGCCGCGTGGCGCCCGCCGTTCCGTGCTGATCGCCGCCGGCATGGACGCCGACCGCTGGGAATCGCCCATCCACTCATTTACCGAGGAAGAGCGTATCGCGCTGCGCGCCGCCACCTCTGCCGCTATCCGTGTGTACGAAAGACTGTTGAATGCAATCTAAACAAATCCTGCTGCCCGACGCCCAGCGTCACGAAGCCTTCTTGCGATCCGCCCAGTTTGCGCCCGAGCTGGCCCGCATTCCGTTCAAGTGGCGCAACCGCGTCATCACGGCCGCCATGGCAAAAATGGTCTGGTCGTCCTGGTACAAAGTCTATGAGTCCATCGCCACCAGCTTTGTGCGCGAGTTCGCCGAACAGTATGTGCCGGCCGGCGTTGACCTGTCGCAAAGCGATGCCGATATCGTGACCACCGCCGAGCGCGCGGCAGCCGGCGTGACCAAAATGCTGTGGATGGCCTTGTCCGACACGCACGCCCTACAGATCATGGAAAGTGAATGCGCCTCGTATGGCATCGATCTGCCCGAGTTCGACACGCTGGCCGACACCATCGCCCGCCTGGTGGATGCCCGCTGGTGGCGCCGCCAACTGCGCAAACGCGTCAAGCGCGCCTTTGAAGCGGGCAATATCCGCCTGGGCTATGTGAACTATCGCGGCGAACCCTACGCCAGCAACGACGCCGTGCTGTCGCGCCTGGCGCAGAACCGGCGCAACGCGGCGGCGCTGGCCGCCACCTTGGTGCAAAACGAGAACGGCCAACAATTCAGCATCGCCGAGCTGGCCGAGAAAACGACCGCGAATAAAGCCATCCGGCGCGGCGAGCTGATGCTGCGCATCAACGGTTTTGAACAGATCGCCCGCGAGTGCGGCGACCAGGGCATTTTCATCACCTGGACGTGTCCATCACGCTTTCACGCCATGCAGCACAGCGGCAAGCCCAACGACAAGTTCGACGGCTCCACGCCGCGCGAAGCCAATGCCTACCTGGGCAAAATGACATCGCTGTGCCGTTCCGCACTGGCGCGCCGGGGCATCGGCCTATACGGTTTCCGTATCGCCGAACCGCATCACGATGGCTGTCCGCATTGGCATTTGCTGCTGTTCGTGCGCCCGACCGCGAAATACAAGACGGCCCACCTGCGGGACGTGGCGGGCCGCGCCATCCGCATCATGAAGCGCTACGCCTGGCGCGTGGACCGTGGCGAACCGGGCGCCTTCGCGCGCCGCTTGGACGTGAAACGCATCGACTGGGCCAAGGGCAGTGCCGCCGGCTACATCGCCAAGTACGTGGCCAAGAACATCGACGGCGTGGCCGAGCACAAGACGAAAGAAGGCTATGTCGTCACGGCCGACACCGAAGGCGATGTCGAGCTGACGCCATCGGCGCGCGTCGAGTCTTGGGCCGCGTGCTGGGGCATCCGTCAATTCCAGCAATGGGGCGGCGCGCCCGTCACCGTCTGGCGCGAACTGCGCCGCATCGAGGAAAGCATGCTCAACGAAGCCCCGGCCGCCATGCGCCGCGCCTGGGACGCCGTGCAAAAGATCGACGGCGAAAAACGCGCCTGCTGGGCCGAATATCTGCGCGCCCAGGGCGGCGCCCTGGTGCCGCGCAAGGAGCTGGTCGTCACGCTGGCCAAGGATGAAAAAACCGTCATCGGCCGCTACGGGGAAACGCTGCGCACCACGCCCTACGGCGTGCGCTGCAGCGACCTCATTGGCGTGGTCTTCAAGTCCGTGCGCCATACGTGGACGCCGGTACAGGCCACAGGCGCTCGCGCGGTGGCTGTTGGGGTTGCCGTTCCTCGGACTCGTGTAAATAACTGTACGCACCCCGACCGCCCTGCCCCGGCCACGCCGCCGGCGGCGCCCGTGCCCAATCTGTCCGACGAGGCAAAAGCAGCACTGATTGCCGCCTGGGCGGCCGTCAACGCCTGCCCGTATCCCCGGATGATCGTCCCCGACAACCCACCCCATGAAGGAAATGGCACATGAGCACCTATGCCGTGATCGTTCGCACGCAAACCGAACGCTTTGAATTTTTTGAGGTTGCCGCTTCCAGCGGCGACGTGATCGACGCTGCCATCGACCGCTACGGCGTATGTGGCGTTACCGCCAAACTGAAAGGAAAACCGGAATGCTGAACACTTTGACAATATCCAACAACCAGGCCGACGAGGCCCGCAATGCACTGAAGCAGCGTAGAGCCTATCTGTCCGGATTACGGTCTTCCGACGATGTGAAAATCGCTCTGCAACTTGAGATGATTGCCGACGTAGATGCGTCGCTGGCCCTCCTTGACATCCCTGGCAGGAAGAAATGCAACGAACACACTGTCGCGGTAGGTGACCGCGTGAGTTTCGACAGCGACGAGGGCTACCAGGCCGGCACCGTCAGCGACCTGCGCCGCGACGTGGGCAATGGCGAGCTGCACGCCTGGGTAGAACTGGACCACCAGTGGCCTGGCATGTTCCGCGCGGTGCCACTGTCGGCCATCGTTTTCATCCGCCCTGCCCTGTTGGTGGCCGCATGAACGATACCGCAACGCTCGACATGTTCCCGCCAGAGGTTCGCGCACCGCGTAAACCAATCACCAGCGCAGATCCTGAGGCGGCACGCGTGCTGCGCGCACAGAAGCTGGCTGAGAAACACGAGGCGAAGCGCTGGGTAGTGGTGGAGAACCCTGGAACGGTGGACGAATACGTTTGGGACCATTGCAGGTGCAGCACGTACCGCGAGGCATTGGCGATGGGTAGCGACTGCGGCGTGAGATTCGATGTGATGTTCAGACTGCCAGACGGCGGTTTGACCACGGAGTTTTAAGCCATGAACAAAACCACCTACAAAAAATCCTTCCAAGCGAAGCTGACTAGCGAAGAAATGCGCCTTGACGCGCTAGTTATGGCAGGGAGTCAGCCAGGCGACATTGCACGCGTTTGGAAGTACCGTGGCGGCGTCACCGTAGAGCGCGGCGGCATGGTCGTGCTGAGTGTAAGTCGTGCGCAGATCGGACTGAACATGGCATTGCCAGGGTGAAGTGCGGCCCGCAAAAAAAGACGAGAGTATCCCCGCATGATGAGCTACCTGAACGAGCAATATTTCCACGAGTTGGTCTGCATGAGTGACAAGCAACGAAGAAAGCTGTTTTTCGGCCAATTTAATCAATCAACTGAAGCACAAACAAACCATATGGACCAATACCAAGAATTCTGCCGGCTGCGCGACTACCGCAAGCCTGGCGTCGAAGTGCCGCACCACACCGAGGCCGAAGCATTCGCCTTGGCGGTGCAAAGCAAAGCCTGCCAAACAGAAGCAGCCCAGCGCAAGAAAAACCCCACCACGAAAGGAATCAAATGATGAACGAGGACCGAATTATTTACCGCCAGGACTTATACAAGATGCTGGGCGTTACTTCGGAGACGCTGCGCAGATGGGTCAAGGAAAACAAGCTGCCGCCAGCGGACGTGGCCATAACCCAGCGCACGCTGGGATGGCGCCTGTCAACGCTCCAAGCCGCTGGGATCAGGCTTCTCTAACAGCCAGTCAGCGAAGGCCTGAAGCATGACGCGGCGCTGCTTCAGGTATTCCGCCGAGTTGTACACGCCGCGCACGCCGCCGTCCTTGTGCGCGAGCTGCACCTCGACATGGTCCGAGTTGTACTCGTGCTCGTTGGCCCAGGTGGAACCGACCTTGCGCCAGCCATGGCCCGTCATCTTGCCCTTGAAGCCGATACGGTGAATGAGGTAAAGAATCGCGTTTTCACTCATGGGGCGGCTACCGCCCCGGTCGTTCGGGAAAACGTAGATGCTGCCCCGCGAACGCAGCTTCATTTCAGCCAGCAGGTCCAGCGCCTGGGAAGACAGTGGCACGAGGTGCTCGCGGCCTTTCTTCATGCGCTTGCCCGGTATTCGCCAGACATCGCCCTCCACTTCCGCCCAGGTCATGCGCCGCAGCTCGTCCGTGCGCGTCCACGTCAACGCCAGCAGCTTGCAAGCCAGCACGGACTGAATTTCATCTTCCAGGGCCAGGCGCTCCATGAACGGATGCACCTCGGCCAGGGCCAGGGCGGCGAACCCTTCGCGCGGCTTGCGGGAAAAGGCGACCTTCGAATTGATGTTCGATGCGGGGTTCTCTTCGCAGTGGCCGTGCTGGATGGACCAGTCGAGCACCTGGCCCACCCACATGCGCACGCGCCGGACGTACACGGACAGGCCGGCGGCATCCATCGGGCGCAGCGCGGCCATCAAGTCTTCCTTGGTAATTTCACGCACGGTTTTCGGGCCCAGCGTCGGCGAGACGTACATGGCCAGTGCGCGCAGTGCATTGGCCTTGTAGCCGGCGCTGATATCTGTCCGCCCCGCCCAGTAGGTATCGATGGCGGCATCAAGGGTAATGGATGGGCTGCTTGCCTTGCGCTTGGGCTTGAGGTCTTCGCCGTCGATCAGTCTCAACCGCAAAACGTCGCGGCGCTCGCGCGCTTCCTTGAGGCCGATCAGGGGATACGGGCCGATGACGGCAGTTTGCTGCTTGCCCTCGTCGTTACGATAGGCCATGCGCCAAACCTTGTTTCCGCTCGGCAGGACTGCCAGCATCAGGCCGTGGCCATCGAAGAGCTTGCGCAGCTTGCCGTCATTCGGCGTGGCGCGGCGGCAGTCTGCATCGGTAAGCGTATTGATGGCCATGCGAAATCCTGTAGGTACGGGTTTGAGAAAAACCGCATGATACCTACATTTCAGCCTACGCGTGATTCTGTGGGAAGGTTTTTGGATGGTTCCGAATCTGTGCCTCGGAGGGATGAAAATCAAGCTAAGTCGTTGATTTTCAATGAAATTCGGTGGAATATAGGTTGAGTATACTCACGAATTTTTTATGTACTTGGCGGAAGCGGTGAGATTCGAACTCACGAACAGTTTAACCCGTCGCTAGTTTTCAAGACTAGTGCCTTCAACCACTCGGCCACGCTTCCAGATGGCAGCATTATACATAAAGGTCCGTGGCTTACCAATGGCTAGTACTGTCGTGGCCTTACGCCCCCAACGGCAAGGGCTGGGGCAGATGCCCTACAGGCCCCAGTTTTTCCGCAGCGCCTTCTCGAACTCCACCGCGGGCAAGGGGCGCGAGAACAGGTAGCCCTGTACTTCGTCGCAGCCGGAACTCTTCAGGAAGGCCAGCTGTTCGGCCGTCTCCACGCCTTCGGCGATCACTTTGTGATGCAGTTGCTGGGCGATGCTGATGATGGTGCTGGCGATGGCGCAGTCGCTGGCGTCGGTGGGGATGCCGGTGGTGAAGGACCTGTCGATTTTTAATGTGTCGATGGGGAAGCGTTTCAAATAGGACAGGCTCGAATAGCCGGTGCCGAAGTCGTCCAGCGACAGGGCCACGCCCAGCGCCGTGATGCGGTCCATGATGCCGATGACCCTCTCGATGTTGTGCATCAGGGTGCTTTCCGTGATTTCCAGTTCCAGCCAGGCCGCTTCCAGGCCGTAGCGGGCCAGGGTCGCCGCCACCCTGGCGGGCAAGGCTGCCGTGAATTCGCGCGCGGAAACGTTGACGGCCAGGCGGATGGGCGGCAGGCCCGCCTGTTTCCATGCCTGTGCCTGGGCGCAGGCCGCTTCCAAGACCCATTCGCCCACCTGCACCACCAGGCCCGTCGATTCGGCCAGCGGGATGAATTCGGCGGGCGGGATCATGCCGTGCTGCGGGTGGTGCCAGCGCACCAGCGCTTCGGCGCCGATGATGCGGCCGCTGCCCAGCGCATACTTTGGCTGGTAGTGCAGCAACAGTTGCTGTTCCGACAGGGCCTGGCGCAAGCCCGTTTCCAGGCGCATGCGTGCCTGCATGCCCAGGTTCATGTCCTGGCTGTAGAAGGCCACGCTTTCCGCTTCGCCGCCGCTGTCCTGCTTGGCGCGGTACATGGCGATGTCGGCCAGGCGCAGCAGGGTTTCCGCATCCTGCCCGTCCTGCGGATACACGCTGATGCCGATGCTGGCGCCCACGCGCAGGTCGTGGCCTTCGATCAGGAACGGTTCCACCAGCGAAGCGAGCAGCTTTTGCGACACCATGCTGGCCTCGAAATGCTGGCCGATGTCGAACAGGCCGACGGCGAACTCGTCGCCGCCCAGGCGCGCCACCAGGTCCTGGTCGCGTAATGCCTGGCGGAAACGCAAGGAGACTTGCCGCAGCAATTCGTCGCCGATGCGCCGGCCCAGGGTGTCGTTGATCAGCTTAAATCGGTTCAGGTCGATGAACAGCACGCAGCCGAGCATCTTGCTGCGCTGCGCCACGCTGAGGGCCTGGTCGACGAGCTTGGCCAGCAGGGTGCGGTTGGGCAGGCTGGTCAGCGGATCGTAATACGCCAGGTGGTGCAAGCGCTCTTCGGCCAGCTTGCGTTCCGTGATGTCCGTCAGGTAGGCGATGAGTCCGATGGGCTTGCCGTCCAGGTCTTGCAGCGGCGACAAGGACAGGCTGGCCCAGAAGATCTCGCCCGACTTCTTTCGGCGGCGCACCTCCATCAGGCGCCCGCCCTGCTCCAGGAAGGCGTCGTGGAAACCCGTGTCTTCGTCGTCGTACAGGAACAGGATGTTGCGCCCCACGGCTTCCACCGAGGTGTAGCCGAACAGGCGTTCGGCGCCCTTGTTCCAGCTGGTGATGTAGCCCGTCAAGTCCATCGTCAGCACGGATTCGTGCAACTGGTCGAGGATTTGCGTCTGCTGCGCCAGCAAGGCTTCCACTTGCGCGTAGGCATGGGTCGAGCGCTGCGCCAGCGAATGCACCTGCAGCACGCCAGCCGTCAGCGAAGCCAGGCTGGCCAGGTGGCGGCGGTCGGCGTCGTTGTAGACAGGACGGCCGGCCACGCTGTAATGGCCGAAGCAGTGGCCATCAAAACTGATTTCCTGCAGCAAGGCGGGCGTATCGCGGGGAAAAGGCGCGGGCGGCGCAGCGGACGTGGCCGCAGCGGCGCTGGCAGCGGGCAGGAACAGGCCATGCGGGCTGGCCATCACGGCGCTGGCGATACGGCCCAGCTCGGCCACCAGCGCGGAGCCGCGCAAACGCACGACAGCGTCGCACAGGGCGGCGCTGTCACCGAGGTAATCCGACAACGGCAGCAGGGTCATGCTAGAGGTTCCGGCTGACCTGGATGGCCCACTGGTAAGCCTGCAGCAGGCTGCGCCAATAGGTTTCTCCATCGATGCCGGCACGGCGCAAGCCTTCGGGCGGCGGCGTGGCGCTTTCGACCAGCGCCAGCAAGGTACCCAGCTCGCCATTGCGTTCAAGCAAGGCCGTGCTCACTTCGGGCGCCAGGTTCAGGGTGGCGATGATGTCTGCCATCGGCATGCCCAGCAGGACGTCGAGCAGGGAAAACACGCCCGTCATGAAGGCCAGGTCCTGCGCGTCGCGGTCGCCGCCGCGCAGCTGGCACAGCGCTTCCATCTGCGCCGCGCGCACGGCCGCCAGCGGCAGCAGCGCGTGGATCTTGCCGTCATCTTGCTGGCGCGCATACAGCAGCAGTTGCAGCCAGCGCTGCAGCTGGCGCCGGCCCAGCAGGGTGATGGCCTGGCTGAAGCTGGCAATCGGCGCCGTGAAACCGAAGGCGGCGGAATTGACCAGTTTTAATAGATGATAGCTGAGCGACGGGTCTTGCTTGAGCGGCACTTCCAGCTCGTGCGCGTCGGCATCGCGGGCCAGCAAACCCAGCAGCGCCAACACGCGCCGGCGCGACGTGGCGTCTTCAGGCTCGCTTTGCTGGCGCGCCTGGTGCAGCGCGTAATCGCCGGCAAACCAGCTTACGCCGAGTTCTTGTAATTGGGGAATATGCCCCGCGTCGGCGACGTTGTAGGCCAGGTGCGGCCCCGGCAAGGGCAGCAGCTGATGCAGGGCCGGGCGGGCGCCGGCCGCGTCAAAGCTCAGCGCGCGCGCGTCGACCTGCGCCGCCGCCACGGGACCGGCCTCGGCGCCATCGAGCAGGATGCGGTAGCCGGCATCGCGCCATTGCCGGCATTTTTTCTGCAGCGCTTTGTCGCCGGCAAGATGAGCCGGCAAACGGAAGATGGTGCGTTGCGGCGCCAGTTGCGCCAGCACGGCCTCGTCCACGCCATGCGGGTCGGCCAGTGGAATGATGCAGTCGAGCGGTGCCAGGAAGGCGTACGCATCGGCAGCGGCCAGCGCCGCCAGCAGCGGCGCCGTCGAGGCCTGCGGTAGATGCAGGGTGACAGCGACCCACTCGTTATGAGCATTGGCCACTGCTTGTAATCCCACCAACGGAAACAGGTTTGATTCAGACGCTGACATCGGTATCTCAGTGTGGGTAGGGCGCCATAGTAAATAAACTGACCTGCATTGGCAACCCTGGCCCGACAGGGATGCCATTTCGACAGCGAGAATCATTCTATCCGAATCTCACCCACGAAACAGTTTAATTTTGGCAATAAATGTTCAAAAAGAACATTCCCCCGCGAGACCCGCCTGTCATGCGGGTTTAATAAAAGCGTGGCGCCGCGCGCGCCTCTCAGGCGCCGCCGCCATGCGCGTGCTCGACCGCGTATTTGATCAGTTCGGCCTGCCCTTCGATACCGAGCTTGCGCTTGATGTTCAGCCGGTGCGTCTCCACCGTGCGCACGCTCAGGTCCAGTGCGCGGGCGATCTGCTTGTTCGCCTGGCCCGCCGCGATGTGCTGCAGCACCTGCTGCTCGCGCGTGGTGAGAAAGGAATCGTGGACTTGCGGCCGAGACAGCTGCCGCGCCAGCGCCGCGCTGTAATAAATGCCGCCGGACATCACCGTCTCGATGGCAAACACAATATCTTTACCGGGTGCATCTTTGAGCACGTAGCCGCGCGCACCGGCGGCAATCGCTTGCGACACATATTCGAGCTTGTCGTGCATGGACAGGATCAGCACGGCAATCTGGGGAAACGCCTGCTTGAACTGCGCCGTCGCTTCGATGCCGTTCGTGCCGCGCATATTGATATCCATCAACACGAGGTCCACCTGGTGTGCGCGCGCCTGATTCAACGCTTCGTCGGCGCCGCCCGCCTCGGCCACCACGTCGAAATGCGCCACCGCTTCCAGGCGCGCGCGCAAGCCGTCGCGCACGAGGGGGTGGTCGTCCACCAGCAGGATGTTGATTTTCTCGGTCATGGTTGCGTATCTATTATTAGTGTGTGGATGGAAGGGCGAGCCGCGCCAGCACCACGGTGCCGGCCGGAGACGAGGTGATGTGCAGGCTGCCGCCGATGGCTTCCATGCGTTCCGTCATGTTGCGCAGGCCGATGCCGCGCTGCGGATGCAGGGCGATGCCGTCGAAGTCGAAGCCGCCGCCATTGTCGCCGATGCGCAATTCCACGGCCTTGCCCGTCTCGTGCAGGCTCACTTCCACGCCGCGGGCATGGGCATGGCGCTCGCAATTGGTCAGCGCTTCCTGGGCGATGCGGAACAGGACGGTATTGACCATGTCGGGCAAGCCCTCGCCCGCCGCCGCCGGGCTGGCCGTGAAACTGGCTTGCGCGCTGCTGCTGTCGTTAAATTCATGGACGAGGTGGTCGAGCGCGGCGGCCAGGCCCAGGTCGTCGAGGATGGCCGGGCGCAGATTGTGCGAAATACGCCGCACCTCGCCAAGCACCTTGTTCAGCTGCTCGGCGGCCCGCTCGAACGTGGCCGGCGCCTTGTCTTTCTGTTCGGCGTTGCCGGCCAGGCGCGCGATGCCCGCCTCGATCTGCAGCTTGATCGACACCAGCCACTGGCTGATGCCGTCATGCAAGTCGCGCGACAGCCGCGCCCGCTCTTCTTCCTGCGATTCGACCACGCGCTGCGCCAGCACTTTCAGCTTGGCATCGGCCACGCGCAGTTCGCGCAGGTTCAGCACGAGGCCGCAGGCGGCCACCAGCAGGGAGCCAAGGATGGCAATGGCGGCGATCAGTTCCATGGTCGAGCGGATATTGCGCGACTGCTGGGCATCGACCTTGGCCAGCGCCTGGTCCACGTCATCCATGTAGATGCCGGTCCCCATCATCCAGCCCCATTCAGGCATCAGGATCACATAGCCGAGCTTGGGCGCGGACTTGTTGGTCGACGGCTTGATCCAGTTGTAGCGCTCGAAGCCGCCGCCGCTCTTCGCCCGCTGCATCAGGCGCTGGATGGTCAGGTTGCCCTCGGCATCGCGCAACTCCCACAGATTCTGCCCCACCAGCTCGGGCTGGCGCGGATGCATCAGCGACTTGCCCTGCAAATCATAGATGAAGAAATAGCCATCGTCGCCATAGCTGAGGGCGGACAGGATGCGCTTGGCCTCCTCTTGCGTGGCGGCATCCTTGCGGCCCGAGCCATACAACGAGGCGATGGAATGGCTGGCCAGGGTCACGTAATGCTTGAGTTCGGCTTCCTTGCTGGCCAGATACGCTTGCTGGATGGTGGCGCGCTGCTGCTCGGCCAGGGTAATCGCCTGGTGCCGCACGGCAAACGCGATGGCGCACAGGGCGAGGATGAGCGGCGTGATGGCCAGGAAGATGACTTTCTGTCTGAGTTTCATGGCCTTGCGCGCTCCGGCGGCGTCGATGCTGGTGGGAATGGGTGATTTTACGTCGCGGCGCGGCGATCGGTCTGCGTAGTAATACTGAGCGTTACTGCGTAGTGCTGCGCTTGCCACGATTATACGATTCCTGAATACTCGCCATAAGCTGCAGATACACCAAATTCACACCCAAACTGGCGACGACCAGGCTCGGCAGCACACATCATCGCACGGCACAGCGCCCGTCACATCTCTGGAGGAAGCATGAACCGCATTTTCAAACAGCTCGGCTGGGCAGCGCTTGCGCTGGCAGGCGCCGGATCCCTGGGCGTCGTCGCCCTGCAACGTGGCGAACCGATCAGCGCGATCTGGATCGTCATCGCCGCCGTCTGCGTCTACCTGATCGCCTACCGTTTCTACAGCCTCTTCATCGCCGACAAGGTGCTGGGCCTGGACGCGCGCCGCATGACGCCCGCCTTCAAGCACAACGATGGCCTCGACCACGTGCCGACCAACAAATATGTGCTGTTCGGCCACCATTTCGCGGCGATTGCCGGCGCCGGCCCCCTGGTCGGCCCCGTGCTGGCCGCACAGATGGGCTATCTGCCCGGCATGCTGTGGATTTTGGCGGGCGTCGTGTTCGCGGGCGCCGTGCAGGATTTCATCGTGCTGTTCATTTCCATGCGCCGCGACGGCCGCTCGCTGGGCGACCTGATCAAGGCTGAACTGGGCGAAATCCCCGGCATGATCGCCTTGCTCGGCTGCTTCATGATCATGGTCATCATCCTGGCCGTGCTGGCATTGATCGTCGTCAAGGCGCTGACGGGCTCGCCTTGGGGCAGCTTCACCGTGATGGCGACGATTCCCATCGCCCTGTTCATGGGCGTGTATTCGCGCTTCATCCGCGTGGGCCGCATCGGCGAAATCTCCATCATCGGCTTCGTGCTGCTGATGCTGGCCATCATCGGCGGCCAGTACGTGCAGGAATCAGCCGTGCTGGGCCCGATGTTCACGTTCACGGGCACGGAACTGACGTGGATGCTGATCGGCTACGGCTTCATCGCCTCCGTCCTGCCCGTGTGGCTGCTGCTGGCGCCGCGCGACTACCTGTCTACTTTTCTTAAAATCGGCACGATCCTGGGCCTGGCCATCGGCATCATCGTCGTCGCGCCGTACCTGAAAATGCCGGCCATGACCAAGTTCATCGACGGCTCCGGCCCCGTCTGGTCGGGCAATCTGTTCCCCTTCCTGTTCATCACGATCGCCTGCGGCGCCGTCTCCGGCTTCCACGCGCTGATTTCCTCGGGCACCACGCCGAAGATGATTGAAAACGAAAGCCACGCCCGCTTCATCGGCTACGGCGCCATGCTGATGGAATCGTTCGTGGCCATCATGGCCCTGGTGGCCGCCTCGACCATCGAGCCAGGCATCTATTTCGCCATGAACAGCCCGGCCGCCCTGATCGGCACCACGGCGGAGTCCGCCGCCCAGGCGATCTCGCAGTGGGGCTTCTATGTGACGCCGGAGATGCTGACGCAGACGGCCAAGGACGTTGGCGAGCACAGCATCATCTCGCGCGCGGGCGGCGCACCGACCCTGGCCGTCGGCATGGCGCAGATCCTGTCCGGCGCCATCGGCGGCAAGGCCATGATGGCTTTCTGGTACCACTTCGCCATCCTGTTCGAGGCGCTGTTTATCCTGACGGCCGTCGATGCGGGCACGCGTGCGGGCCGCTTCATGCTGCAGGATTTGCTGGGCAGCTTTGTGCCAGCGCTGAAACAGACGGAAAACGTCATCGCCAACCTGCTGGCCACGGGCCTGTGCGTGGCGGCCTGGGGCTACTTCCTGTACCAGGGCGTGGTCGATCCATTGGGCGGCATCAACACCCTGTGGCCGTTGTTCGGCATCGCCAACCAGATGCTGGCGGCCATCGCGCTGATCCTCGGCACCTGCGTGCTGTTCAAGATGAAACGGGGCCAGTACGCGTGGGTCACCATCACGCCGACGATCTGGCTGCTGCTGTGCACCTTGACGGCCGGCTGGCAAAAGATTTTCGACGCCAATCCGCGCGTGGGTTTCCTGGCGCATGCGAAGAAATACTCGGCGGCCCTCGATGAAGGCACCCTGCTGGCGCCGGCCAAGTCGGTGGCGCAGATGCAGCAGATCATCTTCAACGATTACCTGGACGCCGGCCTGGCCGCCTTCTTCGTGGTGGTCGTCGTCAGCGTGCTGTTCTTCGGCATCCGCACCATCATGAAGGCGCGCGCCGACAGCCGTCCGAGCACCAAGGAAACGCCGTTCCAGGCCATGCCCACGGTGCAATGATGATCGACGAAATCATCAAGGCTGGACGGTATCTGGGGCAAAGCATGCGGCTCATGTGCGGCTTGCCCGAGTACGACACCTATGTGGCCCACCGGGAAGTCACCCATCCCGGCGAGCCGATGATGACGTATGAAGAGTTCTTCCGCGAACGGCAGGAAGCCCGTTACGGCGGCGCGGGAAAACGTGGAGGTTGTTGTTAGTGTAAGTGCTGGGGTCAGTCCCTGCGGGATCGACATGTGCCCTATTGGGGCACATGTCCCCGTCGGGTCTGACCCCATTATTGTGTTCAGTAAGTTCCTCTCCCCTCTCCTCTCTTAGACCCACATCAATATCGGGGTGTGTCTTCGCGTCTATATTTTTCCAATAGGAAATTAAAAATCAGTCAATAGACCGACGGGAGAAGCGCCGCCACCATGTTCAATTTCCAACGCTCCAGCATCAGCCAGAAGCTGACCATGATTTCGGTCTTGTCGTCGGGCTGCGCGCTGCTGCTGGTGTTCGTGGCGTTTGCGCTGACGTCCGTGCTCAGCCACAAGAACGATGAAGGCAAGCAATTGCTGTCGCTGGCGGGCGTGATCGGCGCGGCCGGCGCGGCGCCATTGCTGGCGGGCAAGCCGGGGCAGGCGCAGGCGGAACAGGTGCTGGCCGCGCTGGCCGCGCGCGACGAGATCGCCCAGGCGGCCCTGTTCGACCGGGGCGGCCGGCTGTTCGCCCTGTACCGCGCGCCGCAGCACGCGGACGGCCTGGCGGCGCCGGAAGACCTGGACCCGGCCCTGCTGGCAGACATTGCCGCAGAGTCCGTCACGCAAGGCTCGGGCACGACCCTGGCGCCCGCCATGCGCTTGTACCGCCCCGTCTACCGGCCAGGCGAGCCGCAACAGCTGATCGGTGCCGTGCTGATCGAGGCGGACCTGAACCACATGTGGCGCGACATCGGCCGCCACGTGGGCGCCATCGGCGGCGCCACCGTGCTGTCCTTCCTGATCGCCGTGTTCCTCGCGCGGCGCTTCAAGAGCGTGATCGCCGAACCGATCACCAAGCTCATTGACACGGCGCAAAAAGTGTCGAGCAGCCAGACCTACAGCCACCGCATCGCGCACCAGCGCAGCGACGAGCTGGGCGTGCTGATCGACAGTTTCAACGACATGCTGGCGCAGATCGACAGCCGCGACAGCACCCTGGCCAATTACCGCGACCAGCTCGAGCGCCAGGTGGGCGTGCGCACGGCCCAGCTGGAAAAGGCCAAGGATGCGGCCGAGGCGGCCAGCCAGGCGAAGAGCGCGTTTCTCGCCACCATGAGCCATGAAATCCGCACACCGATGAATGGCGTGCTGGGCATGACGGAATTGCTGCTGGCCAGCCCGTTGACGCCGCAGCAGCGCCACTACACGAGCATGGTGCAGCGCTCGGGGCAGAATCTGCTGGTGATCATCAACGACATCCTCGATTTTTCCAAGATCGAGGCGGGCAAGCTGAGCGTGGAATACATCCGCTTCAATTTCCGCGAATTGCTCGACGACATAGAACACGTGTTCGCGCCGCAGGCGGAAGCAAAGAATATCAGCCTGGAATTCGATATCGCCTACGACATCCCTATCGCCATCTGCGGCGACCCGAACCGTTTGCGCCAGATCATCGTCAATCTGCTGGGCAATGCCATCAAGTTCACGGAAACGGGCAAGGTCACCGTGAAGGTGGCCGTGTGCAGCGAAGATGCGCCCAGCGTGGGCTTGCGCTTCGAGGTGCACGACACGGGCATCGGCGTATCGAACGAGGCGCAGAGCCGCATCTTCGAATCGTTCTCGCAGGCGGACGGCTCGACCACGCGCAAGCACGGCGGCACGGGCCTGGGATTGACGATCTCGAAACAGCTGGTGGAGCTGATGGGCGGCACTATCGGCGTTAATAATGCTTTAACGCAAGGATCGATCTTCTGGTTCGAAGTAAATTTCGATAAGCGGAGAGTCGACAGCGACGACCCGTCCTTCAACCTGAAAACCACGCGAGGGTTACGCGCCTTGATCGTCGACCACACACCCGCCACGCGCGCCGTGCTGGAGCGGCAACTGGCCAGCTGGCACATCGTCAGCGACAGCGCCGGCACGGCCAGCGACTGCCTGGCCAAGCTGCGCGCGGCCGCGCAGGCGGGCACGCCGTATGGCGTGGCCCTGCTCGACATGGAATTGCCGCGCACCAGCGGCCTGGCCCTGGCCGCCACCATCAAGAGCGACCCGCTGCTGGCCGACCTCAAATTACTGCTGCTGAGCACGGAGCAGGCGGCGGCCGACCCCGTGCAGCGGCGCGAGGCGGGCGTGGCCTTCCAGCTGATCAAGCCGGCCCGCGAATGCGATCTGTTCGACTGCATCGTCACGCCGCCGCGCGCCAGCGAGGGCATGCGCATCCATCCGCCGCATGCGGCGCGGCAGGTGGGCCGGCGCCAGCGCCGCCGCGTGCTGCTGGCCGAAGACAATCCCGTCAACGTGGAAGTGGCGCTGGCCATGCTCGACAGCCTGGGCCTGGACGTGGTCTGCGCGCGCAACGGCGAACAGGCCCTGCAGGCGGCGCAGGCCGAGGATTTCGATCTGATCCTGATGGATTGCCAGATGCCCGTGATGGACGGTTTTGCCGCCACGGCGGAAATCCGCCGCCACGAACAGCAGTGCGGCCACGCGCGCGTGCTGCCCATCGTCGCCATCACGGCCAATGCGCTGCAGGGCGACCGCGAAGCGTGCCTGGCGGCCGGCATGGACGATTACCTGAGCAAACCGTTCACGCAGCAGGACCTGGGCCACACGATCGCGCGCTGGATCACCCTGCCGCGCGCGGCCACCGTGCACCACAGCGAAGCGCAGGAGCCGCAGACGCCGCAGGAAACGCCGCCCGAGCCGCCGCCCGAGGTAGCGCCGCCATCCGCCGCCACGACGGCGGGGCAGGCGCTGAACCGGCAGGCGCTGGAAAACATCCGCGCCCTGTCGCGCGCCGACGGCGATGCGCTGCTCGAACGGGTCATCCAGGCCTTTGTCGGCGAGACGCCACGCCAGCTGAGCGCCATGCGCGACGCGATCGCCGGCGCGGATGCGGAAGCGCTGCGCAAGGTGGCGCACAGCCTCAAGTCGGGCAGCGCCAACGTGGGCGCCGATGGCCTGGCGCAACTGTGCAAGGAGATGGAAAAACTGGGCCGCGCCGGCAGCACCGAGGGCGCGGCTCCCCTGCTGCAGCAGATGCAGCAAGCCTTCCTGGCCGTACGCGAATCGCTGAACGCCATCCTCGTGAAGGAACACTGACATGACGGCGCCCCTCTCCCCTCCCCGCGGCCTGGTGCTGGTGGCCGACGACGATCCCGTGATGCGCTTGCTGATGCGGCAGATGCTCACGCAGGTGGGCCTGGACGTGATCGAAGCCGAAGATGGCGTGCAGGCCCTGGCCAGCTACAAGCACAGCGGACCGGACCTCGTCATGCTCGACGTCGACATGCCGGCCATGGACGGCTTTGCCGTGTGCCGCGAAATCCGCCACCAGGAAGTGGGCGGCACGGTGCCCATCATCATGGTCACAGGCGGCGACGAACTGGAAGCCGTCACGCGCGCCTACGAGGTGGGCGCCACCGACTTCATTTCCAAGCCCATCAACTGGCCCATCCTGGGACACCGCGTGCTGTACGTGCTGCGCGCCAGCGACGCCATCGCCCGCCTGCGCATCGCCGACGCGCACAACCGCGCCGTGCTGGCCGCCATCCCCGACACTTTCTTCCGTCTCAACCGCGACGGCTTCTATCTCGACTACGAACAGGGCCACGACGCCAGCGCGGGCTTTTCCATCACCGACTGCGTGGGCAGCCATATCCGCGACGTGCTGCCGTCCGAAATCGCCACGCGCCTGCTCGACAAGGCGCACGCCGTGCTGGCCACGCAGCACATCGGCTCGGTCGACTACACGCTCACGCACGAAGACAGCACGCGCCATTTCGAAGCGCGCCTGGTGGCGACGGGGGCCGATGAAGTGCTGGGCCTGGTGCGCGACATCAGCGAACGCAAACGCACGGAAGAACAGATCCGCCGCCTCGCCTATTGCGACAGCCTGACGGGCATCCCCAACCGCCAAGCCTTCCTGGAAACGCTGGAACGGGAACTGGTGCGCTCGAAGGAGCACGACAAGAAATTCGCCGTGCTGTTCATGGACCTCGACGCCTTCAAGCGCATCAACGACACCCTGGGCCACGATGTGGGCGACCACTTGCTCAAGGTGGTGTCCGAGCGCCTGCGCGAAACCATCCGCCCCAGCGACCTGGTGCTGCGCGCCGAGCACGAGTTCGATGCGTCGTCCGGCGGCAGCAACCTGGCGCGCCTGGGCGGCGACGAATTCACGATTCTGATCCCCGACCTGGAGCGGGTGGAAGACGCGCTGAACGTGGCGCACCGGGTCAAGGAAGCCATGCGCCGGTCCTTCATGATCGAGGGGCACGAGATTTTCGTCACGGCCAGCATCGGCATTTCGCTGTACCCGGAAGATGGTGAGGATTGCAACTCGCTGCTCAAATATGCGGACACGGCCATGTACCACGCGAAGAACTGCGGCAAGAACAACGCCAAGCTCTACAGCTCATCCTTGACGATGGAAATCATGAGCCACGTCAAGATGGAAGTGGGCCTGCGCAAGGCATTGCAGAACAACGAGCTGTATCTGCTGTACCAGCCGCAGATCGACGTGCCCAGCACGCAGATCGTCGGCGTGGAAGCGCTGGTCCGCTGGCGCCACCCCGAACGGGGCATCATTTCGCCCACGGAATTCATCCCGCTGGCTGAAGAGACGGGGCTGATCGTGCCCATCGGCGAATGGGTGCTGCGCACGGCGTGCAACCAGGCCAAGGCGTGGCAAAGCGATGGCGGACGGGCCATCCGCATGGCCGTCAACCTGTCGGCCAAGCAATTCAAGGATGAAAACCTGATGCAGATCGTGCTCTCGGCCCTGGCCGACACGGGCCTGGACGCGCGCCTGCTGGAACTGGAATTGACGGAAGGGACCCTGATGGACGATGCGCGCGCCACCATGGTGACCCTGGAGCAATTGCGCGGCATCGGCGTCTACCTGTCGATCGACGACTTCGGCACGGGATATTCGTCGATGAATTATCTGAAACGCTTCGACGTGCGGGCCCTGAAAATCGACAAGAGCTTTATCGCCGGCTTGCCGCAGGATACGGAAAACGCAGCCATCACGCGCGCCATCATCGCCATGGCGCATGGCTTGAAAATGGTGGTGGTGGCCGAGGGCGTGGAGACGGACGAGCAACTGCTGATGCTGGAAGAATACGGCTGCGACATGGCCCAGGGATACTTTTTAGGCCACCCGTCGCCGCACGACACGATCACGGCCATGCTGGCCAGGCAGGCTGGCCAGCTGGCCAGCCTGGAAACTAGAGCACTTCGAAGGCAAGGATTTGCGTGACTTGCTGCGGATTGAAATTATCGTCGGAAATCATCACCAGGCTGCGGCGGCCATTTTCCAGGCGCGGGCCCCAGCTGATGCCTTCGATATTGTCGACCCGGGGCAGGCCGATCTTTTCCAGGTCCAGCAGCAATCGCTTGCGCGCCGGCACATAAGTCGCGCCCGCCAGGGCCGGGATGGCCTGGATATCGGTGGCGCCATCCGTCTCCATTTCGTAGATGCGCACGTGGTTCGTGTACAGGCCGTCCGCGTTGGACACGCCGGCCCGCTCCACCACCAGCACCTGATGGTCGTTGACGGCGAGGATTTCCGACACGCCATTGTCCGCCTCGCGCCCCGGCGCGGGCCGCGAGGCCACCGGCTCGATCTGATACGCATACTGGCCCAGCACCTTGCCGGCACGGTCCAGGCGCGTGATGCGCACCACGGAGCCATGATCGGGCGTGGCCAGCGGGCCATCCTGGTACAGGGCCGCTTCCATGCCCAGCCACAGGCTCTTGCCGTCCGACGAGAAAGACAGTGCCTCGAAGCTCATGTTGTTGCGCGAGCCGATTGCTTCCTTCGAGACATTGAACATGGCGGGCGTGGGCAAGGTGGCCAGGAATTTTCCATCGCGGTCCGCGTGGCGCACGAACGGGTGCAAGCCCACCTTGCGGTTGCCTTCGCTGCCGTACCACAGGCTGCCATCCCGCGGATCGACGCGGATGGTTTCGATGTCGGGTACCTGGTCGCCCCGGTCCAGTTTTGCATGGGCCAGGTTCGGATAGCGGCTGCCATCGGGCTGCGTGAAGAAATGCACGCTGTTTAAGGTCACGCCGGAGAACTTCCCGCTGTCGTAATCAAGGCTGGCGCGGTAAAAGCGGGCCGGATTGATTTCCGAGCGATCATCGCTTTCCATCACCCAGCTCTTGCTGGCCGCATCGTAGTCGATGCCGGACAAGCCGCCCACCGTGGTGCCCTCGAACGCGTACTTGAGCGCGATGCGCTGCTCGCCGATCAGGCGCAAGCCGGCAATCGGCGCGTCGTGGGGGAAGCTGGCGCAGGCGGAGAGAACGGCGGCGGACGCCAGGGCAAGCGCGGTACGGAAAAATCGATGCATGACAGGTATCAGTGAGTTGCGTAGGTCGGCTTAGCGCGAAGCGCGTAAGCCGACAACATTGTTGGCTTGGCTGGTGGTGTCGGTATAACGTGGCGTCGCGGTGGTGTCGGATTACGCGGCTACGCCGCTAATCCGACCTACCCGACATTCATCTATCTGCTCCTGCCTACACCACTCCATCGACCTTCAGTTGCGCGATGGCGGCGGCGTCATAGCCGAGCGACGCCAGCACCTCGTCGTTGTGCTGGCCCAGGGTCGGTCCCAGCCATTGCGTCTTACCCGGCGTGGCGGACAGTTTCGGGCTGATGGCGGGCAGTTTCACAGGGGTACCGTCGGCGAAATGGTGCTGTTCGAACATGTCGCGGGCGAGAAATTGCGGATCGCTCATCATGTCGCGCACCGAGTAAATCTTCCCGGCCGGTACGTCGGCGGCCTTCAGCACGGCCAGCGCGCTGTCTATCGTGTGCGTGGCGCACCAGGCGCCGATGGCGTCGTCGATTTCCTGCGTGCGCGCCACCCTGCCGTCGTTGCGCGCCAGCTGCGGGTCACCCGCCATGTCGATGCGGCCCATGGCCAGCATCAAGCGCTTGAAGATGGCGTCGCCATTGCCGGCGATGACGATGTTTTCGCCGTCGCCCGTCGTGTAGGTATTCGAGGGCACGATGCCGGGCAGCGAGCCGCCCGTGCGCTCGCGCACCACGCCCGCCTGGTCGTATTCGGGCACCAGCGACTCCATCAGGTTAAACACCGACTCATACAGGGCCACGTCGACCATCTGCCCTTCCCCGCCGTTCCTGCCGCCCGTCACGTCGCGGTGGCGCAGCGCCATCATGGCGCCGATCACGCCGTGCAGGGCCGCCACGGAGTCGCCTATCGACACGCCGACCCGCACGGGCGGGCGGTCGGCAAAGCCGGACACATAACGCAAGCCGCCCATCGATTCGCCGATGGCGCCGAAACCGGGCAAATCCTTCATCGGTCCCGTCTGGCCAAAGCCGGACAGGCGCACCATGATGAGGGACGGCTTTTCCTTTTTCAGCTGTTCATAGCCGAGGTTCCACTTTTCCAGCACGCCGGGACGGTAGTTCTCGATGATGATGTCCGCTTCCAGGGCCAGCTGGCGCGCGATCGCCCGGCCTTCCGGCGCTTTCAGGTTCAAGGTCAGACTTTTCTTGTTACGGGCCTGCACCGACCACCACAGCGAGGTGCCGTCTTTCAGCACGCGCCAGGTACGGATGGGGTCGCCGCCATCGGGCGACTCGATCTTGATCACGTCGGCGCCGAATTCGGCCAGCATGCGGGCGCAGAACGGCCCCGCGATCAGGGTGCCCAGTTCAAGGACTTTGATGCCCGCCAAAGGACCAGCCGACGTTTTTTCTTGCATGATTTAGGTTGCCCTGCGGTCGAGCATCGCGCGGGCGATCGTGCCCGCGTCGACGTATTCCAGTTCGCCGCCCACGGGCACGCCGCGGGCCAGGCGGCTCACGCGCAAGCCCCGCGCCTTCAGCATTTCGCTGATGTAGTGGGCCGTCGCTTCGCCTTCA